>Ga0326728_10013455_pt1 | contig 17757 bp, 14 predicted proteins | sample MB3enrmetagenome_FD_207602 | JGI IMG/M metagenome (GOLD analysis project Ga0326728, IMG submission 207602) | Lab enriched peat soil microbial communities from McLean, Ithaca, NY, United States - MB31MN | ecosystem: Environmental > Terrestrial > Soil > Wetlands > Peat | place: USA: New York... | reverse complement strand
GCAGCCCAAAGATCAGGAATACGTAATTTAAATACTAATTAGTATTAGCTAGTAATATTTAGAATATTTGCAAAAACTATAAATTAAATTAAATCTAGTTATTATTTAAAGGTATTCAAGTACCTTCGAACAGACCTTCTATGAACTGCAGGCATGGACGCACCTGCAGCTCAAAATATTAATGTTTTGGCATCTAAGAACAGCAGGATATCTATAATTGGAGGTATTAAATGAGTACGGACAAGATTTTAATAGATGTTTACGATAGATAAGGCAAGAAATTAATCAAAGGCATCACACTGGTAAATCCAACCAACCATTCAATGTCGATTTTAGAAGTCTGTCTTTCATCTTTTATACACAGTATATAAGTTTAGTAAGTGTATTAAGGTGCAGGTAGTTCGTACTATACTAGCACAAAACTTTAAATCAAAAAAACGCGTATTTCTACTTGTAAAACCTATAGAAATATACGAATTTTTAACACATTTAAGCATTTTTGAGTATAACAGTACCCAAAAATGCTTCCTGCATATTATTTCACCAATCTGTCATTATACTTTTCCACACTTGTTTGATTGATCTAATTATTTTTAGTTACAAGTGTTTTGCATTCGATTCGCTGGTGCAAACTTGATCATAAAATTAATCTGGTAACTTTTTAGAGACATTGACAGTCTATGCTCGAATTCCATAATTTTGATAACTCATTCGATAGCGAAATGAGTCTTTCATAGATTTCGGGGTCAACCAGTAAGTCAATCCGGTTCAACTGCATTTCTAGCAGCTCTAGTTGAAACCTGGTACATGTGCTAATATACTTAAAGAGCCCTTATGGTGTATCTAATAATGACTGTGGTGCATCTAATGAATAATCACCATCTGCATGTTTGGAATCCATTCTCGCCACATATTCTGTAAACAACATATGAAACTCTGCGAAATTATCAATTTTCTGTTTCATTTTTACACTCCTTTTCGAGTTTAATGTAAAACAGAAAAAGCCAAAGGCACTAGAATCGTTAGCATTTTGCGCAATGCATTCGATTGACGCATAACACATTTGGTAGCAAAGTTTAAATACTTATCAAAATATATTCTATATTGAGATAAAACATATCGTCATCAGTATTATATACTACCGACGAATTCTAGCCTAGAGATTGCTCCAACAATCTCTGGCTTTTTCATTCATTCCTGCATAGTATTATTACCATCAAATTTTTGATTTTACTATCCAAGTTTGATTTATTTGGAATTACTATTCTTTAACCAACTTCGCTATTTGTTGATAAAATATTCAGGAAATTTCGCTCTTGTTCCTAGTTCCACAACTTCACAAATTTTCAGACTGTTGTTAGCTGCAATAATTCTAATTTTATTTGCAACATCTTCTCTTGCAGGCAAACTTAAGAAGCCGTTTTTAGACTGGTACTTGCCATAGCTTGCTGAAATGTCATCACTTCCGATTTTATATTTCCTTAAAGTTCATAAGTTAGACTTACAGCCTACTTTATATACTTATTGTAATGAAAAAAATCGATTTTCAGATATTTATCAAGCCTATTTAATTTTATACTAAACTATTTATAGTTTCACTGCTTTATAAGCGTAAAAATCGTCCGATGTTTATACAACATACATAAAATATAAATATAGTTATATAAGCTCGTGGGTAAAGACATTGAGACGATCTACAACCAGGATCTTTAAAACACATTTGCCTTATTTGAGCAGCAAATAAATATGCTGCTCTTCTTGTATTCATCTAACTCAGAGCAATCTTAGAGTCAGTAAAGCTGAAATTATATAGAATATTTTTAATAGTTCCAAAGTGCCTAAATTTCTCTATTTCTGCTCAATATAAAGACCATAGCTAAAAGACAGACAGTATTAAAAAAACCAATAAAGTACAAAGTACAATAGGTTCCTTGTAGAACAAATAAAAATATCTCATACCGTAGATTAGATACTGTTGACGCGTACAAAGTAAGCAGTATTTCTCTACCCAATTCATAATGCACTTTGATTTCCATAATAGTTAATTTTTGCAACGCTCAGACCAGTGCCCCATTTCCCATCATATTGCAATTGAAAATGGGTTGGATGTCCTTTTACTAGATATACTACTTTTGATTCAATATCGCCACTTTTGGCAATCTCTATAGCCTGATGACCTAGCAAACCATTGAAAGTATTTGTATCATGTTCATACTTCAAGCCATTAGCAATCAAATTCCAACCATTTGGGCTTGTTGTTATTTTTTGATCACCAATATTTTTCAGATACAAACTGGCCACTATATATTCATATCCCACTGGAGCTTTAGTATCACCTATATGAAATGTTGGATACCATTTCCAATCCCAATTACAAACACTGTTTGTATCGTCTGATGTAGCAGCAGCAATTCCCATTGTAAGAATGAGTATCATAACGGTTGCCAAGGCAAATTGATTAAAGGTAACTTTTGTCATGATTTCTCCAGATTTTCCCATATTCATTTGTATTTCTATCATTAGCTCTTTTCAGATCATTAATTGCCAAAATTTAATCATAAACAATATATAAATATACTTATCACTAAATAAAAATTAAACTAACAAAAGAAACAAAGAGAATTAATTATAATTTAGAATGATTGTAATGTTCTATACGCACTAATTCTGGGCCAAACAATTGATCGTATTTTAAAGTAGCTGTTTTTCGATGCTCTTTTACCAGAAATATTATTTTTGATTCGGTTTCACCCCTTTTTAAAGATATCCACATCTTGATTACCCATAGAAGCATCAAAGGTAACTGAGTCTTCAGTGCATTGAAGTCCATAAATAGCACAACATATGTCTTTAGATCCAAAATATGATAAATCCACTTCATAATGGGGACTAGATAATATGAACAAAAAAATAATCAAGATTGGAATAGTAGCATTACTGATGCTAGTAATAAGTGGTTCAATGGTCAGCGCTTGGCCGTGGAGTAGTAACGAAGACAATCAGAATAATAATATAAATTTTGAGCAAAGCAAATTTGAGCGGTTACTTCAGGACGGACAGTTTTCCATTCAGGCAGGGGATATTAATTCTGCACTGAAATCCTACAACGATGCAGCAAAAATGAAACCAACTGGACAAAACTTGCAACGACTAACTTATAATATTGGAATGTTATCTGAGCAAGCTGGAGATTATAATACTTCACTGAAACTCTATAGCACGTCTATTGCAGCAGATCCAAATTCAAATACAGTAAATTTTATTTTTCAGCATAGATGTGAATTAATGAAAAAATCCGGGCAATCAGACCAAGCATGTGACCTATATTGGAAAAATCATTCTGTAAGAGTTTAGATAACAAGTCTAAAATAATATTTTTTTTTGTTGCAAAGTCAATACGTGATTTAGTATCTTATAATTGCATATTCCTAAAATTAAATCCATGAATGATATGCGGGGTATTATCAAAAAATAGACGAATAGAAGAACCAAATAGTGCTATGGAGTATTAAACAAATGCAGTATGCAGTTAGATATAAAAAAAATAATGAATTGATGGCAAGCTCGATACCAAGCTTGTAATTAGTCAAATATGAGCTAAAAAGTGAACAGAGAATTAATAAGAAGAGCCATCGCGGTACTCGTTACTATGGTCATAATGAGAAATGCGTGTCAAAGTTGGACCTAATAATTCATCATACTTTAATTTTACCATATGTGGTTTTCCTTTTACAAGAAATACAATTGAAGTCTCAGTTTCGCCACCTGTCATTACGTTAACATTTTGGTGGTGAAGAGGACTATCATATGTCGCAGCATCAGGAATATATTTAATACCGTCAACAATCAAACTCCAGTAAAAAGGGTTAGTAGATATTAATTTAATACCGTCATTTTTGATATAGATAGTAGCAACTACATAACTATAGCCAGAAGGAGCTTTAGAATATTCTCCTATATGATCTGTTGTATACCATTGCCAATCGAACTTATATCCACCGTCATCATCTGCTGTGGCGGCTGGCACCAGGGCTAATCCAATCAAACAAAAAGTAATGCACGTAAATCCTATTTTTATTGATTTTTTGTTATCCATTTTTATTTCCAAATAATTTTTTTTGTTGATAGATAATACTATAACTTTTATATAATTTATTTTATGTTTTATTGTATTTGTTGCGAAGTCAGTACATGATTTAGTTTCTTATAGTCACATATTCCCGGGATCTTGTCCATAAATGAACCTTAGGGTATTATAAAAAAATAGACAAATCGAAGAAGGAAAACATGCTGTAAGATGCTGAGCAAATGCAGCATATGATTTTGATATTAAAAATTTAATAAGTTGCCGACAAGCTCAATACCCACTTGTACTATAACTTAGATAACAAAAGAAGATTCATATAACAAAACTGCGTTCACTATGTGAAGAAAAAGATAATTTAAAAGGTCTAGGGAGGCAAGCCCTGGACCCTATCCCCATAGCAGGAGAAAACAATATGTTAGAAAATGATTTTCCTAGTGATATCTATGCGATCTTAGATTTTAAATGTTTCGATCGCTGTCCGAATAATAGATCCGTCCTGGAGCATACAGCCAAGGAAGTGGTTCTATGAACACGGAAGCGATCTTCGGGTCTTCTAAAACTGAAAAAATAAATCAGTTTCTCATGCTGATTAAGGATCCAGATGTTCAACCTATTTTTAGAATGTATATCGAGAACATCCTTGCTACGTCGGAGTTAAAAATTTTGAAACGGCTAGCTGCTGTCGAAACGTTATTGGGACTTGATGATTTTTCGGCAGGTGGCGACGAAGAACATGAATCGACGATCCCGGAGCAACTATCTTTGTTAGCTGAAAGAATTGATGATATAACAGAGCTTGCTAAAAGAGAATCTATTCCAGAACCTGTTCCGATATTGACAACTAAAACTGAAATAAGAGCAAATTTGTTGGTGGAACACTTAAAAAACGATGTAAAAGAACGGACTGGGGGTAAGTTTCTAAGTTCCGAAGAAATAGTTTCCTTCCTAAGATATGGTATTGATGAACTCTATCGAGTGCAAGAAGGCCAGAACATCAGACAAACGAAAAAAGAAGTATTGGATAAAGCGGTTAAGTTATTCCCGAACAACGTTTATCTCAATCAAAAATCACATGGAAGGAAAAATGTAAGGATAATTTGTCGACCGTAAGAAACCGTCAGAAGCTTACAGACAATAGTAAAAATGATACTACAGAAAAATTGATGGATCTCATGAAATCCAGTTTCTAAATAATAAAGTTTGACAATAAAGGAGAAAGTTGTATTTTAAAAAGACTTAACTTCTTTGAATAATATGTATAGATTAATATGATTAGTGTTAAGTACAAGAAAGAATTGATGTAATAATGGATAATATTACTGTTCTTGAACATGATTTTCCATATGATTGTATGTAAGCTCTTACGGTCTCTTACGGTCTTGTCTGGAACTTACATTCATGACTATATATTTCTCCAGAATAATTTTGTACCACTTCTCTGATTTTTCAGTCTTTTTGTGTTTGCAGGTTTTATCCTGCATTTTATATCATTTTCAAGATTGTAATAAAATATTATTATTCAAAAATATAAATTAATTACAATTATAATGAATAATAATGAGTTATGGTTATAAACTTGTATAGTTAAACTGAGAATCACATACAACTGTCCTAATATAGATCAGGGAACAAAAGATAAACGGGATTTGAAAGGACAATTCCAATTTTGTTGTTATTATTTTTCAGTTCCATTATAGAAGTCCTAACCACAGTAAAATTAAATCAAACTGAATAAACAGGGAGTGATCTAAATCATGGAACAAAGTAAAGTAAAGAAGGTCCTGGCTATTTTGCTGGCAATCCTTTTTGTAGTATCATTAATGGCAGTAGCAGTAGATGGAAAAGCCAGCACCAGCGCAGTTACTGCTGGCGGCAAAGCCAGCATAAGCCAAACCGCCAAGAGCAGCAATGATGCAATGGTAGCTGGCGGAGCAGGTAATGCACATACAATGCTAGCAGGTTGGGGTCCTGGCCTTGGCAGCAGTGGACCTGGCTATGGAAACAAAGACCCCTTTAGTACCCAAGTGATAAAAAGTAAGATATGCAATTCATTTATATGGAGTGGTGAACACTCATATATTTTTTTGATTACTGTTCCATTCTTATTATACTTGTTTCCTGTTATCTAGCTGGATCGTCAAGCCAATCTGATAGTACCATTTTATTGTCTAGATACATAGATAATTATAAAATCGATGTTTTTTGCCCTAATCTGAGCCAAAAATTCTCTCAATTTGGGACCAAAATGGTAAAAATACAAGGTTTTTGCCACAAAAACTATGCATAAATGAAACAATAGAAACATAACTTTGTCAGTATAGTGAATAGAATTAAAAAGTAAATATATATATAATTTTAATAGTATCATACTATAATGACTAATAATACAATTCAAATTTTGTATCATTTCATATACAACGTTGGTGCAGGCTTATGGAATGATAATTAATTGGTAAAACGATGGCTATGCAATAAATTTGTTTAGAAGTGTTTATCCTGATAAACTATCAGATAATAAGTTGTATCAAATAGAATATATTAATTTATTTAAAAAGTAACTTTTTTTGTGTAAAAATATCGGGTGCTCACAGGTTAGGGTTGCCAGGATGCTGCACGAAAATGATAAACTATTGATAATTGCTCTGGATGCTATGAAGGAGCTACCTAAACTAGGCATGCCATTCGTTCATGAAGACAACTTAGAACCGATTCTTAGAGAGATCTTAAACTTGACGATCTCTATTTCAGGCGCTGACTTTTGCAATATTCAGCTACTCGACCCTGAATCATCCGACCTTAGGATTGCAGCTCATCACGGGTTCCCTAAGTGGTGGCTGAACTGCTTGGATTCCGGAATGGGCAAAGGGACATGTGGTACAGCGCTCAGGAGTGGAAAGAGAGTCATTGTCGAGGACATTGAGCAAAGCCCGATCTTCATCGGCACCCCTGCTCTGGAGATCCAGCTGAAAGCTGGTGTGCGAGCGTGTCAATCTACGCCACTCGTGAGCCGGTCTGGAAAGCTATTTGGTATGTTCTCAACGTACTATAAGACGCCATATAAGCCAGATGATCGCGCAGTTCGGCTGCTAGACATGCTCGCCAGTTATGCTGCAGATCTTCTCACGTGGGTAGCAATCTCAAAGACGATGCATGAGAGCGAAACGCACCATAAGGTTGTCGAACATGTCGATGTTGAACGGCATCGATTCTTTGACGTGCTTGAGACTTTGCCAGTAATGATATGCCTGTTGAGATCTGACTATCAATTCGTCTTTACCAACCGTAGCTTCCGTGAAAAGTTTGGCGATGCCATAGGTCAGTACTGTTATGAATTTTGTTTTGGGCGCACAAGTCCGTGTGAGTTGTGCAAAGTACATATAGTAATTGAAACCGGTCAACATCAGCATTGGGAAGGCAAAGGACCGGATGGAAGTATAATTGATGTCGACGCTTTCCCGTTCACTGATATAGATGGTTCACCTATGATCCTTGAGATGAAAATTGATATTACCGAGCAAAAAAAAACAGAAGAACTCTTGGCAAAAATAGAAATTATTCGTAAACAGGAAATTCATCACCGGATTAAGAATAATTTACAAATTATCTCTTCTCTACTTGATCTACAGGCTGATAAGTTCAACAATAAAGGATATATTAAGGATTCGGAAGTTCTGGAAGCTTTTAGAGTGAGCCAAGATAGAATCATATCTATGGCTCTTATTCACGAAGAACTTTACAAAAGTGGAAAGCTCGATAAACTTGATTTTTCTTCTTATATTAAGAAGCTTGCTGATAATCTTTTCTTGGCATACGGGCTTGAAAATGAAAATATCAGCTTAAATATTGATATGGAAGAGGACTTTTTCTTTGATATAGATACTGTAATTCCATTAGGAATAATTGTCAATGAACTTGTTTCCAATTCCCTTAAACATGCATTTCAGGGGAGAGATAAAGGAAAAATCAGAATTAAATTTTGCAGAAAAAGATTCGTAGAATTTGAAAATAAAGAATGTAAGAGCACTAGTTTTGTTTTAATAGTTTCAGACAATGGCATTGGCATTCCTGAACTTAATTTTGAAGACATTGATTCTCTTGGCATGCAGCTTGTAACTTCCCTTGTAAATCAGTTAGATGGTGAATTTGAACTGAAAAGGGGCAACGGGACAGAATTCACTATGCACTTTACGTTAATAGAAAAAAATTGATCTGAATGTGAAATTCTGTTGTAAAAATTCACTTCGATGTCAATTTCTTATTTTTTTTTGATGCACATGTTTTATTACAAAAACTGTGCATATAATGGAACAATATGCTATTTTTATTTCCGAAGAAGAAGTAAACCATCAAAAATAAATTAAAATCATAACTATTCAGCCTGTTTAAAACAATATCAATAGTCGAAACCAATTAAATTAACCCATCTAAGTTTGTTCGATTAATCGCAGTAAAGACAGCTATTGATGTTTTTTCCCAGGCTAAATAATTATCACATTTTTAAGATAGTTTGTGTTTTAGAATACTCATTTTCAGTGGGGGATTATATCTTCTGACCACTGGTTCCTGCAAGACCGTTGGTACCGGAAGTACTAACACCATCTACACCACCGAGTCCACTGAGTACAGCAATTGCACCATCTCCACCGTCTCCGCCTTGCCCCCCTCTCCCACTTTCGGTAGCAACCCCCCCAACTCCGCCAAGTCCACCAGATGATAGTGATCCTGTAGTTGATCCTCCAGCTCCGCCGTTTCCACCGGCTCCACCAAGTCCATTGGTAGCTGTACCGCCAGCTCCACCAAGTCCATTGGTAGCTGTACCGCCAGCTCCGCCAAGTCCGTTGGTAGCTGTACCGCCAGCTCCACCAAGTCCATTGGTAGCTGTACCGCCAGCTCCGCCAAGTCCATTGGTAGCTGTACCGCCAGCTCCGCCAAGTCCACCAGTTGATTGTGAGTCGGTTACTTTTCCGCCGGCTACGGTGGCTGCTGCGCCAGGTGCACCGGATGTGCCAACTGTACCAGATGCCCCAATTTTGGCGCTTACTGATGCAGCTATCATTGATAGTAATAAAACAACTACTATTAGAGTAAAAATTGTCTTTTTAATTTGGCATTTTAATGAACACATCAAATTTACTCTTCCAAGCTTTCGTCCTGTATTTTTTAATGTGCTTTATTTGGTAGAATGCAGAATCCTTTGCAAAATCTGCTCTTTACCCGTAATCTTCTTTTTTAATCACTATTTTACTTGATTATGATAGAGATCATAACAGATAACAAGAAAGTTTCCATGAAATGTTGGTCGTAGTGATTTGTTTGATGATTTTTCGTTAAATGTGGCTTTTTTATACGGTTTCTTTAACATATTTAATTTTAATTTGACACTTTAATTGAACAACTTGAATTCATTTTTGGATTTATATAGTAATTTATTGCTAAACTTAGCAAATTTATGAATATCAACAAGTAATGTTTTATATAACCTAATTTTTTGACGATAAATAGTAAGGTATATATAAAACCTAATTTTTTGACGATAAATAAGTAAGATTTTAAGTAAACCTAATTAAAATGGGTTATGTGCCAGAAATTGGAATTTACATTAGGTCCGCCGTCTGTGTAGATCCCACCATTTCCAGCGCTTACTGTTGCAGCTGTCACTGACAGTAAGAAACCAACTACCATCAAAAGAACAGTTGTCTTTTTGATTTCCTTAAAAGGATTTTGATAAACCTCAATTTTTAACTGGTTGCTTACAAATTATATATATGCAATTTGTTGAAATCGAAGTTTTATCGAAATTCGATTTTTTTTGCTAGTTTCAAAATAAATAGACAATGGATTTTTCTGCTATATTTTCCTGAAGCTATTTAGTTTAAAACCAAATTTATTAATGCCTTTTTTTATGTTAATTTATCCATCTGAAAAATATTATTATAATAGATATTTTGGCCATAACAAATATTTTCAATCTGACATTGTTCTGATGTTAAAAATAGAGTTGATAGTATGTGATATAAGGATAGATTAGCACGTAGCTGATGTACCACCAGCTGGGTAGTTTGAGTCAAATACACAGTTTTTTTCCAGAATGGCCGCTTTTGCAAGTTAAAATATGGCTGTTCATATTATGAAAATATATATATTTGACAACTAAAAGTAATGTAACGATGATCTATAATAATTAAAAAAACATAATTTTTCCAGTAGAAAGTTTAGTTTGCAGATTGAAGTAGTGTCTATTTTTGTTTTTGTAGTCATTTTTCATCATAAATAACTAACACATACCGAGAAGCCGAAAATGAAAAAAGCGACATGTGATAAAGTAAATCGAGCGCATATTCTCATAAAGGCTTTAGGAATTACTTTACTGGCGCTTTTAATTCTAGGGAGTATCACAATTGCAGCACAATTTGTAGAGACTTTCAATTCCAGCAGTAACAATGTCTCTAAGTTAGGCAATTATAATAAAGCAATAACAGAGTATGACAAAGCAATTGAAATTAACCCGCGCGATTCATTGGGTTGGAATAATAAAGGACTTTCATTATATTATTTAGGCAAATTTGATGAAGCAATAGCATCATTTGACAAAGCAATTGAAACTAACAAGTATGATCCATTCCCTCGAAATAATAAAGGACTTGCTCTATATTATTTAGGTAAGTATGATGAAGCAATAGCATCGTTTGACAAAGCAATTGAAATTAGCCCGCAGGATTCATATGCTTGGAACAATAAAGGACTTACTCTTGATAATTTTAAAAAAGTTGATAAAGCAACAAAAGCATTAATTTGGTACCATAAAGGACTTGCTCTATATAATTTAGGCAAATATGATGAAGCAATAGCAGCATTTAACAAAGCAATTAAAATTGACCCGCAGTTTTTAGATGCTTGGAACAATAAAGGACGTGTTCTTGCTGAGTTAAAAAAATATGATGAAGCAATAACAGCCTATGACAAAGCAATTGAAATTAACCCGCACGATTCATTGGGTTGGAACTATAAAGGACTTGCTCTACATAATTTAGGCAAGTATGATGAAGCAATAAGAGCCTATAACAAAGCTATTGAACTTAACCCGCAGAATTCAGATGCTTGGTATAATCGTGCAGGTTTTTATTCTCTTATCAACAACAAAGAACAAGCATTATCTAACTTAAAAAGAGCCATTGAGCTTGATTTATCGTATAAAGAAGAAGCAAAAAAAAATCTAGACTTTAAAAAACTATGGACAGACAAACAGTTTATTTCCTTAGTGTCTACAGTAGTTCAGGCAAATGAATACAGAGAAGTTAGTAAAAAAGTTAATGCAACTGATATATCGAAACATATCGAGAATGGGGACCCCGTTAATCTTGTAAACTGCAGCATAGTTGGGGAATTAAACGTAAGTAAGATCAGGCTTAAAACAGTTCCTAATCCATATTTTAATACAAATCATATTAAGTATAACATAAAGGAAAATTTAGGTGTTATTGAGAGTAGTATCATAATTCAAAAATCAACCTTTGAAAACAAGCTTGATTTCTCATTTGTGCAATTTAAAAATACCGTTTCATTCAATGGAACGACTTTCAATAATTTTGCTGGCTTTAGTTATGCGACTTTTAATAATTCTGCTGACTTCAGTTTTGCGACTTTTAATAATTCTGCTGACTTCAGTTTTGCGACTTTTAATAATTCTGCTGACTTCAGTTTTGCGACTTTTAATAATTCTGCTAACTTCAGTCAATCGATTTTTACTGATTCTGCCTATTTCATAATGACGAATTTTAAATCTCCTAGTGACTTAATAGGGCCAGAAACACCTGGAAAATTAGTTGTGGATAGGAAAAATAGTAATATATTCATTAAGTATTATAATGATCAGGGAAAATATGAAGATGCTGATGCAATATATTATAACTACCGACAAGACAATATGATGCTGAAGAAGTGGAGTGATCCTAAATACTGGTGGGATTTTTTATCTTGGATCACCTGTGGTTTCGGAGTAAAACCATTAAACACTCTTCTTTTTGGGATAGCAGTTATATCGTTATTTTCTTTTATATATACAAATCCTATACGTTTGAAAATAAACAAATACAGTGTGATACCTATTATTTTATCTTTGAATGTACATATGATAAAGAGAAGTGATAAGATAATACCTTTTGAAATGTATTTGAAGAACCCGGCCATTGTAAATATTCAAGATCAAAATCAAAAGGCACATCTATCTGATATAATTTACTATAGTATCGGCTGTTTTACTTTTATGAGCCATGATAACTGGTATCCAAGAGGTAGTTTCAAGAAATGGGTCGCTTTTGAAGGAGCCCTGGGTTGGTTTATTCTTGCAATCTTCATAGCAACTCTTTCCAAAACATTAATAAGATTTTAAGTTACATTTTCAATCTTAAACAGTGAGAAACGAACTATTGAGAAAATATATGGCATTTTTGCATACATCTATGGAAAGTAGGATAGTTACCTGTTTTTTAAATCTTATTCATAAATGACTCGATTTTTGCCTACCTTTTTGATAATTCGATCATTCCATAGCTTCTAAGAATATACAAGTTTTTATCGATTACATGCCAAGTAGATGAAAAAAATCGTAAGAAAGCATAGTAAAATTAAGAAGCTCCTTTGCTATCTATTTTAATTAAAATAGAAGTGTACTGAAAGTTCTGTGAAAATGACTGTTCTCTGTACTATGTTTTCATTACAACATAATATATTTTCTTTTTTCACTAATGCATATGTTTTATATCAAAAACTGTGCATAATAAATACAATAAACACTGTTTTTTTTGTGATGAAGAAAAATAATTTATAGAACTTTCAGCACAATGCCATTATATTTTGATTTGAGCGAGATTCAAAAGCTTTTCTATGTTCTTCAAGTGCAGCAGTCCGAATAGTGTGCTATTATACGATACTCCTTCAGTCACTTTATTACAGAAATTACGGCTTCAGGACCAACTTTCATAGATTATAAGAATCTCTTCACGTGTAAGCAAAATAACTAAACAAAATAGGAATCAATATATATGCAATTTTTTTAAAACAAAGAAAAATTGTAGCCTTGCAAAGGCTACCTGAATAGTTACCTGTTTTTATTATTTTGACAGTTTTCTTACAAATTATGTCAATTTAACTTCTTGCTAGCTTATCTGTATTCATGGTGAAAATCATTGTGAGATTGTTCGTGGATCCCAGATTGATTGGGGAACCCAGTGTGAGATTGTTCGTGGACCCCAGTGTGAGATTGATTGGGGAACCCAGTGTGAGATTGTTCGTGGACTCCAGTGTGAGATTGTTCGTAGCCCCCATTATAAGATTGTTCGTAGCTCCCATAAGGGTATGCTCCATAGTCAACAACTTCCGGGGTCGTGACCACTTCAACGGGCTGTTCAACGACTGGTTGTTCTACTACAACACCAGGCATGTATGTCCAGTCCCACACTAGAGTATCAGGATTATATATCCATTCATAGTCCCCGTAGTACACGCCACCATAGTAGTGATCATGATGGCCGTGATGTCTGTGGTCATGCAAATTGTGGAAGTGATGTCCAACGTGTTCACCATGTCTACCGTGGTGCCCACCTTTATGATGTTTACCGTGATGTGGTTCTGCGCTTACTACCGTAGCTGTTACTGATGCTACAAAAAAAATTACCATTAAAATACTCAGTATCTTCTTTGTTCTGTTAAATATTTGTTTTCTCATTAAATACTCACTTCCATTTTATTTTTAGAATTGTGTAATGTTGTAAACCCCATTCTTTTTATGAACTGTTGTATATATCTAAAGATGTTATTTCAAGTTAACTATATGAAACTAATTTCTGGATAGAAATTTGCTTTCCAACAAAGTATTAACGGAGAGTTTACGTTGAAAACATACATAGGTTTTACTTCAAAACGTCTCTATCAATGAAAAAATATGAAACAGTATATTTGTCAGCAAAACTATTGATTTTCCAATAATTATAATGAAGGACAAAATAACAAGTACTGCAGAAGACTCAAAAAGAAATAGGGCAATATAGATTACCTTAAGGAATATCGTTATTGCCCTGGAAATTAAGTGCTAACCCCTTTTATTACCCATGGAGATAATATCTACCAAAATGAAGTTAACAACAATAAAATATTATTTGTGCAGTTAATGAGATGATCAACCCGACTTTAAAGCTTATTCCTTTCTTATTTTTCTATTTATGCTTGTGATTTAGTTTAATTAGTTCCATGAGTCCTATAAGCTCCAAGAGTTCCAGAAGCTCCATGAGTCAGGAATCAACAAAGTTTTCTTATTTTATACTAAACTTGGAAAGTTTAGGTATTTTATTTGAAAGCAAGCTTAGCATCCAAAAAATCGTAAACTATTTTACAGTTATGACATATGTCATAATTTATGCACACAGAAGATGATAAGGTAAGAGTCAGTGCCAGAATTTCTCGAGAACTTTATGACAGTGTATGTCAAATTGATGACAACTTTACCAGAGTTTTAGTGGCAGCTTTGACATTATTAACCAAAGAATATAACAAAGAACGTCAGACAGATTATGACTATTTTAAGACAAATAATGACGACGATCTACGCATGCGTGTGTCTGACATGACGGAACAAATAGACTTTTTAAAAAGTCAAGTTACTACGAAGGACAGCCAGTTGGAGAAACAAGCTTTTCATATTCAAAGCTTAATTCAAGAAAACAGTAAGTTAAATATTAAGCTACTTCCTGAGAATGCAGAGAAAAGTAAGCCTTGGTGGAGATTCTGGTAATTTTTGGCACAATTATAACGCTAAGTAAAATGAAAAGAGGATGGCATTCTATTAAAAAAATTACTTGAGTTTAGATAGTCAATCTTGACCAATTGATGACTCGTTTAATTCTCTATCACAAGCAAACTTCTCTATAATTTGTTTTCTGATTTCATCTGCATCATTGACAACAATATCGACATTCTCATTTATATTCTCTGAAACAACATTAGTTTTTCTATATACCCTTCTTCCAAATTCTTCAGGGAATCTCCTTTCCAATATAAACATGCAAACTTGGCAATTTCCAGCTTCGGCAGTATCATTCAATCGCTCAAGAAGTTTCCTAGCCCCTTCAGCATTGCATTTTTTAATATGTTGTGCAAACTGGTAATATTTTCCAGATTTCTCTGTCTTGCCCCTGTTCATATATTCATTGAATGGTTTATATGTAATTCCTGCAGCTTCGACAGCTAGCCTATAAGTTAAACCAAGCGAAATATTTTCCCCAATTCTTTTTTGTATATCAGGTGTTAGTTTTGATGGGCGAGCCATAGATTCACCGTTTTTACTTTACAATTAATATTGGTTAGTCTTGTATTTAATATTTAGTTCGTTTTGTTTTGTATAGAAGCGGGATTTATATCTATCAAATCAAATCTGAGCCATTCTCAGCCGTTTTAAGACGTTTTTTTGACTATAGTAATGATAATCATAAGACTTCTAACAAAAGTCACACTAGTGAGCTCAGGTTAAGTCATTTTTCCAACAAAACTAATTCCCCATGATTTCATTGAAAGATACCGATAGATAACCACGAGATATTTTCAATATGTTTTTATTACTTTAAAATAATATAAAGTAATTACATGGATATATTTACTCCGATTTATGATATGAATCCATGTATACATATACTAATTAGTTTAAATTCGTATATTATATTCATAAAAGTATATAATTAAATAAATTCAATTATGCTTAATATATCTCCCCGTATTTTGAATTAGATCTTTGATCGAGCTGTAGATATTCCCCTTCGTCTGCAGCTCCCAAGATCAACTTTTTGATATCTAAAATCAGCCAGATCGCCTAAACGAATTAAGTAAAATAACTCATTTTTAATTTGAGCATATAATCGATCAAAAATATCTCTTTTTAATTATATTACCCAATAACAGTTTACTGGAATGCTGATGCAAGGATATTAGGCAGCCCAAATATCAGGACCACATAATTTTAGTACTATTTACTATTTAGAATATATACAAAAACTATATAATAAATTAAATATAATTTTTATGTATAGGTATGCTAATACCTTGCAATAGACGTTTCGATAGGCTGCAGGATTCTCTTCCCCTACAGCCTGCAAGATCACCTTTTTGACATCTTAGATCCCCCAGATCACTTAAATTAATAACAAAAACTAAGTAATTGATGGCGTTAGACGTTGCAATGGTTGTTATTTATATGCTTGATGACAAAAATAAGGCGAAAAAAGCGGTACATCCTATGGGTACAGGCATTGTTGGTGGTGCTTTTTGGGGTATTTTGATAGGAATGTTTGCTTTGTTTATCTTAATCTCAAAATGGATTGAAGATAAGGCACTAGAAAGATTAAATAAGTTCAAATAAATGATAAAATAAGAATCAGCCCATCGATATTGATTCAATTAATCTTAGTGAAGGAAACTATTAAAAATGTTTTCCCTAGAGCATTAATTTGCTTCTTCTGAAATGTAATTTTTAACCAATGAGATCAGAAACACATAATGTTTTTACTAATTAGTTTAAGTTAGTACTATGTAGAATATATCTATAAGATGTATAATAAATTGAATCAAGTTACATTTAATAGGATTTTAGAACCTTTACAGCAATTATCTATCAGACTGCAGGATTCTCTCCCCTGCAGTTGATAAAAACAACTTTTTTGAAATTTTAGATAGCCTTGTCACCTAAGCCATTTAAATAAAGTAGAAAAAGGCAGATTGTGAGACGATTAAGGCGTTTTCTTGTGCAGGGTTGTATTTGCACGAATTATAATTATACTGTAGGAGCTAAGATGAAGTCCGTAATTGGTTGTCGGGAACAGGCTGCACTGTGTTATAATTCACGAGATTAGGATCACATAATGCTAATACTAATTAGTTTAAGGTAGCACTGTGTAGAATATATGCAAAAGTTATATAACAAATTAAATCTAGTTACATTTAATAAGATTTCAGAACCTATAAACCAATTCTTTAGCGGACTGCAGGCAACGACCCCCTGCAGTTCACAAAATCAACTTTTTTAATAATTCAAATCGGTCTTGTCCCCTTAGCTAATTAAATGAAGTACAAGAAGATTGATTGTGTGGCTATTTAAGGCATTTTCTATAGTAGTTTAGGGTTATGCACTTAATGTAAAATATGAGCCTATTGCAGGACATGAGATTAAGTCATCCATTCATTGTCTAGCAAGGCTTTCATATGTTACAATTGCGAGATATGGGATACATAATTTTAAAATACTATATAGTATACGAAATACTATATAGAGTATGTGGAAAAACTATATAATAAATTAAATCGAGTTCTAATTCAAAGGTCTATCCTACCTTCAACCAATCCTTCTGTTGGCTGCAGGATTCTCTTCCCCTACAGCTAACAAGATCAACTTTTCTACGTTTAAGCTCAACCTGGAACTTGGCACATAATCAATCAATATCATCTCTTTGTGTCTATATAACTCAGTAAAAGTTAGATACTGATGTTGATGCAGGGATATTAGGCAGCCCAAAGATCAGGAATACGTAATTTAAATACTAATTAGTATTAGCTAGTAATATTTAGAATATTTGCAAAAACTATAAATTAAATTAAATCTAGTTATTATTTAAAGGTATTCAAGTACCTTC
>Ga0326728_10013454_pt1 | contig 17758 bp, 14 predicted proteins | sample MB3enrmetagenome_FD_207602 | JGI IMG/M metagenome (GOLD analysis project Ga0326728, IMG submission 207602) | Lab enriched peat soil microbial communities from McLean, Ithaca, NY, United States - MB31MN | ecosystem: Environmental > Terrestrial > Soil > Wetlands > Peat | place: USA: New York... | reverse complement strand
CGTTTCTGAGAGCAGGTTTTTGCCTGAAATGCCGCTCCGCCGGACCGTTTTTCGGGCCGGCGGCCGTGTCAGAACCTCCCGCTGCGAAATCAGCCGCCGCTACAGCCGGATTGCGGTCGTCGCGACGCGAGCCCGTCAGTGGCTCGCGGGGCTGATAGAATAAGTCCAGGCCAAGATGTCCACGCACGGGGAACTCGCGAGGATGGGTGTGCAGGGCTTCGCCCAGCGCTTTCGCCAGGAGATGATCCCGCTCAGCAACACGTTCGCCTATTTTTGCGCGCTGCCCCTGGGCGAGGAGGAGACCAAGGAGTTCCTCGAGGAACCCATCGCCGCGCTTCCACCCGCGGTCCAGGCCGCTTTCTCCAAGGTTTCCGTGTTCCTGGTTCCCTACCTGGAAAAGCTGGCCGGCAGGGGCGCCCAGATGGTGACCTTCAACCGGCCGGAGGAGAAAAGCCAGACCTGGAGCGCGCAGTTCATGTCGGGGCCCGAGGCGATTTTGGTCTTCGCGATCAAAGACCGGCCGGTGGCCGACTACCACTACGTTTTCTATCGCGCCATCGCCACGCTGATGGCCGACCACCTCGCCAACCAGACCCTCGAGCGCTTCCACGAAGTCCTGCGCGAGGAGTTGCGGGGCCACGTCCATGGGGAGATCGACGAGGAAGGCTGGCGTTTGAAGCAGGCGCTGCTGCAACGGCAAACCGATGCGCACCGCGAGACCAAGCTGTTCCGCAATTACGCCCGCCAGTCCCTGATCGACACCTTGACCCTCTACCTGCACGGCATCTGCTGCGACATCGACGTGGAGACCGGCCCGCGCCAGATCCCCAGCCGCTACCTCCGCAAGCGGTTACAATTGCTGGCCGAGGGGTTTCCGCCGCCCTCCGGCTACGCGGTGTTTCCCGAAGATCTCAACCAGCCCTAACTCCCGCCCGCCTGTCCCCGCGCCACTCGGATCACGGCGTCAAAGGCCGGCTTCGGCTGGCCACTGCGATCGAACAGGAGCGGATAGCTGGTTCGGCCTTTGACCGGCCAGTTATTCAGCCAGGAATCCCCGTCCTTCAGGCCCCAAAACGTCACCCGGCTGATCGATTCGCGATGTTTGAGAAACACGCCGAACAGTTCGGCATACCGCTTCGCCAGGGCCTGCTGGACCCCCTCCGGCAACCCGTTCGCGTAGGGGTTCAACTTCGCCTGCAGCTTGACATTCAGGGTGATGTCCGCCCCGCGATCTTGCCAGGCCGAGGGCAGCAAGTCAATATCCAGCTCCGTGATCATCACCTTCACGCCGAGCTTCGCCAGCCTGGCGATGGCCCTGTCCACTTGTCCGGGCGAAGGCGAGTCCATATGGTAGTGCCCTTGCACCCCCACGCCCGCCACCGGCACGCCCTGGGCCTTCAGCTTCGCGATCAGCGCGACCGCGCCCTGGAGCTTGGCTTCGTTCTCCAGCGAATAGTCGTTGTAATACAGCTCCGCCTGCGGATCCGCTTCGTGCGCGAAGGCGAACGCCTGGGCGATGTAATCTTCGCCGATGATCCTCATCCACGGCGTCCGGCGCAACGCGCCGTTGTCGTCCAACGCCTCGTTGACCACGTCCCAGCCGTTGATCCGGCCCTTATAGCGGCCTACCACCGTGCGGATGTGGTCGTGCATGCGCTCGAGCAACGCCTCGCGGCCCAGCGGCTGGCCCTGCTCGTCCTGGAAAACCCACTGAGGAGTCTGGTTGTGCCACACCAGTGTATGGCCCACGATGAACATGTGGTTTTGCTCGCCAAACGCCACATAGCTGTCCGCCGGCTGGAAGTTGTAGCCGCCCGGAGTCGGGTGCACGCGCTCCCACTTCAGCACGTTCTCCGGAGTGATCGAGTTAAACTGCGCCTTGGCCAGCGCGCCGCCCCCGGCGTCTTCGCCGGAAAACTGGGCCGGATTGAGCGCCACGCCGATGCGGAACGCGTCTTTGAAAGCGTCTTTGAGCGCCGGTTGCGTCTGCGCGCTCGCCAGCAGGCCGGCCATCGTCAGGCCGGCGCACTTCGCCAACATCCGGGACATGCTTCCCTCCACCTCCTGCGCCGCCGCTTAGCTCGTGTACTTCTTCCGGCGCTCGTTCAATTCTGCGGTCATTTGCGCTCCGGTCGCGGTGTCGATCCTGTACCAGAAGAGGCAGGCCACGCCCAGGAAGAACACGATCGCGGTGAACACGCTGGGGAGGAGCTTGATGCCGAGGATCGAGTGTGCGCTCTGCACCGCGTTGGGCACATAGCCGAACACCGAGAGCACCCAACTGGCGATGGCCCGCCCGATCGACAGTCCCGCCTTCAGCCCGAACACGGTCGCCGCAAATACCATCGCCGTGGCGCGCCGTCCGGTCTTCCACTCCGAGTAATCGGCCACCTCGGCCATCATGGACCACAGCAGCGGCGCGGTCAGGCCCCAGGCGAACTGGCGCAGCGCCTCCAGGCCGAAGACCAGCGGAATCGAGGTCGCCGGCGCCAGAATCAGCATCCCCGTAAACAAGGCGGATACCGCCAGGCCGGCGATAAACAGGTTCTTGCTGCCAAAGCGCTTCACCATCGCGGTCGAACACATCACGCCCACGATCAGCGTTCCCAGCCCCACGATATTGAATGGGCTAAACAGCTTTTCGTTGCCCGCGCAGTATTTGAAGTAGTACAGCATGGTGGCGCCGCGCATCGACAACCCGATGAAGATCAGCACGGTGAGCACGAACAGCACGATCCACGGCGTGTTCTTCCCCAGGTCCTTGAGATCCTGCCCCAGCGAGGATTTCGCGCTGGGATCGGGTTGAATTCGCTCCTTGGTCGTCAGGAACGTGATGCAAAAAAAGACCACGGCCAGGATGGCGAAGATCCCCATGGTCGTCTGGTAGCCCTTGGCCTTGTCTCCCCGCCCGAAGTACAGGACCATCGGCAGCGCCAGGCCCTGCACGATGAATCCCGACCCGTTGGCGAACACCTGCCGGTACGAGGAAAGGCTGGTGCGCTCCTTCATGTCGCCCGTGATCACGCCGGTCAGCGCCGAATACGGTACGTTGTTGGCCGAGTAAACCGCCATGAGCAAGGTGAAGGTGATGTAGGCGTAGACGAGCTTTCCGCCGGGGCTGAGGTTCGGCGTCATGAAAGCCAGCAGCGCCATAATGCCGAACGGCACGGCCGTAAAAAGCACCCAGGGACGGAATCGGCCCCAGCGCGTGCTGGTCCGGTCGGCCAGGATGCCCATGATGGGATCGAAGAAGCTGCTCCCCAGCCCCACCACCAGGATCAGCGTTCCGGCCGCGGCCGCCGTGATTCCGAACGTGTCCGTGTAGAAGTTCAACTGGAAGGCCAGCAGGGTCTGGAAGACGAAGTTCGCGGCCATGTCGCCGATTCCATAGCCCAACTTCTCTTTGACGGATATTCTCTCAACGCTATCGCTCATGCGAAGTCTCGTTTCGTATTGCGCTTTTCTACCGTACCTGAAGGACCACTTTCTGCAAATCGCAATCGCCCGACGAATTGCCAACCATAATCTCGAACTCGCCGGGCTCGACCACGTACTTCATGTGGATGTCGTAGAACGCGAGCGACTCCGGAGTGATCTCCAGGGCCACCGTCTGCGTCTCGCCCGGCTGTAACCAGATCCGCTTGAATCCCTTCAACTCCTTCACCGGCCGCGTCACCGAGCTGACCAGATCCCGTATGTACATCTGGATCACTTCCGATCCCTCGCGCGTACCCGTGTTGGTCACCTCCGCCAGCGCCTCGGTCGAGCCGTCCCGACCGATCCGTTTCTTGGCCAGCCGGACGTTCTGAATGGCGAACGTCGTATAACTCAACCCGTAGCCGAAGGCGAAAAGCGGCGACACATCGTCGAACAGGTAGCCGCGGCGCGCCGAGGGTTTGTAGTTGTAGAAGGCGGGCAAATGGCCGGCCGACCGCGGGATCGTGATCGGCAGTTTTCCGCCCGGATTGAAGTCGCCGAACAGGGCGTCGGCCACGGCGTTGCCGGTTTCCTGGCCCAGGTACCAGCACTCGAAAATCGCGGGAACGTGCTGGCTCACGTAATTGATCGAGAGCGGCCGCCCGTTGAACAGCAGAACGATCACCGGTTTGCCGGTGGCCAGCATGGCCTGGACCAGTTCTTCCTGTCTTCCGATCAGGTCCAGGCTGGTCCGGTCCCCCATGTGATTCAGCATCCAGGCCTCGCGCGAGGTCTGCTCGTTGCCGCCGATCGCCAGCACGATCGCGTCCGCCTGCCTGGCCACCCGGACGGCCTGCTGGATCTGCTTGCGGTCCTCTTCCGGATCGCTGGGAACGACCTCGTCCTGCTGCCACGAGCCGCCTCGCGTGATCTTGCAGCCTTCGCTATAGAGCACCTTGGCCCGCCCGCCCACCTTGGCCCGGATGCCCTCCAGCACCGTCACGTTGTACTTCGGCACGCCGCTGTAGCCACCCAGCAGATTGCGATGCGCGTTCGGGCCGATCACCGCGATCGTCCCAATCCGGTCCAGGTTCAGCGGCAACAGGTTGTTCTCGTTCTTCAGCAGCGTGATCGATTCCCGCGCCGCCCGCAACGCCAGTTTGGCGTGCTCCTCGCAGCCCACCACCCGCTCGGCTTCCGCCGGGTCCACGTACGGATCTTCGAACAGCCCCATCTGGAACTTCCAGAAAAGCATCGGGGCAACTAGTTCGTCGAGTTGGGCCTCCTTCAGCGCGCCCTTGCGAACCAGTTCCACCAGGTGCAGGTAGCAGTCCGGCTCCGGCAGTTCGATGTTGACCCCGGCCTGTACGGCCAGAGCGCAGGATTCCTTCTTGTCCTTCGCCACGAAGTGGCCATGCGTGCCGGGGCGGTAACCCAGTTCCCAGACCGCGTAATAGTCCCCCACGACGTACCCCTTGAAGCCCCACTCCTTGCGCAACACGTCCCGCAGCAGCCACTGGCTGGCGTGCGAGGGAACGCCATCCACCTCGTTGTAGGACGCCATCACGCTGATCGCGCCCGCCTTCTGGATCGCCTCCTTGAACGTGTACAGGAACGTCTCGCGGAGCACGCGCATCGAGACGTTCGCGGGGGCGCAATTCATTCCCGATTCCGGCTGTCCGTGCCCCACAAAGTGCTTCAGAGTGGCAATCACCCGCCGCTTGTCGCCGAACTTCGCGTCCCCCTGGAACCCGCGCACCGCCGCGATGCCCATCCGCGAGATCAGGTACGGGTCTTCGCCATAGGTCTCCTCGACGCGCCCCCACCGAGGCTCCCGCGCCACGTCCACCACCGGTGTCAGCGCCTGGTGCGTTCCCCGCAGCCGCGCTTCCGCGGCGGTCATGGTGAACAGCGCCTCCACCAGCTCGGGATCGAACGTCCCCCCCAGCGCGATCGGCTGCGGGAAACTCGTGCCGTCCACGGCCGCATGGCCGTGCAGGCACTCCTCGTGGATAATCACCGGGATGCCCAGCCGGCTGTGCTCGGCGAAGAACTTCTGAATGGCGTTGGTCAGCTCCGCATTCGCGCGCGCGTTCTTACCCCCTCCCGAATCGCTGGGACGGCCCACCTGCCCCAGCCCGCGCCCACTTTTGAACGCCGCCTTGGCTCTCTCCGGATCGAAATTCCCTTGAGGGTCCAGGAGCTTCTGGTTCTTCTCCTGCCACATGCACGTCATCTGAGCCGCTTTCTCTTCCAGCGTCATCCGGCCCAGCAGGTCCTTCACCCGCTTCGCTACGGGCAACTCCGGATTCCTGTAAGCCGGCGTCCCAGCTTTCGCACTGGCATTCTTCGTCGCAGCAGACTGCTTCTTCATGGGTTCCATTCCTTCTCGGGGGCGCTCCGCACTGCCATGATACAACACACCAGCCCAACCACCGGGGCGCGGTAGTGCCAACCTCCGCAAAAACTCCGATTCTTCGTCTCCCGTCGCCTTATCCGGCTGCCTCCGGACAATCACGGGCATATCTCGGCAAACCGGGCCGATAAGTACTCACGGGGCAGGTTTCGATCGTGGACACAACGCTCACACCGGAGAGAACCATGGGAAGCGGCACGGATTGCTGCCTCTGGGAAGTCCCCGCGAAAGCGCTTTCAATCCGGATGCGACAGGAAGTGGTCCAGCGCCTGGAACGGGAGTCCCTGGAGAGCTTCCGCGCCCTCACCAAGCGCGGTTCGGAGATCGGCGGACTGCTGCTCGGCCGCGTATCGCGCGACCCGCATGCCATTGTGATCGAAGAGGTTGAAGCGGTCGCCTGCGATTACAGCCGCGGCCCCTTGTACCTACTCTCGGAGGCGGACGAGGCGCGCCTCGAGGCAGCCATCGCCCGGCCGCGCCCGCCGCTCGCGGTAGTCGGCTTCTTCCGCAGCAACACCCGCAAGGAACTGGCTCTGTCCTCCAACGACCTCGCTCTGGCCGCCAAGTACTTCGCCGGGCCGGACTCGCTGATTCTCCTGGTCAAGCCGTTCTCGATGAAGCCCAGCCTCGGCGGCTGGTTCCTGGGCGAGGACGGGTTCGCCTCCGCCCCCATCGAATTCACTTTCCGGCGCGGCGCGCTCGTCGAGGACCGTTCCCTGGCCTTGCCGGCCACCGCGCCCACCCCGCCGCCGGCTCCGCCGCCCAACCCGCCCGCGGTGGAACCGGTGGTGGCCGACTTGCGTCTGCTCGCTCAGTCCCAGCTCCCGCTGCCCGTCCCGGCGCCCGTCCCGCTGGCGGCAGCACCCGTCGTGCCGGACCTGCGTCTCCTCAAACAGGCGCAGCTTTCGCCGCCTCCCGCGCGCCGCCGGAAAGGCTGGTTGTGGCTGCCCCTGCTGGCCGGGCTGATCGGCGGAAGCTCCTTTTTTGGCTACCGCGTGGCCGGGCCCGGCCTTCCCGCCCAGGATCCTTCGGCCGGCTCGCTGGTTTTGAAGGTCGAGCGCTATGCCGGCCAGTTGCGCCTGAGTTGGAATCATTCCGCCTCCGCCTTCGCGACGGCACAGAAGGCCACCTTGTCCATTCTCGACGGGCCCCATGAGCAGGTCCTCATGCTCGATCTGGACCAACTCCGCACCGGCAGTCTGGTCTATGCTCCGGCCACCGCGGACGTGACCTTCCGGCTGGAGGTGGCCGACCTGTTGCGCGGCAAGAGCGTCACCGAATCGATCCGCGCCATTGTCGGCCGCCCCTCGGCCTTCGGCCCACCCGCCCTCAGTTTGCCGGAGCAGCCGCCCGCTGCCGCCGCCGCGCCGCCGGTCGAGGCGCCTCCGGATGCCGAGGAACCCGGCCCAGCCGCGTCAGCCCCCACCGCGTCAGCCCCCACCGAGACAGCTCCCACCGAGCCCGCCCCCGCCGAGCCGGCGCCCGCCCCAAAATAGAGGGAACCATCGCTCCACACGCGCCGTATCCAAACTTCAGGAGGCTCCATCTTGAAGAGATTCTTGTCCCTATCCGTGCTCACCTTGGCGCTTGCCGCCCTGAGCCTGGCCCAGCAGAAAGCTCCCGATCTGCCCACCCTGGATCAGATCCTGGCCAAGTCTATTGAAGCCGCCGGCGGCCAGGCCGCGCAAGAGAAGATCAACAGCACCTTGCTGAAAGGCGCCCTTGAGGTGGTGACCTACGGCCTCAGCGGCCCCATGGAGCTGTACACCAAAGCGCCCAACAAGCTGTATATGCACACCGAGCTCGCCAACTACGGCGAGGTGCTCCAGGGTTTTGACGGCCAGACCGGTTGGGTCAAGACGCCGGACGCCGGTCTGCGGGAAATGAGCGGCGCCGAACTGGTTCGTATGAAGCGGAACGCCGATACTCACCGTTACCTCCATCTGAAGGAGCAGTACGCCAAGATGTCGGTGACCGGGAAGGGCAAAGCGGGCGCCGTCGACGCCTATATCGTCGAAGCCCAGCCCGCGGAGGGAGACCCCGAGAAGTTCTTCTTCGACGCCCAAACCGGCTTGCTGGTTCGCACCGAGTACTCGGATCCGCAGAACGGGCAGGTCGTGGTCTCGCTCGAGGACTTCAAGGCAGTGGACGGCGTAATGACTCCGTTCACCATTCGCCAGGAGGGTTCCTCGCTCAGCCTGCTCATGAAGTTCACCGAGGTGCGCCACAACCTGGATATCGACGACGCCAAGTTCGCTAAGCCCGCCAATTAGCGTCCGGCCCTGACGTCGCCGCGACGCCGGACGGGGTATACTCAGGCGGATGCGGAAACGTCCCCGGCCCCGGAACTCGGCCTTCATCGCCGTTTTGGCGCTGTTGATCCTGGCCCTCGTCTTCGCCCGCCACTGTCGCGATGGGATGCGCCGGTTCCATCCCCCCCGAACCGTCAGCCGCCCCACCCTGCGTCCCGTTCCCCAGGAGGCTCGCATCCTCCTGGTCGGCGACATCATGCTTTCTCGAGGCGTGGCCGCGCGAATGAGGAACGCGCAGGATTGGGATCTGCCTTTCCGCAACGTGCGCGACTTTCTGCGCTCCGCCGACCTCAACTTCGGCAACCTCGAATCGCCCTTCTCCACCCGCGACCGCACCACTCCGCACGGTTCCATGATCTTCAACGCGCCGCCGCCGGGCGTCCAGGGCCTGGAGGATTACGGTTTCCGCGTGGTCTCCCTGGCCAACAACCACGCCTTCGATCAAGGCGCGGACGGCTTGGCCTACACCCTCCAACATCTGCACGAGCATCACATTCAGACCGTCGGCGCGGGCCATTCGCTGGCCGAGGCCTGGCAGCCGGCCCTTTTCCAGGTGAAGGATATGAAGGTCGGCTTTCTCGCGGCCTCTTACGCCTCCATCAACGATAACGGCAGTGCCACCAACCCCTATGTGGCGCGGATCGGCGATCTGGGCCGCCTGGCCGTCGCCGTCTCCAACCTCGCATCCCAGCAGATCTTCGTGATCGTTTCCATGCACGCCGGCACCGAGTACACCTCCCAGCCCAACACCCGCCAGATCGCCTTCGCCCATGCGGCCATCGACGCCGGAGCCAGCGTCGTGGTAGGGCACCATCCCCACTGGACGCAGCCCTTCGAGAGATACAAAGGCGGCCTGATCTTCTACTCCCTGGGCAACTTCGTCTTCGATCAGGGCCAGTCGAAGGAAACGCGCGAAGGGTTGGCGGTCAAGCTGCATCTTCTCCGGGGCCGCCTGCTCTCGGCGGACTTGCAGCCCATCGAGATCGAGAACTACTGCTGCCCGCACCTCGCCCCCGGCACAGCGCCCGTCCAGGTTCGCCCCTAACTGACGTCGTCCGGCTCGCTCCACGCCAGGCAGGCAGAGGGGAGCGACGGAATCAGCGCGATCACGCCCGTCGCGTAGAGAAACACCAGGGCCATGACATGGCGTGGCGTCACAAGTTCCTTGAAATGGTCCCCGTCCACCCAGGCCCAGAACAGAAAGAATATGAGCAAGGATAGAGCCGCCAGCACGGAAATCACGTGATACGCCTGCCGGTACGCGCGATCAAGCACCTGCTTCTGCCGCTCGTCAGTCAAGGGGTCGTCGAAGACGTTGCCCTGGACCACGGGCATGGCCCAGCGCGCGAGCATGATCCAGAGCACAAAAGCCAGCGACATCGCGACAGCTCCGGGCGCGAGCCAGATGGGGCGGCCATGAAACCAGAATTCCACCGCCAGCCCAATGGCCCCGCCCAGCATGAGCGTGTACAGCGCCACCACCCAGCATCTCCGCCCGGTTCTTGTTCGCATGCTCGCCAATCCCACGTTCATTGTGCCCTCCACTCACCACCGCTGGCCAAAGAGTTGCTCGCTCATCGGGCGCAACGGCTCCCGCGAGAAGATCGCCTCGATGGGCAGCCCGAAGTACTCCGCCACCCGGAACGCCAGCTCGAGGCTGGGGTTATAGTCGCCCCGCTCCATGTACCCGATGGTCTGATAGCTCACCGACAGCGCCTCCGCCAGCGCTTCCCGGCTAAGACCCCGCTCCGCGCGCAGTACCGCAATCCGGTTGTGCAACTTGCCCGAGGCGTTGACCCGATCTGCCATATCTATCGAACTACTCCAACTGTATAATTAATTATACGAATTGTCAACACCAAAAAATCGCCGCCCCGCGCTTCCCCCCTTCCGCGAAGATTCGCTCAAAACCGCCTCCAGGCGTCCGATATGGAAAGGCAGGATTCCCCACGTGACTGCCCGCGGAACAGGAGCCCATCCCAATGTCCTACCCCCGTACCCTGGCTTTGCTGAGTTGTGCGCTGGCTGGCATCATGCAAGCGCAGGTTCAGCCGCGCATCAACCGTTCCATCGATGAAGCTTCACTAGTCCGACTGAAGAACTCGACCCACTCGCTCGCCGCCGCCCAGTATGATACCGGCCGCGCCGACCCCGATCTCCCCATGGACCGCCTCATCCTGGTCCTGAAGAGTTCTCCCGAGCAGGCCGCCGCCCTCGAACAACTCCTGGCTGAGCAGCAGGATCCCATCTCGCCTCGTTTCCAGCAATGGGTTTCTCCGGAGGAATTCGGCCGTCAGTTCGGCCCCGCTCAGCAGGATGTCGATAGCGTAGTCGGTTGGCTCGCAGAGCAAGGGTTCCAGACTTCGCCGGTCGCCGCCGGCCGCCGGACCATCGAATTCAGCGGCGCCGTGCGCCAGGTCGAGCAGGCCTTCCACACCGAGATCCATCGCTACCTGGTGAACGGCCAGACCTACATCGCCAACTCCGCCGACATTGCGATTCCGGAGGCGCTGGCCGCCGTCGTCGCCGGCCCCGCCTCGCTTCACGATTTCCTTGCCCGGCCCCTCCATCGCCAGGCTCCTTTCGATCCCGCCGTCAATCTGGTGGGTGGCAGCCACGCCCTGGGACCATACGACTTCGCCGCGATCTATGACCTGGCCCCCCTATGGAACTCGAATTTCGATGGCTCCGGCCAGAGCATCGCCGTAGTCGGACGAACCAACATCAACCCGAAAGACATCCCCGCTTTCCGCTCCCAATTCGGCCTGCCGGGCAATAACACGGTGGTCGTTCTCAACGGCAAGGACCCCGGCATTCTCGGCTCCAGTGAAGAGATGGAAGCCGATCTGGACGTGGAATGGGCCGGCGCAGTGGCCAAAGGCGCCGCCGTAAAGTTCGTCGTCTCGGCCAGCACCAATTCGAGCGACGGCATCGTCCTCTCCGCCCTCTACATCGTCGACAACAACTTGGCGCCGGTGGTGAGTCTCAGCTTTGGCGGCTGCGAGGCCTCCCTGGGCGCCGCCGGCAACCTGTTCTTCGCAAACCTCTGGTCGCAGGCCGCGGCCCAGGGGATGTCCGTATTCGTCGCGGCGGGCGATAGCGGCTCGGCCGGCTGCGACGCTCCGGTCACCTATTCCTCCAATGGCCAGAACACCACCCTGCCCGCCAGCCAGGGATTGGCCGTGAACGGCCTGGCATCTACCCCTTACAACGTCGCCGTCGGGGGTACCGAATTCAACGACAGTCCCTCCGCTACCTACTGGAACGCCTCCAACGATGTGCATCTGGCCTCCGCCAAGGGCTACATTCCGGAATCCGTCTGGAACGAGAGCAGCTACACCACGCCCGGAGCATCCACCAACGGTTTGTGGTCCGGATCGGGCGGCGTGAGCGCCGTCTATACCACGCCCGCCTGGCAAACCGGCGCCGGCGTTCCTCTGGCCGATCCCGGCGCGGCCGGCCAGCACCATCGCTATCTGCCCGACGTTTCGCTGGCCGCCGGCAGCCACGACGGCTACCTCATCGTGCAGGAGGGCGCCCTCTATGTGGTCAGCGGCACCTCCGCCTCCACACCGTCACTGGCCGGAATCATGGCCATCCTCGACCAGTACTCCGGCCTCCGCAACGGCAACCCCAACTCCCATCTCTACCCCCTGGCCGCCCATTCGCCCTTGGCATTCCACGACATCACCTCGGGAACCAACGCCGTTCCCTGCCAGGCGGGCTCCCCCGGATGCAGCGCGGGCCACATGAGCGGCTACAGCGCCACGGCGGGTTTCGACCTGGCCACCGGATGGGGCTCCGTCGACGCCTACGCGCTGGCGCTGAATTGGAGCGCCGCTCCGCCACCCGTAACGCTGTCCATCGCGTCGCTTTCGCCCAATCCTATGACCGGCTCGGCTTCGAACCAGCTTCTGACCCTCGCCGGGACCGGCTTCCAGACCGGCGCGACCGTCAAGGCAACCTATCCCGGATACTCCGCCACCTTGCAGGTCTCTTCGATTACCGCTACCCAGATTCAAGCGGCGATCAACGTGGGCGTCACGGCCCGCGCCTGGAGCGTCCAGGTATCCAACCCCAGCGGCCCAGCTTCCAACGCCGCTACCTTGCAAGTGAACGCTCCGCCCGTCCCGCCGGCCATCGCCTCGCTATCGCCCAATCCCATGACCGGCTCGACCGCGAGTCAAACGCTCACCATTAAAGGTTCCGGCTTCCAATCGGGAGCCACGGTGCAGGCCGGCTACACCGGATACACCGTCACTTTGCAGGTCTCCTCGCTTTCCGCTACCCAGATTCAAGCGCTCATCGACGTGGGAACCACGGCCCGCTCCTGGACCGTCAAAGTGGTCAACCCCGGCGGAATGTCATCCAACGTGGCGACCCTCCAGGTGACCGCGCCGCCGTCTCCGCCGGCCATCGCCTCGCTCTCCCCCAACCCCATGGCCGGCTCGGCCGCGAATCAAACGCTCACTATTCTAGGCTCCGGCTTCCAATCCGGAGCCACCGTGCAGGCCAGCTACACCGGATACACCGCCGCCTTGCAGGTCTCCTCGATTTCCGCCGCCCAGATCAAGGCGACCATCAACGTGGGCGCCACTGCCCGCGCCTGGACCCTCAAAGTGGTCAACCCCAACGGACAGGCCTCCAACCTCGCCTCTCTAACGGTCACTGCCGGACGCTGACCCGCGGCCCGACTATTTGCCGAAGGTGAGGCCCACGCCCGTGGTGTAGAGGAAGTCGTTGGTCTTGCGGCCCGGCACTGGGTCGCTCAGATACCGGTCGCTCAGCGAGAGGTTCCAGGTGATCCGTTTCAGCAGCTTCGTGGAAAGCCCAACATCGAAGTTCACCCGGTAATCGCCAGAGGCCGTAAGATCGTCGAACATCCGCATGCTCTGCACCAGCGAGGTTGCCTTCGTCAGTTTGAGACTGTAATCGTCTCCCCAATACGCTTCCGCGATGCTCCGGGTTAGCGGTGTGCTGAAACTCGAGTGGTTATAGTCCGCGCCGCCGACCACGCTCAGTACGCCCCGCGGGCCCTTCACCGCCTGCCATCCGAAACCCCCGCCCGCGACAAAGCGCAGGTCCAGGCTCTGGAACTTGTCGTATTCGTAGTCGTTGAACGCGCTCGCGAAGAACCGCGAGCTGACGTTGCGGTCGTAGCGGATGCCTCCACGGACCGCTTGCGCGGTGGCGCTGTCCACCCCCCCGATCAGAGCCGAAGACTTGATCGCGTTGAAGTAAAGCGATATCTTGTCCTTGTTCGTCGTCCGGGCAGCCGTGAGTCCGGTGGTGAAGGTCAGCGTCTCGGCATTGCCCGCGGAGCCCGCCAGGCCCAGGGTGCCTTCGCCCGACCATAGCTCCAGCAGCCCCGGCGCTAGCATCCGCTCATAGGCCTTCTGTTCGTCGACGCTGCGCATGGCGGTCACCTCGGCCGGCGCCGCCTCCAGTTTCGCGCCTTGGCCGGTCACCACCACTTTTCCGTCGACAGTGGACAGGCTGCCTTGAAGCGATTTCCCATCCTTCAGAACCACCGTGACCGGCTGGTCGGACTGGATCGAGACCACCTGGTCCCAAGGCGCGCTGACCACGCCGAAACTCTCCGTCTTGATGGTGATCGTCTTGCCATCCTGCTTGATGACGGTGCCCGTGACCCGATCGCCGTTCTTCATGACCACCTGGCCGGCCCAGGCGACGCTCAGACAAAGCCAAGCCAATACCGCGGCCCCGGCGATGGGGGCCTTGTGGAAGCCGTAGTGTCGCATTTCGGGGTGTTCCTTCCTGCCTCAGGCACTGAGTTGAGACGTGCAGTGCGGGCAGCGCGTAGCCGCGATCGGGATGGCCGTGCAGCAGAAGGGGCAATCCTTCGTGGTGGGCGCCGCCGGCGCCGCCGCGGGCTTGCGTTGGAACCTGCTTACCTGCCGCACGGCGATGAATACCACGAACGCGACGATCAGGAAATTGATCACCGTATTCAGGAATTGGCCGTACGCGATCACCGGAGCCGACGCGGCCTTGGCCGCCGCCAGGGTCGCATAGTGCTGGCCGTTCAGGCTGATGAACAGGTCCTTGAAATCCACATGGCCTAACAGCAAACCGATGGGCGGCATCACGATGTCGTTCACCATCGAAGTCACGATCGCTCCGAAGGCGGCGCCCACAATCACCGCCACCGCCAAATCGAGCACGTTGCCCCGCGCTACGAATTGCTTGAAATCCTTCAGCATGGTCTTCCGCTCCTTTCGTTTTGAGCTCCGCAATCCCGCCGGCTCAAACCTCTGTATAAAAGACTACCAAGCCCGCGGCTTTGCTGGCGGAGTCGTCAAGTCGGATCTCCGGTGCCTGCCGGCGATCAGTCCGCCAAAGGCCGCCGGCCGCCGAAGACCGCCAGCTCGAAGATCTTCAGGTAGCAATCCACGTCCGCGAACCCGATCTCGCGGAGCCACTGGCATTGCAATTCCACGGGCGCCAGGATGTTCGCCGCTTTGTCGGGACGCCGGTAATAGGTCTGGGCCACTTCCTCGCGGCTCATCTCAGGATGGCGCCGGTGAAGGTGATCCACAAACAGCTCGTCGTTTATCGTAGCGGCCCAGGCTGACCCCGGCGCGACATGCTCCACGTGGACGAACACGCCGCCGGCGGCGAGCAGCCCGAAGATCTCGCGATAGATTTCCCGCTTGCGGGCGTCCGGCTGATGGTGGATCGAATAGCCCGAAACCACCGCGTCATAGGGGCCGCCCTGGGCCACGCTCTGGGTCCAGGAAGCGAGCGCGTAATCGGCATTCACGAATCGAACCGACCCGGACTGGTCCGCGAAGCGCCGGGCGGCGGCCTCCAGCATGGGCGCCGAGAAATCAACCAGCACGCCCTGCGCGTGGGGATGGCTCCCCAGGATGGCGGAAGCCAGAACGCCATCGCCGCATCCGAGGTCCAGGAACCGCCTGACCGGCCGCCCGCAGGCCCCAATGAGCCGCAGCATGACCTCAAGTTGCTCACCGGCCAGCGGAATCGCGCCGCGGACACCCTCCAGGTACACGGCGGCTAGAGAGGACGCCTTCCAGATCTCATCGGTTCGTTCGGCCATGTTCGAGTGTAGCGCGCCGGCGTTGGCCTCCGGCGGCGCGTGATAAGGTAAAGGCATTATGCGGCATAGAATGGCGGCAGGCGGATGGTTGTGCGTGGCGATGGCCATGGCGCAATCGGCGGGAAACGGGGCAGACAAAGTGCAGGGCGTACAGGCGCTGGGGGACCAGGCGAAGATTGCGGCCGAGGCGCAGAATGGCTTTGGATTGAAGCTCCTGGCCAGCCTGGCGGCCCAGCGGCGGCAGGGGAACGTGTTTGTGTCGCCCACCAGCATTTTTCTGGCGCTCGCCATGTTGGAGAACGGCGCCGAGGGCCAGACGCGCGCGGCCATGCGGCGCACCTTGGAAGTGCCCGCGGACCTGAGCGAAGAAGCCATGCAGTCGGCGGCCGCGGCGCTCTCGAAAGCGTTGCGGTCGCAAGACGGCGTCGAGCTATCCATCGCCAACGCCTTGTGGTCGGACCGCAGCCTGCCTCTGGCGCCGGCCTTCGTACAGCGCTGCCGGGACCTGTATGAAGCCGACGCGGTTACGCTCGACTTCCGGAAGCCCGGCGCGGCCGATGCGATCAACCATTGGGTCAGCGAGAAGACGCGGCAAAAGATCCCGACCATCGTTACCCCGCAGATCGTCTCCGCTTCGAAAGCCATCCTCACCAACGCGGTGTACTTCAAGGGCCGGTGGCGCGACCCCTTCTCCAAGCAGGCCACCCAGGACGGAACCTTCCACCTGGCGGACGGCCGGGAGAAGAAGCTTCCCTTCATGCTGCACGCCGCGCTTCACGGAGCCTACCGGAGTGGCGACGGCTTCGAGGCGGCGGTGTTGCCCTACCAGCGCTCGGGGATGGTACTGTGCGCGATCCTGCCCACGCCGGGGAAAAGTCCGGAAGAGGCCCTGGCGAAGCTCGCGATTGAGAAACTGCTTCGGGGAAACGAACCGTTCGACCTCGAGTTGCACCTGCCCAAGTTCACGCTGAATTTCAGCGCCGGCCTCAAACCGCCGCTCGGCCAGATGGGCATGGGGATCGCCTTCCAGTCTCCCGGAGCGGAGTTTGCCCCGCTGGGCTCGCCGCTGTTCTACATCGGCGATGTGCTGCACAAGACGCGGCTGGAGGTGGATGAGGAGGGCACCGTGGCCGCCGCCGCGACGGCCATCGCAGTGCATGCGGCCGCGATGCGGCGGAGCCTGGAGAAGAAGACGCTGGTCTTCGACCGGCCGTTCGCCTTGCTGCTGTGCGACGCTTCCAGCGACGCCATCTTATTCGCCGGCGTCGTCTACGAGCCGTAACGGGGCACAAAAAAAGCCGCCCCGCGGCGCCGGTGCCGGGGGCGGCTTGAAGTTCAATTGTGCGCCGTCTAGCGCTTAGTAATCCATTTCCCCGCCGCCGTGGCCGCCGGGCATGGGAGGAGCCGACTTCTTCTCGGGGATCTCCGCGATCAGCGCCTCGGTGGTCAGCATCAGCGCCGCGATGGAGGCCGCGTTCTGAAGCGCCGTGCGGGTGACCTTGGTCGGATCGATCACGCCGGCCACCACCAGGTCTTCGTACTTCTCGGTCTCGGCGTTGAAGCCGAAGTTGGGGTTCTCGTTGGTGCGCACGCGCTCGGCCACGATGGCGCCTTCGAACCCGGCGTTGCCCACAATCTGCCGCAGCGGCTCTTCGCAGGCCCGCTTTACGACATCCACGCCGATCTGCTCGTCGCTCGCCAGCTTCACACCGGCCAGCACCACCGCGCCGCGCAGCAGCGCCACGCCGCCGCCGGGCACGATGCCCTCTTCCACCGCCGCCCGCGTCGCATGCAGCGCGTCTTCCACCCGGGCCTTCTTCTCCTTCATCTCGGTCTCGGTCGCCGCGCCGACCCGGACCACCGCCACGCCGCCGGCCAGCTTGGCCAGCCGCTCCTGCAGCTTCTCGCGGTCGTAGTCCGAAGTGGTTTCCTCGATCTGCGCGCGCAACTGCTTGATCCGGCCCTGGATCGCCTTCTCGCTTCCGGCGCCGTCCACGATGGTGGTGTTGTCCTTGTCCACCGTGATGCGCTTGGCCTTGCCCAGATCGTCCAGCTTCACGCCTTCCAGCTTGATGCCGGTTTCCTCGAAGATGGCGCGGCCGCCGGTCAGGATGGCGATGTCCTCCAGCATCTGCTTGCGCCGGTCGCCGAAGCCGGGTGCCTTCACCGCGCAGGCGTTCAGCGTCCCGCGCAGCTTGTTCACCACCAGCGTGGCCAGCGCTTCGCCTTCCACTTCCTCGGCGATCACCAGCAGCGGCTTGCCGCTGCGCGCGATCTGCTCGAGGACGGGCAGCAGGTCCTTCATATTGCTGATTTTCTTCTCGTGGATCAGGATGTACGGATCCTCGAGCACCACTTCCATCCGCTCCGGATCGGTGATGAAGTAGGGCGACAGGTAGCCGCGGTCGAACTGCATCCCCTCCACCGTATCCAGCTCGGTGACCATGGTCTTGGACTCTTCCACGGTGATGACGCCGTCGTTGCCGACCTTGTCGATGGCTTTGGCGATGATGTCGCCGATGGTGGTGTCGC
>Ga0326728_10013453_pt1 | contig 17759 bp, 16 predicted proteins | sample MB3enrmetagenome_FD_207602 | JGI IMG/M metagenome (GOLD analysis project Ga0326728, IMG submission 207602) | Lab enriched peat soil microbial communities from McLean, Ithaca, NY, United States - MB31MN | ecosystem: Environmental > Terrestrial > Soil > Wetlands > Peat | place: USA: New York... | reverse complement strand
TTAAAGAATTTTTGAGATGTCAGAAAAACATTTATGCCGTGTTGAACCATTGAGTTATGGGGTTACATCGGAACTATTTGTATTGTTACATCTCCAAATATTATTAAAACACTCTTGAAAATGACGAATACCAGATGAAAAAAAATCATATAAGTAAATTAAAATATTTGATTTTAAATAATCCCTCTATATCAAGAGCGGTCGAATGAACATATCATATTACTAGCTGCTAGGTTCACCACCTTAACTTCGGTTTTTAACTGTTCCATATAGTGTTTGGACTTACTTTTATAATAGTAGGTACAGAAGCTCCTTGAGGGCGATATAGTTTACATGAACTGAATTCACAATTGTGATTCATTTGTAAATGATTTTATATTTATCTGTAAAGGCTAGATCAGAATCGCAAAATTTCAGACGGATTGAAATGCTTAAGATAAGCTATAGAGGTTTTCGAAAATCCCTAATTTTGTCGTATGTTATAAACGGTATAAAATAGAATATAAACGATTCGTACAAATCAGAGATTTATCGAAATCCTCTGTAATTATCCTTGAGAAAGGTTTGAGTGAAAAAAATGAATTACTGGAAATTCTTGATATACTCTGAAATGAATTAAATTACATGAATCTGGAGAAAAACGCAGGAAAAGAGGATTGTATGGGACGAATATACTCCGATATAACAAGGACAATCGGTAACACACCGCTTGTCCGGTTAAACCGCATGACAACAGATCTACATGCTGATGTAGTAGTTAAAGTCGAGTCCTTTAACCCACTGGGGAGTGTAAAGGATAGAATTGGATTGGCAATGATCGAAGGAGCTGAACGTGAAGGGAAGATCAAAACTGGTACTATAATCGTTGAACCAACTAGTGGTAACACTGGTATAGCACTTGCAGGCGTATGCGCTGCCCGTGGATATAAGCTTATATTGGTCATGCCTGAAACAATGACTATAGAAAGGAGGAAAGTGTTGAAGGCCCTGGGAGCAGATCTCGTCCTGACACCCGGACGTGAAGGGATGAGAGGGGCGGTCAGTAAAGCAGAACAAATGGCTGCAGAGGACCCTGTGCTTTACTTCATACCCCATCAATTCCGGAACCCTGAAAACCCGGAAATCCATCGCAGAACGACTGCCGAGGAAATATGGAAAGATACCGACGGCAAGGTGGATGTGCTTGTAGCAGGCGTGGGAACGGGGGGTACCATTACAGGTATTTCCAGCATTATCAAAAAAAGGAAACCTACTTTCAAGGTAGTTGCAGTCGAACCTGCAGAGTCTCCAGTTCTTAGCGGAGGAAATCCGGGGCCCCATAGGATCCAAGGCCTCGGTTCAGGGTTCATTCCGGATATACTCCGGCTTGACCTAGTTGATGAGATAATTCAGGTAACTGGAGACAATGCTGCTGCTACGGCCAAAAAATTAGCAAGGAACGAAGGTATACTTGCAGGTATATCTTCAGGTGCAGCTACATATGCGGCACTGCAAGTTGCTTCCAGAGAAGAAATGATTGGAAAAATGATTGTTGTCATCTTGCCTGATACGGGAGAACGTTATCTGAGTACCGATCTGTTTGATTAATATGTTTGACAATCGATATCGGGAGTTCAAATAGGAATCAGGGAAGATATAAGGACAGTTTTTGAAAAAGATCCTGCAAAAAGGTCTACTCTGGGAGTGCTTTGCTGCCATCCAGGACTTCATGCTGTCTGAATTCATCGATTATCACTTTCTCTGGGCAAAACATTTTTTTCTTGCTCGTTTGCTATCTCATATTTCCAGAACGCTTACAGAAATTGAGATCCATCCTGTAGCAAAGCTAAGAAAGGGTGTGTATTGATCATTGAGCTGGAGTAGTGATGAGAAAACCTGCAAGTATATAATAAAGTCCTCATATACATGAGATGGGTACTTGGAGGAACAGCGCTTGAGAGGATAAAGTGCCATTCTACTGTGATATCGGTTCAGGTGCGATTGTACTTGGGCCAATTAATATTGGAAGAGGTTCTAAAGTGAGTGTTGGCTCGGTTGTAATCAGATCAGTTTAGCCCGATGATACTGTGGGAGTACCTGCCATAATTGCAGAGCCACAGCCGTCAATACCTGTAGATCAACAGGATCACAATGAGTTCTCTGATCCCATGCTTTCTTTAGTAAGCCATGCTTGACGGGACGAGCAGGTTATAAGAACAGACTCATACACAAAAATATACACCTTTATACAAGATACTTTTACAAAAAAACCGTTCCTAAAAAGATGAGCAAATTTATTCCCAGCTGAAACAAGTAATCGACCCTGAGGTCGGAATAGATATTGTCAAGATGAGGATGGTCAAAGAAGTAATTTTTGTAGACGTAAACCTTGAGTTGATAACAAATATCCGTCCTATGGCAGAATACCTCAAGGACAAAGTGAAGCGAACAGTTCTGAATATTGGCGGAATCGAAAAAATTAGTGTCAATTTCCTTGATGAACCCTCGAACTGGGATAGATTCAAAGAACGAACACGAGATCAACAGTCCACCTGAAAATGTCAGTCTGGATTATTCCATACAGATTGGAATCAATAGAGGATTTTGGTAACTTCTGAAGTTTATCATATGCCTATAAATAGCATATTAATGACTTGTGAAAATCAGTGGGTTATCGAAATTCTTAATATAATTTATACAGCAAATTCGCAATACTGAAGATCATCATCTTGGCATTCCACATTAGCACGATATTGTCATTTATTCATTCATCGAAGTCATGAATGATTAGGGGAGGACTTGTTGCAGCATTATCCATATAATGGAGATATCGAAGTACCTGGGAATCAGTGATATAATCTTCCATTTTCATAGAATTTCATCCATACTGCCGCCCCTATATCTTTTCAGGTCGAGGGTGACATAAGAAAAACCGCATTCTTGCAATAACTCCACGATTCTATGTCGAATTTTTACTGCTTTTTCGAATTCTTCAGGTATCAACTCGATTCGTGCAATTTTACCATGCAACCGTACACGCAGATTGGAAAACCCAATATCTTGCATTATGTTTTCCGCATTTTCTACCATTTGCAGCTTCTCAAGCGTTATTTCTTCACCATATGGAATTCTTGATGCTAGACATGAAGATGACGGTTTATTCCAGAAATCAAAACCGCAATCTTGAGCCATTTGTCTAATTTCAAGTTTATAAATTTTTAGTGCAAGAAAGGGGTGAATGATCCTCTCCTCATCGCATGCTTAAAGCCCAGGACGGTATTAATTCAGATCGGAGGCATTAATTCCATCAGCTATATTTGAAATAGCCAACTTTTCAGCTTGGTCTCCTAGAATCCTTGCAGACTGCTTTTTGCAAATGTAGCAACGATTTGGGTTATTTTTCCTGAATTCTTTATTTTTCATTATGGTAAACGGCATTACGCTATAAGATAAACCAAGTCTACATGCTATTTCCACTGCGTCATTAACTTCGTCTTGAGACTATGGGCGCATCAAAAAATATACATGTGGCTCTCTCGTGGAGTGCCTTTTTCGCAAATACTGCAAGTAAAGTACTGTCTATGCCCCCAGAATATGAAATGATTAAGCTATCTAATCCTGATAGCTCTTTGAGCAATGCGTCGTGTATATTTTTTTCCCATGGATGAATACCGACCTTTTGATTTTCACATTATCTTTTGCAAATTCCATAAACTTTATATTTTTTAACATCCTTCACAATTGTGAATATACTGAACAGACATTATTGGTAAAAGACTTTTTATCCCTAAATAAATGCTTAGGGATCATCATAGAATATAATATAATAAAACAAATGTAATGCTAATAGTGATGCTCTATGAAGATTCGAATAAAAACCTTTGCTCAGATTAAGAACATTCTCGGAGCTGACAGTTTTCTTGAATATCCAGATGGCACCTCAATGAGAAAACTCCTTATATCACTTCGCAAAAAAGCTGGTGAACTGGAGATCAACTTTTTTCCAATGAAGGAAAATTGCACAGTCATTTAGTTCTGATGATGAATGGCAAACGAATTTACAAAGAGGATATTGAATCTATTACACTTTCAGAAGGAGACGAAATTGTACTTTTTTTCCCGGTATCAGGAGGATGATCGTTGTGGGGGGAAATATCCAGTAATTGACAAACAAAAACAATTTAGTTTAACATACGCGATAGATATGTAACAAGGCCTATAACATGTGTATCTATCAGTTTTTCAGATATAGTTAGGAAGATGGTAGGTATTCTTAGTAGAAATTATTAAAAGGATGCAGATTATAGTTACAAATAGAAAAGATTCACTAATGCAAATTACACTAATGTATGGAATTTTTGTATACATCTGCGGAAAGTGGTACTATTTCGAGTTAATAACAACTTTCTTGTTTATAACTTATCTTACTTCTTCCATGTGGGTAAGATCACAAAGTTCACAAATTAAAAAGTTTCATGGCTTCTTCACGTTATTAATTCCGATGATTTATATTTCTTCCAAGGAAGGATTTAGTTGAGGATTTTACATGAGAAAGATTGATTATAAGAAAATAATGATTGCAACTGATGGTTCGGACTGCTCCAAGCTGGCTACTGAAAAAGGAATAGAGCTTGCACGATTAAGTGGGGGAACAGTTTATGCAGTCTATGTGATGTCAACAGCCTACTTATCTCCTTGGGGTGCAGGTTGGGAGTCGATACATAAAGCATTGAAAGACCAAGGGCAACAGGCTTTAGATGATATAAAAGGCTTAGGAGAGGTAAAAGGAATCAACGTAAAATCTGTCCTGCTTGAAGGTAATCCCTCAGACGAATTGATCCGGTATGCAGATGAGGAAAAAATGGATATTGTGATTATGGGTACTCTTGGCAATACAGGATTATACAGAATGCTTCTGGGCAGCGTTGCAGAAAATCTGGTCCGGCACTCGAAGGTTCCGATCATGGTTGTAAGGAAAAAATATGAGCCACAAGACTAATCTAAAATGAACTATAGAGAATTTTGATAATTCCTTGACTTTTGTCATATGCTTATGAACGGTATATAAATGACTCATAAAAATAAGAGATTTATTGAAGTCCTCATCTATCTATATTTTTAAAGTAATATTTTTAGTATAGCATACTTTTCTGTACAGTTTTTATGTTAATTGTTTTCACTGATGAGTAATTTTTTGTAGAAAAACCTGTGTAAAGAACTCTTTTACTTCAATTTTTGAATCGGTATCTAAGTATTCATTAACCCTCTCTGCTATTGTACTTGATTTTATACTTCAAATGCGTAAATCTATTAATTATTTTGAGACAATTGAAGATATCTATGACTGATTCATAACAGTTTCTTGTAGCAAATATAAAAAATACGTTCCAGCTCAAAAATAGTAGATAACATCTATCTGCATGAAGCTATTCAAATGAAAATTTCAAGAGTAATTATTAAGGATTGCATCAGAACTGTATAGAGCACTATAATTTATTGACTCTACTTTTAATAATTAAATACATTGTCAATCGTGTATGTAGTCATTTAATACCCCAAATTATAGATGATCCCGTTGATCTTAGATACAAAAACGTTAATATTGTGAGCTGCAGGTGCGCACATGCCTGCAGTCCATAGAAGGTCTGTTCGAAGGTACTTGAATACCTTTAAATAATAACTATATTTGATCAAATATATATTTTTTGTATATATTCTAAATATTACCAACTAAAACTAATTAGTATTAAAATTACATAGTCCTGATCTTTGGGCTGCCTAATATCTTTGCACCAGTCAACAGCAAACTTTTACAGGGTTATATAAAAACAAAGCGAACGCTCTTATCCATATATCCCAAAATGCGTTACCAACAATACTTACACCCATAAGATAGACTCTTGTTTCATCTTAAGAATTAAGCATTGTAGGTTTCCTAAAAGAAGAAAAATTTAAAAATTGAAGAATGATTTTATCATTTAGGTTTAATTGCTATAATTAAGCCAGCTATTGCTGTTATTAAACCAACTATTGTTGTAATTAAACTAGGTAATTGTATTATATGATATAATTTCCGTTTGCTCATAGGATACAAGTGCGTCTGTCTCTCAAACGACGGATAACCTAAACTTCTATGATAAACTATGGAACCAACTAAAGTCCAACAAATTCCTAATGCGATCAATTCAGTTGCAGTAGCCAAACAAAATCCGATTCCATTAAAGACATGGGTAGAAAGGTTATATTTCGTTTAATTATTTCTGAATATCCTGCTGATCGTGTGTTTCCATAAATTAACTTAAATGTCCTTTTTACCTTCCCAAGCTTTTGAATCCTACGGATCGATATTAATAGTAGTCATCTTCTTTTAATGCTTTATCTGGCTGGCCTAATTTATCTAGGTCTTTTTCTTTAGCGTAACTGATTAAGTTATTTGCAAAATCATACTGGTTAAGTACAATTGATTTATTATACGCGTCTATTGCTTCATTGTATTTACCCAATTTATCAAAAGCAAGCCCTTTATGATACCAAAGACTCCAAACACTTTTATCTAGCGGGTTAATTTCAATTGCTTTGTCATATGCTATTATTGCTTCATCGTACCTTTTTAGATAAGCAAGATCATCTCCTTTAAGATACCAAGCTAATGAATCCTGTGGGTTAATTTCAATTGCTTTGTCCCAAGCTTTTTGTGCTTCATCATGCTTACCTAAAGCTTCTAAAGCAGCTCCTTTTTCGTCCCAATCATATGAATCATGCGGATTAATTTTAATTGATTTGTTATATGCTTTTATGTCATTTTCAAGTGTTTTATTAAGATCAGAGATACTGTTGCTGCCAGAATTTAGAATATCTGCAAGTTGTACAGCACCTGCGATACTTATCAGCACTAAAAAAACCAGAACGACGATTCCTAAAACTGCTATGAAGGTATGCCGTACACTTACTGTATCATATCTTGCTTTTGTCATTATTCAGCTTCCGGGTTTTTATAAAAATATAGAGCATGACGAAATTTAAGAGTTTATCAAAATCGTCTATATTTATATATAAATATTTATAAGATCTTTTGCACATCATTGCTAAAACTGTATCCGAAAATTTTGAGTCTGAGTCTGAATCGACACTTATTCAAAACAATTAGAAAAGGAATAAGTGGATGGAATATTAAACGTGCTGAAAAAAAATATCCTGTTTCAGGAAGGATCAAAATAAATAAAAAATGAAGTAATTAGTCAACTTGCATATTTAATTTATCTGTTTAGATAAAGTTCCTTTATTGTTTAAGCTCTTGAAAGAATTTCCTTTGCTTTTTCATAGGCTTTTATTGCTTCATCATACTCCAAGCTTCTGATTCCGATGGGTTAATTTCAATTGCTCTAGCATATGCTTTTATTGCTTCATCGGAATCACCTAATTTACTTAAAGTAACTGCTTTATTGTACCAAACTGTAGAATTCTGTGGGTCAATTTCACTTGCTTTGTTATATGCTGTTATGGCTTCATCATACTTGTTTAAATGATCTAGAGCTATGCCTTTATTGTACCAAGCTTTTGAATTCTGCGGGTTAATGCCAATTACTTTATCAAATGCTTGTATTGCTTCATCGGATTTATTTAATCTATTTAGAGTAACTGCTTTATTGTACCAACCTTCTGAATCAAGCGGATTAATTTCAATTGCTTTGTCATAGGCTATTATTGCTTTACCGGGTTGATTTAATTGGCCTAGAGCAGCTCCTTTGTTGTTCCAAGCATCTGTATTTTTTGGGTTAGTTTCAATCGCTCTGTCATATGCTTTTAATGCTTCATCAGAATCACCTAATTTCGCTAAAGTTACTCCTTTATTATTCCAAGCATTCGAATTCTGAGGATTAATTTCAATTGCTTTCTTATAGGCTTTTATTGCTCCATCATATTTTCCTAATTTGCTTAGAATGTTTCCTTTTTTGTACCAAGCATCTGAATCCAGCGGGTTAATCTCAATTGCTTTGTCATATGCTTTTATTGCTTCATTGTACTTTTCTGAGCTCATTAGCTCGCTCCCTTTGTGGACCCAAACATTTGTAGATTGTGCTGCGCCTGCAATCCCTACTAAACAGAATCCCATTAAACAAAAAATTACACAAGCAAATCCTATTTTGATTGATTTTTTATGATCCATTTAGCTTCTCCAACTTAATTTTTTTTCTTTGAATATAACAAAATTTAGCTTTCATCTAAATAGACAGTCGTTTATTTTGATTGTTACAAAGTCAACACTTGATTTAGTCTTTTCTACTTACACATCACAGAGATCCTATCACTAGATGAGATCACTAGAGTATTGTCAAAAATAAACGAATCAAAAAACCAAAAAATGTTGTGGAATGCTGAGCAAATGCATTTTATGGGTTGTATAGGAAAAAGGTCAGATTTCAAAAAACAATATAATAAAAAAATTTATAAAGAAGGAGATCCAATACTGTTTTGCAGAACAGAGTAATAAACTTCTTTAAGTAAATGAGATACTGTTGATGCGTGCATCGTCAATAGTAACTCCCTCCTCAATTCATGATAAACTTTGATTTCCGTAATAGTTATCCGTCGCGCTTGAGAAGATAACAAAAATTAACGAAGACGAAAGAAACTCAGTTTTTTAAAATTCTCCAATAATTTGCAGCATGATTTTTCTTGTCTTTTCAACCCTGTCAAAGTTTATATATACTATCTGCTGCCATGTTCCAAGTGTCATTTTTTTTCCAATAAGTGGTACTGTAAGACTTGGGCCGATGAGCAATGCTCTTAAATGAGACCCTCCATTGTAATCTCCCCAAGTCTCATGATGATGATAATTCTTATCCAGAGGTATTAGCTTATCAAGAATTTCTGAAACGTCCTTTGAAAGATTTGGTTCAAATTCCATTGTTGTTATTGCTCCAGTTGATCCGATACAGAATACTGTAACTGTCCCATTTCTTATTTTTGAGTATTTGATTTCCTTTGATACCATTTCAGTAATATCGACAATTCCACAGTTTTCTTTTCCAACGACTGAGATTTCTTTCGTTTCTACAGGCATGAAATAATAATTAGCTGTTAGATTGATATATTCTTGCAATCTCAGAAAAGCAAGCTTATTTACAGCTGATTTAAGAACGGATTTCTTTGGATAGAATTGAAAAGACAAAAAACATCATACTGCAGATTATCTGGGAATTTTAAAGGAACTGGGTAGCGAAAGAAAAGGACACAGATACAATCATATTTAACAGAACTTTCAGTACACTGCCACTCTAGTCAGTTGGAGATAAACTTGCTAAAATTTATTCCTTAATTGATTGGAAACCTTTTCATATCATTTTTGAGTCCGTATATTTTTACAAAACCGTTTTCTGAGGCAGATCTAAAATTGATATCATCTTTATGCTTAAAATGCTTGTTTTACAGCACTGGAATGATCTTTTTGACCTTGAACTTGAGGGGCAATGTATTTATCAAACTTCTTTAAGGAAAGTTTATTCACTACTATTCAAAGAGTAATTCTACAGATGTTATGCATGGTTTTTTTTTTGGTATAATCTCTATCAGTTGATGACTTTGGGAATAAAAGAAGTATTTTAAGGATAGAGGAAGCTGTCTTTAAAATCAAAGAATAGTGAACAAGAAAAGAAAACGAAGACCAAAGATAGAAATTAGCGAGAAAGATGGACAGGATTCCCGCGAAGAAAAAAACTCGACGGAAATCGAAATATCTATTATTCAAAATAATACCCACTGAAGGAATTCTTATTTTTGATATTTTTGATCTTAGATCGTTGATTGCAGATCCCAGATAATTAGCAAAGATGTTGCAGAGTGAAATTAAAGTTTCTCTGGTGCACCTTGCAACAAGCAACGTGATCTGTTTGCGTTTTATCTCAAGCTATCAAGGAATTATCCAAAATCAAATATTTTCATGTGGTTATATGCTTTTTTCTCCCTGGTTTCCCAAATTTTCAACATCGTTTTTAATTGCATCGGAATTTTTACTATCACCCTAAGTTTCAATGTAACCTCCATCAATCCAAAGTTCACTATACCACAACTTTTTTAATCTCAAAATATTCTTTAAAATTTTTCTTTTTATGATACTTTTTATAATATTCATCAATCTTGAAGGAGAATATTTTGGTTTAGTACTAATGAAAAGATATACATGATCATCACTATTACCGATTCGCTAAACTCAAAAAGGCTTTTTATAATTTAAAAGCATATAAATTTCCAATAATTGATTATGTCATTTCCTAAAAGAAGTTTTTTTACTGTACTTCATACAAAAAGTATGTGATATTTTGTTTTATAGACGCAGTAGCCCCATGAAGTAGTTCAATTTTTATGTGCAAAGGTAGCTTCAAATGCAAATTAGTTAGTTAATATCGATTCTCGAGGAATTTTCCATTCCCGTAGAAAACAACTGGATATTCGACTGGAGTAAAATTTTAAAAAATTTTTGGAAGTTATAGTTTGCTTCATCGGGTAAATTCATAATACCAACGATTGTACATAATTCAGAGGATACAGACTGTATACTAGCTGTGTCTATACCAGATATGGAGTCATTTTTCTTTATCACAATCAACGGCTTCATTAATTTATATAATTTTTTTGAGATTTTTTTGATTTTTAGAAATTATTTCGAAACTGATGATATTCAAAAATACTAAATTTAGACAAAAATATATTAAGCCCAGCTAAATACTTTAATATAAAAGAGCAGAATTGAGCCTAAGTATAGATATACTCTGGCTAGAAAAAAACTTTTGCATATATATGGGATCGCAAAAATCTATTATTACAGTCGTAGAATGTTGGAAGTAATAAAATCAAAGCCCAGAAAATGATAAAATTTTCGAAAAAGGATCCGTGAATATATTATCCGACATTCGCAGATGTACACATAAGTATAATTTGTTTGCTTATTTGATCATTATTATCCATTGAAAGTTAGATTAATCTTTAATCTATTGGCATATTGGAAAAATAGATGGCATTCTGTGTATATCTACGGAAAGAGAGTAGGCTAATAAGTTTGTATTTCATCACAGCTATTTATTCGTTAATCTGGTAAAGTTCTGAATAACTCCCAGAAATAGTTGTGGGAAAAAGGATATGAAAAAGCAATTCTTGTGTCCACTGTTTGTAACTAAAGGAGCTTTTGCACTGGTATGTATATTTTCGTTGCTGAGCTTTGCTTCAGCTTCCATTGCCTCATATGAGGAGGTATTAACTGGATGTTTTCACAAAGAAAATAAATACCCATTCAAAGTTCTTTTGACAGAAACCATCGAAACTCCTTCTTTGCTTTTTGGCCAGGAGATTTCATTTCCCTCTGCTGGAAGCAGAGAAGAGGTAAGTAAGCACCTCGAAAAATTGAGCCCCTTCCTTATTATAGCAGCAGGCATTTTTGCAGGTTTCAATCCCTGCCTGCTTGCAGTAATTGCTTTTTTAGCGTCTGTCACTCTTACTCAGCAGCAAGGAGGAAGAAGGGAGATGCTCAAAATCACCTTAGGTTTTTCTACGGGAATTTTGACCATACATATGCTAATAGGAATAAATATACTTTTGGCTGTCAATATTATGCCTGAAATTCCTAAAATTTTCACTTCAGTTACAATTTTGCTAACAGCTCTCCTTGGCTTCTGGCATATCTTTGATGCATATTGGCTAAAAAAGCATGCAAGATCAACATTCAAGACTCCAGATTCCCTAAAAAACTTTATGAGTGGGATGAGTAAACAAAATTTGCTGCTGCTGTCCTTCCTTTCAGGAGGCATGTATTTCCTGGTCAAAGCCCCTTGCTTAGGAGCTATTTACCTATCTGTCCTGAGCATACTGGCAACAAAAACCGATACTATGGAAGGAATAACATACTCAGGACTTTACAGCCTTGGCCTGCTGCTTCCTATAGTATCTCTAGGACTCTTGCTTTCCTTTGGGCTGAGCCCAAACAAGGTCACTGAGCTCCGGGAAAAAAGGAGAGTGGGAATAAGGTTGACAACAGGAGTTATACTTATTATCCTTGCTCTGATGATGCAACTTAAAATCATCTAACAAAAATTAAAGTTGGAATAAAAGTTCTAAATTACAGCTTTCACATTAAAAATTAACACTTAAAAGCTTAGAAAAAGGTACATTATTGGCTATTCATCTATTTTTCTACGTTTTTGAAATGTTAATTTTTACTGCAAGGCTGTATAGACTTTGGGATCAGGCGATCAGAAATCAGATTTAGGACTCATTTCAAGTTCTTCGGGGGAAGATAAAAGGCGTTTTTCTTCAATCATCTTCAGAAGCCTGTCTATTGCCTCTTTTATTCCTTCTCCGGTAATTGTGGAAATGTTCAATACTACTCCGTCTATCTTCCTGAACTCCAGCTTATCAGCCTTGTTTGCAACAACAAGCAGGGGAAGGTTAAAATTTTTTTGAATTTCCGCAAGCAGATGTTTTTGGTCTTCAATCAGGTATCCACAGCTTTCACTGGGATCAATCATGAACATTACAACCGCGTCAAGAAACTGGATCGCAGTTATTGCCTGCTGTTCGATATTGTTTCTCTCAGACATAGGACGGTCAAGAAGGCCAGGAGTATCCATGACTTGGTAACGTACTCCTTCCCAGCTAAAATGCCCGATTGCCACTCCTTTTGTTGTGAAGGGATAGGAAGCGATTTTTGGGCGTGCACCGGTAACTTTTGCTACAAAACTTGACTTCCCTACATTCGGGTAGCCAGCGATCACAATCGTGGGTTCATCCCTGACATCTGGAAGTTTCCTTAATACATTTCTAGCTTCGTTAAGAAAAAGAAGATCTTTGTTGATTGACTTAATAATGGAGGCAATCCTTCCTAAAGCCTCTTTTCGAACAGGTTCTGGAATGTCCGAATTCCGGATTTTTACTACGTAAAACCTTGCAACTTCATGAATTTTTTTACTGGCCCAGTCCACGGATGCGAGGGACATCTTGAGCTGTTCGACACCTACTAGAATATCAGTAAGTTTATAGTAGAATCTGGGTAACTGATCAAAACTCGGGAACCACCTGACTATATTTGCAAGATTATCTGTAAAGATGTTTGCTGCTGTCAATATCATGGACTCGTTAGCCCTTAACTGACTATATTTATTCTCTATATTTTTCACGGACATCGCTTTAGCTGCTCGTTTAAAAGCTTTATTAATTAACTCTTCGGAAGTGGGAACGGTGTGGATTTTTTCAAATATAATCATAGTCTAACACTCTGGGTTCTGTTAAGCTATATAATAAATTTTGCTGACCAAGAGTTTTATAAAAACAAAAAGTGCATGCAAAAGTTTCGCAAAGATTCATGAAAGCAATTTACTGAATACAAATTCAAAGATTTCTCATAATTTGCTGGTTTTTTTTGATTTATTACATTCAATTGGCATTGGAATTAATTCTAAATTTTGACGATCTCATCAGGTATTTAACTGTCTCCAAATTTATTGCTAGGTTTTAAATTTGTTGTTCCAAATTCTCATAATAAACTTAACATAAGACATAAAACTAGCTGGATACTCAAAGAATAACCGGACTCTTTTTATATTTGTAATCGTAAGTTATAATGTGAATTATAATAATTAATTATGTTAAATATAATACGATAGTATACATTTATCGATGCATAGGTGTTATACACCATCCTGATAAAAGTATATGAAATTGATGGTGGAAGTATGGAACTCACTCAGATTCAAAAAGATATTATTATTGCATTAATCAACTTGCAAAGACAAAAGAATAGAGCAATAAAGGGAGAAGAAGTTGCCGAGGTAATTCAGCGCAACCCTGGAACCATTCGTAATCAGATGCAGCTGTTGAAGGCTCTGGGACTGGTGGAAGGGGTCCCCGGACCAAAAGGAGGCTACAAACCTACAGGGCCAGCATATAGCGCTTTACGTCTTCAGCAACTTGAAAACGAATCCGTGGTCCCACTATACCGAAATACTACAATAGTCGATGGGGCAACAGCTGCTGAAATTAGTTTTACGACCGTCAGGAATCCAGATGCCTGTAGCGGAGTAGTCCGCGTACTAGGAAGCATAAAAGACTTTATGCTAGATGATAAGATTCAAGTTGGTCCGACGCCTGTAAACCGCCTGATAGTTCGCGGAGAAGTTACAGGGCGGGACGATAATAGTAACTCTATTCTTTTCAATATTACCGAAATGATATCTCTTCCTAAAAAACACGTTAAACACTACATGAAATACCCTCCTTTACTTGTTAATATGAATGCTAGTATTCAGGAAGCAACAAGGGTTTTTATACGGAACAACGTTCATGGAGCACCTGTTGAGGACAAGGGAAAAATTATAGGGATAATTACCTACACAGATATTGCCCATGCCATTGCTCAGGGAAAACCTAACGTAAAGGTCAAAGATATCATGACAACTGAACTTATCACCGTTGATGGGGACATGCAACTTTACGATGTCATAAAACTCTTTCACAAATATAATGTAGGAAAGCTTATTGTAACAATAAATGGTATACCCAAAGGAACTCTGTCAAAAACTGATGTCTTGAATGAAATTGCAGTCAACTGAGAATAAAGAGGATTTTGATAAACCAATAATTCTTAACGAATTATTTATATACTATTTATAGAAATATATAGAATTTATGGTTTATTGATATCATTTAAAGTTTTCGTAGTTTTATTAAAGGTGGAAAAAATCTCCAGAAAAGCATCTAGAAAAGAGATTATTTCTTAAAAATATTTTATTATTTGCACATACAATTTATTCTTAGAAAATTCCCATAACCTTCAGTCTCTTTTCATGCTTTCATGTCTGGCAATCATCTCAGCTGTAATTTCATCAAGAGTAATATTATTTGCAGCGAGCAATACCAGGAGATGGAAGATCAGATCCGAAATTTCCGAAATGATCTCTGCATGGTCTTCATTCCTGACTGCAAGAATGGTTTCAATCGATTCTTCCCCTACCTTTTCAAGAATCTTATTCATACCCTTGTGATTGTTCAAAAGCTTGCAGACGTATGAACGCTCGTCATAGTTCTGTTTCCGATCCAGAATTATTTCATATACCCTGTTTAAAATTGATAAATCAGTATTCTGCATTCAAACACCTTTTTGATTTAAACACACAAAGAAATATTCGAAAAGTAAACAGAAAGTTTTTCAAAACTTCCTGGGATCAGTTATTTCTCCTGTGAGGGCTGATGCACCTGCAGTTGCAGGGGAAGAGAGATACACAAAGGACTCTGCACTTCCTTCTCTCCCCCTAAAGTTTCGGTTTGAGGTTGCAAGACCTACTTCCCCAGCACCAAGTAGACCGAAGGAGCCACCCATACATGGCCCACAGCAGGGAGATTCTACGATTGCACCAGCGTTCATAAGCGTTTCGAGGTATCCAGCCCTTAACATCTTCATGTACTCTATCCTTGAAGCGGGGACGACAATGAGGCGTACACCCTTTGCTACCGGCTCGTCTCCAATGATATCTGCCAAGATCTTAATATCTTCGAACCTGCCGTTAGTGCAAGAACCCACAAAGATCTGATCAATTTTTGTACCCTCGACATCAGTTACGGGTTTTACGTTATCCACATTATGTGGGCAAGCTACCTGGGGTTCCAGGTCCGAGATGTCATAGTGCCGGAAGGCTGCATATTCAGCATTTTCATCGGATTTCCAGTATGGATCAAATTCGTAATATAAAATCCGTTCTTTAAGGTAAGCTGCAGTCACTTCATCGGCTTCGATAATTCCTGCTTTTCCTCCCATCTCAATTGCCATATTGGACATGGTCATACGTTCAGGAATTGAGAGAGAATGAATTGTTGAACCCGCAAACTCAGCTGCCATATACCTAGCTCCCTCTACCCCAACATCACCTATCAGATAGAGTATGAGATCTTTTGAGTAAACGCGCCTTGGTAAAGTACCTTCCACTTCAAAATGAAAGGTATGTGGTACCCTGAACCAGAGTTTGCCTGTAGCAAAAACAGCTGCCATGTCAGTAGACCCGATGCCTGTGGAGAATGCTCCTAAGGCTCCATAAGCGCAAGTATGTGAGTCAGAGCCAACTATCAGATCTCCTGGCAAGACGTGCCCTTTCTCTGGAAGAACCTGATGGCATACTCCCTCATATACATCATAATTTAAAATTTCTTGTTCGTCAGCAAATTCTCTGAGCATGATGTGGTTTGCTGTGGCGTTGATAGAATCCGCAGGAACCTGGTGGTCGAATAAGATCACTATTTTCTTAGGGTCCCATACTTTCTTCTCTTCTTTGCCATTCATTATCTCGTAAAATCCCTTAACTGCCAGAGGACCTGTAATATCGTGCACCATTGCTAAGTCTACATTGGCCAACACGAAATCCCCGGCTTTTACTGGATTTCCGGCGGCTTTCGAGAAGATTTTTTCGGAAACTGTCATCGGCCAATTTTCATTACCAGATATTTCGCCCATGAGGAATAACTGGCTTGTTATATTAAATAAATTTAATTGATGGCTCAGAGAATGCATAAATCAAAATTTAGGTGTTTCACCCAACTGCAAACAACTGAGTATTTTTGCCCACCATTTGGATATAAAAGAATTATTTTAAATCAAATATTTTCATTAGCTTATATACTTCTTTTCATTCTGGGTTTCCTTAATTTTCGACATAGTATTATAATGACATCGGAAGCTGTACATCACCATAATTTCCAGTGTATCCTTCATCACTCCAAAGTTCACCACTCAATACCTTTTTTTAATTTCAGAGTACTTTTCAAAGATTTATCTTGTCTTGGCACTTCTCATAATCTGCATAATCTTGAGGGAAAATATTTTGGTCAGAATCAGCATAAAGATGTTTCTGGCCACTATTAGTACGAATTAATCAAACCCAAAAAAAATACTTTCTGCCAATTTAAAGTAATGTCGGTTTCAAATAATTGCTTATTTAATAGTCTATAAAAAATTATGAGATATCATAAGAAAAAAAACTATTTGATATCTTGTTTTATGGATACAATGTTTTGTGTTTAGTAGTTTCATTTTAAACTACAGAATATTTCGATAAAGCGCTAAATTTCTTAACTTGGTTATAAATAATATGTAAACTGATCCGTGAAAATGAGAGATTTATCGAAATATTTTACAAATGTAGCTTAAAATATATAGAATTTTGATAAACCTCTAATTATCACGAATCATTTATTTATAATTTATAAGCTTATGATTAAAATTAGTGGTTGTCCGAAATTCACTATAAAATGATTCAATAACCAGAGATTTTCGGGAAAGTTTCTATCACTACAGTAAGCAATGGGGGTATTCGACTGAAATATAAAGATCTTGCAAGCATACAAAACGATAAAAACGCATAAAATAATGGAAGCTTTATCAGTAATTTTACAGTTTACTCTGCTGCCAATAATCAATAAATTTATTATTTCCTGTGCTGTCGTGGACTATGTATGTGCATGTGCTATCTCCCAATTTTTTCTTTGCAATCTCCAGGCCTTTTTCATCTTTCTTGAAATTTACAAATTTTTTATACATAACAAGCATGTCCTCAAGCTCTGAAACATACCTATAAAGGAGGTTTTCTGCCAGTTCTTGGCTATCTTCTGCAGAAATTGGATATCCAAAACCTTCGCATTCGCAAGTATGTAGTTTTAGATCTTCGATATAAAAAGGGTATGTTTTGCAGAGCATTGGACGTACTGAATAAACTCGGCATTTGCTTGTGCTTTTTTCAAGAAGGATG
>Ga0326728_10013452_pt1 | contig 17759 bp, 10 predicted proteins | sample MB3enrmetagenome_FD_207602 | JGI IMG/M metagenome (GOLD analysis project Ga0326728, IMG submission 207602) | Lab enriched peat soil microbial communities from McLean, Ithaca, NY, United States - MB31MN | ecosystem: Environmental > Terrestrial > Soil > Wetlands > Peat | place: USA: New York... | reverse complement strand
GGAAGAAGGCCTGTGGCGCGACGCCGGCTTTCTGAAGTCCCAGGAAGCGAACGGCACGGCGATGAAAGTGGAGGAAGGCGCTCATCAGCAGGTCGAGCTGAAGCTGAGTTCAGCGGGTGAGGAGTGGAGCCGTTGAGGCATCTAGTCATCGAGGCATTGAATAATCGAATCAATTTGGGATAGCCAAGACTTGATCTTGCACACCATGGTCTCGGATGGGGTCCTACCGTCAGGCAGGCCCTTGCGAGCGGGTTTAAGCAGTAATCTCCTCGCTTCGTCAACTAGCATCGAGGGGCTACAGAGAGAGACACGACTGTTTGCTGCATTTTCCGAACAAGACCGCATTTTTCCCTTGACGAGTGATTTATTACGCGCTATTTTCGGCCCTACTTTCCTGTCCCAAAGCAGTTGGGCCGGCCCCGATACTACTTTTTTTGACATAGCAGCGCGAGGCGGAGATGCGTGTCACATATCTAACGAGAATCTGTTTGGTAGGCCTGCTCCCGTTCCTAATGAGCCTTTCTTGTGATCCCCTCAGCGGGGTAGAACAGCAAATTCAGAACGCCATCGACGCGTTAGAACGTCAATCGAGCGAGTGGCAAGCGACACTCAAAGACCTCGAAAAAACTCTAGTCAGAGACGGTCAAGACACGATCGCAAATGAAGTTACCCAGATTGCTGAGCGAGGGATAGCCACCGGTGGCAACGAGATTCGGTGCTCAGCAGACTTTATTGGTGTGCGAATGAAGGAAGACCTGACTTCACTGCTGCAAAAACTAGAAAAGAAAGACAATATACAACCGAGGCGACAATATTTCTGCGACGTCGCCCCAACTCAGATCAACCTCGCGTTAGTAGCACAAGATAGAGAAACAGAGTTAGATTTTTACGGGTACAACCTGGATTCAGGTCATACCGATGTGTCGATCATCGACAACGGTGGACATAGCCGCCAAGTACCTCCTGATGTAGTTGGCACACCGACTCACTACCTGATGACCGTTAACTTAGGGAGGCAGAACGGCGTTCAGTTCACGCAAGCGGACCAGCAGGTGGTAATTGTGCTGAACCCAGGCTCGGGGTCAACAGACCGCCATAACGTCAACATTGTTGCCGCCCCACCCGCTGCAAAATTCTCGATCACCAACACTGGCGATGATCCGCATGACGGCGGAGGTGGTTTTAGCACACCATTTAGTAGAGACTGTCCCGCTGGATCTGTCGCTAGCGGAATTCAGGGCCGGGCAGGAGACTTTGTGGATCAGATTCAGCTTCTCTGCAATGTTTTGAATGTAGATGGGACCTTGGGTAATGCGTCAGCCGCAGGACAAGCAGTCGGGGGCCCTGGAGGCATTTCTTTCCCTCCCCCCCTTCTACGTTGTACACAAGGACAGGTCATAGTCGGCTTTTCTGGGGGAGCAAGCGGAAACCTTGAGAGAATCAGTGTCTGGTGTGAGTCCCCTGAATCAGTCACTGCGCAAATGGGCAACGCCATGCAAATGGGTACAACTCGCAGCGGTCAAGGGGGAAGCCCATTTCAAAATGCCTGCAGACCCAGTTATGCCGTTACAGGCCTGAGACTTCAGGCTGGGGGCGACAAAAATGCGGTCACTCACTTCGCCTACGTCTGCAGCAAAATGACAAAAACTACACCGTGATGTCGCCGTCATGATCGTGTGCGAAAGCACCTATGTTTGCGGAACCCTGCAACGCAACTTCCTCGTCGATCTGCTGTGCGATCTCGCGCACGATTACCGCATCTTGATTTGCTGGTTCCCAAGTAGGCAAGCGATTCGTTGTGACGCGGTCGGCAAGATGCACGCGGCTTCTGCTCATGCAGCAATAGTTCAGCGCCCAATCGCCGCTCAGCGAACCCGATGGAACGGAATACGCGCCGCTTACATTCAAAGGTGCGTTGGCCCAGCTTATAATCTGCCGTGTTCGGGAAACGTCAAAGAGCTTGTTTGGCGGTTGGCGCTGGGGCCGGGGCAGAATACTGCCTGCGTCCGATACGTGAAGCCTTATCAACGCCCTCCGCAAGGTCGAGCTCAAACTGTTGTAGATCATTCTATTGCAAAGCATTGAGTCATTGAATCAGTGGGTCAGCGGAAGGAAAAATGATTCAATACCTCAATGATTCAATGACTCAATGGTCATGTCCCGATCGGGTACAATACTCTCGTCCTCCTTTTTTCCTTTTGCTTCATGGTGCTGTTGAGTTCATGGATTTGACTCTCACTTTTTCCCCGCTGGGCTCGCTGGCCCTGGTCGTTTTTCTCACCTCCAAGGGCTTGGTGCCCTACTTTCGGCACCATTTTCTGGACAAGACTTTCACCGGCCTTTACCAGGTCAATGCGTTCGATCTGGCGCTGCTGATTCCCTATTTCATTGTGTTGACCATCCTGGCGGCTTACGGCGCGCACCGCTATTGGATGGTCTATCTTTATTACAAGCACAAAAAGAGCAAGACGACGGAGCCCGCGGCTCATTTCCCTCTCGATGATCTGCCGCGCGTCACCGTGCAGTTGCCAATCTTTAACGAACAATACGTCGTGGACCGTCTGCTCGACGCCGTCTGCCGCCTTGACTATCCGAAAGACAAGCTCGACATCCAATTGCTCGACGATTCCACCGACGAAACCGTGGAGGTCGCTCGGATTTTGGTGGATCGCTACGCCGCGTTGGGACATCCGGTGACATACCTGCACCGCGACAATCGTGAAGGTTTCAAGGCGGGCGCTTTGGCGGAAGGATTAAAAACTGCCAAGGGCGAATTCGTTGCCATCTTCGACGCCGATTTTGTTCCGCCACCCGACTTTCTGCTGAAGTGCATACATCACTTCACCGACCCCAAGGTCGGCATGGTGCAGACGCGGTGGACGCACATCAACCGCAATTACTCGTTGCTCACGCAGGTCGAAGCCATTCTGCTCGATGGCCACTTTGTGCTCGAACACTCGGCACGGTCGCGCAGCGGCGTTTTCTTTAATTTTAACGGCACGGCGGGCATGTGGCGGCGCAGCGCCATTGACGACGCCGGCGGCTGGGAGCATGACACGCTCACCGAAGACACCGACCTCTCCTATCGCGCCCAGCTCAAAGGATGGAAATTTCTCTATCTGCAGGACGTCGAATGTCCCGCCGAGTTGCCGGTGGAGATGACCGCATTCAAGACGCAGCAGGCGCGCTGGGCCAAGGGCCTGATCCAGGTCTCGAAGAAAATACTTCCGCGGGTGTTGAAGAGCGACGTATCGCGGCACCAGAAAATCGAAGCCGTGTATCACCTGACCGCCAATATCAGCTATCCGCTGATGATCGTGCTCTCGGTTCTGTTGCTGCCCGCCATGATCATTCGCTTTTACCAGGGATGGTTTCAGATGCTCTACATCGATCTGCCCCTGTTCATGGCTTCGACGTTCTCCATTTCCAGCTTCTATCTGGTTTCGCAAAAAGAACTGTTTCCGAAAAGCTGGCTGCGGTCGCTGCTCTACTTGCCGCTGTTGATGTCTCTTGGAATCGGACTGACGATCACCAATACGATTGCCGTGCTCGAAGCGCTCGTCGGTAGGGAGACCGCCTTCGTCCGCACTCCCAAGTACCGCGTCGCATCGAAGAAGGACAAACTCTTAGGAACCAAGTACCGCAAGCGTCTGGGGTGGGTTCCGTGGATTGAACTCCTGATTGGAACGTATTTCGCGCTGGCGATTTTTTATGCCATCGACAACGAAAACTACTTCACTGTTCCCTTCCTGCTGTTGTTCGTGATCGGTTACTGGGTTACGGGGCTGATGTCGCTGCTCCAAGGCCGCTTTGCCGGACTGTCGGTCGGTTCGGAAACTCACACCAAGCCATTCCCGGTCGGCGTGTAGATATTTAGCCATTGAGACATTGAAGCAATCGGTCGACTTTTCCCTGTCCGAAGTTCCAATGATCCAATGATTCAATCACTCACTGATTCAATGATCCGATGACTCGGGAAGCTTGAACTCAACGCTGATCCCGATCTCGTTCTTCACCGGTTTTCCGTCGAGCTCAAAAGGCTTGTAGCGCCAGCGCTTCACCGCATCCATGGCGGCTTCGGCAAGCACGGGCGAGCCTTCGACAACTTTGACTTCGCGCACGGTTCCATCCTCGATCACGGTTGCCGCCAAAATAACCGTGCCTTCCAGGTGCAGCAGACGGGCCTGGGCAGGATAAACCGGCTCAACCCGATGCGCCAGTTGGCCGCCCGAAACCGCTCGCGACGCGGGCGCGGACTGGTTCGTCGAGGCGGCGGGGATCGACGGTTGGTCGGCCGAGATGGTTTCATCAGCGCGCGAGTCGGAGTGCGTATCGCTCTGCGGTCCGTTCTGCGAGGCGGGAGCCCCATGCGGGACGGCAACATTGGCCGCAACGCCGGCGAGCAAGGGTGATCGACCCACTGGAGTTCGATCCGCCGGAGTTTTCTTGACCGACATGACGTCCACTTTGGATGCGAACTTCACAGGAGTTCCGGCTGACGTCTTTCCGCTGGATGGCAAGAGCGATTCGCCACCAGGGTTCGCTTTCCAAACCGGATCGTTATCGGGAGGATGTTTGTCGAGAGGATGCGAGGTTGCGGCGCCGGCGGCCGCTGGCATTGCCGCACGAGCCTTGCCATCCATCTCATCCGGACCGCGCCACCCCAACCAGATCGCCAAGGCAAGCAGCGAGACCGCCCCCAGGCCGACGGCGCTCAAAACGAACGGTCGGGATCGCGGTTCGAGGAACGCCACTGCCAAGTCCCCAACCCGATCCGACGCCGGGAGCAGGCCCGAGGATTGCGGCTTCTCCAGCGCAGACGCAGGCTTCGGAGCGGCGGACGATGCGCCGTGCGGTTGCGATGCGCGCGCCCGCTCCGCGAGTGCGGCCAGTTGCCGAAGCAGAGCTAGATGCGGTTCAGTGAAGGCTGCGGGCTGGGTGGAAAACACTTCGAGAATTCCGTTGATCCCGCGCCAGCCCTGAATGGGCAAGACCGCAATCGAGCGCAAACCGAGGCTGTGGCAGACTTCCACATCGACCAGCGGATCATTCTCGGTATCCACGCAATGCTGAACTTCACCGGTGCGCAAACACTCGCCTGAGATTCCAGCCTCCGCGCTCAACCGCGCTCCAAGAGCGGGAGCCGTGTCGCCGCTGCGAGCGCGGCACACCATCGCTCCGTCCTTCCACATGGCAAGCGCGGCTCCGGAAGCGCTCGTCAATTGCCGGGCAGCGTCGGTGATGGTCTCGAGCATCGGGTCCAGACGGTGATCCCCGGCTGCGATCAACTCCTTCAGCGATGACAGGGCTGTGCTCTCGTCAAGGCTTCCAGAGAGGTTGCCGGAGAGGCTGGACGCGGTCCCCGGCGAAGAATCGCGATCAACCGCGCTAGGCATTTTCTCGGTGCGCGACGGATTGGATTGAGGCACTACCACGATTCTCTCTCGGTCGGTAAGTTGCCGGGTAAAACCGGCAAAACGCAAGCGGCGCGGGTGATTTGGCCGAAGTATGAGCCAACGCTTCACACCTGTCAAGACTGACAAGTGCCTTGTCATCGGGTGATCGGGCCATCAGGTGATCGAGTCACATTTCTCTGCCCGAACTTCCGATCCCGCGATGACCTGATCGCCAGATCACGCGATGTTTTGCCGCACCAAACTAACCAATAATCGAGTCGCCGATGCGGTGCTAACCTGATTGCGCTCTGGTTTCTCGCATGTACCTCCGCACGAGGCATTGCAGGGAGCCAATTTAAAAAAGCTCTTAAGAACAGTCGAAGCGCTGGCGGACTTGGGTCCCGAGCTTACGGCGGACCGCGACTTCCGCCAAACCGCTCGCACTATGCTGACCGCCGTAATGGAAGCGGCTGGCGCGCGTGAGGCTGTTTTGTTTTCATTCAGCGAACGGCCTTCGCTGCTGACCTCGGCCGATGCCCAGGGATTCGCGCTGCTGCCCGAGCCGTCGCTGATTCCGCTGCTTCCCCGGCACGTGCACACCCTGACCGCAGCCGCCGGCCCGATACTGCTCAACAGTTCCACCTACGATGTTTTTCTGAGTTCGAACGGCAATGTCGCACCGGAACTCTTCAAGTGCATTTGCCCGTTGAAAGTCCGGGGAAAGCTAGCCGGAGTAATCGCCCTCGGACGCCGCCCCGGCGAAGCGGTGTACGAAGAAGACGCGCTCGACGCTTTTGAGATGTTGAGCCACTATGTCGCGCTGGCCATTCAGAATCACACGCTGGGCCAGACGCTGGCGCAACGGGTTTCCGAAAACCTGCGGCTGCTGGCCTCGCTGCACGGCTTCTACGACAACGCGCTCGAAGCTTTCGCCACCGCCATCGACGTCAAACACGTCAACATTCATGGACACTCACTGCGCGTGGGCCGATACTCCCAGGCGATCGGCGAAGCGCTCGGCATGGAGCCGAACGATGTGGCGTCGCTGCGGTCGGCAGGCTATCTGCACGATATCGGCAAAGTTGCCGTCGATAAGCGCCTGTTCGAAAAGCCTTCGAAGCTCGATGCGGAAGAATCGCGCGCGATGCGCGACCACACGGTTATTGGGCATCAGATCGTCAGCAACGTGCAATTTCCCTGGCCCCAGATTCCAGAAATCGTGCGCTGGCATCATGAACGCGGAGACGGGTCGGGATACCCGGACGGGTTGCATGGCGACGAAATGCCGCAAGCGGTGCGCATCGTGGCGCTGGCCGATAGCTTCGACGCCATGACCAGCGACCGTCCTTACCGCGAGCGCCTGTCGATCGGAGCCGCGCTGCAGGAATTGATCCGCATGAGCCCGCAAAAATACGATCCCCAAGCGCTGCAGGCTTTGCTGATCCAGGTGCGGCGGGACGCGGTCGGAACCAACCGCATCCCGATCCTCGAGCCCGACTTGATGAACCTCTCGGCCACCGACGTGGACCAACTGGCGTCCACCCTGCAACATCGGATCAGCCAGGACAAGCTTTTTCTGACCTAGGGAAACTCCCGATTAAGCGTCGGCAGAGAGCATAAACCACGGGGTACACAGGGGTGCACGGAGGACCTAGGGACTTAATCAGAGCTCACCTAGATCTTTCTCGCCTGGAATCGACGCTTCGGGTCGCTTTCGGTTGACAACGCAATTCAGCAAACCTGATAATTGACACGATTTAATAAATCGTTTCACTGAATCCTGGCCGGTTCCGGAAGGCTCTGCCATGGGTTGCTTGCCCTGCCCCCGATAACAAGCCTGGTGGAGAGCGCTTCGATCCGGCCCGAGGATGAGGAGATCACATGCTAGCGACTAAATTAACGGTTCCCTTTTACGGCCACGTCCGCCAGTATCACAACATCAAGGCTGAGATCGACGCCAACATCCACGAAGTCCTCGAAAGCGGCCAGTATGTTCTCGGTCCGATGCTGAAGAAGTTCGAGGCGGAGTTGGCCGAGTTCCACGGGACCAAGTACGCCATCGGCGTAGGCAACGGAACCGATGCGCTGTGGCTGACTTTCAAGGCGCTCGGAATCGGTCCCGGCGACGAGTGCATCACCACCACCAACACCTTCTTCGCCACCGCCGAAGCCATTTGGTTCACCGGAGCGGCCGTCGTGTTTGTCGATTCCGATCCCCGCACCAACTGCATCGATCCGAGCAAGATCGAGGCCGCGATCACGCCCCGCACCAAACTGCTGGTGCCAGTCCACCTCTACGGCCAGTGCGCCGACATGAAGGCCATCCGCAAGATCGCCGACAAGCACAGTCTCAAGGTGGTCGAGGATAACGCGCAGGCCATCTGCGCTCGCGGCGACGGCTTCAAGATCGGAGAACTCAGCGACGCCGCCACCATCAGCTTCATCATTCAGAAGAACCTGGGAACGTTCGGCGACGGTGGTGCCACTGTTACCAACAATCCTGAGATCGACCGCATCGTACGCAAACTCCGCAACCACGGCTCGGACAAACGCTCCTGCCACAGCATCGGCTACAACAGCCGGCTCGACGATCTACATGCGGGCATCCTCAGCGCCAAGCTCAAGCACATCGCGGAATGGAGTGAACTGCGGAGAAAGTGGGCAGCGCTCTACAGCCAGGGTCTCGCGACCGCCAAGAACATCACGCTGCCGTACGAAACTCCCGGCTACTATCACGTCTACCACTTGTACGTGATCGAGACCAGGCAGGCGAAGCATCGCGATGCGCTGCTGCAGTTCTTGAACGACGCGGGAGTCGACGCCAAGTGCCACTATCCGATTGCTATTCACCAGCAGGAAGGATATCCGTGGGGTCATGAGGCGCGCATTTCCGGACCGATCCCGAATTCGGAGCGCAATGCCGCTTGCTGCATTTCCCTGCCGATGTTCCCCGAGTTGACGGAGGAGCAAGTGGATTACACTGTCGACAAGGTATTGGAGTGGGACAGGAGCGCGCGATGACTGCCAAATACCGTGTGGTGGTAGCGGGCATGGGCAAGCGCGGAATGCACCATGCCCAAGCCTTTCAGGCGAACGGCCGCTTCGAGGTCGTGGGTGTGTGCGACATCGACCCAGCCCGTCTGGACGCGGCCGCGGCCAGGTTTGGCGCGGCCAAGGGCACGGACGCGCTCCAGGTCGCTTCCGCCGCCAAGCCCGATGTCTTCTGCTTCTGCACTCTCCCAAACCTGCGCAGCGAGATGATTCGCGTCGGCATCGAGTGCGGCGCGCGCCTGATTGCTTTTGAAAAACCGGTGGCGTTGACAACACGGGAGGGATTCCTGGTCAGAAAGCTGCTGGCGGAGAGCGGAGTGAAGGCCGTAGTCAGTCATCAACACCGCTACGGCGAACATTACCGCAAGGTAAAAGAGATCGCTGCCAGTGGCGCGCTGGGACGCGTCCACACTGTGTATGGCACAGCCTCGGGCTGGATGATGCACATGATTTCGCATCTGATCGACTACATGCGCTGGTACAACAGCGAATCGCCGGCGCAGTGGGTGATAGGACAGGCGGCGGGACGCGGGAAGCTGGCCGACTTGCTGCCTTCCCCCGACTACATCGCCGGCTTCATCCAGTTCGCCAACGGGGTGCGCGGGATTGTCGAGTGTGGCGCTGGCGCTCCGGATGTTCCCGAGGTCGATTACTGGTTTCGGAAGTGCCGCATCGGCGCACAGGGAACCCAGGGATTCGCCGAGGTTCTGACTGGCGGCGGCTGGCGCGCGGTGACCAAGGCGGGCGCTTCCTCGGGCGGTGGCTCCATGAACTACGACCTGGATATGCCCCCATATATTCAGGACATCGCCGACTGGATGGATGATGACCGCAAAGTGCACCCGTGCAATTTCGAAAGCGCGTACGCAGGTTTCGAAATCATGATGGCGCTCTGCCGCTCTGCCGTTAACGGAGGACAAGTGGCCCTGCCGCTCACGGATGCCGCCGATGAAATCGAGTTGCTGAAAGCACACCTGGCGGATCGCAAGGTTCTGCTTTCCACGCCGGTGAACGCCAAGGAGTACGGGCAGTAAGAATCCCGCCGAGGACGCTTTCGGCCCGGTGCGGATGGACACCGCGTTGCGCAATTTCAGCGCGGCCCATTCGCGCCAGCGGGCCAGATTTGTGTCGGTGTAAAATCGGACGTTAGTCCTCTTGTACTTCGTTTTGTTCTTCGATCACGATGTAAACTTGGGAGCGGTCGGCGCAGGTGTAACCATATCGGCGCTGCCTTCATCTAATCTGCAAGCGGGGTGGTAGAAGCCAGCTTGCAAGGAGAAAAGTGATGGCCGTCAGTGACCAATCTGTCGCCACCGGCAGCAAGCTCGATCAGTTGTGTATCAACACGATTCGCACTCTTTCGATAGACGCGGTGCAGAAGGCGAATTCGGGCCATCCCGGAGCGCCCATGGGATTGGCTGCGGTCGCCTACTCTCTGTGGCAACAGTTTCTGCGCTATGACCCGGCAGATCCGCTATGGCCGAACCGCGACCGCTTCGTGCTCTCCAATGGACACGCCTCCATGCTGCTTTATTCCCTGCTGCATCTTGCGGCCGTGCATGAAGTCACTCCCGGAGGCGAAATTCTATCTACGCCTGCCGTTTCTCTCGACGAGATCAAGAATTTCCGGCAACTCGGCAGCAAAACCCCGGGGCATCCCGAATACGGCCTGACCACAGGTGTAGAGACGACCACCGGCCCGCTCGGTCAGGGCGTTGCGAACAGCGTCGGCATGGCCATCGCCGAGCGCTGGCTGGCGCAATATTTCAATCGTCCGGGATTCGAACTGTTCAACTACAACATCTGGGCAATTTGCGGCGACGGCGACATGATGGAAGGAATTTCCTCGGAAGCGGCCTCCATCGCCGGGCATCTCAAGCTTTCGAACCTGTGCTGGATTTACGACAACAACCACATCACCATCGAAGGCAATACTGATCTCGCTTACGACGAAAATGTGCCCGCCCGCTTCGCCGCCTATGGCTGGGATGTCCAGCACGTCCATGATGCTAACGATCTGGTTGCGTTGGCCGACGCCTACAGTCACGCGCTAAGCGTGAAAGATCGTCCGAAATTGATCGTCGTCGACAGCCACATCGGCTACGGCTCGCCCCATCGGCAAGACACAAAAGAAGCGCATGGCGAAGCGCTCGGCGAAGAAGAAGTCAAACTGACAAAACGGGCCTACGGCTGGCCGGAAGATGCCAAGTTCCTTGTGCCCGACGGAGTGCGCGAAAAATTTCGCGACGTCATGGGCAAGCGCGGACGGCAATTGAGCGGCCAATGGAACGCTCTGTTCAGCGGCTACAGCAAGCAATATCCGGATCTGGCGATTCAATTCGAGCACATGCAGCGCCGGCAGCCCCCCGACGGTTGGGATAAGGACCTGCGCGCATTTCCGGCCGATCCCAAGGGACTTGCAACTCGCGATTCGTCCTCCAAGGTTCTTAACGCAATCGCCAAGAACGATCCCTGGCTCATGGGCGGCTCCGCTGATCTGTATCCGTCGACGAAAACGCGGCTCACCTTCGACGGGGCGGGCGATTTCGAGGCGAATCATTACAACGCGCGCAACTTCCATTTCGGCATTCGCGAGCACGCCATGGGCGCAATCGTGAACGGCATGGCGCTGTCGAAACTCCGCGCCTACGGCTCGACCTTCCTGATCTTCAGCGACTACATGAAGATGCCGATCCGCCTCTCGGCCATCATGGAGGTTCCGTCCATCTGGATCTTCACCCACGATTCCATCGGCGTCGGCGAAGACGGACCGACCCATCAGCCGATCGAGCAACTGATAACGCTGCGCGCGATTCCCGGCCTGATCACGCTGCGTCCAGCGGACGCCAACGAAGTCGCCGAGGCTTGGAAAGTCATCATGAGCTTGGAGAAGGAACCGGTGGCGCTCATCCTGACGCGGCAAGCCGTGCCGACCTTCGATCGCACGAAATACGCATCGGCAGCAGGCCTCGCTCGCGGCGCTTATATCATGGCCGACGCGGGAGGTGGCAAGCCGCAGGTCATCCTGATGGCCACCGGCAGCGAGGTGTACCTCTGCATCGATGCGTACGAGAAACTGAAAGTGGAAGGCGTACGGGCGCGCGTCATCAGCATGCCGTCGTGGGATTTGTTTGAGCATCAGGACCAGAGTTACCGCGACGAAGTGCTGCCGCCCGACGTCACTGCGCGAGTAGCGGTCGAGATGGGTTCGACCTTTGGCTGGGCGCAATATGCTGGACCGAAAGGACGCATCATCGGCATGCACAGCTTTGGAGCGTCCGCCCCGCTCAAGGATTTGCAGAAGAAATTCGGCTTCACGACCGACGCCGTCGTGCAAGCAGCGCGCGAAGTGCTCGGCAAGTGACGCGCTGCGCGGGAGTTGCTAATCCAGCCCCAGAGGGGCGGCCAAGCTTAGCCCAGCGGGTCAACGCTGGGAAACGTGGGGGGAAATGACTAAAGTCCCGGAGGGACGACCGAGTTGTTCGAATCGTGATGTAACGACTTGCTAACAACGTATTGATTCAATGGCTCAATCATTCAATGACTCAATGCCCTCAGTTTAGGAGATGGTTATGAATCCAGTGGACACGCTTGAGACCGCGAAAGCCGCTAATCCTCTCATCCAGCTTCAGACTTTCGGCCAGTCCATCTGGCTCGACTACATCCGCCGCGACCTGATGGCGAGCGGCGAACTTCAGCGCTTGATCAGTGATGACGGCCTGCGCGGGATGACTTCAAATCCCTCGATTTTCGAGAAAGCGATTGCGGGCGGCCAGTATCAGGATTTCCTGGACTCGCTCGCCGGCCGCACTGGCCTCGACGCCAAGGGCCGCTACGAACTGCTGGCCATCCGCGACATTCAGGATGCCGCCGACCTGCTCGCGCCCGTCTACCAGAGCACGAAGAAGCGCGACGGCTACGTCAGCCTCGAAGTTTCCCCATACCTCGCGCACGACACCAACGGCACTCTCGACGAGGCGCGGCGGCTTTGGAAGAGCGTGGCTCGCGCAAACTTGATGATCAAAGTGCCGGGCACAGCCGAGGGCATTCCGGCGATCCGGCAACTGCTCAGCGAGGGCATCAACGTCAATGTAACGCTGCTGTTCGCGCAGGCAGTGTATGAGGAAGTAGCCGCGGCCTTCATTGATGGAGTTGAGAAATTCGCTGCGTCCGGCGGCGACGTGAGCCAACTCGCGAGCGTGGCCAGCTTCTTCATCAGCCGCATCGATTCGCTCGTCGACTCGCTCGCCGGCGAGCAACTGAAGAAGGAAACCGACGCGGCTCGCAAAGCCAAGTTGCAGGGGATTCTTGGCAAAGTCGCGATCGCCAACGGCAAGCTGACCTACGAAGCCTACGAGCGCATCTTCTCCCCTCCGCGTTGGAAAGCGCTCGCCTCGAAGGGCGCGCAGACGCAGCGCGTGCTGTGGGCCAGCACCAGCACCAAGAATCCGCATTACCGCGATGTCCTGTACATCGAGGAGTTGATCGGGCCGGATACCGTCAACACCGTTCCTCCGGCGACGCTCGATGCCTTTCGCGACCACGGCAAGCCCCGCCAGAGCTTGACTGAAGACCTGGACGGCGCGAGGAAGACCATGGCCGATCTCGCCGGTGTTGGCATCGTCATGAAAGATGTGACCGATAAGCTCACCGCCGACGGCGTGAAACTATTTGCCGACGCCTTCGACACCCTGCTGGCCGTGGTCGAGAAGAGTACGAAGCGATCGAGCACGCCGCAGGTCAGTGCGCAGAGTGCGTCGCTTCCCGCCGAGCTTGATGCGACAGTAAAAAAAAACCTTAACGACTGGCGGGCATCCGGAAAAGTAAGACGCCTCTGGCAGCACGACGCCTCGCTCTGGACCAACGATGACGAGGCCAACTGGCTGGGATGGCTCGGCATCACGGACGACCAACTGGGCAGCGTCGGCCAACTGAAAGCGTTTGCGGACGAAATCAAGCGCGCTGGATTCTCCGACATTCTGCTCCTCGGCATGGGCGGATCGAGCCTTTGTCCGGAAGTGCTCTCGCTGACCTACCCGCAAACGCCAGGATTCCCGCGCCTGCACATACTCGACTCCACCGATCCGGCGCAAATCAGGAGCGTCGAAAAGAAAGTTGACCTCGCCAAAACGCTGTTCATCGTTTCCAGCAAGTCCGGCAGCACCCTTGAACCCAACATCTACAAGCAGTACTTCTTCGAGCGCGTAAAGCAGACGGTTGGCGCCGACAAGGCGGGCAGCCACTTCATCGCGATCACCGACCCTGGCTCGAAGATGCAGCAGGTGGCGGAGCGCGACCACTTCCGCCACATTTTCTATGGCTTGCCTTCGATCGGCGGACGCTACTCCGCACTCTCGAACTTCGGCATTGTTCCTGCCGCGGCCATGGGCCTCGACACAGGCAAGTTCCTCCAGCACGCGAAAGAGATGGTCGAAGCCTGCAGAGCATACGTCCCCGTGGAACAAAATCCGGGAGTGATGCTTGGCCTGACCATCGGAAGCGCCGCGAAACTTGGCCACGACAAAATCACGCTCATCACGTCGCCCGGAATCTCCGACGCGGGCGCGTGGCTCGAGCAGTTGATCGCGGAATCCACCGGCAAACTCGGCAAGGGCATCATCCCGGTCGATCGCGAAGCATTGGGCGCGCCGGAGGTTTATGGAAATGACCGCATCTTCGCCTATCTGCGGCTGGAAACCGCGCCCGACGCAGCGCAGGATGCCAAGGTCTCCGCGCTCGAAAAAGCCGGGCACCTTGTAGTGCGCATCGCCGTCGCCGACACCTACAACCTTGGACAGGAATTCTTCCGCTGGGAAATTGCTACCGCAGTTGCGGGCTCGATCCTCGGCATCAACGCCTTCAATCAGCCCGACGTTGAAGCGAGCAAAATCGTGACCAAACAACTGACGTCCGAGTACGAAAGCAAGGGCTCGCTTCCTGCCGAAAAACCGATACTCGAAGATGCGGGCTTCAAGCTCTTCACCGACGACAAGAACGCCGCCGACCTCAGCCGCGCCGCCGGTTCCGACCACTCCCTGAAGAACTATCTGCGTGCGCATCTCGCGCGTCTAGGCGCCGGCGACTATTTTGCTTTGCTGGCTTACGTCGAGATGAATAGCGAGCACGAATCGCTGCTGCAAAACCTACGCATGACCGTGCGCGATCGCAAACATGTGGCGACATGCCTCGGCTTCGGGCCGCGTTTCTTGCACTCCACCGGACAAGCTTATAAAGGTGGACCCAACACCGGCGTGTTCCTGCAAATCACTTGCGACGATGCCAACGACTTGGCAGTCCCAGGACAGAAGTACACTTTTGGAGTAGTGAAAGCGGCACAGGCGCGCGGAGACTTCCAGGTTCTGATTGACCGCAAGCGCCGGGCGCTGCGCGTGCATCTGGGCAGCGATGTCAACGCAGGACTCGCGAAACTGGCGGAACTGGTAAAACAGATTTTGTGAGCGACACACTCATAACTTGTCATCCTAAGGAAGGATCTGCATTTTGCCACGAACAGCAGGTCCTTCCCCTTCGACTAGCTCAGGGTCAGGATGACAATTCTTAGGGGAGCATGTATGCAACTCGGAATGGTAGGTTTGGGGCGCATGGGCGCCAACATGACGCGGCGCCTCATGCGCGGCGGGCACACGCTGGTGGTTTCCGATCTCAGCGCCGATGCCGTCAAGGGTCTGGCTGGCGAGGGCGCGATCGCTTCCTCTTCACTTGACGACCTGGTCGGCAAGCTGGCCGCTCCGCGCGCCGCCTGGATCATGGTACCGTCGGGCGATGCCACGGAAAAAACCGTGCAGGCTCTGCTCGCCAAGATGCAGGCCGGCGACACCATCATCGACGGCGGCAATTCGTATTTCAAAGACGACGTTCGCCGCGCCAAAATCTGTGCTGCCAAGGGCGTGCACTACGTCGACGTCGGCACCAGCGGCGGCGTCTGGGGACTGGAGCGCGGCTACTGCATGATGATTGGCGGCCCGAAAGAAACCGTCCAGCGCCTGGACCCGATCTTCAAAACGCTGGCGCCCGGACGTGGCGACATCCCGCGAACTCCGGGACGGGAGAAAATGCCTGGAGCTCCCGCCAGTACCGCCGAAGACGGTTACATCCACTGCGGACCCTCCGGCAGCGGACATTTCGTGAAGATGGTCCACAACGGCATCGAATACGGGATGATGCAGTCTTACGCGGAAGGCTTCGATATTTTCAAGAACGCAACCAGCAAGGAACTGCCCGAAGATATCCGCTACGATCTCAACCTGCCCGATATTGCCGAGGTCTGGCGGCGCGGCAGCGTGGTGAGTTCATGGTTGCTGGACCTGACGGCGATGGCGCTGGCCGAAAATCCCACGCTCTCCGAGTACAGCGGATTCGTGCAGGATTCCGGCGAGGGGCGCTGGACGATCCAGGCGGCGATCGAAGAGGCGGTTCCGGCCGACGTGCTGACAGCGGCCCTGTACACGCGGTTCCGCTCGCGGCAGGATCATACCTTCGCGGAGAAGATGCTTTCCGCCATGCGACAGAAGTTCGGTGGACATATAGAACTCAAAGCACCGGCGAAGACGAAGTAAGAGAGATTTAGTCATTGAATCATAGGCATTGAATCATTGACTCAGTGATTCAATGCCTCAATCGAGGAACCAATGGTTCAAACAGACAGCCTGCCAGCAGCAACCAAACCGCGAGTCGGGCGCACGGCAGATCCGTGTGTCATGGTGATCTTCGGCTTTACCGGCGACCTGACTCGGCGCAAGCTGATCCCCTCTCTCTACAACCTTGCCACCGAGAAATTGCTGTCGCGCGAATTTGCGGTGATCGGCGTGGGCCGCAGCCCCATGAGCGATGACGATGTGCGGAAGAAAATTACCGAAGACTTCAAACAGTTCGCCAGCGGCGCCATCGACGCCGATTTGTGGGAATGGTTTGTGCGCCGCGTAAGTTACGTGAATGGCGATTTCGACGATTCCGCTACCTACGACCGGCTGAAAGAAGCGCTGGCCAAGGTCGACCAGGAACACAATGCCCACGGAAACTATTTTTTTTACCTTGCCACCGCGCCCAACTTCTTCGGCGACATCGTCGAGCGGCTCGCAAAAGTCGGTCTGATGACCGAAGAGAATAACCATTGGCGGCGGGTGATTATCGAAAAGCCTTTTGGCCACGATCTCGATTCCGCTAAAGTTTTGAACCAGCAACTGTTAAAAGTCGCTTCGGAATGCCAGATCTACCGCATCGATCACTATCTGGGAAAAGAGACGGTACAGAATATCCTGGCGCTCCGCTTTGCGAACGGAATTTTCGAGCCCATCTGGAATCGCCGCTACATCGACCACGTGCAGATTTCAGTCGCTGAAACCGTCGGCGTCGAGAAACGCGGCGGCTACTACGATGGCGCGGGCGCCCTGCGCGACATGGTGCCCAACCACATCATGCAACTCATCACGCTGACCGCGATGGAACCACCGATCTCGTTCGATGCGAACGCGGTGCGCGACGAGCAGGCGAAGATCCTTCACGCCATCCAGCCCTTAAGCGCCGAAGATGTGCTCAGCAAAACCGTGCGCGGCCAATATGGAGAAGGCGTCATGGACGGCCAGCGCGTCCCTGCCTACCGCTCTGAAGAAGGCGTGCCGCCAGACTCGCGCACCGAAACCTTCGTCGCCATGAAGCTGATGATCGACAACTGGCGGTGGGCGGGTGTTCCCGTCTATCTGCGGACCGGCAAGCGTCTCCCCGGACGCAATACCCACGTCGTGATTCAGTTCCGGCGCGCGCCCTTCATGCTCTTCCGCGAGACCCAAGTCGAAAATATGATGCCCAATCAACTGGTGCTGCACATCCAGCCAGAAGAAGGCATCTCGCTGCGCTTCGCGGCCAAGACTCCCGGGCCCGCCATGCAACTGGGCGAAGTGAATATGGATTTCGCGTACGCCGACTATTTCGGGGTCAGTTCTTCAACCGGCTACGAACGCCTGCTCCACGACTGCATGACCGGTGACGCCACCCTTTTCCAGCGCGCCGACATGGTCGAAGCCGGTTGGAGCATTGTCAATCCTGTGCTTGATGTGTGGAAGGCCCTGCCGCCGCGTAATTTCCCCAACTATCCCGCGGGAGTTTGGGGCCCGAAAGATTCCGACGAACTCATGGAACGCGATGGCCGGCGATGGAGGAATTTCGAGAAATGATCCTGGCAGCAGACATTGGGGGTACTCACGCACGCTTCACCTTGTACCGCGAGGCGAATGGTCGTTTCACTGCTGTCCACGAACACGTTTTTGCCAGCCGGGAATATCGCGAACTGGATGA
>Ga0326728_10013450_pt1 | contig 17760 bp, 15 predicted proteins | sample MB3enrmetagenome_FD_207602 | JGI IMG/M metagenome (GOLD analysis project Ga0326728, IMG submission 207602) | Lab enriched peat soil microbial communities from McLean, Ithaca, NY, United States - MB31MN | ecosystem: Environmental > Terrestrial > Soil > Wetlands > Peat | place: USA: New York... | reverse complement strand
ATTCCGGAAACCCTATCCCAGATGGCAGGTTTTCGCCGGAACACCCGGCAACTTCCCCCCGGAATGGGTGGCAACTTTCGTCCGGAATACGTGGCAGATTTGGCGCGGAATACTCAGCTTTTTCAAAACTCGGACAAGTTTTGAAAAAGCTACCTTAACCATGCGCAGATTTCGTAGCGGCTCATACAAGCATCAAGAGCCGCGAGAAACTGTAAAGCCAATTTCAAAATAACCGATTTTATAATTGGCTCCATTGGGAAATTATTTTCCGTTGACTGTCCCTTACGGGGCAGAAGATACTGGCCAAATGTCTCGCGATCTCACCAAAGGCAGTATCGTCGGCAATCTTCTCGCGATGTCAGTGCCGACGATGCTGGGCACGCTCGGGCAGACTCTCTACGACATCGTCGATCTGATATGGATAGGCAGAATCTCGAGCAAGGCTGTCGCCGGCGTCACGCTCTTCGCCTCGATATTCTGGCTCATCGAAGTACTCAACGAGGTAATCGGCACCTCGTCGGTGGCCCTCATCACGCAGAGCGCCGGCGCCGGGGACGAGGAGAAGATGAGCCGCGTCGTCGAGCAGACTATCGTCTTCAAGGCATTGGTCGCCGTCATCGCGGCAATTTTGCTATTCGTCGGGCTCGAGCCGCTCCTACGCTTTTTCACGCAGGACCCGGAGGTCGTCGCCGCGGGCCTCGCCTACGGCCGCGTCCGTACCTTCTTTCTGCCCATTTTCTTCATGACCTACAGCTGCTTCACCGCCCTGCGCTGCTCGGGCGACCCGCAGAGCCAAATGTGGATCATGCTCGGCTCGTCGCTGCTCAACGCGATACTCGCGCCGCTCTTCATGTTCGAAGCGATACCCTTCATTGGCGGCCGGGGCCTCGGCCTTGGCGTGCTCGGCGCGGGACTTGCGACCGTGGCCTGCATCTGCTTCTCCTTCGCCGTAGGCATGAGCTTTCTCACGCGGGGCAAGCATCGCGTAAAGCTGACGCTCCGCGGGCTCACGCGGCTCGATCGAGAGATCGATCGCAAACTCTGCACGATCGGCCTTCCCTCGGGCGGCGAGATGCTCGCCCGCCAGCTCGCGGGACTCATCACGACGAAGTTCGTGGCCATATACGGAACGGCGGCCATAGCCGCCCTAGGCATAGGCAACAGGCTCGGGGGCCTCGTCTTCATGCCTCTCGCTGGGCTCATGCAGGGCGGGGGCACCATAGTCGGACAGAACCTTGGCGCGGAGAACGTCGAGCGGGCCGAACGTACGTCCAAGGCCGCATCCCTCTTCGGCGGCCTCTCCATCACGATCCTCATGGGCCTGGGCATCGCCTTCCCCGAGCCGCTCCTTCGGCTCTTCGTCGGCTCGCCCGAGACGATCGCCGTCGGCATTCCAATGATCCGCATCATGGGCTCCTCATTCATCGTCGCAAGTTATGCAATAGCGATCAGCTGCGCCTTTTCGGGCTCGGGCTACAATATGCCCCTGCTGATCTCGTCGCTCGCCGGTAGGTGGGGAGCTCAACTGCCCTTCCTTCTCGTCGCGACCTTCCTCTTGCCGCTCATCGGACTGCAGTTCGGCATTATCGGTGTCTGGTCAAGCTTCCTGCTCTCCGACCTCGCGGAGACGACAATTATCTTCATCTACTATCGCAGGGGCGACTGGAAGCGAGTGCGGGTTTGAGGGAACACTAGACATCCCCTGCCCCTGGTGATAAGGTCATCCCATGCGCCAGTCTTTCGGTTCGTATTATTATTACCCCTCCTCACCGCCATCCACGGACCGGGCATAGCGCGCGTTAGCCGACGCAATCAAAGAGCTCCCGTTTCGGGGGCTCTTATTTTTTTGTATGCGCATGCGCGAAAGGATGGCTCCATAATGGGGTACGCAACGACGGACTAGTGAAACTCTTCGCCCGAACCACGGACGGCATTCTCTCCCTCGCGGAATTCCGAGAGCTTCTGGATTCGGACAGGAAGCTCAAGATAAAATTCGGGACCGACGTGACCGCGCCTTTCCTGCACCTGGGACACGCGGTAAATCTGTGGATGATGCGCGAGATGCAGGAACGCGGCCACCTCGTGCAGTTCCTGATCGGCGACTTCACGACGCTCGTGGGCGATCCGACGGGGAGAACGGGATCTCGAACGCCGCCTAGCCGCGAGGACATCGAACGCGACGCCGAGGCCTTCATCCGGCAAGTCGGCACAGTGCTCATCACCGACGACCCGGAAGTCTTCGAAGTGAGGCGCAACTCCGAGTGGTGGGACAAGACGACGCTCGTCGACTTCATGAAGCTCGCCAACGGCGTCACCTCGACCAAGCTCCTCTCGCGGGACATGTTCCGCTCCCGTCTCGAGTCGGGCGGAGAAGTGCGTGTGGACGAGATGCTCTACCCGATCCTTCAAGGCTGGGATTCGGTCCAGCTCGGATCGGATATGACAATAGTCGGATCCGATCAGCTCTTCAACGAATCCATGGGCAGGACTTTTCAGGAGCGATCGGGCCAGAAACCCCAGGTCGTCATCACGACGAGGATCACGCCCGGCCTCGATGGCGTGCACAAGCAGTCGAAGACCATCGGCAACTACATCGCGATAGACGACGACGCCCGGACCATGTTCGGCAAGGCGATGAGCCTGCCGGACAATTTGATTCGATCCTGGCTCGAAGTGTACACGACGATGCCGGCCGAACGGATAGACGCGTTGTGCGCGACCGTCGGCCCCGAAAGCGAGCCGTTCGACGGACGGAAAGCCAAGGCTGCGCTCGCGCGGGCCCTGGTCGAGCGATGGCATGGCCCCGAGGAGGCGCGCGCTGAGGCCGAATGGTTTGATCGCACTTTCTCGTCGAGGGAGTTCCCCGGAGACGCGCCCATCATCCGCCTCGACGCGAAAAAGTATCGCGCGATAGAGCTTTTGGCCCTAGCGGCCCCCAACCTATCGCGATCTGAGATTAGGCGCCTCATCGCATCGCGGGCGGTCGAGGCCAATGGCCGATGCGTCGATTCGGGCGAACAGCAAATTCCGCTCAAGGAAGGGGCCTTCGTCGAGCTGCGCCTTGGCAGGCGCAGATTCTTCCGAATCGGAGCTCAGGGGGGGGACGCGATGAACTAAGCCTGCGAGTACATCGAATCGAGGAGAGTAATGCCCGCCTTCGTCCTGAAGACCCGCTCCCGCGCGGCAGCGATCGCCTCAGGCGACATCGCGTCCTCGAAGGCGTTCACGAGAAAATCCGCCTCGACGAGGACGCGAAAATCAACCGCGTCTATAGCGCTATAGGTATGGTGATGGCCGATCAGGAAGAGGATGCGTTCACGCTCGACTTCGGCCAGTCCGCTCTCGACGAGCAATCCGCGCGCGACCGCAGGACCTTCGAGCTCCTGGTACCCCCCGGAGCTCGAGCCATACTTCCGCTCAGCTTCGTGGATGCCAATGTCGTGGAGGAGCGCGGCGGCTTCGAGGACCTCGAGCGCGCGGCCGGAGAGCCCCTCGGCGAGGGCCAGGTGTCGTGCGAAAGCGTGGACCTTCATCGCATGATTGATGCGTCTAACATCTTTGCCGTTGTAGCGAATCATGGCGTCCAGGATACCGTCGACCATTTAGCCCTCCTTTTTCCACGCCGGCCCGGTGGACGGGCGCAACACCAGCTCGGGCGTGATGATGACTCGCCGCGGAACCGTGTCGCCCCCGTCCATCGCGTAGGAGAGCAGGTCGATGGCGGCATGCCCGACGCCCTGTGTCTTGAGGTCGACCGAACTAAAATGGCCACTGGCGGCGAGGATGGTATTGTCGTGGCCCACGATGGAGAGTTCCTCGGGGATACGGATGCCGTTGTCCCTCGCGGCGTTCAACGCGCCGGTGGCCATGATGTCGTTGCAGCCGAAAATGGCCGTCGGGACGCGGCCTTTCTTGAACAGGACGTCGAGCTTCTCCTCGGTCTCGATAATGCCGCCCTCGGCGTTGCCTTCCTCGATCACTATGAGGTTCTCTGACGGGGGCGCGGCGCCAATCTCCGCGAGGGCCTCGCGCCAGACGTTTTCCTTCTTGTCGTAGGAATGGCCGTAACGGCCGCGCAGGAAAAAGATATCGCGATGGCCGAGGCCCATAAGGTGACGCATGACCTTCTTCATGCCGAGGGCCTGGTCCACCTCAACCGAATTGATCTCGTCGCAGGAATTGAAGGAATGGACCATAACCAGGGGAATACGCTTGGAGACGATCGACAGAAAGCCCGATTCGTAATTCTCGGGAGTGGAGTCGTGAAGGATGATCCCGTCGACCTGCCGGGCTACGAGGTCGGTCAGGAAGCGCGCCTCCGTCTCCATCTGGTTCACGCCCTCGCAGATACAGACGAAAAGAAGATTCCCCATCTCGCTGCAGTGCCGCTCCACCACCTGGATGAAGTCCATGTGGAAGTGATTGGAAATGCCGTGGGTTATAAGCCCGATCGTCTCCGACTTTTGGTTGATAAGCCCTCGGGCGAGGAGGTTAGGCGCGAATTTATACTTTTCGATCACGGCTTCGACCCTCGCCTTTTTCTCGGCGCTCACCGATCCGTTATTGAGGACGCGCGACACGGTCGCGATGGAGACTCCGGCTTCTTTGGCGATCTCAACGATAGTCATACGTAGGCACCCATGCCGCCATTATTTTCGTTTCAGTCCACTCTCTTTAAATGCCATGAACGGCATTGAAAGTCTCCCCGCTCGAGCCAAACACTCAATCCAGCTCCCATGAGCTCGTCGCCGCCATAGGCCTTCCCTGTCTCGGATACGATGTACGAAACATCGGGATCGAGACCTTTGAGCTTCAAGACGGGGACCGCAGAGTTGGGTTCCGCGAAAGCCAGCATATACACGGCCCACGCCTCGCCCTTGTCCTTCGAGACGAACATCCAGGCCGTCTGGCCGCCATCGAAGGGGCTTAGCATACGATAGAAGTCCCCGAATTGCACGAGGGGGCGGACGGTTTTGTAGAACGCGATCTGCCGGGCCACTTCAGCCTGCTCGGTTTCGCTCAACTTTCCCAGATCGAGCTCGTAGCCCAGATTGCCCGACATCGCGACTTGCCCGCGAAACGCAAGGCTCGTCGTCCGGCCAACCTGGTGGTTCGGCACGGCGGTCACGTGGGAGCCCATCGTCACCGGCGGATAGACGAGACTCGTGCCGTACTGGATCTTGAGCCGCGAGACCGCATCCGTGTTGTCGCTGGTCCAGGTCTGGGGCATGTACGCCAGGATGCCCGGATCGAAGCGGCCGCCCCCGCCCGAGCAACTTTCGAACAGCACGTCGGGGAACGCGCTCGTGATCGCCCCCATTACTTCATAGACGCCAAGTATATAGCGATGGTAGGTTTCCTTCTGACGATCCGGGGGAAGCTGGCTCGAGCCGACTTCCGTCATATGCCGATTCATGTCCCACTTAACGTAGGATATGGGCGCGGAAGAGAGTATCGCGGAGACTGAGTCGATCACGCAGCGGCGCACATCGGGCCGGCTGAAATCGAGGACGAGCTGGTGTCGCCCTTCGGAGCGAGGCCGAGAGGGTGCGTGGAGGCACCAGTCGGGGTGGGCCCGGTAGAGTTCACTGTCGGGGCTTATCATCTCCGGCTCGAACCAGAGGCCGAAACCCAATCTCTTTTGCCCAACGCCTTCCGCGAGGTCCGCAAGCCCCCGGGGAAGCTTTCGCGCGTCGACTTTCCAGTCGCCCAAGGAGCTCCGGTCGTCGTCCCGCTTGCCAAACCAGCCGTCGTCGAGGACGCAAAGCTCGATCCCGAGCGCCTTCGCTTTGTCCGCGAGGGCGAGGATCTTCTCAGCGTCGAAGTCAAAGTAGGTCGCCTCCCAGTTGTTTACGAGGATCGGGCGCTCGCGATCGCGGAAGGATCCCCTGCACAGGCGCGATCGGTAGAGATCATGAAATTTACGCGACATCCCACCGAGACCTGAGTCGGAATGGATCATCACCGCCTCGGGAGTCTGGAAACTCTCCCCAGGGGCGAGTCGCCAGGAAAACTCGAAGGGATTTATGCCGATGGCGAGCCGCGTTCCTCCCAGGCGATCGACCTCGGCCTGGGCGATAAAATTGCCGGAATAGACGAGGTTCATCGCGAAGACCTCGCCCGAGTCCTCGTTCGTCCCCGGCGTCATGAGGGCGAAGAATGGATTGTGCTGATGACTCGAGGCGCCTCTCCGGCTTTCGATGGACTGCGAGCCGGGACAGAGCGATCGGCGGACGACATACCGCTCGCGGGCCCAGTCTCCCGCAAGATGGAGCATCTCGTAGTCCGATCCTGAAAAATCGAAACTGGCGCTCAAGGCGCGCAGCAGAGTGAAGGGCTTAGAACCATGATTGCAAAACGAGACCGATCGGGCGATCGCGTCGAATTCCTCGAAGACGGTATAGGAGAGGGTAACCTCGAGGCCGATAAGATCGTCCGCAAGGATGATCTCCAAGGTCTCGGCCTCGCGGTCGCTTTCGACATAGGTGGAGGGAAGCCCAGGAAGGGCAGGCTTTCCGTCGAAGATCCTGTACGAGCGATACTCGAGGCTCGTGACGGTAGAGCCGTCTTCCTGACGGACCTGGTAGGCGGGCGAGCGAAAGTCAGTATTCCCGAAGGCGGGGTATTCCTGCGGCAGTGTATCGAGCGAGATTAGGGCATCGGTCGGATCGGGGTTTGGCGTGAAGGGACGATCGATGAAGGCAATCTCGGCCGAGTCGTGCCATTCGCGGATGCGGGCTCCCCAGTACCTCGATACGACATATCGGGACTTTACGACGCCAATCACATAGCTCGCATCCCGGGACTTCAGATGGAAGGCCTGCTCCTCTGGCGAAAACGCGATGCTCACGTACTACCTCCGATCGACAACGCCGACGCCATTTAGAGCATCCGCGAACGAATTAAGCATCCACAACAAGAACCTTTGCAATAGCAAAGCCACGGAGACGCAAAGCCGGAAAAACGACAGAGCAAGCATCCGTGGCTATCTCTAGCTAAGGCAGCGTATCAAGCAACGTCGATCATTTGAAGAGTGCGTTGACTTTCGCGTTCGCCGCTTTCAAAGTCGCTGCGACTTCGCCCTTACCGAGGAAGATCGTGTCGAAAGCCTGGACCATGATCTCCGAGACCTTGACGCCGTTATCGAGGACGGGATAAACGAACGTAGTGTTCTTGCCCGTGGCGAGGTCGGTGAATGCGGTAACGTTCATGTTCTTCGCCTTATAGGCGGCGAGGGCATTGTCGACGCCGGCTTTGACGGCCGGGAACACGACGCCAAAAGTCCCGACCGTAGTCTCGGCCTCAGCACTGGCGAGATACTTGACCCATTTCCAGGCCTCTTCCTTATGCTTGGAGCCGACCCAGATGGAATCGGCGAGGCCGTTCGTCATGCTCTTGCGGCCAACGGGTCCGATTGGGGTCTGCACGAAGGCGACGGGAAAGTCCACGCTGTTAGCGTAGTAGCCAATCATCCACGAGCCGTCGAGGGTCGAGCCAGCCTTTTTCGCGGGAAAGAGAGTGGAATTAGATAGGGCCGTCACTTCATAAGGACAAATGAAGCCCTTCTGGGTCATGTTGAGCATCCATGAGATTGTTTGAATGAAACGCGGGTCGTCGAAGTGGTAGTTGGACTTGAAGGTTCCGTCGGTGTAAGACCAGCCGGTACTCAGCGCGAGGCAGCTGAACTGGGACTGCCCCCTATCGTCGCTGTGCTGGATCTCCATGCCGTAGCGGACGACGTTCTTCGGATCGAAATTAGGACTGAGGCCGTTGTTGCCGTTCTTGTCGAGAGTGAGCTGGGCCAGCACCTTTTGGAAGGTCCCACCGTCCTTGGGGTTCCACGTAAGGTTGGCAAGCTCGGCGTCAGTGACGCCGGCCTCCTTCTGGATGTCCTTGTTGACGACGACGGCGATAGTATCCCAGTCCTTCGGCAGGCCGTAACGCTTGCCATCCTTGGTCCATAGATCGGCCAGGCCGGGAAGATAGATCGAGGTATCGATCTTGTCGCGCTTCACATAGGGTGCGAGGTCGACGAGCTGCCCCTTGCTGGCGAAGTCGGTGACTTTTGCCAAGTGGTCGGTGAAGACGTCCGGCGCCGTGCCGCCGACCATAGATGTCTGGAGACTAGTCCAATAATCGTTCCAGCCGGCTTGATCGATCGTCACCTTGATGTCGGGATTCTTGGCCATGAAGTTGTCCGCGACCTTCTGGTAGGCCGGGAGCTGGTTGGCGTCCCAGAGAATGTACTTGATCGTCACCGGTTCGGCGAAGAGACTCCCCGCCGCGAGCATACCGAGCATCGCCAGTGGCACCATGAGACAGCGCAGTTGCCTAAGCATACACGTATCCTCCATTGTTCATATCGCTCCCTTCCCCTAGGGGGAAGGCATTTCAACGGAAGCCGGAAAAGTTGATGGAATTGACGATTTTCTTCCCGAATATTATGAAGAGGATCAGCGTAGGAATGATCGCGAGGGTAGTGCCAGCCATGAGCCCGCCCCAGTCGGGATTGCCTTGGGGCGTCTGCGACCTGAATACGCCGAGGGCTACGGTCAGGAGCCGCACCTTCTCGTCCTTGCCGACGATCAAGGGCCACATGTAATCGTTCCACTGCCCGATGAACGTTATTACCGCCAATGTTGCGAGGGAGGAGCTGCTGATCGGCACGATGATTTTAAGAAAAATCTTCAGCTTTCCCGCGCCATCGATATAGGCCGCTTCTTCTAGCTCCCGGTTGATTCCGAGGAAAAACTGCCTCAAAAAAAACACGGCATAGGGCGTCATGAGGAGAGCAGGGGCCATTATGCCCATGTAGGTGTTAAGCCACCCAAGGTCCTTCATCAGGATAAAATTCGGGATCATCATGACGATCGACGGCACCATCAAGGCCGAGATGTATAGGCCGAAGAGCTTGTTCCTGCCCGGAAAGCGGAGCCGGGCGAAGGCGTAGGCCCCGGCGGCGGAGAACAGGACCTGGGCGAAGGTCACGATCGTCGATACGAGGACCGAGTTGAACAGGAAGCGGAAGAAGTTGATCTTCTGCCCCGAGCCGCCAAGCTTGACCGCAGTCACGCTATCGATGAGACCGAGAACGCGCATGTAGTTCGACATCGTCGGCTGGACTGGGAGAAGCGTCGCGGCGCCGGAGTAGATCTGCTTGTTCAGCGTGAACGACATCCGCAGCACCCAATAGATCGGGAAGAGCGTGACAAACAGCAGTGCCACCGTGACAATAATGAAGGGCAGCTTCGAAGCCCGTCTGGCGTTGGTCATCTCATTCCTCCTTAATCCGACTCGTCGGCGCGCATGAGCCGTACCTGGAGAAAACCGATGCCGACAAGGAGGATGAAGAGCAGCATAGAGGCCGCGGTCGCATAGCCCATCCGATAGCCCTCGAAGGCGTTCTTGAAGATGAAGAAATTCATGACCCAGGTGGCGTTCACGGGCCCGCCGCGAGTCGCAATGGCGACCGTATCGTAGACCTGGAAGGAGCCGATGACCGAGGTGACGAGCACAAAAGCGAGGACGGGGCGCAGGAGCGGTAGGGTTATCTTCCTAAATGCCGTGAAGCCCGTCGCGCCATCGATCAACGCAGCTTCCTCGACCTCGGAGGGGATGCCTTGGAGCCCGGCGAAGATGATCAAGGCCGTGTAGCCCATAAATTTCCAGGTATTGATACCCGCGATCGAGGGCATTGCGAGCTGTGTCGTCGAGAGGAAGTTCAGTGGATGGAATCCCAAGGCCTTGATGCCTTCGTTTACGATGCCGATCGCCGGATCGAGAATCGCAAGCGCGAGGAGCGCGGCGACGACATTCGGGAGCAGCCACGGAATGATCAGGGCGCCGCGAATGAGGCTAGACGATTTGATCGCCTTCATTACCAGCGCGATCACCATGGCGAGCACCGTCTGTATAGGGATATTCCACAGAACATACTGGAAGGTGACGAAAAGCGCATTCCAGAACTCGCTATCAGCGAAAAGGTTTTTGTAGTTATCCAGGCCGATGTATTTCGCGGAGCCCAGCAAATCCCAATCGGTGAAACTGATGGCGATGCCCCTTAATAGCGGCACCGCGAAGAAAACCAAGAAACCGAACAGGCTTGGAACGACGAATCCTACTGCAAGCAACGAATCCTTGAGCTTGTACCGCTCTCGATACTCGATGCGGGATCGATGCATCATTGCCTCCCCCAAACCAACCATTTCTGAATGTGCTAAAAGCCTAACACGGGTTGGGGGGACTGTAAATGATTTTTGTAAAGGTTTCCATACTAATTTACATAAACGGACAAATGCTTGTTTTATAGTTAGTTACGCACGATTTCCCCGAGGGGCCGCGCCTGCGGCGGCAATGGCTTCCTCCAGGACAGAACGCAGGCGAGGTTCTACGACCGTGCGGCGTGCACTCTCGTAGAACTCCTCCATCCCAGGGAAGCCCTCGGCGTCCTGGAGTGCCGCCTGCAGGCCCATTTCGAGCCTATCAAGCTGGCGCACGAAGCGCGCCTCGGGGCTTGAGCCTTCCTCGAATTCCTCCCAGAACGCAAGCAGCCAATCGCGCTCGGGAAGGCCGTCGAGCGCCTTGAGGATCGCCTCGCGCTCGAGGTTCCACTTATCCTCGAGGCTCACGCCATCGACGGGAGTGATGTCGCCTGCGTAGGACTCGCCCATCTCGTGCACGAGGGCAAGGATAGCGGCATGGGAGGAATCGAGCTTCCCGAACTCGCCTCCGACCCCTTTCTTCCCCGCGAGGAGGAGGACGAGTAGGGCCGTACCGAAGGAGTGCTCAGCGACTGACTCGCAAAGTCCCTCGGGGAGACCGCGTTTGAGCCAGCCCTGGCGGTAGAGGCGCTTCAGGCGCATGAGACGAAAATAGGACGCGAGGGCCGGATCTGCGGAAGCGCCTAAATCGAGGAGCTCGTCCGGGCCGGCCGCCTTGGTTACCATGTTCATGACTCCCACTTTTGCCTGATGGCCTTGATGATATCGTAGATCTCGAAAAAAATGTCGACGATCTCGGGGTCGAATTGCTTGCCCGACTCCTCGCGCATGTGATGGAGGACTCGAGCCTCCTCCCATGCGTCCTTATAGGCACGCTTAGAGCTCAACGCGTCGTAGACATCGGCTACCGCGACGATGCGCGCGGATAGGGGAATCTCGGGGCCCTTCTTGCCCTGGGAAGGCGGCATTCGCTCGAGTTTCGCGTCCGATATCGCGCCTGGGTATCCCGTGCCGTCCCAGTGCTCATGATGGTTCAAGGCGATCTCGCGCGCCAGGGTGTCCCACTCGGACTGGGGATTCTCGAAGTAGCAGGCGCCGAGCAGGACGTGCATCTTCATGCGCTCGCGTTCTTCCTCGTTCAGAGGTCCTTTCTTCTGAAGGATCGCGTCGGGGATGCCAACCTTGCCGATATCATGAAGCATCGCCGACATTTTGAGTATGTCCTGGAAGGCGTCGACTTCGGCCTTAGGCACGTCGTGCGAATCCGCCCATCGCTTGTAGATCTCGACGGCGTAGCAGCCCACGCGGTTGACGTGGGGCTGCGTCTCTTCAGGGTCGCGCATCGCGGCCATCATCACCATCTTATAGACGACGTCGCGCAAGAGGAGAGCCCGCTCGATGGCGACGCCCGCATAGAAAGCGAATTGCGTCACGATCGATCGCTGCCGCTTCGTAAAGGCCTGAGGCGTACCGTCGTCGCCGAGGCGGTTGATGAGCTCGAGCACGCCCACAAGGGCGTTCTTGCTTGTGGTGAGCGGTACGATGAGCATGGACTTTGTGCGGTAGGCCGATATCTCATCGAAATAGGGGTTGAAAGAATAGGGGACGTCGGTAGGGAGCTTGTAGGCGTCCGCGATGAGCAGGCTCTCGCCGGTCGCCGCGACATAGCCGGCGAGAGAGCTCTGGTCGATCGCGACCTCGCTGTTCGAGTAGATGTATTTGTTCGCCAGGAAATCGTTGCGGAAGAGCGTATCGTTCTGCACGTAGCTGAATTTGAGCTTGCCGCCCTCCACGAGGAAGATGGAGCCCGCGTCCGCCTGGGCGAGGCCGCGTGTCTCGGAGAGTATGCTGTCGAGGAGGGTCGAGAGGTCGCGGATATGGTGCAGCTTCTCGAGCTTCTGCAGGATGGTGTTGAGCTCTTCGACGTCTGAGCCAATTGGCGATGTTCCTGCCATGATCCCTCCTATTTACCTTGAGGCCCGCCGGGGGCGCTCTCGGGCGCGAGAGATTGCCGTATGCCCGCGATGACACCGAGCACGCTATTGTCCGGTCCTTCGCCGAGCGCCGTCTTAAGGCGTGCCTCTGCTACGTCCAGGGCGGCGAGGGCAGCCGTTTTGTCCGCGGCCGTTGGCGATTCTTGCGCAAGGAGAACGGCGAGGTAGAACTCGAGCGCCCCGATCGTCATGTCGTCACCGCCCTTGGCGATGTTGCGTTCGAGAAAAGAGCGCGCGGCCACGGCGTCGCCTGAGGTAAACCAGGCGGAGACTATGGCGCGCACGACGTTGGGATTGGAGCCGTAGGAAGCGACGAGGCCGTCGGCGGCGGTATTGGCAGCGGCGGTGTTCTTGGTCTCGACCGCCACCATGTGCCTGAGAATGCCTGCCGTCGGGGTGCCGGGATAGTCCTTTTCGGCAAGCGCGAAATAGGACTCGGCCTTGTCCGCCTCTCCGAGCTCGGTCGCCGTTCGTGCGCCGAGGGCGATAGCGTTGACTCTGTCCGAGTCTTTGCCGTAGGCGGCAATCGCAGCGTCTATCGCGGGGAGGGCCTCGGTTTTTTTGTTCCGATACACCAGGCTTCTTGCGTAACTGAAGCGGAGAGGGGCGTTCGTACCCTCAAGCTCGATCGCCTTTAAATAGATGGGCTCGGATTCTTCGGCGCGATTCCCGCGTACGAGGGCCTCAGCGTAGTTCTGCAGGCTAGCACCATCATAGACGCCGGCCGCGTAGGCAGCACCGTATTCGCCGATAACCTTCGCGAGAACCTCGTCGTCGCTCGAGAACCATTGGCCCGAGAAGCGGGCAAGGACGTCGCAGTAATAGTCGCCGAGCTCCTTTGCGAGGATGCCCGGCTGGGCGATGCCGCTAGCGGCCTCCGCCGCCGCCAGGGCGGGAGGATCGAAATGAAGCTGCTCGTAATCGCCTGAACTCTTTCGAAGGCTCTCGAGGCTCTGAGCCTCCTCAAGGTCGACGAGGCCGAAAGCGCGATCCCGATCGGTCCGCACGGCTCCGCGAAGAGCGATGTCCGTTTTCATGGCCAAGGCGAAGGGATCGGCGTTATCCTTATCGAAGGCCACGAGCGTATCATAGGCCGAGCGCCACTTACCGCTCTCGACGAGGCCCTCCGCCTTCTCGAGGACGGCCAGGCATTCCTTCGAGGCGAGGGCGTAGGGCTTGAGGGAATCGGAGGCAGGCTCAGCGTAGGCGGAAAGGCAGACGGCGGCGAAACAGAGGACGGATGCGAGGATACGGGCCGAGACGCGCATCTTTGTGACTCCTGAGGATCTTTCAAAAGTCGGTTGCTTTTGGAAGGCCTCCAGTCTGCCAGTGGCAGACTTTGCAGTTTCTCGCGGCCCTTAATGTTTGTATGAACCGCAACGAAATCTGCGCTTGGCTAAGGGAGCTTGTTCAAAACTCGTCCGAGTTTCGAACAAGCCTTTTCTATAAAATCAAACGTTATCCGCACGGGCGAAAGCCGTCAAGGCAGAAGCGGCGTAAGTTGGGTAGCTCGGCCGCTTTTACTCGCGCTTGACAAAGGCTTCGCGCCGCGGTTATCGTTCGTTCATTCCACTACATATGAAAGAATCCGATCCCCCGACGTCGAGCGGCAATCTCCTCGAAAGTATAATCTCGACAGTGGGAGAGGTATACGCCAGGATCGAACGGGACCAGGCGGCCTTCCTCGCCTCCGCGGCAGCTTCGGGCGCTACCCTCGTTTGTCCGCACGGCTGCGGTTTATGCTGTGAACCTTTCGTCCCCGACATCACGGCAGCCGAAGCTGCCTTCGCCGCGGAGTGGCTTCTCTCCCACAAGCCCGAGCTCGCCGCCGAGGTCGCTTCCTGGACGCTCGACGACCGTCCCCAAGCACCTCCCTGCCCCTTCTATAGGCGCTCGATGCCCGAGGCGCATTGCGCCATCTACCCCGCGCGCTTCCTCGTCTGTAGGCTTTTCTACGCTTCGGGCGTTCGGAACAAGGACGGCTACGCGACCTTTAGGCCCTGCGCCCATATGCCTCTCGCCGCCTTCCCCGAACGAGGAGGGGAGAGACCCAGTCTCGCGGGAGAGGAGCTAGTACGCATCTTCGGAGCCGAACCTCCCATCATGGCCGACTACTCCGCCCAAATCGTCGCGCTTTTCCCCTCGGAGGCGAGCGAGACCGCCTTAATCCTCGACGCCCTGCCGAAGGCCATTTCTCGCGTAGGTCTCAGCCACTCGCTTGCCGGCGAGCTCTCGGATCGCGCATACTTGAAGCGCGATGAGTATGAGACATAAGGCCCCGACGAGGGCGGAGCGGATTCACGGCAGGCCTCAGGCGGGAGCGGGCCTCTACGGGCGTCTCCCGAGTCTCGTAGAAACCTGGCGCGATAGCCGAAAAAGCACAGACTCCGGCTCCTTGACCCGTCGAGAGATCGCGCTCTCTGGCGCGTCGCTCCTCGCGCTCCAGCGTGGCCTCACGGGTGATCGCCGCCTGGCGGGCGCAGATTATATGGAAGATCCCGATCTCTTGGGCGCTTACCTCCTCTACTATTGGCCTGTCTCCTACATGCAAGTCTCCCTCGCCCTCGCCGAGTTTCCGCTCGTGCGCCGGGAGGAGAGTGGTCCGTATCGAATCCTAGATCTCGGCTCGGGACCTGGCCCCGCCGCTGCCGCTATCCTGGACGCTTTGCGCGACGCGAATGACACTATTGGCAGCGATGCTCCAGAGCTCGTCCTCGCCGACGCCTCGCGCGCGGCCCTCAAACTCGCTTCTTGCATTATAGAGCGAGGCCCGCCCGCGAAAGCGCGTATCGTAGCGCTCGACCTCGAGTCATCCTCGCCCCTTCCGGACGGCCCCTTCGAACTCGTCGTCGCGGGACACTGCCTCAACGAACTGTGGCGAGGCAAGCCCGACGCCCTCGAGCGGCGCGAAGCGCTTCTCCTCCGCGTCGCAGAACGTCTCGCCCCTGGCGGACGTATCCTTGTCCTGGAACCCAGCCTTCTATCAACTAGCCGCGAACTCATCGCGCTTCGCGACCGTCTCGTCGCTCGCTCCTGGCGGGTGATCGGTCCCTGCCCTGGATCCTACCCCTGTCCCATCCTTGCCGCAGGCCCCGAGCGAAGCTGCCACGCAGAGTCGTCATGGCAGCCGCCCGAGATCGTGACCATCCTCGCGGCGGCGGCAGGCCTCGACCGCGATTCGGTTAAGTACGCCTATTTCTTCCTCGCGCCGGACAACGCTCTGGGCGGCGACAACGCTGCCTCAGACTGCCCGCGAGTTGTATCTGATCCCATGTTGAACAAGGCGGGCAGATTACGCTACCACCTCTGCGGGAGAGGAGTCCTTAGTACCATTTCAGCGCAGGCAGACGACATGGTCGCTCGGGCAGCCGGCTTCATGAACCTCGGCCGCGGAGACCTCGTCCGGCCGATAAGCTTCGAGACAAGAGAGGGCGGCGGCCTCGGCTTCGGAACGCTCTCGAAGCTCGAGATCGTCCGCCGTGCCCCGGAAGCCATGGATGGAGCACGGTGAACCTCGACAGACTGCGTGCTTCAATAGAGACCGGAGCGGAGCTCGACTTTGCGCGTTCGGGCGGTCCCGGCGGCCAGAACGTCAACAAGGTCAACTCGAAGGCGATAGCGCGCATACGCCTCGACCGGGTCGAGGGTCTTTCAGCCGCAGAGGCAGCCCAGGCCGCCCAGCGCCTCGCCTCGCGGCTAACTACCGCGGGGGAGCTCATCGTTCAGGCCGATGAGGAGCGCGATCAAGGCCGCAACCGCGAGGCTGCCGTCGCCCGCCTTGTAGTGCTTGTATCTGGAGCGGCCCGCCTGGCCAAACCTCGCAGAGCCACGAGACCCACGCGCGGGAGCAAGGAGCGCCGACTAGCCTCGAAGCGAGAAAGGGGAAGCTCGAAAGAGCTGCGCAGAAAACCCAGCGAGGGCTAAAGCGACCCATTCAGCATATTCCATGTTTATTTTGCCCCTGTTAATGCCCGAGCGACGGGGTATACTATAACGACAACGACACGGGGTACAAAATGGATATTGTACAAAAAGGTGAATGCCAGTTATCCAACCTCATCGACCTGAACAAGCCCCACGATATGCTTGCGGACGCAAAACGGTTTTACAAAAAAAACTACCCTAAAGCCGACTTTAAAGCCGTCGCACAAGCCTTCGAAATCACCCGCAAGCTTTACCAAGGACATTTCCCTGGCTACCAAGCCTGCGCCGTGGAATATCATGACTACACGCACTGCGTCGCGGTCTTCGGCGCGACGAGCCGCCTCCTCGACGGCTGCGCCCTTTCGGGCCTCGGCATGTCGTCAGAGCGCGCGGAGGAGACCCTCATCGCCGCTCTCCTCCACGACTCAGGCTATCTTCGCGAAATGGGCGACGACGTGGGCTCGGGAGCCCAGTATACGAAAATCCATGTCGATCGCTCCGCGGCCTTTACGCGCAGGGAAGCGGCGGCCTTCGGTCTTCAAGCGGACAGCGCCGATCGAATCGCCCGCAAGATCCTCGGCACCGACCTCGCGAGGAACTGGAACGAGCTCCTTTTTAAGGACGACGAAGAGGGGCTCGGCGCGGAAATCCTGGCCGCCGCCGATCTTCTCGGCCAGATGGCGGACCGCGCCTATCTCGAAAAACTTCTATTCCTGTACTATGAGTTCCGCGAGGCTGGCATTGGCGGCTACGACACAGCCTTTGACATACTGCGCAAGACCGCGGGATTCTATGACGCGACCAAGGCGCGCCTCGACACGACGCTTGGCCGCGTCTCGGGCAAAACCAAGGAGCACTTCTATTCACGCTACGGGATCGCCAAGGACCTCTACCGCGAAGCGATAGAGCGACAGATGGCGTATCTCGCCTCGATCCTCGCCGATAATACGAGCAATTTCCGCACGAAACTCAAACGTCTGGATCTTGCGGCGATAGAGAGTCAGAAGGCGCAAAAAAGCCCGCTTTAATTCGCCGCGTAGAGCGACAGGTATGCCGCCATCTCCGCGGGATCGATGCCGGGCTCGAAGCCGTCGCCCGGCTCGGCGGCCTTGTAGCGATCGCCTCCGTCCTCGCCGAGCCCGAGGCCGAGCGATCGGCCGATTTCCCTGGCGAGCACGTCCTCGATATAGAGGCTGCCGGCCTTAGCCTCGCGCCGAGTCGTGAAGGAGAAGGCCTGGGCGTTGAGAAGGATGTCCGCCTCTACTATGTTCCCATCCTTGTCGAGATAGGCTTGGCACCAAGCAGCCGCGCTTATCGGAAGCTCATTCGGCCACTTCTTCGCGAAGACTATCTGATTTCGCCCATCGCGGCCGATTCCCGCGTCGGACTTTCCCGCGTACGTAAACTTGAAGGCCGATGCGTCCGACCACAGCTGGAAGGCCTCGCGGCAGCCCAGTTCGAGGGCGTCCGTCGCACTGGAGTCGAGGCTATAAGAGATGACCTTCGCGGCGCGTCTGTGCGTGCCCGTCATGGGGACTCCGAGCTTCTCGCGAGAACAGCCGACAAGAGCCAGGAAAGCGAGGAAAGCGAGGACAAATCGAGTAGATCGCATGATAATAGTA
>Ga0326728_10013449_pt1 | contig 17761 bp, 15 predicted proteins | sample MB3enrmetagenome_FD_207602 | JGI IMG/M metagenome (GOLD analysis project Ga0326728, IMG submission 207602) | Lab enriched peat soil microbial communities from McLean, Ithaca, NY, United States - MB31MN | ecosystem: Environmental > Terrestrial > Soil > Wetlands > Peat | place: USA: New York... | reverse complement strand
CTTCTGCGGTTTCGCCGCGATCCTCCAGGTCCCCGGCCTGACGGGCGCCGACATCGACCAGGCGCTGTTGCGGCTGTCGCTGAAGACCTTCGATCCGTGGTTCGTCGGCGTCATCGGCGCGGCGGGCGTGTTGACCGCGCTGGTGCCGGGCTCGATCATCCTCGTCTCGAGCGCGACGCTGATCGCCAACGACGTGCTGCGGGGGCTCAACCCCGACCTCGCCGAGGACACGGTGGCGCGCATCGCCCGCGGCCTGGCGCCGGCGATCGCCCTGGTCGCGGTCTACTTCGCCTTGCAGGGCGGCCAGACGATCGTCGCCCTGCTGCTGATGGGCTACTCCTTCGTCATCCAATTGTTCCCGGCGGTCGTCTGCAGTCTGATGCGCAGGAACCCGCTTACCAAGCAGGGCGCGGCCGCAGGCATCGTGGTCGGCCTCGCCGTGGTCGCCTACGTGACGCTGACCCACAGCACCTTCGTCAGCCTGCTGCCGTTCCTTCCCGACAAGGCCAACGACGTCAACATCGGCTTCGCCGCGCTGATCCTCAACGCGCTGGCGGCGGCGGCGGTGAGCCTGGCGACCCGGCCGTCCGCCGTTTCCCCGGCTTCGCGGCCGGGTTAGAGCGCGTCTTTAGGAAAAGCGGGGAGCGGTCTGCCGATCGAGACGCGCTCGACGAAAACCTCAGAGCCGATCCCGATTCCGACGAAACGGGATCGGCTCTACTCGAATATCTCGCAGTCGTGCGCGGCGGCCGCGCGCGAAGCGGCTTCCTTCGCTTCGAGTTGCGCGAGACTGGACGCGAGTTCGTGCAGATCGATCGACGAACTCGCTCCTTTCGGATCGGCCAGCCACTCGGCGGGGATGGCGTTCGCCAATTTCTCCAGGAAGGCGGCGATGCCCACGACTTCCTGATTGGCGCGATCGATGTCCTGCAAGTCGTGGAAATGCGCCGAGGTCCGCGAGGCCGCTTCGAACACCAGCCTGCCGACGGCGACGTCGACCTTCTCCAGCCTTACCGAGACTTTGCGCAGCTCTTCGGTGACGCGCAGCAGCGTCGTCGCCATGGGCGACAATGGGCTTTTCTCCAAGGTTCTCTCCGACGCTGTCTCGAGTTGCGGCCTCACGCGTTCAGAACAGCTCGACGTCGCCGTAGCTGCGGCTCGTCGGCGCCCTGATGAGCTCCAAATTGTCGACGCCGGCGCTGGCGTCGACGTAGCTTTGCCTGGCGCGGCCCGAGACCGGCCAATATTGAAGCCGCCGTCCCCGTTGTCCGCCGAGGTCCTTGCTGACCAACTTGATCCCTTCGTACTTCAGGTAACGTTCGGCGAATTCGGCGTTCTTTTGGCCGATGTCGGACAGGCTGCTCATCATGCGCGCTCCCCCGAACAGCTTGGCCTCGAGTCGGTCGCGGTGCGCCCCCTGCTTCATCAGCCCGTTCACCAGCAGCTCCATCAAATAGTCGCCGTATGGCTCGGCTTCGGGCGAATGCGGCCTCGCGTCCTCTCCGGGCAGAAGAAAATGATTCATCCCGCCGACCCCGGCGATCGGATCGCGGATGCAAGCCGCGACACAGGAGCCGAGCAGGGTCGAGACCACGACGTTCGGATCGTCGCTGACCCGATATTCGCCCTGGACGATATGAATTCGTCGTTGCGGACGCGCGCCGTCCATCACGCCAACTTTCCAACCACGGCCTCGATGGCGGCCCGCAACGAGGTGACGGTGAAGGGCTTGGTGACATAGTTGTTCAAAGCGTACCGCCGTCCCCGCTCGATCAGGGTCTTGTCGGGGCTGCCGGTCACCAGAATGAACCCGATCCGGCTCGTCGACTTGTTCTCGCGCAGACCCTTGAGCAGCGAGAGGCCGTCGAGGCCCGGCATATTCTGGTCGGAAATGACGAGATGCACCGGCTGCGCTTTCAGAGCGTTCAGCGCCAGCGCGCCGTCTCTGGCGATCGCCACGCCGCGCACGCCCATTTGGTCGAGCGCGTCGACGATCAGGGCTCGGCTGACCGACGTGTCGTCGACCACCATGACGCGAAGTTTTTCCGCGAGAGACATAGGTCAGCTCTTTCCCTTTGACGCTGAGGTGAGGCTCAGGATCTCCATTCCGATGCCGGAGAGCGGCGCTTGCTTCTCGACCGCCCCGCACTCGAAGGCGACCTTCGGCATTCCGTAGACGACGCTGGTCGCCTCGTTCTGGCCGATCGTCCTCGCCCCGGAGCGGCGCATGGCGAGCAACCCCGCCGCGCCGTCCCTGCCCATGCCCGTCAGGATGACGCCGACCGCTCTGGGGCCGCACGACCTGGCCACCGAGGCGAACAGAACGTCGACCGACGGACGATGGCCGTTGACGAGATCGTCGCGCTGCAATCGACACCGCCAATGGCCGGAACTCGACACCTCGAGGTGGGTGGCGCTGCCGGGGGCGAGATAGACGCGGCCGACTTCGAGCGGCGCCCCGTCTTCGGCTTCGCCGACGCGCGCGCCGGTCAGTCCGTCGAGGCGTCGTGCGAACGACTTGGTGAACGGCGTCGGCATGTGGAGCGTTATCACCGTCGGCGGGCAATTGGTCGGATATCCCGTTAGGATCGCGATCAGGGCCTCGACGCCGCCGGTCGAGGCGCCGATCGCGACGACCCTTCCGTCGGGGTGGTAGGACGAGGCGGATTCGCATGCGGAGCGGTCGTCGGCTCGGCTGTGCGGGCGCGCGGCGCGGTCGTCCGCCCGCTTGTGCAGCCGCGCGGCCGCGGCGGCCTTCACTCTGTCCGGCAGATCGTCGAAGGAATCGGGATGCTCGATCGACGGTTTGCCGACGCAGTCGACGGCGCCGAGCTCCATCGCCCTGATCGTGGCGCTCGCCCCACGGGCCGTCAGGCTCGAGACCATGACGACGGGAAACGGCCGCAAGCGCATGACCTTGTCGAGAAACTCGAGCCCGTCCATTTTCGGCATCTCGACGTCGAGCGTCATGACGTCGGGATTGAGCGCCTTGATCGCTTCGCGCGCTTCCAGGGCGTCGGACGCCTGTCCGACCACGGCGATTTCGGCGTCGCGCGACAGCGCCGCCGAAATCAAGCCGCGCATCGTGGCCGAATCGTCGACGACGAGGACGCGAATGGGCTTCATGCGCCGCTCCCGCGGCGCAGCCGGTAGGCGGTGACGCCGTCGCTGACGAGCCGCGAAGCGGCGGGGCCGGTCACCCGTTCGGAATGGCCGATATAGAGCCAGCCGTTGGGCTCCATTTTCGATGCGAACCTGCTCCACACCTTCTGCTGGGTCGGCTCGTCGAAATAGATGACGACGTTCCGGCAGAAAATGGCAGCGAATTTTCCCTGCATCGGCCAATCCGCGTTCAGATTCAGCGTCCGGAAGGAAACCAATCGCCTCAGTTCGTCGGCGACCGCCCATTCCTGACTCTGCCTGTCCGCGGCGCAAACGAAATATCGTTTGCGCAGGATGGGCGGGACGTCCGCCAGCGCGGCCTCGACATAGACGCCGCGCCGACCTTCGGCGACCACGCGCGGATCGATGTCGGTGGCCAATATCTTGACGTCGAGCGCGGCGGCGTTGGGGTCGAGCGAGAGAACGGTCAGCGCCATCGAATAGGGCTCCTGGCCGCTCGAACACGCGGCCGACCACAGTCGGGCTCTCGCGCCGTGGCGCGCGGCGTCCAGAAGCCAAGGCAGGACGCGGGTCTTGAGGTGCTCGAAATGGTGCGGCTCGCGGAAGAAGCGGGTCACGTTGGTGGTCAGCGCCGACAGCATCTCCAGCCGCTCGTCCGCTCCCTCGGGCGCGCCCACGAGATCGCAATAGTCGTGAAAGCTCTCCAGGTTCAACTTTCGCAATCGTTTGACCAGCCGCGAATAGACGAGAGTCGCCCTCGATTCGGTCAGATAGATGCCCGCGTCGGCGTAGAGCATCGCCGCGATCTCTCGGAAATCGCGATCCGACATCTTGAACTCGCCGGGGAACAGCGTTTCGTGGGCGCGATCTTCGGCTACGGCGCCGTTTCGACCCGTCACGCTGCCTTCTCCACTTGCGCCGACATCAGGCTGTCGAGTTCGATGAGGCCGATCATGCGCCTGTCGACCGCGAGCACGCCGCGAACGAACGATTTGGCGAGGTCGGTGGCGACCTCGGGCGTCGGTTGAATGTTTTCCGTCGACTGGGTGAGGATGTCGGAGACCGCGTCGACGAGCAGGCCGATGATCTGGCCGCCGACCTGAACGACGATGATGACCTCGCGCGCCGTGGCCTCGATGGGCGGAAAGCCCAGGCGTTCGGCCAGATCTACGATCGGCAGCACGGAGCCGCGCAGGTTGATGACCCCGCGCACGTAGGAGGGAGCATGGGGCAGCGCCGTCGCCGGCGTCCAACCGCGGATTTCGCGCACGCACATGATGTCGATGCAGAATTCCTGGGCTCCGATGCGGAAGGCGATGAACTCGCAGGCGGAGCCCCCAGCGGCGGCGTTTTTCTCAGTCATGGCTCTAACCCGTTGCGGCGAGAAGGGTTTCCGATGTGGGCGCGGCGCGGTTGGTGCGCGCCACGAACGTGTCGATGTCGAGGATGAGGGCGACCCGCCCATCGCCGAGAATGGTCGCGGCGGCGATGCCCGGCACTTGGCGATAATTCGCCTCCAGGCTCTTGATCACGACCTGTCGCTGATCGTGGATCGCGTCGACGACCAGGGCGCAACGCGTGCTCACCTCGGTCTCGACGATCAGAACGACCCCGGCGAACGGATCGGCGGCGGCCTTGCGGTAGCCGAGTTCTTGCCCGACGTCGATCAGCGGCACGAATCCGCCCCGATCCGAAATGACCCGCGCGTCGAGCCCGAGCGCATGCACGTCGCTTCGCTTCGGCCGGAGCGTTTCGACGATCGCCGTCAGCGGGACGACCAACGTCTGGTCGGCCACCTTGACCACCATGCCGTCGAGCACCGCCAGCGTCAGCGGCAGACTGAGCGAAAACGTCGATCCCAACCCCTGCCGGGAAGCGATCGAGATCCGGCCGCCCAGCGCCTGGATCGAACGTTTGACGACGTCCATACCGACCCCTCTGCCGGAAATATTGGAGACGCTCGTCGCCGTGGAGAAGCCGGGAAGAAACAGAAGATTGTCGATTTCGCCGTCGCTGAGCTGCGCGTCGGGCGCAATCAGTTCCTTCTTGACGGCGATCGCGCGAACGCGCGGCCGGTCGATTCCGGCGCCGTCGTCCGAGACCTCGATGATGATTCGCCCGGAGCGATGCGCCGCCGACAACTTGACCTCGCCTTGGGCGGCCTTGCCCGCCGCCGCGCGAACGTCGGGCGTCTCGACGCCGTGATCGACCGCGTTGCGGATCATATGCGTGAGCGGATCGGCCAGGCGCTCGATGACGGTTCGGTCGACTTCGGTCGCCTCTCCCTCGGTTCTCAGCCGCACCGACTTTCCCGTGGCGTCGGTCAATTCCCGGACGATGCGCGACATGCGCTGGAACAGCGGCTTCACCGGCTGGGCGCGGATCGCCATGACGCCTTCTTGAATCTCCCGCGTCAACTGTTCGAGCGCGCCGAGGCCCGCCGCGACGCTCGAAGAGCGCGCCAGCCCCGCCTCCATCACCCGCTGCGAAAGCATCGCCTGATTGATCACCAGCTCTCCGACCAGATTGATCAGTCGATCGACGCGCTCGAGATCGACGCGGATCGTCGGCGCCGCGGCTTCGGCTTTCCCCTGTTCCGGCCGCGCCTTTTCCGCCTCTTGGGCCGCCCGCGGCGCTTGGCATCGCGCTTCGTCCTCTTGCGCGCGGCTCTCGCCCGCCGAGCGCTCGCCGCTGTCGACCGGGTCGGCGGCGACCGGCGCGATCCCGATCTCCGGAATTGGCGAGAGTTGAGGCGCCTCGCCGGTCGCGCCGGATCGAGACGGGACGATCTCGAGTTCGCAATCGTCGACGACGAACTCGAACACCTCCTCGATCGTCGCGGCGTTCCGGGCGGTGGCGAGCTCGACCCGCCAGGTCAGATAGGCGCCCTCCGGATCGAGTGCGTCGAGGAGCGGCAGCGCGCGCGTGTCGCAGGCGGTCGAGACATCGCCGAGGCGAGCCAGCTCTCGCAGCAGGCGCACGGTCTCGTTGCCCTTGCGATAGAGATCGGGCCACGGCGTCATTCTGATCGTATAGGTCGTCGCCGCCGGCGCGGGTTCGGGTTCGTCGTCGATAGAGAGCGTCACGGGCTGAAAATCGAGCGGCTCGGCCTGCTCGCCCGCTTTGTCGCCGTCGGAGGCGTCGCGCGACTGGCCGGTGAGGCCTTTCAACTCGTCGATCAACGACTCCACTCGCGTTTCGTCGAACGGCTCGTCGGTGCGGGCCGCCTTCACCAGATCCGCCAAGACGTCGGCGGAGTGAAGCATCGTCTTCAGAACGGCGCTCGTCGGCGCAAGCTTTTCGCTGCGGATGAGGTCGAGGGCGGTCTCGAACACGTGCGCGAAACGCACCAGTCGATCGAGCTCGAACGCGCCCGCGCCGCCCTTGATCGAATGCACGGCGCGAAATACGGCGTTGACCGTCTCGGAATCGGCTTCGCCCTCGTCCATCGCGACCAGGCCGACCTCGAGTTCGCCGAGCTGCTCTTCGCACTCCTGGAAAAAGGTCTCCCGGATCGCCGCCATCGTGTCCATTGAAGAATCCTTCGGCGTTCAGGCGGCCACGCGGCGCACGACGTCGACCAGTTTGACCGAGTCGAACGGCTTGACGATCCATCCGGTCGCGCCCGCGCGGCGCGCGATGTTCTTCTTCTCCGCCGAACTCTCGGTCGTCAGAACCAGGATCGGAACGCCGAGAAATCGTTGGTCTTCGCGAACGCGCTCGATGAAACCGAAGCCGTCGAGCTTGGGCATGTTGATGTCGGTGATGATGACGCGCGGCGCCTCTTGCAGCAGCACCTCGAGGCCGTGCAAGCCGTCGACCGCCTGCACGACGCGATAGCCCGCCTCGGTCAGCGCGACTTTCAACATGTCCCGCATGGTGCGGGAATCGTCGACGGTCAGGATCGTTATGCTCATTGCGGCTTTTCTCCACTCGTAAGCGTCGTCGAATCGATGCCGAGAAGTTGCAGATCCCCGATCATCCGCGGCGTGCAATTGACAATCGAAAGCGCAACCCCGTCGGCGCTCCATGTCCGCTTGGCGGACAGGAGCACCTGGACGCATTGGGCGCCCAACTGACGGACCGACGAGCCGTCGAGAACGATCGGCTTGCCGCGGCGCTCGAGCAACGCCCTGGCGAGCGGCTTCGCGGCAAGAAGATCGAGACATTCGGGCAGCCGCAACGCCTCATCCGTCTCGGCCGCCGCCGGCGCCGCGGCGGGCGCGGCCACAGCGCGGAGATCGAGGCTCTCCAGCGCCGACAAGACTTCTTCCGGTTCGTGCCTCGACCTCGTCAGGTCGACTTTGGGATAGTACTCGGCTTTGGCCGAGCGACATTTTCGCGCCCGGCGCTGCCATACGGATTCCCTAGCCATCACGTCGCCTCGCCATTTCCTTGCCCTCGATCGCCCACGCTAGGCGCCCGCGCCCGAAGGGCGGCGAGGCCCGCAGACGAAATGGGGGGCGCGCCGAAGCCAGCCCACGGTTCGGTCTTGAGGGATTTCACGAAAGTCCGGGACAATTCCCTCTCCTTGCGACGACGAGACGAAGTACGGTCTCGGGGAGCAAGACGGGGAAGGTCGAGCGGGCCGCCTCGAGTTCCGGGGACGCCGAGCGAAGCGTCTTCCCTTGGGTGAGGAAGCGAACGAGGAAGGAGCATGGCGCGGCCTCTCGGAGCGAACGATTGGCGACCGAATTCGGCGCTCCATTGGCCGCGACGCGCCAAGCCGCATCGGCGCTTGGACATGACGATCAAACGAATGCGATCGAATTCGACCGTGGGCATGTCGGCTCGAGGCGCGACGCGAGCGAACGGCTTCATGCCTCAGACGCCTTTGGGCGAAGGCGATTTCTGTCGGACGCGTCAATAGTCCTAAACAGGATTGGTTGCTCGATGATTAAAACGCCGTGTGGTCAACGCCATAGACCGCCGGGGCCGGCTGGGTCCGCGGCGCAAACGAACGAGTCGTCGCTCGATTCGAGGTGCGGCGCGGTCGCGGGGTCGCGAGAGCGCGCTGCGTTTAGACGGGAGCGACCCCCTCTCCCTGCGCGCGGGCAGAGGGCGGCGGTGAGGGGCCGGGTCGTTGGCCGCGCCGTTGCGGCTCATCGCCCGGCCCCTCATCCTAACCTTCTCCCCGCAGGCGGGGAGAAGGGACGCGACGCGACATTGCCGCGTGCGTCGATTCAATCGCAACACGCGCAAGGAGCCCTCGCAGGTGCGCCAGCCGGCCGCGCTCCCTGCGCCAGCGACCGGCTCGCGGCGAGACTTCGCCCGAAACCGGCGGCGCCGATCGCTCGAGCGCCGCCGCCTCCGCTTTGGCCGGCGCTTGCCGCGCAACTTGGCGGCGAATGCCGCGATTCGATGCGCCTCGCGACGAGCGGGCGCGTCGCTTCAGCCCAGCGCCTCGAGCTCGCCGATCATGCGCTCGATCAGCGACAGCCCGATCCCCCAGAACGCGGGATCGCGGGCGTCGAGGCCGAAGGGCGCGAGCAGCTCGGAATAATGCTTGGAGCCGCCGGCCGCGAGCATCGCCAGATAGCGTTCGGCGAAGCCCTCGTGCGAGCGCTCGTAGACGCCGTAGAGCGAATTCACCAGGCAATCGCCGAACGCGTAGGCGTAGACGTAGAACGGCGCATGGATGAAATGGCCGATATAGCTCCAATAGGTCTGGTAGCCGGGCCCGAGCCTGATCGCCGGCCCCAGGCTTTCCGCCTGCGTGCTCATCCAAAACCCGTCGATCGTCCCGGCGGTCAGTTCGCCGCTCTTGCGCTCGGTGTGCACCTTGCGCTCGAACTGATAGAACGCGATCTGCCGCACGACGGTGTTGAGCATGTCCTCGACCTTGGCCGCCAGCATCGACTTGCGCATCGCCGGATCGTCGGTCGAAGCGAGCAGCGCGCGAAACGTCAGCATCTCGCCGAACACCGAAGCCGTTTCGGCGAGCGTCAAGGGCGTGGGCGCCATCAGCGCGCCGTTGGGCGCGGCGAGCACCTGGTGCACGCCGTGCCCCAGTTCGTGCGCGAGCGTCATGACGTCGCGCGGCTTGCCGAGATAATTGACCAGCACGTAAGGGTGCGCCGACGGCGTCGTCGGATGGGCGAAGGCGCCGGGCGCCTTGCCCGGCCGCACCTCAGCGTCGATCCAGCCTTCGTCGAAGAACCGGCGCGCGATGTCGGACATTGCTGGCGAAAAGCCGCGATAGGCGTCGAGCACCGTGTCGCGCGCCGCGCTCCAGGAGAACACGCGCGCCGGCGCGTCGGGCAGCGGCGCGTTGCGATCCCAATGATCGAGCTGCGTCTTGCCGAACCAGCGCGCCTTCAGCGCGTAATAGCGATGCGAAAGCTTAGGATAGGAATCGGTCACCGCGGCGACCAACGCCTCGACGACCTCGCGCTCGACGCGATTGGCCAGATGACGCGAATCGGCGATGTCGTCGAACTTGCGCCACCGGTCGGCGATCTCCTTGTCCTTGGCCAGCGTGTTCATGATCAGCGTGAACACGCGCAGATTGGCGCCGAGCGTCGCGGCGAGCGAATGGGCGGCCGCCTCGCGCTTCTTCGCGTCGGCGTCCTGCATCTTGGCGAGCAGCGGCTCGAGCGTCAGCTCCTCGCCTTCGAAGGCGAAGCGCAACGAGGCGAGCGTGTCGTCGAACAGCCGGTTCCACGCGGCGGCGCCCGAGACCGACTTTTCCAGGAACAACCGCTCGATTTCGTCGGAGAGCTGGTGCGGGCGCTCCTTGCGGATGTCCTCCAGCCACGGGCGATAATGGGCGAGCGGCGAGCCGCGCATCGCCGCGTCGAGAGCGGCGTCGTCGAGGCGATTGAGTTCGAGTTCGAAGAACAACAATTCTCCGGCCAGCGCGGTGACCTTCTCCTGCGCGTCGCCATAGAATTTCGCCCGCGCGACGTCGCTCGAGTCGCCGGCGTAGAGCAGCGACGCGTAGGATAGGATCCGCCCCATCAAGTCCTGCAGCGCTTCGTAGGCGCTGACCGCCGCATAAAGGCGCTCGCCCGCGTCCGCGCCCTTAGCGAGTTCGGCGAGCTTGCCCCGATAGCTCGCCGCGAAACTCGCGGCGTCCGCGGCGGCGCGTTTCAGATCGGCGGCGAAGCGCGGCGAGTCCATGCCCTCGTAGAGATCGTCGAGGCGCCACTGCGGCAGCGCGCCCAGATCCGGCGCGTTCACGTCTTTGACGTCTTTGGCGTTCGGCTCCCGCCCGCCGCCCGCGGCTTGCGCCTGGAAAACGCCCGCTTCGAAAACGCGTCCACGCTCGGTCATGCGCTCGGCCCTCGCGAAAAAGAGGGCTCTATATCGCCCAATGTCGGCGCGCCTTCAATGCGCCCGTGCGGCAGCGGGTCGGTTTGAATCTCCACTCTGCGCCCAACTTAGTCGTTCAGCCGATGGTCGCCTCACCTCCGAAGCGGACGTTGAGGCGAGAATCGAAATCTACCACGACGCCCCGGCACCGAGCAGTTTCTGAAGAAGAATTTGCCGTCAGCGCCAAATCCCCATGACGCCGTCGTGACGCTTGCGTCCTGCCGAATTCGGATCGGCGGTGACCTTCGTGAACCGCCACGAGAGTGCGGGACGAAGGCGCCTGGCGCTGGTCGGCGACGGGCAGTATGACGAGAAAAGATGCCGCCTCCCAACTCAGTTCATGTCATCGTAAGCGCAATCTGCCGGATCAGCTTCGTGTGCGCCCAAGCTCGGATCGAAACGAAATAGCGTAGCGCAATAGGGGCAGGCGATCTCACCGGCGTCGCTTATCCTTAGGTAAATGTGCGGGTGATCTTGTGGCGGTTTATCGCCAATGCACTTGAACTCTCGGCAGCCAATGCGTACGATTAGCGCTCCGACTTCGTTATGAAACTTCGGATAACTTTCCATCCGTTGCTCGTGGCTTAGGAGCCCTATCGATGACTTGAAGCGCCGTGCGTGGATCATCGAGTGAGGGCTCGCTCGACAGGTCATTATCGATTAGCGCTCGGCGGACGGCGCCCCTCTCGTTTCATTCGGTTGCCGCAAAACGTGCAGAAAGCGGCACGTCCATGGGCGGTTTCTCCCACCGAGGAACAGGGTCGGAAACTACTGCGCCCTTTGGGGGGCCGGGATTTCCGTCGCGGCAACACGGTTCTTCACCGCCTTCCGCACCTTCTCGAAGGAGCTCACGTCGATCTGGCGCACGCGCTCGCGCGAAACGCCGAATTCCGCCGAAAGCTCCGCGAGCGTGATCGGGTCCTCGGCGAGCCGTCGCGCCTCGAAGATGCGGCGCTCGCGCGGATTAAGCACGCGCAGCGCTTTCTTCAGCGCGTCGAGCCGGGCGTCGCTTTCCTCGCGGTCGGCCAGAACGGCCTCCTGGTTGGCGCTTTCGTCGACTAGCCAGTCCTGCCATTCGCCTTCGCCGTCCTCGCGCAGCGGCGCGTTGAGCGAGGCGTCGCCGCCCAGGCGCCGATTCATTTCGACGACGTCCTGCTGGGCGACGCCCAGACGCTTGGCGATGATGGCCACCTGATCGGCGCGCAGGTCGCCCTCGTCGAGCGCCGAAATGCGGCTCTTGGCCTTGCGCAAATTGAAGAAGAGCTTCTTCTGGCTCGCCGTCGTTCCCATTTTGACCAGCGACCAGGAGCGCAGGATGTATTCCTGGATCGAGGCGCGAATCCACCACATTGCATAGGTCGCGAGCTTGAAGCCCTTGTCCGGTTCGAACCGCCGGACAGCCTGCATCAGGCCGACGTTGCCCTCGGAAATGACTTCGCCGATCGGCAGGCCGTAGCCGCGATAGCCCATGGCGATCTTGGCCACCAGCCGCAAATGGGAGGTGACGAGCTTGTGCGCGGCTTCGCGGTCGCCATGCTCGCGCCAACGCTTGGCGAGCATGTATTCTTCCTGCGGCTCCAGCATCGGGAACCGCCGGATTTCCTCAAGATAACGGATGAGGCCGGATTCGGCCGTAAGGATCGGCCACGCCGCGGCGCGGGCCATGTTCAGCCCTCTCTAATTAGTTTCGAAACAAAATTATCTGTATCGGGACGGTTGTCAAGTTAATTTCGAAACGCTATTATAATTATCGGAGAGGCGATGATGTCGGGGCGCGAAACGGCGGAACTCCTGCTGCTCATGGGGCGACTCGTGCAGGCCGAGGGCTATCACGGCGAACTCAGCCCTGCCCAATGGATGGCGCTCCGCTTCTTCGCCCGAGCCAACCGGTTCTCGCGGAACCCATCGGCATTCGCGGAATTTCAAGCGACGACCCGCGGCACTGCATCACAGGCCATCAAGGCGCTCGAGGCGGGTGGGTACTTGGTCCGTCAGCGATCCGAGGCGGACGGGCGGAGCGTTGCTCTCCGATTGACGGACAAAGGCAAAGACGCGATTGCGCGCGACCCATTCGAAGCTCTGGTGCGCGCCATGGACTCGCTCGCCCCGGAACTGCAAACCGCGGTGCGCCGCGCCCTGCGGCACGTGCTGACCACGGTAGCTGCGAGCGGGGCGCATCGGCACTTCGGTGTTTGCCCGGACTGCGGGCACCTCGGTGGAGAAGCCTGCTGCGGCTCGCCGCGCGCGACCCGGTCGACTCTCGAATGCCTGCTGTTCGGGGTTCCGATGGAGCCGGAGGACGCAGGTCTCCTCTGCGTCCATTTTTCAGCCAAAGAACGAGCGCCGCGAGGACGGACACCGTGAACGAGTTCACCACTGCGATCTGCTGAAGGGACATTCAATTGACCTACGTCGTGAACGAGAGCTGCATTCGCTGCAAAATAATGGACTGCGTCGACGTGTGCCCTGTGGACTGCTTCTACGAGGGCGAGAACATGCTCGTCATCCACCCGGACGAATGCATCGATTGCGGGGTCTGCGAGCCGGAATGCCCGGTCGACGCGATCAAGCCGGACACCGAGCCGGGGCTTGAGAAATGGCTGTCGCTGAATGCCGAATACGCGAAAATCTGGCCAAACATTACGGCTAAAAGAGAGCCCCCGCCCGACTCTAAGGAATGGGAGGGGAAGCCGGACAAACTTCAATATTTCTCACCAAATCCCGGCATGGGCGATTGAGGCGGACAGCCGATGGTCGCCGCACCTCCGAAACGGACGTTGAGGCGACGGGCCACTCGGCTGCTCGGGTCGTGAGCCGCCACGACGCTATGCGGAAGCGGATGTCTGCTTCGAGATTTCGGTCGCCCGAAGCCGCCAGTCTGCTCCCGGCCAAAAGCCGAAATTCAAACCGACCCGCTGCCGCCCGCGCGCGGCCGGCGCGCCAAATCGGGACGCCATTAACATGACGTTTACCGTGATATCCGACTGTCGGAGCCAAGCGGTCGATGTTAGGCCGCTCCCGACAGGACTTTCATGGCCGCCCTCATCCTCATAGTCGACGACGATCCCGTTCAACGCCGACTTCTCGAAGCGATGGCGCGCAGATTTGGCTACGAGGCGGAGACCGCCGATTCGGGCGAGGCGGGCGTTGCGCGCATGGAGGCCGCCGACCGGCCGCCGGTCGATCTCGTCGTTCTCGACCTCGTCATGCCCGATCTCGACGGGATGGGGGTGCTCACGCGCATGCGCCAGCGCGCCATCGCCATTCCCGCGATCGTTCAGACCGCGCACGGCTCCATCGAGGCGGTGATCTCGGCGATGCGCGCGGGCGCCTACGATTTCGTGGTCAAGCCGGTCGGCGCCGAGCGTCTGCAAGTTTCGATCAAGAACGCGTTGCGCGTCGATGCGCTGGAAGACGAATTGCGGCGCGCGACGCGCCGCAGCGCCGGCGAACTGACGTTTCGCGACATCGTCACCAAGGTCGAGAGCATGGCGCGCACCGTTCGGCTCGCCGAGCGCGCCGCCAAATCGAACATCCCGGTGCTGATCGAAGGCGAGTCCGGCGTCGGCAAGGAACTGATGGCGCGCGCCATTCAAGGCGCCTCGGATCGGCGCGGCAAGCCGTTCGTCACCGTCAACTGCGGCGCGCTGCCGGAGAACCTGGTCGAATCGATCCTGTTCGGGCACGAGAAGGGCGCCTTCACCGGCGCCACGGAAAGGCACGTCGGAAAATTCGTCGAGGCGCACGGCGGCACGCTGTTTCTCGACGAGATCGGCGAATTGCCGCCCGACGCCCAGGTTAAATTGCTGCGCGCGCTGCAGGACGGCGAAATCGACCCCGTCGGCGCGCGCCGCCCGGTCAAGGTCGATTTCCGTCTGGTGTCGGCGACCAACCACAACCTCATCGAACTGGTCAAGCGCGGCCGCTTTCGCGAGGACCTGTTTTATCGCCTGAACGTGTTCCCGATCACCATTCCCCCGCTTCGCGCCCGCGCGGCGGACGTGCCGGATCTGGCGCGCCGGTTCCTCGCCCGCTTCTGCGCCGAAGAAGGCAAGCGCATCCGCGGCGTCGCCAACGACGCCTTCGCGCTGCTTTGCGCCTACGACTGGCCCGGCAACGTGCGGCAACTCGAAAACGCGATGTTTCGCGCGGTGGTGCTGGCGGACGGCGACGAATTGACAGTCGCCGAATTTCCGCAGATCGCCGCGCAGGTCGAAGGCTTCGACGTGCGCATTCCCGCCGCCCCGCCGCTGGTCGCCGAGACGCCGGCGCCCGCCCCGGCCGGCGCCGAGGGGCCGTTTTTCGAACCGCACGATCCCCAATTCATGCGCCTGATCGACGAAGGCGGCGACGTGCGCAAAATCGATGACATCGAGGCCGAGGCGATTCGCTTCGCCTTCGCCCATTATCGCGGTCAAATGTCGCAGATGGCGCGCAAGCTCGGCATCGGCCGTTCGACCCTTTACCGAAAGATGAAGGAGATCGGCATCGACGCCGAAGCGGTCGGCGAGGCGGCGGCTTAATTCGTGTTCGCGCCGCCGAGCGCCCTCACATTTCGCCAAAACTCGTCTAGGATGGATTCGCGGCGGCGGAAGGGCGGACCGCCATCGATCCTAAAGGCGTCCCTCGTTGGGCGCGGGCCGGGGGGATTCTCCATGAGCGCGTCGTTCAAGTCGCTTCGGCTTTGCTCGCTCGCCGCAGCCGCGGCGATCTTGCTTCTGGGACCCGCCGCGTCGGCCGATCCGATCGGCCTGATCGCGCCCGAGCCGCCGGCGTTTCCGCAGTTCCCCTCGGTCCTGAGGCTGATGCCGGAGCGAGCGATCGCCCACGGCGCGTCGCCGGCGGAGGGGATCGCGCTTTGGCCCGCGGGGCAAGTCCAAGAGGTCGACTTCGCGCCGATAGGCGCCGTCGCGCCCGAGGGTGCGCCGTCCGGCGCCGCCGCGCCGCTCCTCGGCGCGCCGCCGGGCTCGCAGCCGACGAGCGCCGCGCCCCTGCCGCCGGACGTCGCCAAGGAGCCGCTCGTCGCCGCCGCGCCGCTCCCCGGCGCGACGCCGGGTTCGCAGCCGACGATCGCCGCGCCCCTGCCGCCGGACGTCGCCGAGGAGCCGCCCGTCGCCGCCGCGCCGCTCCTCGGCGCGCCGCCGGGCTCGCAGCCGACGATCGCCGCGCCCCTGCCGCCGGACGTCCCCGAAGGGCCGCCCGCCGCCGCGTCCAGACTGCCGGCGGCCGTCGAGGCCGCCCTGGCGGCGCTGGAGGCCGAGGTCGTGAAGACGAGCCCGGTCGGCGCCGGCGATTGGCGCGCGGCGCGCGAGGCGATCCGAGCGTTTTACGCGGCGCGCGATTTCGCCCCGGTCTGGGTCGCCGACGACGGCCTGACGCCCGCCGCCGATTCGGCGCTCGCCCGTCTCGCCCGAGCGGACGAGGACGGGCTCGATCTTTCCGCCTTCGCGCTGCCCAAGGGCCGCCTCGACGACGCCTCGCCCGAGCGCCTCGCCGAGGCCGAAATCGTCATTTCCGCGGCGGCGGTCGCTTATGCGATGCAGGCGAGCGGCGCTCGCCTGGTCCCGGCGCGGATTTCGTCGGTGATCTCGGCGCGGCCGAGCGTGGCCGATCCGGGGCAGGCCTTGGCCGCGGTCGCCGCCGCCGCCGATCCCGGCGCCGCGCTCGAGGATTTCAACCCGAAGCAAAAAGGCTATGCGGATCTGCGCGACCAATTGACGCGGCTGCGCGCCGGCGCGCCGGTCGCGGCGCTGCCCATCCCGAGCGGGCCGGCGTTGAAGATCGGCATGGTCGACGCCCGCGTCGCGCTGGTGCGCGCGCGCTTGGGGCTGACGCCGGCCGCGGACGCCAAAGACGCCCTCGTCTACGACGCGCGCCTCGCCTTGGCGGTGGCGGCGTTCCAGCGCAAGAACGGCCTGGCGGCGAGCGGCGCCCTGACGCCGGCGACGGCCGAGGCTCTGTCGAGCGGCCCGGCCGCGCCTCAGGAGGCGATGATCCTCGCCAACATGGAGATGTGGCGCTGGGAGCCGCGCGCCATGGGCGAAGAGCGCGTCGAGATCAACATCCCCGACTATTCGCTGAAGGTGATGAACGGCGAGGACCTCGTCCACCGCGCGCGGGTGATCGTCGGCAAAGCCGATACCCCGACGCCGATTTTCTCCAACGAAATCCGCTACATCCTGGTCAATCCGATCTGGCGCGTCCCCGACTCGATCGTCAAGAAGGAACTGGCGCCCGGGCTGGCGCAAGACCCGACTTACCTCGCGCGGCTCGGTTATGAGGTGAGCCAGGCGGGCGGTCGGCTGGTCGTTCGTCAGCCGCCCGGCGAGGGCAACGCGCTCGGACGCATCGCCTTCATGTTCCCCAACGAACACGGCGTCTATCTTCACGATACGCCCGCGCGCTGGCTGTTCGCGGCGCCTCGGCGGGCTTTCAGCCATGGCTGCGTGCGCGTCGAGCTGCCGATGCGGCTGGCCGAATTGGTCATGGGCGGCGCGAGCGCGGGGTGGTCGCAAGCGCGCCTGCAATCGCTCTGGGGCGCCAGCGAGCGGACGGTGTTCCTGCCCCGCGCGATCCCGATCCATCTCGAATATTTCACCGAGTTCGTCGACGAATCCGGCGCCTTGCAGAACCGCGAAGACATCTATGGAATCGCGCGGCGCGTCGCCGGCACATTTGCGCGCATAAGTCAAGATTGAAACGTTAACCCTAAGAGATTATAAGGATCGCGTTCGTCTTTTTTCGCGTTCTGTGCTTTTCGTGACACACGGACGACATGAAGGCGCGAGAGCCCCGGCGGGCCGTCGCGTCGCGGGGCGGCGCCTTCGGCGGGGGCGCTGAAGGGGAACCGGGAAGGGACAAGTCGTTTGGCGTTGGATTCAGCCATCGGCGCCACGGTTCGGCGTAGCAACGCGTCGGCGCGCCTGCTTGCCGTCCCGCTGCTGCTGACCCTCGGCTTTGCTCCCAGTTCGACCGAGTCCGCGGTCGCCAACGGCGACACGCGCACGATCAATCTGACCAATTTCCACACCAACGAATCGGGCGCGTTCACCTATATGGTCAACGGCGTCTACGACTCGGCGGTGCTGGAGAAGCTGAACTGGTTCCTACGCGACTGGCGGCTCAACGAAACGACCAAGATGGATCCCAAACTGTTCGACATCGTCTGGGAGGTCTACCGCGAATCCGGGTCGAGCCAGCCGATCGACGTGCTTTCCGGCTATCGTTCGCCGCACACCAACGCGATCCTGCGCCGACGCTCGCGTCAGGTCGCCCGATATTCCCAGCATATGGAAGGCAAGGCGATCGACGCGCATTTCGTCGA
>Ga0326728_10013448_pt1 | contig 17762 bp, 17 predicted proteins | sample MB3enrmetagenome_FD_207602 | JGI IMG/M metagenome (GOLD analysis project Ga0326728, IMG submission 207602) | Lab enriched peat soil microbial communities from McLean, Ithaca, NY, United States - MB31MN | ecosystem: Environmental > Terrestrial > Soil > Wetlands > Peat | place: USA: New York... | reverse complement strand
TGAATCGAATCCAAGAATGTGAGCAAGATAGGGCTTCCAATCAGCATGTGCCGCCTGAAACTTGCTGAGATGAAAGACATCGCCGAAGTCTTCCTGGGACCTAAGTAGGTATCCCAGGCCCTTACGAAAGGACCACGGATTGAGAGCGCGTAGATCCAGGAGTCCGTCCAGGAGTTCCCGAGCCCTGTCCGACGGTACATCGACGTGATCCCATTCTTCGGCGGTGAGAGAACTTAAGTCTTCATCGCCAGAATGGTGCCTTTTGAAGCTCGTTCTTGACGCCTGTTCGACCCCCCGCCTTATCGTTACGTATGACCCATCAAGCAGCTCAAGCTCCAGAAAGAATACGAAATCTTTGAACAGCTCGAAATGCTTGAATAGGAAGAACTTGTTGTCCCGCGCTGATAGCAAACAGAAGTCTAACAATCTGCCTAAGGTTGTTTTCCCGAGATTGTGTGTATCTTTCTTCCTGTTCTCGGGCAACCTAATTTCCGCCATAACAACATTTAGGCCAGAGTTAAAAACCACCGGCGCGAAAACGTCAGGCCTATTGGAGTACAGTTTAGATAACTTCATTGGGTCCCAAGTATTCGATCATGTCGGTTTTTGGACGGTACTCCACTAGACCAAGGAGGTACAAGAAATTCAAAGCTGGCAAGAAAAGGAATTCGCTTCCCCGAACACGTCGCCTCGCGTACTGACGCAGATCATCATAGTCGGCTAAACGTTCTGCCTTTAACTTAGCCAGAAGAAGGACTGCCACGCTTACAACTGTTTGATCAGGGTGCGAGTGCTTGCTGGGCCTCAACATCTTTTGTCTTCTCCGATATCACAGTTCCAGTACATATAGAACAGTACCGCTCTCGTTAGTCTTTTGTTTCGACGCAATATTACGTCCCGGTCAAACAGCAAACGGGCTAGGTATTCCATCACTTCATCAAAGTTCTGATAGTTCTTCCGCTTTGCGAGTATCCGGAGTTGGAACTCCTCCGAAGCCGCCTCATAGCATTGCCGCAACGCGTCGTTCTCTGGCATAGCAAGAAAGGCGTGAATCTCAGATGTCTCCTTAAGATAACGTTTACGCTGGCTCTCGGCGTAGGGCTTGCTCGTGTTGTTAATCGTATTCTTCTCCTCGAAGGATGTCCGAGGCGTTGGTGGGTTATCAGGCATCGTAGCGAGGGCGGCCTTCCCCTTTACGAGAGCGTCAACTACCTCGGCCAACTCATCTGGACTAACTATCAGAGGCCCATCAACCGGATCGATGCCTGCGCGCTGGGGAACGCCAGGAAAGGTCTTGAGCAATATGTCCAGTTGCTCCGTACCACACATATAAACCGATCCGGGAGGAATGCCACATTCCTTGGAGATATGCGAGCGGATCGCGCTTTCAGCGTTTCCCGCTAACCTCCGGTTGGCAAAGAGCATGTAATGATCTAACTCGTTCGTTTGCCTGAGCTTCTTGATTCTCGGAATCTCTTTGGCAATTATCGTGTTGCCGCCCGATTGACTAAAGAACTCCGGGTCGGAGAAGCTTTTGTTGTACCCACCCGTGTGCTTGGCCTGGACAATAACTGTTCCAACCCAGGGCGCCGCTTTACTCGGATGAAGATCGGCTGTCCCCACGAACTTCGCATCTCGCCCTCCGTCGGGTCCAGTAGTGAAATGCTGAACGGCTATCCCGAGGAGCCGTTGACACAGGAACACGACAAGGAGCTCGAATTGTTCAGGACTGAGATCCTCAAAAGCGTATTTCACGTGCTCTGCGCCCTCTCCTGAATGGCCAATATTCCTGGCAGATTCTACAACTCGTCCGGTGGGACGTCAATTGCTAATTTGGGCCCTCACTTTTCTGTGGGCCATTCGTCCGAGGAAGCCTGGCAGTGTACTTTCATCCTCAGGTCACGTACTTCTCCCCGCCTTTCATCTGGGTGCCTCTTTTCGTGAGGTAGGTCACGAAATATCAGATAAGCGGCTACAAATCTCAGGGTGAGACCTTTACGTGTCCTTGAGGAAGGCCTATGAACGGCACGAGACTGCCGGAGCTTCGATGCTTATAGCTGTTCTTCGGCCTCAAAGGCCTCCGAATACGGTTGCTGCTGGGCATCCGCTAGATGCCGCAATGGCGACCCGTGGAGCCACTTGCGGCGTGAGTGGACGGCGGCATGGGCGGGATCGTGAGGTGTGGATGCTATGTGAGCCTCGTCGACCGTAGGCGTACTTTACCGTACGTCGGAGGGCACGAGGCGAGCAGAGCGCCGCAGATCGCGATTCTAGCCATGCCGGCGTCCTTCTCACCTATTCTCTATTCTTCTCTCTCACATACGCCTTCAGTCGATTCATATCCCCCTCGCCAAACCCCTCCCAGGCAAACGGAAAGAGCGCATTGTTCTGGAAGAGGGGCTCCTCCGCTATCGGATACCTGGCCAACCCCTTATACCGCTCGAACATCTCCGTATGGGGGATGGGCGAATATTCGGCGAGGCTCACCTTTATCCCGAGACCGACTCCATAGTCGATCGTTTGCTTCACTTCCTCCCATCGCTGGAGGGGAAGCCCTGCAAGCACGTAGGCCCTGATTTCTCCCCGGAGGAAGCCGGCTCCCAGGAGGGCCTTGACTGCCACTTCGAACGTCTTTCTATCGACCTTGCCACCGGTTTCCCGCTGGAGTGCCGGCTCTGCCGTTTCCAGACCAAGCCGGATTTCTTGAAACCCCGCTCCCCGGAGCAGGGCCGCTATCTCCCCGTCGATAAGCGAGGCGTTGAGGGCGTTCGGATTGTAGATGGCCGGCTTCGTCGGGAGAGCGGCGATGCCGCGCAGAAGCGGTCGTGCAAAATCGGTCGCGGCAAGAAGGAAGCTGTCGTCATAGAGGGCGAAGCGGGAAACCCCCAACTCCAGCCAATGGCCCGTCTCTTCGAGAACGCTTTCCGGGGTCCTCCTGACTATGCGGGGCCGCAGGAAGGACGTGGCGCAGTAAGTGCACCGGTAGGCACAGCCTATTGAGGTGATCAGGGGGACGAAGTGGCGTGTCTCGTAGAGGTCGAAGGCCGGATAAGGCATCCTATTGATATCGTCTGCCGCGGGTCTGGTCTTCAGTTTCTTTCCGAAGCTTTCCTCTACGAAGGCGTAGAACTCCTCCAATCCACCCTTCCCCACTATCAGGTCGGTCATTGCCATGTGTCTTTCGGCGTGTTCGTGGCAGAGGGACGCGTACACGCCGCCCACCACGATCTTGGTCAATGGGAAGGCCTCCCTTACGAGTTCCACAACCTCCAATACCCCCTGGTACCAGTACGTCATTATGCCGGTTACGAGCACGAGATCAAGCGGCGCCATCGCGCCCAGCTTCGCACGGGTCTCTTCCCTTGACAAGCCGTAGCGCCTGAAGCGCTTCCCCACAAAGCGGGCCGCCTCGGGGTTGGGAACCCTCTCCTTCACGAACGGCGCTCTCCCATCCTCCCCTCGCTTTTCGTCCCTCTCCTTGAGGCAATCGATGAGCCCGATCTCCAACCCGTTCTCTCTCAGGATGCTCCCCAGATAGAGCAGGCCCAGAGGGGCGGACCAGAATCCGTAAGCAGAGACATCGTAGATGTGCGGATTGACGAGAAGAGCTTGCAAAGGCCGTGTCACGTCTTACCCTATGGTATGGGCGTCATGTTCATATTAGGATCGCATGGAATGTTTCACGTGAAACATTACGAATTCCTTTTCGTCAGGCTTCTCCTGTTCTCACTTGCGGGCCTTCGCCCTAGACGCCTTTGTCGCGTGCCCTTTTCCCAGCATGAAAACCTTGATCGCGACCAAGCCAAAAATAAAGCCCCCAATGTGGGCGAACCACGCTACCCCCTGGCCCCGGGAGAAGGCAATCTGCATGATGAACCATACGGTGAGGAGCACTACGGCCGGTATGTCCACGGTCGTGATAAAGAGGAGAATGAATATGAGAGTCTTCACCCTAGCCCAGGGAAAGAGAAGGAGATAAGCCCCGAGAATGCCGGACACCGCGCCGCTGGCTCCTATCATGGGGACGGGCGAAGAGGGGTCGAAGGAGAACTGGGCCGCGCAGGCTGCCAGGCCGGAGCAGAGGTAGAACAGGAGAAACCTCAGGTGCCCGGCCGCATCTTCCACGTTATTGCCGAAGATCCAGAGATACAGCATGTTTCCGGCCAGATGAAGAACTCCGCCGTGGAGGAACATGGAGGTGAAGATAGTAAGTACGTTGTACGGCAGCAGATCAAGGCGAGACGCGAAGGAGACAAGGAGATCCTTGGGCACAAAGGCGTACGTGCCTATCAGGCGGCGCTCCAATCCTCCGGAAAGCGTAAGCGACCATAGGAAGATCAATATATTTACAACCACTAACGTTGCTGTTATAATGGGAACCGTGCGCGTCGGAACGTTGTCTCTCAGCGGAATCATGCGCTATGTCTTACCACGCGATCCAAATCATGTCAAAGAGGCCAATGGTGGAGCGTAAATGCCGGAATTAAGGAAGGATCCTATCATCGACAGGTGGGTTATCATCTCAACCGAGCGGAGCCAGAGGCCTGTCTTTCTCGCAGACCAGGCCGAGGTCCCGAAGCCGGGTGCGATCTGCCCCCTATGCCCGGGGAACGAGCCCATGACTCCTCCCGAGGTCTTTGCCATCCGGCCTGCTTCCGTATCGTCACCTCCGAACAGCCCTAACTGGAGCCTGCGCGTCGTTCCCAACAAGTTCCCGGCCCTCAGAATAGAGGGAGACCTCAATAAACAGGGCATAGGGCTCTACGACAAGATGAACGGCATCGGAGCCCATGAGGTGATCGTGGAGACGCCGCTCCACAGCCAGACCCTGGCCGGCTTGGACGTGCCCTCCGTCCGGAACGTCTTCGTCGCCTACCGCGAAAGGACCCTCGATCTGCTCAAAGACCGGAGATTCAAGTTCATCATGATCTTCAAGAACTCCGGGTCCGTGGCCGGCGCATCCCTTGCCCACTCGCACTCCCAGCTTATCGCCCTCCCCATCATCCCGAAGCGTCTTTCCGAGGAGATTACCGGCTCTCTCAACTACTACAAATACAAGGACCGCTGCGTCTTTTGCGACATCGTCGCCCAGGAGAGGGAGGAGCAAAAGAGGATCATATACGAGAACGACCATTTTGTCGCCATTTCTCCCTTCGCTTCACGTTTTCCTTTCGAAACCTGGATACTCCCGAAGCGGCACGAGGAGTCGTTTCTTTCTTCCAAGCACGACGACAGCTACTTCTCCATCGCAGACGCCCTTTCCGCGGTCCTAAAGAAACACCGGAAGGTGCTCAATTCCCCCCCTTACAACTTCATGATCCACACCACCCCCGTGGAACTCACCAGCGCACCCTACTATCACTGGCATATAGAGATCATACCGAGATTGACAAAGCTCGCGGGCTTCGAATGGGGAACAGGCTTCTACATCAACCCGACGCCACCGGAGGAAGCGACCATATTCCTGCAGGAAGCAGAGGTTTAGGAGGGATCCATGAGAGTTCTTTTGGCATCTTCCGAGGTGTTTCCTTTCGCCAAGACCGGCGGTCTCGCAGATGTGGCCGGCGCCCTTCCCAAGGCCCTGCAGAAGCTCGGCGTGGATGTTCGCGTGATAATGCCTAAATACAAGGGCATTGAGGAGAAGGAGTTCCCCATAACCTATGGCGGCCTGCGTATCTCATGCCCCATTTCTCAGAGAATAGTTGACGCGGAGATCGTCGAGAGCCGCTACAACGGCATTCCCGTCTACCTTGTGGACAAGGACGAATACTACTACCGGGACAATCTTTACAGCACGCAGGACGGCGACTACATAGATAACGCGGAACGATTCATCTTCTTCTCCAAGGCCATCTTGGAGGCGACCAAGGCAACAGGATTCGCGCCGCAGATCATTCACTGCAATGACTGGGAGACTGCGCTGGTTCCGGTTTTCCTGAGGGCCCTCTACAGGCAGGACCCCCTGCTCTCAAGGATCGCGACCCTCTTGACCATCCACAACCTCGGATACCAGGGTCTCTTCTGGCACCTCGACTGGCACCTTCTCAACCTACCTTGGGAATATTTCACTCCCAGCTCCCTCGAATTCTACGGCAAGATCAACTTCTTGAAAGGAGGCGTCGTCTTTACGGATGTCCTCAACACCGTGAGCAAGAAATACAGCGAGGAAATCCAGACCCCCGAGTTCGGGTCGGGCCTCGACGGGATCCTCCGAACGAGAAAGGAAGACCTCTACGGCATTGTCAACGGCACAGATTATGACGACTGGAATCCCCAGAAGGACCCCTACATACCGGCAGCCTTCGACGCCGACCATCTGGACAAGAAGGGGCTGTGCAAAGCCGAGCTGCAAAGGGCCTTCGCACTGCCCGTCGATGCCACGATTCCCGTGGTCTCGAGCATCTCTCGTCTTGCCGATCAGAAAGGGTTCGATCTCGTCTCCGAAGGGTTCGAGGATCTCGTCTCCCACAACATCCAGTACGTTCTTCTCGGCACAGGGGAACGGAAATACCATGAGCTCTTCGCCGAGCTCGCACGGAAGCACCCTCGGGCCTTTTCCGTGAAGATCACATACGACAATGCCCTTGCGCACCTCATTGAAGCGGGCTCCGACATGTTCCTCATGCCCTCCCAGTACGAGCCGTGCGGTCTCAACCAGCTCTACAGTCTCAAATACGGCACGGTTCCCATTGTCCGTGCGGTAGGCGGCCTGGACGACACGATCAGCGACGATCCTTCCAGCCCGGAGGAGCAGACAGGCTTCAAGTTCCACGAGTATTCGGTCGACGCCATGTTTGCGGCACTGGAGCGGGCTCTCGCCGCATACAGGAGACCCAAGGAGTGGCTCCCTCTCATGAAGAGATGCATGGCGCAGGACTTTTCGTGGGAGAAGTCCGCCGAAGCATACAAGGCTCTTTACGAGAGGGCCGTACAACGACATGAATTTCGCTAGCACCCTCGGCAAAGTCATCGAAATATCCCACTCCAATCTCGAGATAGCGTCGCGCGTCAACGCGATCCTCAACATCATCTCGGGCGATCTGCACTTCGAGGAGGTGCTCGTCTATACGCTCGACAGCGACAAAAGACTCTCTTGCCGCTACATGAATAGAAACAGCCAGCTTTTTGACCTTTTGAACGACTATCGCTGCCACATAGGTGAGGGCGTCGTGGGAACGGTCGCCCAGAAGAGAATGCCCCAGTTCTTTACCCTCCACGATATTCCTCCCCGCCTCGGTTGCCTGTTCTACTCGAGGCTCGACGAAGTCCTTGCACGCTATAAGTCCTTTGCCTTTCTCCCGCTCGCCGACGACAGCTTTCTCTACGGCGTGCTCCTTTGCTGCTCTGCCTCGAAAGAGGGCATCGCAGATAAGGAGCGCCCCGTGCTCTCGATCCTCGCAAGAGAGCTGGGCGGCATACTCCGCACCTCCGACCTGCTCCTCTCTTCGAAAAGGCGCATCGCCGAGCTCGCCACGCTCTCGGACCTGGGCCGCATCCTGACCTCCACCATGGAGCCTCACGCTATCCTGGAGAATATCGCCCTCATCACCGCAAAGGCGTTGAACGCGCTCTTCGCCACCATTAAGCTCGACTTTGTTTTCCTGAAATTCAACGGACAGAGGTTCACATCGGGGACCATAGAATCTGCCGTCGAGGCGCAGGTCCTCGACTTGGAAAGCGAGGCGCTGCGCCTCAAGCAGCCCGTTTCCCGGACGGACTACGGCACGCCTCAGAAAGGCAATGCTTCCTCCGTCTCCCTCTTTTCCGTCCCCGTGATCGCAAAAGACCGGATGCTCGGCACCATCACCCTCTGCCGCAAGCACGAGCAGAAAGACGTGCCGGACGACCAGGAAGACCGGTACCTCCTCAACACGATCGCCAGCTATATTTCGAGCGGTCTCGAAAACGCTCTCCTCAACATCAAGCTGAGAGATGCCCTGCGCGAATTGGGCGACGCTCAAAGACGCCTTATCGAACACGAGAAGCTGCGCAGCCTCGGAGAAATGACGGCCAATATCGCCCACGAGATCAAGAACCCTCTCGTCGTAATCGGAGGATTTACGAAGAGACTCGCCAAGAAGAGCCACCTCGACAACAGCGAAGCAAAATATTTGGATATCATTACTAAGGAGGTGGCCCGGCTCGAGTCGATCCTCAACGAAGTCCTCAACTATGTAAAGGAGACCTCCCTCCTTTTCGAGTTTTGTGACATCAACAATCTCCTCGATGAGATCCTCTATCTCCTCAGCTCGGACAAGGGTTGGGAGAATATCCTCGTCAGCAAGGCGTACGACAAAAGGCTCCCGCCCCTCATGTGCGATGTCCAGCAGATCAAGCAGGTTTTTCTCAACATTCTCATGAACTCCTTCGAGGCCATGCACGGAAACGGGACCATTGCCATAGGTACCGAGGCCGCCACGCTCGACGACAAGCCGTTTGTCGCGGTCTCCTTGAAGGACACGGGCGGCGGAGTTCAATCTTCGTTTCTCGACAACATATTCAACCCTTTCTTCACCACCAAGGAGAGGGGGAGCGGCTTGGGGCTCGCCATATCGAAGAAGATCGTCACCCACCACGGCGGTGACATCGAAGTACAGAACGCGCCTGGCGAAGGGGTTACCTTCATTGTGTATCTCCCTAGCAAAAAGACCGATGAGAGAGGGAAGGCATGGAACCAATAAGAATCCTGCTCGTGGACGATGAAGAGCACATACGACTTCTTTTCAAGGAAGAGCTGGAGGAGGAGGGCTACGCGATAGACCTTGCCTCGAACGGCTTCGAGGCGCTTGAGAAGCTAAAAGCGCAACGCTTCGGCCTTGTGGTGCTCGACATAAAGATGCCGGGCATGGACGGCATACAGACCCTCAACGAGATCAAGAAGATCGATAAGGATCAACCCGTGATCCTCTGTTCCGCTTACGGAGAATTCAAGCAGGACTTCTCCAGCTGGGTCTCGGATGCCTACGTGGTGAAGTCGGCAGACACCCGGGAACTCAAAGACGCCATCAGGAAGATCGTCGAACGAGCCTCGCCGCCCCACGAGAACTCTTGACGTGCGCCCCGTTATGAAATAGGATTATAGACAGACAGTGGGGGTGTGGCTCAGTTGGGAGAGCGTCGCGTTCGCAACGCGAAGGTCGCGGGTTCGAATCCCGCCATCTCCACCATAACTACCGACGGAGAAGCGAGATGTGAGGGGGGAGGCTCCGGTGGCTTTGCTACTGGAGGGGGCGCTGAGCCCCAATAACTGCATCCCGCCATCTCCACCAATTAACTGCTTGCTTGAAAGCGGGGAATCCAATCTTGGATTCCCCGCTCTTTTTCTCTACCCTTGGCCCAACAACGCGGCGGACTCCCCCACACGACTCCGTCTGCCGCACCCGCTTCCCAGTCCTCGATAATCCTCCTACGCGGCGATCCGAGACCCAATCCATAGAATGCTTCGTGTGATGCCCAAAAATACGCTCCTGAGCGATTCCACGCGATATGGTTTCATTTGATACTATAGATAGGTTTGGGAGTTTCTTGACAGCGGGGACCGGGTAGGTCCTATTTCACTTCGTGCCCTAATCGAGCCCCACATAACGACCTCCGGAGAACCCCCAGCGTCTTCTTAGCGACACGCCAAAGTGCGGCGGGGTGTCCCGGTGGCCGAGGCTCATGTCGCTCCGGCACGCACGACGAAGCCCTCCGTCACAAACTTAGGGCTGCGTGCCACACCCCCATCAGTTCCTCGGAGTATGGTTCCTTGTGAGCGAGCATCTCGGGAGGCTCCGGGCCCCCGTCGCCGGAAGGTGAGCGGTGCCGAAAGCAGTTACCGACTGACGGCCGGGCTAGGCAGGCCTCGCAGGGCGCTCTTGCTTGCGAGCCGCCACATGATGGAGCGTTGAGACGTGGGTTCGCAATCGAGCCCGAGCTCGTCTGGAGCTAACGAACGCAGAAATGCCGGGGGGCGCAGCTCGCGAATGAGGAACCATGCTTCGAGGAACGTCAAAACCAGAGTGAGGAGCGATACGCTTCGTCTTATGGCGAAAACCCCACGAGAAGGCAGAAACAGGCCTGCCCCAAGGCATTCTGGTCAATCCCTGTGCTGCATGGTTTCATTTGGTACCATAGAAGCAATCGAGTCAAAGGGCTATCCGAACCGCGCCTGCCTTTCCAACAAAAGCCTATCCCGCGCCCAGCAGCTCTCTTGCGTATTTCAGGGCCTCGGTCACATGTTCGGCCCCTATCCCGCCTTGCGCCATCTGGGGGTTTCCCCCGCCCTTGCCGTTGAATTTCGCCGCGATCGACTTGATGATCTGCCCAGCGCTGTAGGTCTTGATGAGGTCCTTCGTCACTGCCGCCACGACGAGCCCCTTTGTCTCTTCTCTCGTGCCCACCACGACTACCCCGCTTCCCAGCTTGTCCCGGAGCATGTCAGTCAGTTTTCTCAGGTCTTCGGCAGTACCGTCCGGAACGAACATGGTGGCCACCTTGATGCCGTCCTTGACGTAAGCGCCCTTCACCGCTTCATCCACCCGCTGCCGCGCCATTTCGTCCTTCAGGCGGCTTATTTCCTTCTCTTTCTTGCTCATATCGTCGAGGAGCGACCCGATTCGCTCCCCAAGGCTATCGATATCGGTCTTGAGGTCTTTGGCGATCGAGCGTGCCATGCCCTCGATCTTCCGCCTGCGCGCCACCGCGCCTTTGCCGGTCACCGCCTCGATCCTGCGTATGCCGGAGGCGAGGGAGCCCTCGGTGAGCACGGAGAAGCTTCCGATCTCGCCGGTGTTCCTCACGTGCGTCCCGCCGCAGAGTTCCCTGCTGAACCCGTCGATCGACACAACCCTGACCGTGTCGCCGTACTTTTCTTCAAAGAGGGCGGTTGCGCCTTCGCGGATCGCCTCATCCCTTTCTTTGACGTCCGTTGTTACATCCACCGTGTCGAGGATCTTCTCGTTGACGATGTCCTCCGCCCGGATCAGCTCCTCTTCGCTGAGCCCTTGAAAATGGGTAAAGTCGAATCTGAGCCTGTCTTTCTCCACCAGGGATCCCGATTGCTTCACGTGCTCTCCGAGCACGGACCTCAGGGCAAACTGCAGAAGGTGCGTGGCCGTATGGTTTCTCGCCACCCCCCTTCTCTTTTCCTCGTCCACCGCAAGATGGACGCGCTCACCCAGCCTGAACGAGCCCTTCTCCACCAACGCCCGGTGGGAGAAGAGGTTCTCCCTCACCCTGGCGACACCCTTTATCAAGGCAAACGCGCCTTCTCCCGTCATTGTGCCGTCGTCGCTCGTCTGGCCGCCGGCCTCCCCGTAGAACGGGGTCGCATCGAAGAACAGGTCTGCTTCGTCCCCTGCGCCTATCTCCTCCTCCGCCTCCCCATTCCGCATGATGCTCAAGATGGTCGCATCCGTCTCCAGGGTATCGTAGCCGGTGAAGACATTCCTCAGGTCCTCCCCCAGCTTGTCGCGCGAATCCTGGCCCATGCTCTCGTGCTTCGACCGCCGGTCCGCCCTGGACCGTTCTTTCTGGCCCCGCAAGGCCTCCTCAAAGCCGGCCATGTCGAGGGCGAGCCCATCCTCACGAGCCATCTCGTCGGTAATATCGACGGGGAAGCCGAAGGTGTCGTAGAGCCTGTAAACCACGTCCCCGGGGATTACCTTGTCTTGCCGCGTCGATAAGTCTCGTTTCACTTCCTCATAGAGTCTGAACCCCACGCTCAGGGTCTCGAGGAAGCGCTCCTCCTCGCCCTTAAGGACCTTCAGGATGAAGGGATAATTGTTTCTCACCTCCGGATAGACGTCGTCCATCATGTCGACGACGAGCCTCGACAGGTCAGCGAGAAAATCCTTCTCTATGCCGATCTTCTTCCCGTAGCGCAGGGCCCGCCTCAAGATGCGGCGCAGCACGTAGCCCCGGCCCTCTTTCGAGGGCAGCACGCCGTCGTTGATGATGAAGGTGGCGCCCCTCACATGGTCGGCTATGACCCGGAAGGCGATGTCCGTCAGCTCCTTTTCCCCGTACACAAGGCCGGAGATCTCCTCCAGCCGCCTCAAAAGGGGCATGAAGAGGTCTGTCTCGTAGTTGCCTATCTTCCCCTGGAGCACTGACGTGATCCGCTCCAGTCCCATGCCCGTGTCGATGGACGGATTGGGCAGACTGGTCATCGACCCGTCGCGCGTCCGTTCGTATTGCATGAAGACGAGGTTCCAGATCTCCAGGAATCGATCGCAGTCGCAGCCTACGGCGCAGGTCGGCTGCCTGCACCCCACCTCCGGCCCGAGGTCGTAGATGATCTCGGAGCACGGACCACAGGGCCCCTCGTCGCCCATGGACCAGAAGTTGTCCTTCTCGCCGAGCCGCACGATCCTCGAAGGGGAGGCCCCCACCCCCTTCCAGAGCGCCTCTGCCTCATCGTCCTCCCTGAAGATGGTGACCCACAGGCGGCTTTCGTCCAGGGCGAGCCTTTTCAGAAGGAAGTCCCACGCGTAGGCGATCGCCTCTTTCTTGAAATAGTCGCCGAAGGAGAAGTTGCCGAGCATTTCGAAGAAGGTGTGGTGCCTGAGCGTCTTTCCGACGTTGCCGAGGTCGTTGTGCTTGCCCCCGGCCCGCACGCACTTCTGCGAGGTCGTCGCGCGCGAGTAAGGCCGCTTCTCCAGGCCCAGAAAGGCGTTCTTGAACTGGACCATGCCGGCATTGACGAAGAGCAGGGTCGGGTCTTTCTCCGGCACCAAAGACGAGGATGCCACGATCGTGTGGTCGTGACCTGCAAAGAACTGCAAGAATTGTTCGCGGACTTCCTTGGACAGCACGGCTATTCCTTCTTCAGCCCATAGTGGGCCATTATCTTCCCCTGGACCTCGGCTGCCACCTCGGGGTGCAATTTCATGAATTCCTTGGCATTCTCCCTCCCCTGGCCGATGCGCGCGTCGCCGTAAGAAAACCATGTGCCCGACTTCTCCACGAGGTTCGCCTCGACTCCGAGGTCCACGATGTCACCCTCCCTCGATATGCCCTCTCCGAAGACGATGTCGAATTCCGCTTCCCTGAAGGGGGGGGCGAGCTTGTTCTTCACCACCTTGACCCTCGTCCTCGAACCGACCACGTCCTGGCCGTCCTTGATCGCCGATATCCGCCTTATGTCGAGCCTCACAGAGGCGTAGAACTTCAGGGCGTTGCCGCCCGTCGTGGTCTCCGGGTTGCCGAACATGATCCCTATCTTCTGCCTGATCTGGTTGATAAAGATCACAATCGTCATGGACTTGCTGATGGTGGCGGTCAGCTTCCTGAGGGCCTGGGACATGAGGCGGGCCTGGAGGCCCATGTGCTGATCTCCCATCTCCCCCTCGATCTCTGCCCTGGGCACCAGGGCCGCCACAGAATCGATCACGACTATGTCCACGCCGCCGCTGCGCACGAGGATCTCCGTGATCTCCAGGGCCTGCTCACCTGTATCGGGCTGGGAGATGAGGAGGTCCTCGGTCTTCACGCCTATGCGTCCCGCGTAGTGCATGTCAAGGGCGTGCTCCGCGTCCACAAAGGCGGCCACGCCGCCTGTCTTCTGCACCTCGGCTATGACCTGGAGGGCAAGGGTCGTCTTCCCTGACGCCTCGGGCCCGAAGATCTCGATCACACGGCCCCGCGGCAATCCCCCTATGCCGAGGGCGATGTCGAGGGCCAAAGAGCCCGTTGAGACCACGGGCGTCTCCTCGATCGGCTTCTCCCCGAGCTTCATGATGGAGCCCTTGCCGAAAAGCCGCTCGATCTGCGTCACGGCCATGTCTACTGCTTTGCCCTTATTCCCCTCTTCCGCCTTTATCTTACTGCCTTCTTCCCTCATCGGTCTTTGCCTCCCAGCGTTATCCTCCAGATCGGGTCGTAGATGGCGCCGCCCGGAGTAAGAGTGCTCCTGAAAAGGACGAGGTGCTCAACCAGAAATGCCCTTTCTTCGATCGGCAAGGGGTCGCCATCGGGGAAGGGCTTTGGCGTCCTCCGTCTCCCCAACGTGATGTGCGGCACCAACCCCCTCTTTTCCCTTTCCACGTTCATGGACGCGAGCCTCTCTTCCATGTCGGAGAAGATGGCCTGCATCTCGTAAGCGCCCTCCTTCAGCTTCACCACGATAACCCGGGCGCTCCTCCTCGAGGGGAACGCATCGAGGCCCCCGAGGCGGGCCGCAACCGGCTCGAATCGCTCGCCCATGGGAGAAAGCGCGTCTCTCATCCTGTCGGATGCGGCCTCTTCTATCTCACCCAAGAACTTCACCGTGATGTGGATGCCTTCCCTTCTCACCCATCGCACGCCTTCCGTTCGTTTCGCCAGACGGTCGATGACCCCCGTCAGATACGCCACTATGTCTCCGGGGATCTCCAGCGCCAGAAACGCCCTCATGCAGGACGGCCCTCGAGAACTTCAAGCACGAGCTTCAGGGCCTCTTCCGACGTCTGCTGCCTGACGGCGGCGCGATCTCCTTCGAAACGGTACTTCCTCGTTATGGTCGCCTCCGGAGTCGCCAGTCCGATGTAAACCAATCCCACCGGCTTCTCAGGGCTCCCTCCCCCGGGGCCCGCGATGCCCGTGACCGCAACCCCTATGTCGACACCCGTCGCAACCCTCACGCCCCGGGCCATCAGCTCGGCCACTTCCGGGCTCACCGATCCTTTCGCGGCGATGACTTCGTGGGGAACGGACAGGAACAGCTCCTTCGCCCGGTTGCTGTAAGTCACCATCCCGGCTTCGAAATAGTCGGAGGACCCCGGCACGCCGGTGATCCTGCCTCCGACGAGCCCTCCAGTGCACGACTCCGCCACGGCGATCCTCATCCCTTTCTGCTTCAGTACCACGCCCAGTTTTTCCTCAGAGGTCATAAGAGTCTTCCTATTACGAAGAGCGCCGCGCTGGCGAGGATCCCTGCCAGGACATCATCTGCGATGATACCATATGCGCCGGGCAGACGCTCCAGTTTTCTCACCGGATAGGGTTTTAGTATATCAAAGGCACGAAAGAGAATAAAGCCTATGAAGAGGTTCCGGAAGGTGACGGCGTGGCCTGCCATGGTAATGACCATGCCGGCGAATTCGTCGATCACCACGTACCCCGGGTCGGCCTGATCGCCCCGCGCCACCTGCGCCGTGGCCACTCCTCCCGCGAGGAGGAAGAGGATGACAACGGGGCTATGGAAGAAGGGGAAGAGGTAAAGAAGAATGCCCGCGAGGAGCGACCCCCAGGTTCCGGGGGCCGCGGGCAGGTAACCGACGTAGCAGCATGTGGCAAACCACTCGCAGATCCTACCCCTTGTCACTATAGACCGATTTTTCGTCGAACACCTTCTCGCCGATCTCTCTCCAACCCCCTTCCCATTCCCTGTAGAAGCAGCTCCAGTAGCCTGTATGGCAGGCTGCCACGCTCTGGTCCACCTTGAGGAGCAAGGTGTCTCCGTCGCAGTCGAGACAGATGGAGCGCACTTCCTGGACGTGGCCCGAGGTCTCCCCCTTGAGCCACAGCTTCTTCCTCGACCTCGAGTAGTAGTGGGCCTTTCTGGTCGACATCGTCAGCTCGAGGGCCTCTGCGTTCATATAGGCGACCATGACCACGTCGTGCGTCTTCTCGTCCTGCACGACCACAGGCACAAGGCCCTGGGCGTCCCACTTTACGTTATCGGCGATATTTTCCACCCCTCCACCCCTTGCTTGACACACGGCTGCCCTTTCCTTTAAGGCGCGCCTTACAGGCGGACGCTCACACCCCTCGCCCGCAGATACTTCTTGGCCTCTTCCACCGAGTATTCCCTGTAGTGGAAGATCGAAGCGGCCAGCACCGCATCGGCCTTACCGTCTACCAACCCTTCGTACAGGTGCTCGAGGGTCCCCACTCCTCCGGACGCAATGACCGGTATGGCTACCGCCTCCGAGATGGCCCGCGTGAGGGGTATGTCGTAGCCGGCCTTCGTGCCGTCCCTGTCCATGCTCGTGAGGAGGATCTCCCCTGCTCCGAGGGCCTCCACCTTCCGTGCCCATGCGATGGCATCTACGCCTGTAGGGCGCCGGCCCCCGTATGTATATACCTCAAAGCCGTTGCCATGAGCCTTGGCGTCAATGGCCACGCAGATGCACTGGCTCCCGAACATCTCGCTCGCCTCGGTGATGATCTCCGGCCGCTCCACTGCCGCGGTATTGATCGTCACCTTGTCGGCACCGGCGAGAAGAATCTCCCTGATGTCGCCGAGGCCCCGGATGCCTCCCCCTACCGTGAGGGGCATGAACACCTCGTTTGCCACCTCTTCGACCACGTGAACGATCGTCTTTCTGGACTCGTGGGAGGCCGTTATGTCGAGAAAAGTCAGCTCGTCGGCCATCTGCTCTTCGTACGCCTTCGCGTTCTCGACCGGTCCGCCCGCGTCCTTTAGATTGACGAAATTCATCCCCTTCACCACCCTGCCCTCCATCACGTCGAGGCAGGGGATGATCCGTTTAGTCAGCATAATTCATAGCCTCTTCAATCCCTATCTTGCCTTCGTAAAAGGCCTTGCCCACTATGGCTGCCCAGACACCCATTTCCTTGAGTTTCTTCAGGTCTTCGACCGTTGCGACCCCGCCGCTTGCAACGACAGGCAGGGGCGTCAGGGACTGCATTTTTCGGATGCCGTCGTAGTCCGGACCCGAGAGCATGCCGTCGTGGGCGATATTCGTTACCAGGAGGGCCATCACACCGACGCGCGAGGCCTCCTCGAGGGCCTTCTCCACATCGAGGGGCGCCGCCTCCTTCCATCCTTTTACCATGAGTCTCCCGTCGTACATGTCGAGGCCAAGCACGATGTTTTTGAAGGCCGACAATCCCTCGAAAAAGACCGGGTCACTGAGGGCCCGCGTCCCGACGATGACCCCGTTGACGCCCCACCCCGTATAAAGGGCAATGTCCTCCTCGGTCCGGATGCCTCCGCCCACCTCCAGGTATCCGGCCACTTTCTCCCTGATAGTCTTTATCAGCTCCCGGTGGACCCCGCTGCCGATGCGCGCCCCGTCAAGGTCGATGACGTGGAAATCCCTCGCCCCTTCGCTCCTCATCCGGTCGATCATGGAGGGCGGGTCGTCGCTGTACACGGTCATTCTGGTGAAATCTCCGCGGACAAGCCTGACGCACCGGCCTCCAACGAGGTCCATGGCAAAGAGGACCTTCATCGTCCTGCCTGCGGCGCCTCTTCCTCGAGATCATTGCCGAGGGCATCGATTGCCTTGTGGATCCCCTCCCGCGCGAGATCGCCGGCAGTGATCCACTTCGCCCCCCTTCTCAGGAACGTGAAGAAACGGAAGATGTTGTCCGACAGGGGTTGCTGGGTTTCGTCGAAGACGAAAGTGTCGACGATCTTGTCCCCTTCGTAGAGATGCACGTGAAAGCCCACGCTCGCCGGTCTCACCACCGAGAAGTTTCCTCCCTCGCGCTCCTGAAAACGATAGATGAACACGTGGAGGTACTTCCCCTGGCCCTTCTCTCGCGTATAGGCGATCCCTTTTTCATTGAGGCTTCCCCCCATTTCGGTGGCGATCAGGCCTTCCGCATTCTCGTGTATCTTCCCTGCCACGATCGGCCTCCCGCAGTATGGGCAGAGGATCACGTTCGGATCATTCAGGCGCTCCACGTAGAGCCCCAGGTCCGTGGCCGAGCCGGGCAGGCTCGCGAGCAAAAGAAAGAGTGCAAGGAAACCGAATTTCAGGCGCATAGGGACACGAAATTCCTCAGGAGTTTGAGCCCCATCCCCTGGCTCTTTTCGGGATGGAACT
>Ga0326728_10013446_pt1 | contig 17762 bp, 20 predicted proteins | sample MB3enrmetagenome_FD_207602 | JGI IMG/M metagenome (GOLD analysis project Ga0326728, IMG submission 207602) | Lab enriched peat soil microbial communities from McLean, Ithaca, NY, United States - MB31MN | ecosystem: Environmental > Terrestrial > Soil > Wetlands > Peat | place: USA: New York... | reverse complement strand
CGATCACCCAGTACAATCTCGGCATCAACCTGACCAAACAGGGAGAACGGAGCAGCGGGGCGACGGCTGCGGAATCATTGGCGCAGGCCGTCGATGCGTTCCGGGCGGCGCTCGAGGTTTTTACCAGGGCCGACGTTCCCGAGGAGTGGGCAGAAACACAGCAGGGCTTGGGAAACGCTCTGGTGGATCGAGCGGAACGGAGCAGCGGAGCGCAGGCAACTGAACTGCTGGCCCAGGCCGTCGCAGCTCATCGAGAGGCGCTGGAAGTGCTCACGAGAGCGGATCGGCCCCAGGATTGGGCAACAACCGAGAATAGTCTGGCTAGAGCACTGGCGGATCAGGGTGACATTTCCGGTGCAACCCGGGCCCTCGAATCAAGCCTTGAAGTCTCGCCCACTAACATCCGGTTCCTGCAGCGCGCGGCGTCCATTTATCGAAACAAGCTCAACCGTTACGACCAGGCGTATGAGTTGACCCAACGCTGGCTCAAGCTGGATGCTTCGCCCGACGCCAAACTCGGCATGGTGGAAGCGGACCTGACCACCAGCCGCTTTGAGGACTGCGAAAGGCAAGTGGCGTCGATCGACGATGCATCCATCCCGGCCCCGGCCATGCCCACGCTCCTGCTCCGCGACGCCATGAAGCTCGCCTGCCAGTGGGGTGCGGGACAAAAGGCCGCCGCGCAACAGACCGGCAATGCTCTTCTGCCCGAAACCACGCAGTTGCAGAACACGGGCTGGGAATTTGCTGGTACGCTTCACTTTCTGGCCTCTTCCCCAGCCTTCGTAACCGGCCGCGCCGTGTGGATCGCCTTGTTTCAAAGCCTTCAGGACGGCAACGGCGCCGCCATGGCCGCGGCATTGAATCAGCTCCAGGAGGTACTGAAGCACTGATATGTTCTGGCCACGCTACGACGTTTTTCTCAGCTACTCCCGCGCCGATACCGAGCGGATACAGCCGCTCCGCGACGAGTTGCGCCGCCTCGGCTACCGCGTCTTCTTTGACGTGCAATCCATCGACCCCGGCGAAAAATGGAAAGATCGTCTCGACCGCTCTATCCGCAGCTCGCGCACGCTGATCCTGTGCTGGTCTGAAAATGCTCGCGCCTCCGACTACATCACCTTCGAATACTCCCGCGCCGAGGCTCTCAAGAAGCGCGTCTTTCCGTGGTCCCTGGATGGCACACCGCTGCCCAAGATGCTGGAGCTGCAAGCTATCAATGAGCCTGATGGCGCCAAGGCCGCCGGCCTGCTGCGCCCCTATCTCGGCTGGACTCTGAAGCGCAGGCGCACTGCGCAGGCGCTAGCCGCGGTTGCCATGGCGATCGTGTTGGCGATCGGCCTCTGGCACATCCTTCAACCGCCGCCGCCGCTGCCGCTATGGTCGTTTCAGGGCGAGGTCACCGATCTTAAGACCCACCTGCCCATTCCTGGCGTCGAGGTGGACCTGAAATTGGCCGACGGCAAGACTTACACCGACCTAACCGACAGTCGCGGCGCCTACACCTTGCAAAACCTGCCGCAGCCTCGGCCCGCGCACATTCACCTTCAATTCCGCAAGCAGGGTTACATCGGCGACAGCCCGATCGTCGAATCGACCCAGAACGGCTTTGACCCCTTGCTCGAACCCTTGCCCGAAAAGCAACCCTGAAACCTGCCCCGCGATGTTCAAATTACCCGAATGCAAAAAAGATTGCGAACGGAGGCAAATGTGGGTATATTGATGCGCAGCCGAAAGGTAAAACGGAAATTCCCGATATGCTCTTGTGGCCGGGAAAGCAAAAATGGAAATCCCCGCTAAATTGATGAAGTTTATGAGGGCTCAGGCAAAGTCATACGTGCCAGAGCGCTTACGCCCGCCTATGCGCCACCTTCGCAACCTGGTGTCCAAGCCGGTCCTCAAATATGTCGAAATCCATCTGGCTGACCACTGCAATTTGAACTGCAAGGGCTGCGGCCATTTTTCTCCGGTTGCCAGCGAAAAGTTTGCCGATCTCAAGCAATTGTCTACGGATCTTGACCGCCTGTCTCATCTGTTCAGCAATATTGGGCAGATCAGGCTGATGGGTGGGGAACCTTTGTTATTCCCCGCTGTAACCGAGGCGCTTCAAGTGCCGAGAAAGTTCTTCCCACGCGCAGATCTGCGCATTGTCACTAATGGAATTCTGTTGCCAAAGATGAATCGGGAATTCTGGCGGGCCCTGAAGGACAATGAGGTTTGCATCGATTTGACCAAGTACCCGATATCGCTCGATGTTGACAAGATTCGGAGACTGGCCGCGGAGAACGGAGTGCGGGTCGAGATCACAGAATGCAACAAGTTCACTGCAGGCTTGAAAATGACGGGAGACTCGGACCCGCATGCGGCAATGAGGAGATGCCGGTCGTATTGGTATTGCCCATTTCTTCAGGAAGGAAGGCTTCACGTATGCTGCCTGCCGGCGACCGTGCACCATTTCAACAAGCAGTTCAACACTTCGATACCCGAGGACGGCGGCATAGACATCCACGATAGCCGGATGAGTGGCTCGTTCATTCTTTCATTGTTGGAACGTCCCGTTTCGACGTGTAGCTTCTGCACGGCTGACGAGTACGTGAGCTTCGACTGGAAGGTCTCCAGAAAGGAGATTGCCGAGTGGGAGGTTTGAGGTCGATCGATTACCCAGACAACCACCGTCAGCGATCCAGTAACCGGCGAGGCAGCCGTTCAGCCGGGAGACTCCAGTTATCAGTGGTTGAGAAAACGGGGGCAGGTCACTCCCAAACTCAGAGCCTCCCAAATGGCCCTGTGCATTATTCAGGCATCACTATTTCTCTCGATTATTTGAGCGGTTTTGTGAAGACGTAATGAATATATGGAGAGAAATATTTATCGAGGCGATCAAATATCTTGGAGAACCCTTTCATCTCTAATAACTTTAGTCCCATCTCTTCAGTCTGCTGCACCACACGATCAGACGTTGTATAAAACAGGTACTCTCCATTCTCCATGATGTAGGATTGTTCCTTAAATGCTTTGAGGCAGTTGCGCAATTTCCAGCGCAGCTGGTTTCTGTAGTACGGTGAGAACAAGTGCATCGATTTCAGATTGTGTGAAGAATAGATGAAGGTGCCTCCTGGCTTGAGAACGCGAGCGCACTCGCGAATTGCTGCAAGCCGCTGTGCCTCCGGGAAAGCGCAATCAATTCCGTTAATTGAAATCAGAACATGCGAAAAGGAAGAGTCTGCCTCTTCGATGCAATCATAGCTTCCCACCCGCAGATCCAGATATGGGAAGCGTCTTTGGGCAATTTGGATAAATACATCGGAACGATCGACGCCCCGTACAGCAAGCCCCATCTCGTGCAACATCAGGGTCGTTCTCCCCAGGCCGCATGCGAGGTCAAGAACGTTTTCTCCGGCCTTGTAGTATTTCGGAAAAAGGTACTCTTCCTCTGGAAGCAAACGGTAAACGGAATATAACGCAACGGCGGCCGACGTTCTATAGTGCCCTAGGTTTGTGGCCAATTCCGTGGGAACTTCTTCAGGCACTGAAATTCTCCTTGATACGCGCGTAGGCCGCGCGAACACGCGAATTGGAATAAACGAGGACACAAAGGCGTGACATCCAACGCCGGTTCCAAATCAGCAAGCGGAACCTCGGATGAAATCCGGTGCTCCACACTTTCTTGTATTGCTCCTCACCCCGCAAGAAGTCATATTCGTAATAGCCCTGCTCAAAGCCATAGTCAAGGAGTGCCGTGAGCAGCATCGAGCCGGGGGCAAAACGGCAGAACGACCTATCGTAGGCCTTGGTGTAGTCCCAGAGTTTGCCGCCACAACGAAAACCCAATTGAAAAGCAACCGGATGGTCACCTTTTTCAAGCAGAGCTACATAGAGCCAACCGCGCGGTCCGAGCTCGTCGAACAGGTATTGAAAGACTTCTGGATAAGTGCCGACAAATGGTGGATTCAAACTACGGAGATGTTTCTGATGATCGAGAGCGATCAGTTTTTTTAGTAGACTGGGCTCTTGCCAAGGGTTCTGTATAATCCGCATAGACAACCCGTCCGATACCGCCTGCTCCATTCGCCTGCGTAGCGTGCGCCGCGTGTGCCCGGAAAGTCTCTTCATCAAGCTGGCCGCGTCACCGTCGATCGACAGGTACGGACATCGCTCTGTTTCGCCAAAAAGTCTATAGCGCAAACCGGCACTCGCCAGGGCTCTCTCGATGCGTGCGATCGCGTTTCCAGTGCCGCGCAGATCTCGAAGATCTATCAGATCCCATTCCGTCCGCGTCTGGCTCAGGAATTCAATCAGAGGGTCTACCTGATCTGCGGCATCGTCTCCTAGCACCAAGTCGTTGTAGTCAGCGTGATTCGTTACAAACTCGAGCTTCCGAACGCTAAAGCCGAATCGAGAGAATCTGCGCCGAATCAGGGGCGCTATTCCCACAACCGCATCATTCCGTTTCAGCAGCAGAACATGCGGTTCAAAACGACCGCGCCCAACCTCGCCAACACGGCGCCTCGTCCAGGCCCAGAACCAGCCAAAGGTTGTGAATACATTGGGGGCCGTGGCGGATTCACTGAGCCGATTCCAATCACTCTCGAGGAGGGAGAGCTCGTCTTGCGAGGTGATGGTGTCAATGGAATAAGAAGTTCCCATCATGGATCATTCCCCGGCAGCTTTCGGTGACCTACCGAAAAGCCAACAAAGGAACCTATACGAGAGCTGCCCCGGAACATACGCCCACGGAGCGTAGGCCAAGAGCAAAAGTCTAGGGCTATTCGGGCAATCCATCAGGCCTTCTTTCGCCGCCCGTCTACAGCTCTTGTAGTCTGCAGCCAGCATCTGCGAGTAAGCCAAAGAAGTCCAATACGTCTCCAAAGGCTTGACCATCATAGCCCTGTGTCTGGCCCCCATATGGATGAAAACATCTCTGTAGGAACGCACCCAAAACCTTAACGAGCTGATTTTGTCGAACCCCTTTCTGGTAAATGATTCCGAATGAATTCTGTAAGCCCCTAGGGTCTCGTCCAGATAGCCAGCCAAGCCATCCTGCAGACGGAGTACCCAAAGGGGAAAATCTCCAATCGGGGAGGCCCTGTACCAAGCCGGAAGTGGATGCAGTCCTTTACGGCGCAAAAGAACGGAGCCAGTTTCCACAGGAGAGCAGTCCACTAGATAGTCGCGCAAAGACCATGTTACCTGGGAGATATGTCTCTTTTGATTTGGCAGTCGCCGTCCTTCAACATCTACGAGCTCCACTTGATGAAAAGACATCACGTATTCCGGATGCAGTTCCATGAACTCAACCTGCTTTTGCAGCTTGTGGGGCGAGGACCAATAATCGTCCCCATCCAGAAAAGCTATGTATTCGCCGCGCGCTGCAGCAATGCCGCGCTCGGCCACGAAGTTGTCATGCAGGTTGGCAGTGGAGAGCAGTAGGTAAATCTTATCGGGATGAGCAGCCGCATAGTCAAGCACTATCTCGCGGGTCCCATCTGTGGAACAATCCTCACTGATCAGAACCTCAAAGTCGCAATCAGTCTGCTGCGCCAAAACACTTTCCAGCGCCTGTCGAATGAAACGTACATGATTGTAGGTGATGACTAAGACAGTAACTTTCACTCCATACTCCCAGACGAACTACCAGAGACACTCAGCCCTTTCCAGCGCGCTCGTATATCGACATCATTTCGGACCACAAAGCTCAGGAGTGCACAGATCGTACGTATCTGTTCGGCTCCAACCCCTGTGCCGGTAGGTAGGCACAGCATACGCGCGCAAGCGCGCTCTGTCTGTGGCAGGAAATGTGCTGCTCTTGGATACAGGGAACGGTAAGGCTCCATCCGATGGCAGCCGGGGTGGAAGTACCGGCGCGCGAGAATCCCTTCTGCCTGGAGTAAAGCATGCAACAGATCCCGGCTTACGCCGGCCTTCTCTGCGATCTCGATGACGATATACTGAAAGTTGTTGCGTTCGTTCTCTTCGTAATCCATTAGAATCAATCCCGGAATGTCTCTTAGCTCCTTCCGATATGCGAGGTAATTATTACGGTTAGCCACAACGATTTCTTCCATGTGCTCGAGCGATGTCAAACCCATAACCGCCTCGAACTCGTTCATTTTGCCGTTGATACCTAAGGCTGACACCTGATCCTCACCGCTGAATCCGAAGTTGCGCATCGCTCGACAGCAGTTCGCAAACGCGCTGTCATCGGTGACCACGGCTCCGCCTTCGAAGGTATTCAGAAACTTGGTGGCATGAAAACTAAACACCTCAGCACGGCCAAAACGGCCCACCATGACTCCGTTGCGGCTGCAACCGAAAGCGTGGGCGGCGTCGAATAGCAGGACCAGGTTAAAGCGTCCACATATCGCGGCCAAAGCCTCAACATTACAAGTATGCCCCCAGAGATGGACTCCGATGATCCCAGTAGTTCTGGGTGTAATCAATTCTTCAATCCGGTTGGGGTCGAGGCAGAAGGTCTCGTCAATGTCGCAGAAGACTGGCATGATGCCCTGCCATTGCAGAGCATGCGCCGTAGCCACGAACGTAAACGAAGGAACGATGACCTCGCCGGTCAACCCAGCGGCGCGAATGGCGATTTCCAACGCTGTCGTTCCATTGCACATGGCCACGCAATGGCGGACGCCTACAGTTTCGGCAACTCGCCGTTCAAATTCCTGCACCTGGGAACCATTATTGGTAAACCACCGGCTCTTCAGCACATCACTCATGCGCTTCATTAACTTTACTTGATCGCCCACGTTAGGCCGGCCTACGTGGAGAACCTGGAGAAACAGTGGCTTCCCACCAAAGATGGCGAGGTCGTCAGGGGACGATTTCATAGGTTGCTCGTATGATTGGGCAACATGACTATCCATTTGTGTTGCCGGCCCCTTGAGCCCGCAAGGGAGAAATGCCAATGTATAATCCGCGACCAGAGACACCGGTCGCATCGTAGCTCACATTGAGCCCTACGCGTTCCATTGCGTCGCGATATTCGGTATCGGTAAACAACCCCAACTCGTGCCGTTCCGTAAGATGCTCGACTCCTGTACTGCGTCCAACCAGATAATGAATATCGGCCACGGCAAGCTTTCCGTGCACCTCTGTCAGGTACATCCAGGCAATTTTTAGATCGGGCCGATCCGAAACGTTCAGACGCAAATCATCTTTCCAGCAAGTTTCGGGGGTAAAATACGGCTCGACAAGTAAAAGGCCCCCCGTGTTCAAATGGCGAGTCATCTGCACGATTGCACATTGCATTCGTTCGACAGTCTTGACATAAGCAATAGAACTGAAAAGACACGCAATAACGTCAAACCGGTGCGCGATACTAAAGTCGACCATGTCGAAGTGATGGAGAGGGATCTCCGGACAATACTCGGCTGCTACCTCTAACATGTCAGGATTAATGTCAAGTCCCTCAACATGAAAGCGTTGCCGCAGGTATCGAAGGAACTGTCCTGTTCCGCAAGCAACTTCCAACACGCTCTCAGCACCTGGATGGTAAGTGTCTATGATCTCTATCAGGTGCCGAGCCATTGCCGGGTAGTCTTTAAACGAGTAAAGATCGTCGTAAATGCGTGCCGTCTTTGTGTACATGATGAGCCTATCTTGCGGCAAGCGGCCGCTGGTAAGGTGGAAAGTACCCTGTGCGGTCTGTTGCGCACACTCCAGCGTGGGCACACAGCTGATCGTAGACTTCCGGTCGAATGACTTGCCGGAGCGACCGCAATGGCAGCCTGCGAGCTCCAAAGCGGCGTTTCGACTCTGCGACGCTGTCGTCGACGCTAATTCCGCCGCCCAAATTGAACATGGGAACACCTAGTTGCTGGAAATGCCTCGCAGCATGCCAAAGCAGTCCTACTCCATGATGCCGTCCCTCGGGCAAGGCTATGCTGAAGAGAGCGTCGGCGACGTCTTGCGTATAGCAGCACGCCAGCACCGATTGCAGCCCTCCCTCAATCGCAGCACCTATAATGTAAATCTGGTTTAGGGCCAGCAGAAACGCTACGGTGGATTCATCGAAATTGTAGGCTAACGGAAAGCCCTTCTGACGGAAGAATCCGCGATAATTGTTCAGAATGAACAGCGTGAGGGCATCCCGGTCCGTGACAATGGAGACCGCGCTCTCTTCCCATCGTCGGAGTCCGCGCCTCCGGGATTCCGAGAATCCTCGGAACAGCTCCTCTTCCTTGACTGTGAGATCGAGGAAGAAAAGTGAATTGTGCTGCTGGGTCAGAGTTGGATCGGTGAAACTGGGGTGGTCAAATAACGGATTCAGGGCTATGTACGTGGTGACGTAGCCACGGAACCTGGCAAATTCTTCCCACCACGAAGGAAATCCCGCAAAATCGCCGGTGCCGCAAAAACCGGAGACGCCCAAAGGAGTTACGGCTTCGATGTGGCCTCCACACGGGCGTTCCGTGATCGGACAGACAATCCGTGTAGAGTCCGCTTCAAAACAATATAGAAACGTCGGATAGCCAGTGGTAAGGTGCATTGCATAGCAGTACTCCCAGGTGTGTGTGAAGGCATGGGGAATGCCCCGTAGTGCGCGCTTCCATTCCCTAGGAGAATCAAGCGAAACACACGTCTGTGTCGGATCTGATGATTTCATAATTGTCCATTGCACAGCGGGCAAAGACCGATTCCGCAGAAGGAGATTAGGGACTGCAACTCAAGCTTCTCGATGCGGATGAGAAGAACGGTAGCCAGGAAAATAGCCGTTGCGATCTTCGGGATCTACGCCCGAGAGAAAGCAGAGTTCTGTATAAGCCTCGCTCGTAAATACTGCTTAGGAATACACCAAATCTGTTCTGCCCCAAAGCGGTCTTCGAAATGAGATCGGCTGTCGTCTCCTCAAGAGCGTGTTCCAACTGTCGTTGAAAGCGGCGGTTCAGTCCAGTTCTGAAAGAATCGAATTGCCAAATCCGTTCGAAAGGAAGGACCGCCGCAGAGAAAAGTTGCCACACGATTGCAGAGTACGCGGCACTCTACTCCCCTACCACCGGCTCAGCAGTACCACCAGGTACGAGATCGACCTCGTCCAGCATGTCCCTAATCGTGCTGGGATTGTTGAACATCATTACATCAATGATTGACAGACCGCTTACGAAATGGTCGCGCTTCTGGTCGTACGGTATCAATCTGGGTTTCAGAAATGTCAATCGAAGTCCGGCGTTCTCGTATTTGGCATTATCAAAAAACGTCATTCCGCCTGGCGCGTTGATGTACTCTGCCGCGCCAAACGCCTTCGCTGTCTCTAATGCCCACTCATCAGGGGAGCGAACTTTAGATCCGAAAACTGAGCAGGTGGAAAAAGTCGTGTACCTGAATGGCATTTCGAGGTAGCAGCAGCACTTTTCCAAGAGATGAACGTTCAGTGCGGCGATCCCTTCCAACTCAGTGTCAACCGCATCCTTGAGCAATGAAATCACTTGCGCATAGTATGGGGCAGCTTTCTTGTAATGTGCAAGTTGGGCCAAGAGCCTTTCTCGCCAAGGCTGGCCTTTTCTGAGCTTGACCTCTGCAATTGAAGCGCAAGATGGATGTTTCTCTAGGGGAACCTGGATATAGACCCATCCGTCATGCGGGTGTAGGACACGGTTTCGCTCGATCCAACCCCCTTTTATAAACTGCGCCGAGTCGAACACAACCCAGAGATCCGTGTGCTTGATGAGACTGAAATATCCGAGATACGGAAGAAAATACGGCTGCATCATGCCAAGCCGCAAGCCACTTTGAGGACTACACGTAGTCATGAGTTTGAAACCGCTTCCAGAGAATTCTCGCGCGCGCAATCGCCTCACAAGGATGCAGCTCGTCCTATTCAACAAGGCTCATGTCCCGCATTAACATGGATTGAATATCCTTATCGACCTGGAATTTGTATGCCGAACCGCAGTTCCGAAGTTCGTCATGACCTCGTCGTGTGAATCGACGCGCGACCAGTTACCCCAGTACTTCAGTGGTCCAACAAATATTGGGACGTACTGCGCCAGGCCATTCTCCATAGAAACAACCGCGCAGAGAGAGAGAATCACCTACCTCAAATGTCAGTAGATCTGGGCAGACCAAGATTAGCTCGTTCTCGTTTTGCGACACAAGTAACTCGATACGGTGTACACCCGCATTGAGTAGATCACCGGGAATCTGTCCAGAGGCCCGTATTAAGCCAGCGGGATAGGATCGACAATCTACCGTCCCAGTATTAAAGACAAGGATTCCATACTCGTTATACAGGTTGAATCCGTAGTCAAATCGTAAATCCACCTTGCGGTTCCAGAGCTCAAACTCGATTAGCAGCGGAGTTCGAACTGTGATGCTGCCACTGTTGCTCTCTGATAGTGGTCGCACAGACGCTCGTCGCAGACGCACAACATTATTACCGGGAGCCTTAGTTGGATCCTCATAAAACACCTCCGTGGTGGACGTGCGCACATGCGACAAATAGTCTGAAATCACGGCGGCAGAACGGCCTTCTGCAATTACCCTCCCTCGATCTAACCACAGCGCGCGCTGGCATAAAGCTTGGATCGCTAACAGGTTATGGCTTACAAACAGAACCGTGCGCCCTCCGCCGGCGGCTTGCTTCATCCTGCCCAAACATTTGTCCTGAAATGCAACATCCCCCACCGACAACACTTCATCTACAAATAGGATCTCCGTCTCCAAATGGGCAGCTACCGCAAAAGCCAGACGAACGTACATTCCACTTGAGTAATGCTTCATCGGGGTATCGAGCAGGCGGCCGCATTCCGAGAATTCCACAATCTCGTCGAATCTGCGGTCGATCTCCCTGCGGGTCATGCCCAAGATTGACCCGTTGAGGTAAATATTCTCTCTTCCAGTCAGTTCAGGATGGACCCCTGCCCCCACCTCGAGCAGGCTGCCGACCCGGCCCCGAATCTCCGCGCGTCCTTCGGTTGGTTTGGTAATTCGCGACAAGATTTTGAGCAGAGTAGATTTACCGGCGCCGTTTCGCCCGATAATGCCAAGCACTTCGCCATGCTTTACTTCGAGGCAAAGGTCTTTGAGCGCCCACAACTCCGGCTTCGGATCGCTAGCGCTTGCTGGCGAGCGCCATAATGAAGCGCCGCGGCGAAACGGTGCGCGCGCGAACTCAGTGAGCGCATCCCGCAAGGTGCGGTATCGCTCTTCGCGCCCGATCCGGTATCGTTTGCCGATCCCTTCGCAGGAAATCGCGACCATGCTCCCAGCATTAGATGAAGTCGGCAAAAGTGTCCTCAGTTCGCCGAAAATAGTACAGCCCGCTCATGAGGATCGCCACGGCAACACAGGCAGAAACTGCCAGCAAAGATAAAGGAGCCGCACCGGCACCACGCAGAGCCCAGCGAAAGCCCTCTACTACACCAACCAGCGGATTGAGCCCGTACCAGACCCGCCAACGGTCCGGCACGACGCTGGTGGGGTATGCGATCGGAGTTGCCAGAAACCAAAACTGTGCAAGAAAGCCAATGGTGTAGCGCACATCCCGGTACTTTACGTTGAGGGCTGCGAGCCAAAGCCCGACACCTAATGCAATCAGCACAGCCAGTAACACTACGAGTGGCAGGATCGCAATCGCCAGCGTCGGCGTAATCCGATAATAACCCAGGAAAAGTGCCAGCACTAATAAGCTGATCGAAAAGTCTAGCAAACTCGCCAGCACTGCAGACAGCGGAACAAGCAAACGTGGAAAGTACACTTTCGTGATGAGCCGTTCATTCGCCAGCAAGCTGTTGCTCGAATCGGTGAACGCATTCGCGAAGAGCTGCCATATCACCATGGCTGAATATGCAAACAGTGGATAAGGCAAGCCTTCCGACGACCCTTTGACTAAGCGGCCGAGAAATAAGCTCAGAGACAGTGCTATCGCCAGAGGCTGAATAACAACCCATGCTAGTCCCAAAACGGTCTGCTTGTACCGGACCTTGATGTCCCGCCAGGCAAGGAAGTAAAGTAACTCGCGGTGCTGCCAGAGCTCCCTTGGCTCCAGGCTCCAAGAAGACTTTGCACCCCGGATGATCACTGCGGCGGTAGCGCCCGTATTATGCATCTGTGATGAAGATGTCATTCGACTGCTGATTTATGGCGACGAAGAGGTCTTTCAAAGGATAGCAGAACGGATTGCAAGAGCAATCATTTGGATGGATGCGCATGATGCATTCCAGGGCAAGTCCCGATCACGCAAGCTGAGAGGCACCACCGTAGGGCACAGCCCGCCGACGCTAAAGGATGTCCTCTTTTGCCACGGGTCGTGATGTGCCGCTCCACTGTCGAAGGGTGTCCACAATCCCAGGCAAGGCGGACTCATGAAGAGCCTCGCTATAATCAAAGGCTACTGTCGCGAACTACAGCTACCACGGCTACAGCGTGGCCCGACAAAAGCGCGCCTGCCGTGAAACGAACGGGTTAGTGTGGATGACATGAACTGGTCCAATTATCCGCGATTCAATAGATTGTCGTAAAGCCGAGTCATCTGTCTAGCCATGTGTTCCGGGGAGAATTCAAGTCGCACCCTCTCCCATCCTTCTTTACCCATTTCTGCCAAAGCTCTACGATTGTTTGCAAGTTCAGCTATGCACTGAACTAGTGCATCAAGATCTCCCGACGGAATAAGTCTACCCGTAAGTCCATCAACTACTAGCTCAGTCAGCCCACCCACCTTGCTCGCGACAACTGGTCGTGCCTCCGCCATTGCTTGTAATACAGCAATCGGGAACCCCTCATCGAGCGAAGGCATCACCAAGAGATCCCAAGAAGACAGCAAATCACTGATGTCTTCTCGCCAGCCGAGAAAGTGCACTCTATCCGCAAGAGCAAGTCTGTCAACTGCAGAGTGAAGCTCGGATTCTGATGGGCCGGATCCAGCAATATCTGCGCGGATATCAATCCCCAAGCTCTTAAGCCTTGCGATTGCACTTATGAGCATTTCGAGATTTTTCACTAGAGTCAGGCGCGAAAGGGTTCCAATTCTGAGTGGCCCCACGTGAGTCATTAGGGAACTAGGCGTTGGGTTCGTTTCAACTCCCGCATAGATCACTTCGGGCTGGTGTCCCTCGACGCAACCAGCAATTACTTCAGAGCAAGCGACTACCGCGTTAACCCAAGGAAATCGAATTCGTTGGGGTATCGATCCGTTCACCTCGTCTACTCGGCCGTGTGCATGCTGAATGATGACACCCGCTCCTCCGAGTCTGCCTATGGCCCGCACCATACGGCTGCCCCAGTGCAAATGCAAGATTTCAATCGGGCGCTTGCGCAACCAGCGCAACACCCCAGCGGCGCCTCTTACATCGCTACGCGTACCTTTCCACGGAATCACACTCGCGGGTATCCCCAAGTCCACCATCTGAGCCTTCAAGGGACCGTCGTCAAGGAACAGCACAGACACTTCGTAACCTTGCGATTTGGTATGTTTTTCTAGACTCGCAATGATCTGGCATATACCGGTGCATTCCGGCCGAGCACTCTTCACAACATGAACGCAAGACAACAATAAAGGCGCTCCTCTCATTTTTCAATTCAACAATATTGCAGGTCAAAGAGTCACGAACTTGTCAGCCACTTGATCGCTCTGGCCAGACGCGTGCGCAGGGCCAGCCTAGCGCGCAGATCCCTGAGCCATTTGAATCCGCCCCCGAATCGAGCATCTACTGCAAATTCGATGCTCGAAGTAGTTGGGCTGACGCAAGCTCGTCTGAGAAGATGGGGATCGTGATGGGCACGGATCATTCCTTCTTGAATTGTGAAGGCTAGAGCGAACTCTTTTCGGACTGTGTTATACACGGCCTGGTTGTATGCCCCGTACGGGTACGCGAAGGAGAGCACAGGTGCACCCAGCAAGAATGCAAGGTCTTGTTTGCTTCCAGCGACCTCCCCTTCCAACTCCTCCGCAGACAGTTTGGTAAGGTCAGGGTGCGTCCTGCTGTGCGCACCAAACTCAATGCCCCGCTTTGTCCAGGATCGAATCTGCTCCTCGGTCATCAAATTCAGGGCGGCAGATCCCTCGGCCTCATCCCAGGTATTCGTCTTTCCCACGCGTCCGGTCACAACATACACTGCCGCGCTGAAGCCATATTGCAAGATGACAGGCAGTGCGAAGTCGGCCGTGTCTGCATAGGCATCATCAAAGGTAATCAGGATCGGCTTTCGAACGAGCTGTCTGCTACCATTGCTCCACGAAAGCCAATCGGTTGGTCGAATGCCGATATATCCCCACTGGACAAGCCGCCTAATTTGCCGCTCAAATTCTTCGGGCAATACCGTCAATGCGGGGGGTGTCCCCGGCCGGGGCGGGCCGACGCGGTGATACATGAGCGCAGAACACTCCCTTTTCACCCCCGCAGCGTCCGGTCCCAAGGAGTTCGCAAGGACGGGCTCCCCGATCTCACTCGCTGAACGATCCACCGTTGTTTGCAGATGCATCATTGCGCAAAAAGGGTTGTGTCTGTCGCACCACACTTTCCCCGTGAACGGGCGCGTTAGTTTTCCGATAGTTAAAAGAGCACAAGACATTCGAGAGGGAATAACACCTTTCTTGAACGATAGATTCTCCGATTAGGAGAGGCAGAGCTTAGGGCCTCGTCATCGGTCTGGAAAGCACAGACGTTCCTCGCACGACGCGATTCATCACTATTTGCACATACTTTACCGCACTGTCGTGTGATAGATCCATCGCACAAGTTCCAACGCAGGCGCAGGAAGGTGTCTCTTCAGGCGATTCCGCATCCACCCACTCAGATTCAGGGCCATCAGCTGCAGTCCGTGCCGGCTGAGGCGCCGCGCACAACAAATGTTCGTGAAGAAAGTCAATTCGTGAGGTATTGCCTGCCGTAGAGCGCAAGCACAACCGGCTTACTCAAGCCGATTCCCAGAATGCAGACCAGTATGAGCAGTGCATGAATGTACCGCAAAGACCGGAGAAAGGGTATTCCAACCTGTTCGGGTTCCGATCCGCTGATTGCGTCGGCGGCAAGCGGCGCCAAGTTGCTCGTGACCGAACTCGCTGCCGCACAAATCTTGGTAACAAGCACGAAAGCAATCGCGTAAGTCGCAACATCTGCAATGCGCGAATACCTGCCAAGAAAGTAAACCTCCGAGCGGTCCCTGACCACGGGCTCCAGGAGCACCAGATACCACACGCTGACTGAGAACCGTCGCACACGCTGCAGCATCGCTTGATGACCTTGCTCTGGTTCGCCCTGCTGGAAGCCAGCCATTTCAAATGTAGCTCGCAGAGTATCTTTCAATTTCCAGAGGCTCAACACGGCTGTGACGACAGATGCAGCGAAGATTGCAAGAAGCATGCCAAGCGCGTCGCCATGCAATGGCGCGGCCGTCAACGCCGCAATCACGTTGAGCCCCGCTCCGAGACCGGAGACGATGGCTATCCTGTCGAAACGTTGCATAGACCAACCATGGCACCGGCAGAAGCCTGTTGAGCATCTGTGGCAGGACAAGCGCAATCGCAATCAGGTATAGCTGTGCGCGTCCAGGATGAAGGAAATACAAAACTACATCTGCTCCTCCGCAGATGATCAGCACCAGCCCAACCTGCCATGCCAACAGACATATCAAGAGCGACTTTGCGGTCTTCCCCTATCTGCGGGCCGCCAGCTTCGCCATGAATCGCGTCATCGCTGTCGGGATACCGCCTTGGGCCAGAGCAGCAAGCAGCGAGGTAACCCAGACAGCGAAGGGATAGCGTCCAGTCTCATCGGGTCCCAACGTCCTGGCAATCACTGAAGACGAATGACTCCAGCCCCGGCGACAAACAGCAGACGCGCTGCATTGAATGCTGAGTTCCTTACGAACTGACCACCAACCGCAAGGCTCGATTCCTGGGTTGCGCTCTGGCTTTCGTTCATTCTCACAACAGAGCGGAAAATGCAGACCGCACTTAAGCCCCCGGATCCAGCCAATTCACCGCTGTGGCGGCTTAGGAGCCGTCCTTCTGCTGGCGATGACAGTTGGGACCCGGGTAGCTGGCTCTGCTCATAAGCGCTCGATGGCCGCGCTCTTCGCGCGGCCCCGGTTGAGTCTTGTGCCGCCTGAAGGCGGCCCGTCAGTTCCAGACCTGCATCTGGACGATGCACTTATCCTCAGCTTCCTGGTTGCAGATGTAGTCCCGGATTGCCTTCTTATCCCGGCCTATCGCCGACACCATGTGCCTCCGCGTCCAGAAGTGCTGCCTGGCGTAGTTTCTCTTCCGCTCTCCGTACACCCGCGCCAGGTCGATCGTACTTCCTGACTTGAATATAGAGCAGTATGCCAGCAATACCCGCCTTAATGCGCTGCTGCCACCCACTTCTAACTAGCGGGCCAAAAGCAAGCGGGTCACGTTTCCAGGTCAGCGGTTTATGTCTCAAACGCCCGTAGAGGAAGCGCATCAGGTCTACACGACAGTCGGCACATTCAAGAAACAGTAACAACCAGTAGACAATTACTTTCGGCCCGTCCCGTTCTATAGTGCATGTTCTTAGCGGAGGATGGGAGACAATCGCCGCGGGCATATGAACAGCGCGAAAGCCGCGCGAGACAATGCCAACGAACGCGCGATTATCTTCAAATCCATCGAGTAGTGTGCCTCTGCCGAGCCGCTCATCGAATATCTTCCCGCCGCTCGCCGCGACTTTGCGCACTGCCATGTTGCCGCCCATGCCCACGCCGCCGAAGGCTGCTATCACGAACCACTGTGGGTCTTTGTTGCTAATGGAAACAGGAGTTTCCGGGGCGGATTCATCGGTACGGGACTGAGGAGTAACAACCTTTCCTGCAACTACGGCAACTTCGGGTTCTGCAAATGGCTCAAGCAGATAATTTAGCCATTCTCGATCAGGCAAAGCGTCGTCATCTAAATATGCCACCACATCTGACTTACTCTCTGCAAATCCGCGATTGCGCGCTCTGCCCAGGCCTTGTAACGGCTCGACTGCATACTGCACAGAATATTCCCGTGCAGCAGCCTTCGCTTCCAGGTCTCCAGGTGTGTTGTCGACGACGATCACCTCGTCTGGCGGCGGATCTAATTGCTTGATCGCCTCTAGACACTTCCGCAGTATTGCTGCGCGATGATAGGTGCAAATGACAATTGTGACTGTTGGACGCAAGCCACGAACTATGCTGCTTTGATCCTGCGCGGTCATGAATGAATTAATGGTCCCCTCTCAGCGCTACGCCCACACACCCGCGCTGTTCCCCTGCAGAGCGCGTAAGCTGGCGAGACAACTCGTCTCTATATTGTTTTGTCGAGTAATACACTGGCGCGTCTGTCTCCATGCAGGTAGCGGAAAATACAGGCCGCACCTAGGCGCCCGGATCCAGCTGTTCCTCCGCCGCAGCAGCCAGGGAGCTGTCCTTCTGCTGACGATGACGGTTGGGAACCGGGTAGTTGGCTCTGCTCAGAAAGGCTCTATAGCCGGGTTCGTCGCGCAGCGACTGGAGACTGGGATCGAATGGGAACGCAAGACTCCAAAGCGATCCCCTGCGATAAGACTGCTCCAGCCATTGCACGGCATCCTGCTTCTCACCAAGCGCGGTCAAAATGAGAGCGACAGCGTAGGGATCAGCGCCTTTCTTGCCATCGGCCGCCTGCGTGATCGAATCCAGAATCTCATTCGCTCTCTGAATCTGGCCGTTCAACGCAAGCGCGTATCCGAGTATGCCGCGGAGCAACGCGCGATCGGCAGAGTCGGTCGCCAAGGTCTGTATGCGCGCAATACACATTTCCGGATTTTCACAACGAATACTGGCCAGAGCCT
>Ga0326728_10013445_pt1 | contig 17762 bp, 20 predicted proteins | sample MB3enrmetagenome_FD_207602 | JGI IMG/M metagenome (GOLD analysis project Ga0326728, IMG submission 207602) | Lab enriched peat soil microbial communities from McLean, Ithaca, NY, United States - MB31MN | ecosystem: Environmental > Terrestrial > Soil > Wetlands > Peat | place: USA: New York... | reverse complement strand
GTCAAAATGGTAAAAAAGTGAAATGGTGCCTTGCTAACGATGCAGACTATCTCAAAATGGCACACCGTTTTAGGACATTCTATTGGACTCTTAATGTTTTTGATCCTGAAATATTCGGCATTGATTATAATACAACAAAGAAGGAAGATAGTCCTGCAATTAGTCGTAAATATACGGTAGGTTACACTTTTGGAGTAGATATCGATAAAGAACATGGAACTGACATCCATGATCTGGAAGTAAAAAAGGCAGTAGAAGATATGGCGCAGTATTTTTCTGATCGATTAAGAGAATATGTACCAAATTCAGTTTATTGCCTGTATTCAGGTGGTGGAATTTATGTTATGGTGCATCATAAAGTATTTGATCCATTTTTTGACAAATTTAGAAACGATCCTCATGACCAATGGGATAAAATGTCTCAGGTTCTTGGGAACGCATTCGATTACCTTATAGGAGATCTTACATATGAGTTTTTCAGGCTTAATCCAAATTATATTGAGAAAGTGAAGGCTGATCAACTTAATAACTCTCAACGAGTGTTTAAAACGCTCTTTAGCATTCATAAGAAGCTTGTCTATGCTGTTGTTCCCTTAGATCCTAATAACATCCAGATTAACTTTGAAAATGCTTCAATTCCTTTGAAACCTAAAATAATCCAATTGGGAGATAATTGGTATACAGAGTATGACCCTGGTAAATATTTTTTAAATAATTTACTAAAACCATTTTTAAAGCAGTCATACAATAACATCAATAAAACATATCTGAGAGAAGGACAGCACGAATTTAACTATTCTTCAATCCCAATAAAAGATATTGAGAAATGGCCCCCATGTATGCAGAACTTATACAGTCTTCCACGTTGTGATGAAGGGCAGGCTAGAGCACTTGCTGCTTTCTCTTCATTTTTAGGGCAAATCGGAATTGAAGAGAATCAAGCATATAAGATGGTTTCTGAACTTGCAGATAGATGGGGAGCTAGGCTCGGGAATATCTTTTCATCTTATTTTAGAAAAATGAAAATACCAACATGTCAACATTTAATTTCCGATGATAACCGTGGATTTCCTAAAGGCGTATCAATCAAAATACTTGGAGTTTGTAAGCCTGATATACGATGCGGGAATGTGCCTTCTCCTTATTATTACGCTGACAAGAAAGGAAACATGAAAAGATTGCTCACTCCATACTAGAAAAAAATCAAGACCGAAAAAAAATGAGCGATAAAAGGAAAAGTACAATATAAGCGGATCTTTTTATTTTGTAAAGGAGCTGGGAAAAATAGAAAAATGTCATCAATTACAATTACCATTATCCATTGATGATAAAGTATAAATACTAATAAATCGTATATAGTAGCGTAGTTCCTTGAAAAAATGACTAGCTGGTAGGTTGCATAATATGAAAGGTGGTAAAACAAGATTTCAACAGAAATTTACAGAAGATATGTTCGTGGATGCTCTATCAATTGATAGTATCAAGTCAACTGCAACTATTATGAATTTAGTAGGATGCAGCAGGTCCACAGCTAAAAACATGCTTGATAAACTTGTAAATGAATGTAAAGCAAAAAAAATAGAAATTGAAGGCAACGGTTACGGTTGGCAGAAAGTAAAAGGTGATTAAAATGAGTTTTATTGATAACGAGAAGCAAGAGAACGATTCTAAAATTTCGTTAAAATTAGCACCGGAATTAAAAGAAGATTGTCTTCAAGATCTTCCGTGCAAGTTGGAAAAAGACTTAATAGAGCTATGGAAACTTGAAAGTGTACTCAGTGGAAATTATGACCTACCAATCGAAAAACAGTGTTTATCACTCACTCAGGTACTCTTTGATAAAGAAGGCAAACATAGATATTTAAATTTATGCGAAAGAGCAATGCAAGAGCAAGGAGTTGCGTTTGATCAAGAACTGGGTATTATTCATAACTTGGATTGCACTATAGTAAATGAAGATGGTAATACAGAAGCGAAACCTGTGTTTTTGTTGATTGATTCAAAAATTTATCCTGAGATAGATTGTAGATAGCTACCTGAAGAGTTGCTAAATAGTTTGCTATAAATTGTAGACATCTTGTTTTAAAAGAATTGTGGGGAGAATCAAATCTTCCTTACACATTTAGGAGATATCCATGCACATCACGAATTTATTAACTTTCTAGATATTGGTCCGTGAATTTTCTACATCAAATAGTTTAAAATCTAAATTTATGATAACTGAGTCAAAATCTAAAATTTATATTACTGTATAAATAAGTTATAATTAGGTATCTAGCTTAATTAGATGATTTAAGATGTAAAAAGCGATTTTAGTGAACTGCAGGTGAGTCAATGTCTGCAGCTCATAGAAGGATTGTTTGAAGGTTGGGTAGACCTCTGAATGATAACTTAGTTTAGTTTATTATAAAGTTTTCCCACATATTCTATATAGTATGATTTAAACGAGATCGCAACTAACGATTTGAAAGTCTATCCAAAAGCTAAGTAAAATATCCCATTAAACTCAATTTTTATATTTTTTAATTAATAAAATTATATGGAAAATATCTCTTGCCCAGTTACCGTGCCTTGTCATTTTAATCATGGGGATTTCGGTTTGGCTTAATCTAAGGTTACTAGTGAGACTTTTATTGAGAGTATAGTAAAATCCATTATCCTACTTATAAACCGTCTCTAAACGACCTATAATGGCTCCAATTTGATGCATGTAAACCCCGCTTTTATGTATAAGATAACGAAGGAAATATTAAAAATGAGATTAAATAGAGCTTGAAATGAGCTCAATAACTGAAATTGGGATTATTGCAGCCCCTTGTATTCTCATCTTTTTTGCCTACACTACTTTCTGCACTTGTGGAATCTGATAAGTTCCATTCAATATCTTTGGACTTGGTAGATACATTCTCAATACCATATAAAAATCTCCATCGGGTGCAGGTAGCCAATTTGATCCTTTGCCTGAAGGTTCATCGTGTTGGATGTAGATGTCCAGAGAACCATCTGGGTTATACATAAGTCCGGTTGTCTGATTGCCGATAGAGTAGTGATTTACAGGATTGGGTACGAACAAGAAGGTGGTCGCATTGTACATGCTTATTGACCAGAAGGCATTCACAGGTGGCATATTATCTTTATCAAAATGCACTACGTACTTTTTGGCACCATTCAAACGTTGTCCATCTGTTCCAGTTTGTGCCTTTGCATAAATCGCTTCTTCCGGGACATTAGCTCCAAGCCCACCTTCGGTAATGGCTGCACGTATTAGATAATTATAGCCATAGGTTCCAATGTTGGTATTATACGTCCAACCGTTGATGTAGAACCCTTTAGAGTTCTTCCAAGAGCTCTTAACGATCTTATCGCCGTCCTTGATAGCTCGTGATAGCCCATCAGCAATAGCTGGATCTAAGTTTGTTCCATAGGGTGTCTCATTCTTACCCAAGCCGATTCGATCGAAGACTGCCATGAGAGCTACTTCTCCCTTAGATGCTGGGTTATTCTTCAGGGCAACCCGTAGTTCTTCAAAAAACCGTATGCTATCCTGTGCATAAGGTGAAACTACAGATTCCTTTAAGTCAGCAAGCGTGTCATTTTTAGCTGCGACCGCTTGCTTTCCGTACTGGCTCAGTGGCGTGAGAGTGAACTGTTTTTGTAGCGCTAGAACGTTTGCCAGGTCTAAATTACTTTTAACCAGGATTCTGCCAATGATCCAGACAGTATTGGTCGGTGATTTAATCGTCTGGAGTCCTGCGGGTAGGCTGCCGTTCCAACCAGGTCCAACAATGACAAAATCGCCTTCTTCTGTGCCAGTGGTCCGTTTACCCACGCTGTTAAAGGTATTTGTATATGCGTCAAGCATCTGCTGGACATAGTAACGCCCATTGGTGTCCGGTACATGCAGTACTATCGGTCCCTTTCCCAATTCGAGAAATGCAGTATTGTAAAGCGTATCTGCGTTAGGTGTAACGACATCTGTGAAGCTGGCATTGACAAGGTGTGTAGAGTAGCCCATCTGATTTACCGGGGCGTGCCCCATTCCAGGCGTTGTGACAAAGAGATTTTCAGTCCGCTGCATCATTACTGGAGCAAGACCATAAATGTAAGCTTGGACACCTATAGTATACGAATCATTCCCAACCGCTTGGTAATCCTCGTCAGTATTACTAATTGCAGTTGTAAACGGTACTAGCAACAATAAAATAATCAATGAGCATGTAAAAATGTTTATTGACACTTTTAACTTATCTGCACTGATTCTTAGTATTTCTGACATATCTATTAACCTTCCAACAGTTAATATACCAAAAGAGATTATGTTAATTTTTTGAGATAGATGTAGCAGCCTATAGCCTGTATGCCTAAATGCACCGGAGAAGCACTAAGCTACAGCCGAACATAATACATTATTATCTTAATTTAATAATAAATATAGTTTCTAAAATAAAGTCTTGCCCATCATTACTAATTTTATTTATTCTGTTCGCTTACTACAATGTACCTACAAGACTCGAGAAGGTGCCTTAAATCGCCCCACAATCGCTCTTCTCCCAATCTATCTATTAGCAGAATTCATTTTTTATCAGATTTTTTCATAGACTATAACTTAATTTTTATATTTTTGAAGTAATAAAACTGTATGGAAAATATGATGAAGACACTTACCGTGCAAAGCTGGTAAAATCATGGGGAACTGGTTTTGTCGAAAAACGACTTATTCTCAGGCCATAGGCGAGACTTTTAGTGAGAGTTCTAGAAACCATTCCTATATTTAGAAAACGTCCTAAAACGACTGAGAATGGCTCAGATTTGATTTGATATATATAACCCCCCTTTCTATACAAAACAAAACGAACTAAATATTAAATACAATACTAACTAATATTAATCGTAAAGTAAAAACGGTGAATCTATGGCACGCCCATCAAAACTTACTCCTGATATACAACAAAGAATCGGTGAAAATATTGCACTTGGCATGACTTATAGGCTAGCTGCCGAAGCTGCAGGAATCACATATAAGACCCTGAATCAATGGATGCAGCGGGGAAAGAATTCAACTTCTGGGAAATACTATCAGTTTGCACAACATATTAAAAAATGCAATGCCGACGGGGCTAGAATACTACTCGAAAAGCTGAACGATGCGGCAAAAGCAGGAAACTGCACTGTATGTATGTGGATATTGTCCAGAAGGTTTTCGGAAGACTTTGGCAGAAGAGTATACAAAAAAACAAATGTTGTCTCAGAAAACCTGAATCATAATATAGAAATAGTTGTCACGGACACAGACAAAATCAGGGAGAAAATCCTAGAGAAGTTATCTATTTGATATTTTTATTTTTACAGAACCCAGTTTTAATAGAAAGTTATTTCCTGCCTATTCTGTTCAGTATAATTATAACCAGGCTACCAGAATCTCCACCATGGCTTCTTAGATCCCGGCGCTTCAATGGACTTCTGATTTATTAATGTCTGCATCTGCATCATATAATTTCTGTGCGTTTCCTGGGTGTTTCCAAGCTCGGTCTTTAATGTTTCAAGATGCCTGTTTTTTTCATCTATTTGTTTGTCCTTTTCTTCGTATCTGGCGCGCAGCTGTGCAAGTTCTACTGGATCAGGGGCTTCCCGCAGAGAGATATTTAATCTTTCTATTTCCACTTTCAACGCTTGTATTTCTGTATCCATAATGTGTCCTGGTGTGTCCAACACGTACCCAGGAATATCAGACTGGTGTCCAGATGCTTCCATATTATGTCCGCTTACTAATAGTTCCAATCCATCACATACTGCACGTGTGGGGCTGTTATATCCTAATTTTTCAACCTTTTCCCATAAAGAAACTGGGACCCAAGAATTAACTTTTCTTTTCTCTTCTGTCATGGACACAAAGACGGACACATAAAATAAAAACTTATATCTTTGTGTCCAACATGTGTCCTAAATATAGCTATTATTGTGACTCTAATAATTAGTACATCTTCGACTTTGTTGCAAAAAAATGTGAAAGGGATTTACTGAAATATGTGTCAGAACTGTTTTTCAGCTTAATTAAAAATGCATCGTTTTCACCTTAAAGCATACCTATTTACAGCACAATTTTTATTGTATAGTAGTGTGAGTAATGATCCATTCTTCGATCTCGGAAGGTTTCATTCCATTTTCAGTAGTAGCAATTTTGACTATGAAGTCTATAGTTTCTTCTTTAGTGGATGTAAGTTTATAGCCCCCATCTTCAATGACAAAATTCATTGCTTCGTATCCAGTTCTTTTATTCCCATTAAAAAATGGATGTCTTGCAACAATAGTGTAAACTATAATTGTTGCGTTTTGAAAAAAAGTATTTGACTCCTTTATCATATATTCAAACATTAGCTCTAATGTAGCCAAAGAAAGTACTGCAGGTGTATAATCTTCCGGATTTTTTTCCTTATCATATTCAATAACTCTTTGATGGATTTTTAAAATATCAATTAGGCTAATCAAAATATCACTTTCTTCCGAGTGCGTCTAAGATCTCTTTATCTTCTATGAGTTTCCGATCTAACCACGCATCGAAATCTTTTATATGGGATTCTCCCCGTCTATTATTCTCATCTTTTGAAAACATCGGTTTATAATCTCTTTTTTCTTTCACTTCAACAATAAGCCGTTTGATGATTGAATTATATGACTCGTCTTCCGTTATTTTGAATTCTTTGAGCGATTTCTTTACATCTGGATCAAGAGCAATGGTAGACATATATTATAATATGTTATAATAGATCTTTAAAATATGCATCTTAACATTACAAAAAAACATTGCTATTTTCACTGATGTATAGCTTTTGTGATTAAATATCTGCATTTTTGGGTTATGAAACTAGCCAAAGTTTCACTATCCAACGCTCTCATACTTAAATTATATTGATACAGTTATATATTATGGCCCTAATTTTATTTATCGGGTGGGTTTCTCGTTGCTTTCCTACCTGCCCCCATAGTTTGGGCAAAACGATTGCATTACTGGCTACATATTCCCCTGGACTTCACTCCATCTAGGGAGATATATTTTGATACAGATCTTTGGTAGCAAAACCATTGTATCATTCGCTTTTTTAACTAATTCCCCATTAAGTTAGATTATTCCCATTAAAGCTGAGAATAGAATGATACTTACTAATATAGTCACTAGCATTAAAACAAAAAGTCCATTTAACATGCACAAAAGCACTATCAATTTAAATATCATAAAATATTATAATTATTCTAAAATATTTAACTCAATGGAGATTCATATTCTGTGACAGTTTTTGATATATAATCTTTGTATGAAGACTTCCGCATCAGCAAAACGATAAATCCTATTTTTTGTAGTGACAAAAAGTAGAGAAAATTGGTTGATACAGAACTAAATTTTTGTGATAAAGGGCAGAGATTATGGCATTAAGGGATAAAGCTAGTCTATATGAAAATTTATAACAAGATGTGATACATCTTTGTCAAAGGATGAAACAATATCCATTAATCAGTCTATCCTGAATAATTGCAATAGGATTGTTGGTAGCAATTCCATATTGTCAAGTATATGGACTAAATAACCCTACAGAAAGAGCCAAACAAGAAAACCAATATCATACTACTTTAGCTCAAATATTTGGCGGCGCCGCTATTGGAGTGGGACTTTACTACACATGGCGGAGAATTACTATTTCTAAAGAAGACCAGTTTACCTTATTTGGCAATATCTTAATACTTTCATTTCGCACTTACAATAAATATTTAGTTATTTAATTCTTATTTTATATCGATGTCCATAGCCTATAAATATCGAATCTACCCCACAATAGATCAAGCAAAATTAATTCAAGATCATTTTGGTGCATGTAGGTTTGTTTATAATTGGGCTTTGGAACAAAAGATAAATACATATCAACAAATTGGAAAATCAATATCTCAATTGGATCTTTGTGAAAAGCTAACAACTCTTAAACAGGAATATCCCTGGTTAAAAGAAGTAAATGCTCAATCTCTCCAAGAAATGACTCGAAATTTAGAAACTACATTTACAAAGTTTTTCGGAGAAAAAACTAGTTTCCCAAAATTTAAATCAAAGAAAAATCCAATTCAGTCATTCCCAATTCCCCAAAATTATAAGGTTGATTTTGAGAAAGGAATTATCAAACTTCCCAAAATTGGTGAAGTTGAAGCTATTATTCATAGACGTTTTAAAGGTATTCTAAAAACTGCAACATTATCAATGTCACCTACAGGAAAATACTATTTTAGTATACTTATAGATAAAGAAAAAGAACTTCCAGTTAGACAAAAGTTTTCAAAATTAACTACCATAGGAATCGATGTAGGGCTAACAGACTTTGCAGTTATTTCTACAGGAGAAAAAGTTAAAAATCCAAAGTATCTCCAAAACGCTCTTCAACGATTGAAATGTTTACAGAAGATAATGTCAAAAAAAGTTAAAGGTTCTAAGAATCGCAATAAATAAGCTTGTTAGCGAGAATCGAGCTGCATCATTGGAAACTCTGATTGTAAAGAAATGTAACGAAATCATTGTCTTGCTCAATCAATTTCCGATGCAGTATGGAGTAGTTTTGTTACAAAATTAACAAATGAAGCTGAAGGGCTAGAAAAAATGATTCTTAAAATCGGACAGTTTTTTTGTAATAAAATTTATGAATTCCCTAAAGGCCATCAGTAATATTAATACATTATTGATCTCTGACTCATGGAGCTTCTGGAACTATTGGAGCCTATGGGACTAATAGAACATGTGGAGCTCCTAGAACATCTGGAACTCATGGAACACCTGAAACTAATTAACCAAAACCGCAATCTTAAATGAAAATATTAGGAAAAGAGATTAAAGTACCCTAAACAAAACTAAAAACACGAATGAAATGAATCATGAACTCAATTCAATAATCCCACGTTTTAACTTAATAAATTTCTAATAACGGCTCCCATCTTGTTATTTTTACTAGAAAAGAACTTCTTAATAGTTTTTGCCATACTTTTTATATTTTTAGATCTGGTTATCGTTAGAATAATATTTGTTCATACCAAAAGATTGCGTCATAATCCAGGAGATTAGGACTGCAAACATTTAGGTATATATAGTTAATAATATTACACTATAGTAAATATGCAAAAAATCTATATTCTAGTATGTTCAATTAATATATAAGGATCCATAAATGCACTATGGCAGAGATCCCAAAATAAAATGTCTTAGCGTGATTATGTGTCTAAAAGTGAAAAAATATCAAGAGACTCTTCGATGTATAGTGTCTCTTACCCACAACTCACAAGATCTGTTTTTTATGCATCACTAATGCTCATAACACTTCATTTATTCACTGCTGCTGGCTTCTCTAGGGTATCACTGTGGTATCAGAAGCTGCAGAATCTCAAGGAAGCAGATCTTACATAACTTTTGGTACGCTGTTTTATAGAAAACTGGACATGTCTAATTTTGAAAATAGCGCCGGTGATAATATGAATGAAAATTTTGATGATTTTAACCCAGAATTATATCATAAATATATCACAGAGAGTTATGCCAGACATTTACAAGACATCTCTGATAATAGTACTCTTTTTTATATTTATGGACAATGTGGTAAAGTTTATGATGAGATATTCAACTTAAACATTGATTATGATCTTTGGAAGAATCAAAATGAATTTGACTATACGTTAGTCTATCTAATAGCTGGCTGGGTTAAAGATAATGTTAAAAATGATAATTTAACTCATCTTAGCCAAAAACAAATAGCTGAAGGGATCACTGGACAAATTTTGTCGTTTATTCAATGCGATAAAGTTACTCAAATGAAATACAATGAACGTATCAAAATGATTTATGCAATATATTTATCTGAAATTCCTAGAAATAGTGATGTCTCTTATATTTATAGTCAATCTGCTAAAATTTATGATGAAATAACTAACCTTAATGTGCAAGTTGATCTTTGGGACAGAACCAGCCGTTTTGACCCTACGCTAGTTTATTTAATAGCTGGCTGGGTTAAAGATAATATCAAAAATAGAAATTTAACTAATCTTAGCCAAAAACAAATCGCAGAAGGTATCACTAATCAACTCTTTTCTTGGCTTGAATTTGAAGAAGAATCATCCACTAATTCTGATTATGATAATTAAATTGTTATGCGAAATAATCAATTAGTAGTGGAACAGTTACAAATTCGATCACTGATTTAAAATGGTTGGTCACCTAATTTCCAGGGCAGTAATGGCATCCCATAAGGTATGCATATTGCCCTATTTTTGAGCTTTCAACAGTAATTAGTATTTTGTCCTTCTTTGAAATTAAGGCAAACTCAATAGTTTACGGACAAATATTCTGTTTCTTATTTTTTCCATATCATCAAAACGATAAGTCCTATTTTTTGTAGTTGCAAAAAGCAGAGAAAATAGGTATATACAAATAAGAATGGCTATATAAAAAAGCCCATGTACATTGCGGATAACAAAAAACTTGAGAGTGCATGTATAGTCCCACTAACATGAAAAGAGCTTATGAAAGAACAACAAGCACTAGAAATGCGAAAAAAGGAAAAAAATTTGCAAAACTTAGGTACACTGCTACAGAAAATATTTTTCTAATATGGTAATTTCATCCTAGGTAGTTGATACATAACTAAATTTTCATGATAAAGAAAAAGGATCATGTCATTAGGAACAGAACTCAGACAATTGTGTAAGAATATAAAACAAGACACAAAAGAACTTTATGAAAAATATAAAAATTCAAAATCCCTTCTTTACCAATAATCCCCGAAAAGGTAATTCAATATTCAAAAACATGTTTATCTGTTTTTGTTATTCTTTTTTTAATTTTTATATATTTAATACAGCAAGTTCCACACTGGCAAGTATCTCAATTTAAGGTTCTGGTGCAAAAAATCTGGCTTTGTTGCAAAATCAATGAAAAATAGGAACTCTCAGTCTGTTAGCAAAACGAGTTAAACCGTTAGGGAAAAAATATGCTTAAAAGCATTGGGTTGATAATCTCATCAACTGCACAAAAAATATTTTATTGTTATTAACTTCATTTTGATGGGTATGATCTCCATGGATAATAAAAAGGGGTTAGTCACTTAATTTCCAGGGCAATAATGACATTCCTTAAGGGATCTATATTGCCCGATTTTTATTTTGAGTCTTCTGCAGTACTTATTATTTTATCCAACATTATGCTCATATAACTTCAGTTCACTACTGGTGTTACAGTCAAGGATTGAGATTCCATATAATTATAATCGTTCTCTACAGAACCAAGTAAAAGCGTATTCTTCATGCGTTTATATTTATTTGCTTCATTTTTAAAACTTCTACCATACTTTTATAGATTATTCAGATGCCTATTTTTAAGGGCGCTGGGATGTATTTAGTATATTTTAATGCCAATTAAATATAAATTGATAAATAAAGTAATTATAGAATAGAGTGCGTTATCCAAAATTTGAATTCCAAGTCTTTTCATAGGTATGCAGATTCCATCTGCCCGCCAACTACAGCGCTTGCTGGGAATAGACCCAATTATGATATATTCATATTTTGGATACCCTACTCTCTCCATACATTTGAGTGGGTTATCTAAAATTTGAATTTCCAGTTGGTTCGCAGGTGGTACCAATTCCACCGTTCCACCATCTACAGCGCTTACTGTGATTGGACCTAACTTTGGTATATTCATATTTTGGATATCCTACTCTCTCCATACATTTTTAGTACCTATCTTTTTAGCAGCGTATATTTTTGCATCACATAATATGTTTTTTTTAGTTTATTATCTATATTTTGCTTAAATACAATTCAAAATTTGGCAGTTTTTCAGGACAACACTCCTAAACAAATTTATTTGATGGCCATCGTTTTACCAATTGATCGGGTCAATAATGGATCAACGAACTATTAATCCTACATGAGTGTTGTGTATGAAGCGGACAAAATTTGAATGACATTAATAATAATGATAGCTTCGTAACATTTATAAAGTTTTTTATATATACATTTTAATTATATTCACTATGCTGCCAGAGTTATTTTTCTATTGTTTTGTGATACACAGTTTTTGTATGAAAACCTATGTGGCAGTGAAAAAAAGACGGACAAAAGCTTTGTCAGTAAAAATTATTGGCTCAGCATCCTATTTTTTGCAGTGAAAGAAAAGGATAAAGAGCCAGTCAGACTTTACAAAACTTGAGCTACACTATCAAAGTAAACCTATCAAAATTAGATGTAAAATTTGAAAAATAGCAATATTTTCTGACAATGGTTGCTATCTTTAAAATATGGTATTTCCTGATAACTATGTGATATCACTCAGAAATAATAATAAAATATAATTGATATTAAAGTACATATAATTTTTAAAATTTTTCATGCAGAAATAAGATTTATTCAAAAACTATTATAATACATAATTAATATTAAATTGTTGTTCAGTGTCAAAATATTCCATTGGGAAATAAGTTTTACTCAGAAATCATTTTTTTTATAAATAATTTAAAATAACTCGGTAATTTAGTGTGTATTGGTAGGTTAAATAGTTACCAAAAGACAAAATCCCTTAAAATTATTATTTTTAAAAATAAAGGAGTGAAATAAATGTTGAAACAATCATCTAGTAGGATGAAAAAGGTGCTAATTATTTTGCTGGCAGTCCTTTTTGTAGTATCACTGACAGCAGTGGCTGCGAATGCACGTGGTGGCGGTGGCGGTCATGGCGGAGAAGGTGGTCATGGCGGCTATGGCGAAGAAGATGGCTATGGTGGTTATGGCATTGAAGAAGACGGTGGTTATGGCCCCGGCGGTATTTATGACACCCCATATTATGAAGGGAACCCAAACGAAGATTATGCAGCCGTAAACCAACCAGATTATGCGGGTGATGTCTACGCTCAGATGTAGCTGTTTCTAGCTATGTAAAATTTAATTAGTTTAAATACATAGAACTCACTTATGGTACTGAAAATTCAATATTGAAAATATCGATCAAATAATAGAAGATGACCATGCATAGATTTTATAGCAAAATCTATGTATTATTTGGCCACAGGTAAATCCGCTTGCATGTGATATCGATTGCATGTTTAACTAGTGCGTTGTCAACGAAGTCGTTTAGGAATACTAGTAAGCTATTGGGTGAAAATTCGTTCGACACATTGCTCCAAAGCCAAGGGTAGGTTGAGTTATCAAAAGCAGCTTTATTTGACATCAAGAGTGACATTGCGTCACTACTCCCTAGGCTCATCGCATCAAGTATCGACGTTGAGCACGCCTTTATATCTGCACTTGCAGTACCTTGAAGTTGTAGTACTGTATAAGTGTCATCTTTTGGTTGGCACCATTGCATACGGTCCAATGCGGTAAGAATATCGTTTACATCAATAGTCGCATAAATTTCGTCATTGTAGGAATCGTATTTCAGTGCATCAGAATCCACATCAATTTGGTTCAGGAAAATCAAACGCTTGCTTTCATTCAGCAAGAGTCTAATTGTCTCATTTAAATTTTCCTTGCCCCCAATAGCTATATTGCGAGTGTTTGTATCCAACTGTGCATTTTGCACCAGCTTCACAAGGTCTTCTATATTGGGTTTCATAGAAGCTTCTTCGAAGCCCTGGAAATTGAGATTTACGACGACAATTTCTTCAGGATGCGCTGCAAGCCATTTGAAAATGTCGCACAAGAAATCGTAAAAAAGATACCCAGGAATAAATGCATGCTGGTGGAAAATTTTATGCTGAATCCCGGAAAGATCCCTAAAAGGCTCATAACAATATCCCGGACGAAAATCGAAGTACCTGATACCTAGATCGAGCATTGTAGAAATATCATCTTTTTGCGTGCAAGCTAGGTTAATTACTATGCGTTCAAGATAATTAGAAACGTCAGAAAAATTCGTTGATGAATATGCGAGAGAATCAGCAATGTGTAATTGGAATTTATTTGAAAAATCTTCATTTTTAAGCAGGGACTTAAAGTTAAAGGTTTCAAACATTCCTGCATCATGAGCTCCAGCCAATGCCAACACGTTTAATGGCCTGTCCAAGAACTGAGGGTTCTTTCTGGCGAGGTCTTTCATCCATTCCGAGTAATTGTGGGTCAGATAAACATAGGACTTTTCCTGATTGGTTAAAAAATTAGCAGCTGTCCTCATTCCACAGTCATAAAAGCCATATGATAATGAATATTTAGGTGTGATAATTGATTTGGTAGACATCATATTATTTAAATTTGAACGCGATAGATTGCCTACCAAAGGATTAATCTCGGCAAAACCTGTATAAAGTATCCCATCTGCATTCTCGGCTTTCCATGCGAACTTTCCTCCAGGAATTTGGAAGTTACCCTTACACATCGGAAAGCTGGCACAGTAAGAAACGGGAGTTAAGTTCGAAGCACAAAAAGTGACCCTACAATCTTCGGTATCCAGAAAAGTATAGTAATCGATCCCTTTTGTTAACATTATCAATTCTGTTGACATATTTCCACTTTAGTTAGTAGGTAGCGATTTATTTTCTATCTTGAGTCTGGAACATTCCAACGTTTTGGAAGTGGCAAATCACAGGTTGAGTATGGAACATTTGTATAGCTCCCAAAAAGAATAGGTTTTCTGAATTTGAATTCTGTCAAAAAACATTCTAATATTTTTAGATCATTTAATGCTTATTTTGGGCTTAGGCCAGTCCTCAATGGCATCCATACTACCAGCTTGTGGAGGTAGGGAGAAGATCAAAATCAGAAAACGATCCCATCTCCCATTAACTCGTATATTTTTGATTCCGATATATTGGAAAAGGTATTGAGAATGCTTATAACAGAGCCTACCTGTACTTTGATATGAGGCTTTCAATGTACTGCCCGTATTGGCGTGCGATGGTTTCATCATAAAGAGTAATTATATTTTCAGCATTGTGAATCGCATTCTGAGAAAAATTAAAGCTTCCAGTTACAACGACCTGTTGATCGACCACTAACACCTTATTATGCATGAAGTCGTGGGGTCCTTCTTCATGATATGGCATGGAATGTTTGGCAACAAGGTTATTCTTTATGGCATTCCATTGTGCGATTTTTGCTTGGCCATTGCCGTATTGTCGGTCATTCCAGATAATAGATGTACTTGCACATAGGGAATTGCTACTAATAAAACTACTGCAAATATGAAAATTAGGCTGATTAATGGGTGTGGTCTTGCCTTATCAGAAAGTTCTTTTAAATATTTTTTAATATCCTTATTAAGTTTGCTCCACTTTTCTTTTAAATCCATAATCTTTGTCCTTCCTCATGAAAATTTAGTTCTGTATCAACTAAATAGGATGAAATTATTATATTAGAAATATATCTTCTGCAGCAATGCACCAAAAGTTCTGTAAAATTTGACTGGTTATTTTATCCTTTTCTTTCAATAATAAAATAGGCTTTGTAGGTTTCTTTGATTCATGGGTTTTATCACAAAAATTATGTATAAATGAAATAACAAAAATACACAATTGTTAGTAAAAAATTATCCACTAATCACACCTATCCTTAATTTTTTGTAACTTAGCTTAAAAATGTAATTTTGTTATTGTTTTTAGTACAACTTTTGCACCTTATTCTATTGTTTTTTTCACAATTTAAATAATTTTATCATTATTTATTTGCATTTTGAGAGAACTCGGGACCAATTGGAGAAAAAACGGGAACATTTAATTAGTTGTTCCCATTATTCTGTGATATGCAAGAGCCAAAGAAAAAAATAGGTGCGTGGATCCCTATAACATTATATGAAGACATCGAAAAGGCTGGGTACACGAGCTTTACAGTCGCCGTGACAAAAGGTCTAGAATTATTACTTAGGGAACATTATGGAAATATTACGGGGACAAACGGGGCTATTTTGGGGACAAATGGGAACAATTTGGGAACAATAGGGAACAATTTGGAGACATCTTGGGACAAATTCAAAATAAATGGGAACACAACGGGGACAAATCGGGAACAATTGGAAATCGAGAATAAGAGCCTAAAAAATGAGATTGAAAAATTAAATATTTCTCTGCAAGAAACCCGGGAACCCGGGGAACTTCTCCAGCTGCGTGCCAGATCTGAAGAATTGGAAACTAAGATAAAAGATCTGGAAGAGAACTTAAGAACAGCTCCGAACCCTGTAGATCTTGCAAAAACACAAGAGCGTTTAGAAGGCCTTCAGTTTGTACTTGATGAAAAAAATAATAGAATAAATGATCTCACAAAGGAAATTGAAAACACTAGACAGGATAAAGAATCGATTCAAAATCTTTATGATAACTATATGCGCCAAATGCAGACACTGATCACACAGAAGGCAATTGAAGCACCAAATGCAAAAAAACCATGGTGGCGATTTTGGTAACTCCGACTTTAATTATATAAACAGAAAAAATGAGTAGTGAAATATTTTCTATAAAAAATGAATTAAGTTAGAATCAAAATATTAATTAGTTAATCACTTATTACTTTCTTCAACCCGAAGCAAACTTCTCTAGAATTTGTTTTCTAAGTATATCTGGTTCCTGGACTGTTATCTCTACATTCACAGTCTGATTCGCTGAGACAACATTTGTTTTCTTATATATCCGCCGTCCAAATTCTTCAGGGAACCGTCTCTCCAATATAAACATGCAAACTTGGCAATTACCAGCTTCAACAGCATCATTCAATCGCTCAAGCAGCTTCCTAGCCCCGTCAGCATTGCATTTTTTAATATGTTGTGCAAACTCAAAATATTTTCCAGATTTCTCTGTCTGCCCCTTTTGATTCCATTCGTTGAATGTTTTATAAGTGACACCAGCCAATTCGGCAGCCAGCCTATATGTCAAACCAAGCGAAATATTTTCCCCGATTCTTTGTTGTATATCAGGAGTAAGTTTTGATGGACGAGCCATAGATTCACCGTTTTTACTTTACAATTAATATTAGCTAGTCTTGTATTTAAAATTTAGTTCTTTTTGTTTTGTATAGAAGCGGGGTTTATATCTATCAAATCAAATGATAAAAGTCGCACTAGTGAGCTCAGGTTAAGTCGTTTTTTCGACCATTTTAATTCCCCATGTTTTAAAGATCCCATAACTTGGGGTAGCTGCGAGATATTTCCCATACACTTTTATCACTTTAAAATAATATAAATTATGTTTATGGATATACCCACTCTGATTTTTGATATGAATCTATATATATTAATTAGTTTAAGTTAATAGTATTTAGAATATATGGAAAAACTATATATAAAATTGAATCTACTTATTATTTAAAGGTATTCAGATGCCTTCGAACAGACCTTCTATGAACTGCAGGCATGGACGCACCTGCAGCTCACAAGATCCATTTTTTGCATTTAAGATCAGCAGGATATCATCTAAGTTAATAAAAAGAATTTTGATTCCTTAATCTTGGAAATTATACTAAAATACTAAATGAATAAGGAAGATTTTGATTTTCCCCACAATTCTTTTAAAACAAGATGTCTACAATTTATAGCAAACTATTTAGCAACTCTTCAGGTAGATGTCTACAATCTATCTCAGGATAAATTTTTGAATCAATCAACAAAAACACAGGTTTCGCTTCTGTATTACCATCATCATTTACTATAGTGCAATCCAATTTATGAATAATACCCAGTTCTTGATCAAACGCAACTCCTTGCTCTTGCATTGCTCTTTCGCATAAATTTAAATATCTATGTTCGCCTTCTTTATCAAAGAGTA
>Ga0326728_10013444_pt1 | contig 17763 bp, 16 predicted proteins | sample MB3enrmetagenome_FD_207602 | JGI IMG/M metagenome (GOLD analysis project Ga0326728, IMG submission 207602) | Lab enriched peat soil microbial communities from McLean, Ithaca, NY, United States - MB31MN | ecosystem: Environmental > Terrestrial > Soil > Wetlands > Peat | place: USA: New York... | reverse complement strand
CAGCGATGTCGTCCACATCCTTGCGGCTGCCGAGGAAGAAATGATGCGGTAGCCAGACGGATTCCTCATAGGCGGCCCGTTCGGAGACGGGACAGTTATAGAGGCTGCGCAGGTCGAGCGGATTCTCTCTTCCCCACGACAGCGCGGGATAATCTGCGGCCTTGACTGGGAACAAGGCGCTTTTGTACACCGGCTCGTAAAATAGGCCGTCGCACGGAACTCCCTCCATCTCGAGTGCGCCAAGGAACGCGGCGCGTGGAATCCCCTCGAACTGTTCCGGAAGATACTTAAAGACGTATTGATAAGCTGCCACGCGCGTGATGCGACGGTCTCGCTTCAGGAAGGCAAGGCCGCGTGTGCCCGTGATGCGGCTTTCGAGGTATTCCATGTTGGCCTGACGCAAGGTGGCTTGACTCGCCAGGCGCTCGAGCTGCACTTCCAGGATGGCCGCCTGAAATTCCGTGACGCGATAGTTGAAGCCGATTATACGGTGGCCAAATTTATCCGTTTCGCTGGCGCGCCCGCAGTTGACGTAGGATTGCGCCCGCTCCCAAAACTCCAGCTTACTGGTAATCACCGCGCCGCCCTCGCCCGCGGTCATCAACTTACTCGACTGGAAACTGAAGCAGCCCATATCCCCTGTCGCCCCGGCCCCCTTCTTTTTCCACTGTCCTCCGTGCGCATGGGCGCAATCTTCGATCACCAGCAGATGATGCTGCCGGGCGAGACGTCCGATGGCATCGAGGTCCGCAAAGCTCATAGCCAAATGGACTGGCAGGATGACTCGAGTCTTACTGGTAATCGCTTTCTCGATCAAGCGGGCATCGAGGCAATAGGTTGAGGGGTCGATGTCAACGAAAACGGGAACGGCATTGAGCTGAAGCACCGGGCCCACGGTACCTTCCCAGGTGTACGCGGGAACGATGACTCCATCCCCCGGTTGAATCCCCACCGCCTTTAAGGCGACTTCGATGGCCACCGTCCCGTTGGCTACGGCTACACCATACTTGGCTCGGTGGTATTCCGCGAAGCGCTCCGCGAAGGCGCTCGCGTGCTGATTGGGGAAAGGATAACCGCCCCAGTTGCGGCTCTTGAGAACCTGTTGAACTGCTCGCTCTTCCTTGCGGTCATAAACCGGCCAGGAAGCAAAAGGCTTCGTGCGTACGGGTTTCCCACCCGTGATGGCAAGCTTTCCCATAAGAAAGACCTCCAAATAGAATTCAGTATACCAAGCCGGCCGGTGGCCGCAATAAAACGAATGTCTCCGTGTCCTCTGTGCGCTTAAAGCCTCAACACAGAGCGCACGGAGGGTCTCAGTGATCTCTGTGTTTCGTCTTTCCTTGGGCACAGAGACCACGGCGAAAGCACTTCGCGGGTCGCGAAGTGCGTACCGCCGAACTATTTCACGCGAACCACATTCGAATAAGCCGATTCGCCGGCGTCGTTCAGGGCGCGAACTCGATAAGAAATGAGCCCGGCACAATCGGACTGACTGTACGACGCGAGGGCGCCATTGCCGCACAGCGAGTCGACGAATTCCGTCGCAGTAGCAGGGAGAGTCTTTATTTTTTGCCAACCTTCTTCACCGATGCGACGCTCGAGGGCTATCTGGGCCGGATTCCCGCCATGGACCTCCCACGTTAGCCTCAGGCCCTCTGTCTCCGGCTCGGCGCGCAACCCACTAGGGGCCTCTGGCAGCACGTTCCAATCGAAATAGCTCGTGTCCGCAATGGCCAGAACGCTGTCGCGAACCGGGACCGACGCGAGCACGTTGGTCGTACCCTTCTCCCACTCCAGGGGCCGGATCTCACCGGAGACCACGTCAATCAAAGCGGGGTGCTCAATCCCCGTATTTTCCAAAGTCAGGCTTTCGTAAAAAGGCGCAAGAACATTTCCCGGCAAGCTGTGGGCGCCCAACCAGTAGGCCACGATCGCCTTGCCGTTGCGGCCGCGGAAGCCATAAGCAAAGAACGGAAATCCCGAGTTCCGGCGAAGGGCGGGGATGCCAGGACCCTCGATCTTGATAGTAGAATCTAAAGCGGTATCAGAAAAAAGCGCGTTGGCGTTTTGCAGGGAAAAGAATCCCGGGCGAGGAGTGAAATCTTCAGGAAGATTACGCACCCCATGAATCAATCCAAAATCATCGTATTCGTTTCCGTCGGTGGCTGAGGCGATGATCCAGACAAAGGTCTTTACCCCTGCCGCCCAGTTGTACACGAGCATCCGCGGAATATACTTGGCCTGGACGGACTCGTCCGAACCCTGCCAGGAGGGGATGGAATTGAATTCGTCGTCCCAAAACGGGATATCGGAACGGATGCCCGGATAGTGCCGCACCAAGTCGCGAAGTTTTGCCGGAGACTCCGTACCATAGGCGCCATAATCCTCCGATTCGGGGTTGAGGTTCTGGCCGTAGCCCGGATAGGTGTGGTAGGCGAAAATATCGATGCCGGGGGCGCAATCACAGGCGTCGAGCGCACGCCGAGCAAAGTCGCGGTTGGGATCGGCTTGGCCTCCGTAAATCACCTTCGCCTCCTCGTCCGTTTCGTGCACCGCCTTGACAAACGCTCTCAGCAGGCGCCCGTATTCTTCCGGATTCCCCCAGGGATTCCAATAGCCAATGTCCTCCTCGTTCCAAAGCGCCCAGTAGTGAATCCGTCCCTTAAAATGATTCACCATGAAGCGCACGTAACGCGTGAAGGCCTCGATCTGTTCCGGCGTGCGGGGCGGCCAAAAGACGGAATAAAGGCTGCGATCGTCATTGTGAAAGGAACCGGGCATGGGCACGATGGAATCAGGGAGTTTGCCCGAGGGCGAAGTGTACATGGGATTGCCGTACATGAGCTGGACTTGGATATGGATACCGTTGTCGAGGAGCGAATTGACGTATTCGTCCAGCTTGGGAGCGATGGCCAACACGCCGCGCTTCTGCTCCACGTAATCCCAGCTCGTCAAATCTGAGCTGTTCTCGTACTGGCCGATGCGAATCCACTTCGCGCCCGCGTCGAACATCCTCCCCCACCACCAGCGTTCCCACGGCAAGTAAGGCTCGCGTGGAAGGTCCGAGTTGATGCCGAAGCCGTCCGTAATCTGGGACGAGCGCTTGGGTGGAATGTGGTCCGGAAGTTTGTGACGAGCTTCTTGTGCCACGAAGCGCCCGCCAGGGCTCACAAAAAGAACGACAGCCAAGAACAGCAGCGACCAAACATGGGTTTTTCTTTGCACGAGAGGACCTCCCCGAAGAGGCAACTGCCCACAGACCGCGCGCAATGGACTACAGACAACGAACCAGCGACGACGGACCACGGGCAACGGACAACTTACAACAGACTACGGCCGCTCTACATTTCATTGAAACTTGCTGCCCTTCGGAATACTTCCACGTAGTGGCCGTCCTTCTTGGGCTGCTGGCTCATCAATTCCTGCTTGAGCCGGTCAAGATCGGAAGAGTCCCAGTCAGAGCGATACTTGTGGATGGAGGGCTCAAACTGGCTCACGTGCTTGGTTGCGGCTTCGAGCTTCAACTGCGCCACCGAGTCGATGTTAACCCAGTAGTTTGCTTCCTGCGGCGCGGTGTAATAGAAATACGTCACCGGCACGGCGAAAGGTTCGAGGTGCTGCTCGAGGCGCTGATTGGGAAAGTAGAGCCAGAACTCCGCCGCGCGAATTGCATCCAGCGTATTCAGGGCCGCCATGCGATGGTCCGTCTTGTGCCAGCGGGCGTACCAATCCCCCGGATCGATGCTCAAAAGCGCGTCGGGGCGGATGCGGCGAATGATCGCCGTCGCCTCCTCGACGAGCTTCGGCTGGGGAGCGTACTCTAACATGCCATCGTCGTAGCCCATCCATTGGATGTTCTCCACCGGAGTCCCCAGCACCGTTTCCGCCGCTTCCTCCTCCGCCTTGCGGATGCGCGCCAGCTTTTGCGAGCTCATCTGCGGATCATACGAACCCTTGTCGTCATCAGTATAAATGATAATGTAGACCTTATTGTGACGCTGATTCAGCAGCGCAATGGTTCCCCCGGCGCCGAACAGCTCATCGTCCGGATGCGGGGTGAATACAAGCACCGTCTTGCCGGTCATCGACTCGAGGCCGGTCACCTGCGCGGGCGAACTTGCCGGCGCTAAAAGGAATATCAGGACGGTCACGGCAACAATCGGTTTCATGTCGGATCGCTCCTTCCAAATTTCACCACCGCAGGCAGGTCTGCGCTACGTGCTCTTCTCTGTGGCCTCTGTGGTGAAATCCCAGGCTTCGCTCACGGCTGGACATTTTTCGGAAGTGAGGCCTGGCTTCATGTTCGCGCTGCCGCCAGAAAACTTTCCGGGGGTCTCCATAATACGTGCCTCTTCACGAGATCACGACTCTCGAAAGTCGATGCGAACCGGGTGTTCTTTGAAGCCGCGTGTCTTGATCGCGTCGTAGACGGTCCCCAGAACAAACCAGCAGCCGCCAACAACCTTGGCCGGAGTGGGCAAGCTCACCCAGATCGCAAAGCTGAAGATCAGGCCCAGGACGGGCGCCACCGCGTCGGCGAACAGGCGCCTCGAGGCGCGGGACGAAGGCGCCAGGTAGAATTGGCGCAATGCGGCCGCATTAACGCCCATAAAGGCGAGGAAGGCACCAAAATTGATCAGCTCAGCCGCTCGCTCATAATTCAGGACGATAGCTCCTAAAAAGGCGATCACGCCTATCATAACGATATTGAAGCTGGGAGTGTTTCGCTTGGGGCTCAGGTAGGCAAAGAAGCGACGAGGTATAACGTTGTCGCGGCCCATGCCGAAGAGCAGGCGCGAGAGTCCCGCCTGCCCACTTAACCCGGAACCCAGATTGGCGATAATCAAGACTCCGGCCAGGGCCTGAAAGAGCAATTTCCCACCCACCACTTGAGTGACATCCATGAAGGCGGTCTCGAGATTTGGAAACGTGTGCCAGTCAGGCCACACGCGCTGCGCGAGGTAAATCTGGAGACCGCCGAAGAGTCCGGTGAACAAGCAGACCGTCACGGTGGCCACCAGAACGTTTCGGCGCGGGTTTATGGCGTCTTCCGCCAGTGTCGTAATGCCGTCAAATCCGATATAGGTCAGCGCGGCCAACGAAGTCCCCACGGCAATGGAAGAGGGGTGGAAGGTTGCCGGGTTGTAAAAAGGCTGAGTCGAGAAGACGCCGTGCCAGCCCTGTAAGTGAAAGAGAAGACGTAGGGCGAGGACGATAAAGACCAGGATGACGGCAGTCATGATGGTGGCCAGCACAAAATTGGTGCGCGCCGTGGTGCGGATGCCACGCAGGTTGATCAGGGTCATTGAACCCGCGAAAGCGGCGGCCAGGACCACGTACGGAATTTCAGGGACCAGGCGCTGCACGGTTAGGGCGCCATACACAGTGCAAATGAGAGGGACGATCAGGTAATCGAGAAACATAGCCCAGCCCGCCAGGAAGCCCAAGTGGGGGTTCAGGCCGTAACCTACAAAGGTGTATGCGGACCCGGCGGAGGGGTAAACGGCGGCCATCCGGCCATAACTAAAGGCGGTCAGGAGCATGGCCACCATCGCCAGCAGAATCGTGGTGACCGCGTGGCCGTCGGAGAGTTTCTGGGCCACCCCGAAAAGGGGCACGGGCGCGATGGGCATGATCAGAACGATGCCGTATAGGATCAAATCCCAGAGCGTCAGCACGCGTTTCAGGTGGGGCGTGGTTTCGGCAGAAGGCGTTGATGTGGTCACAGGTCTCTACCGTTGGGGCGGAACGTACCCAGGAGGAGGAGCCGACCCCTCGCCAAAAAAGAAGCGCTCCATTTGCTGCGCGATGAATTCCTGAGCTTCCTTGCTGGCAGGAGCCAGGCGATACTCATTGATGAGCATCCGCAAAAAGTTCAGCCATTGATCCCAGGCTTCTTGCGAGACTTGGTCATAGATCCGCTGGCCCAGCTCGCCGCTCCAAGGGGGCTCTTCGAGGCCCGGAAGCTCTTTGCCGAGCTTCACGCATTTCACCATTCGTTGTGCCATTCAACCTCCTGGTTTATTCCTTCCGGTAGATTACCAAATCTACCACTTCACCCTCGAAAAGAGAAATCGGCTCGTGCGGCTCGAGGAGCCCTTTGTAGAAAGTGGCGGCGACGCGTAACGGCCGCGAACCTTTCGACGCATTCGTCACCCCTGCTTCCCCTCCCCGAACGGGGAGGGGAGTAGCACGGTTTCCCACCCCTAATTCCGCTTCCGGGGCGGGGTGGGAAACGTGGGAATCCGCCACCCCTGTTTCTCTTCTCTGGACGGGTGAAGCGAAGGCCTCGCCCACCTGTGATTCCCCTCCATGTTCGGGGACGGAAGCAAGAGACAGGGGATCAACAGTCCGCTGCCTTCTCCCTGACTGCGCCTCGTCCAGGGCCCGATTGGCAAGCCGATCAGCTTCGCGATTCCGTTCGCGCGGTACGTGCTCGATGGAGAAAGATTCCAGGCGTGAGATCAACTCCAGCGCCCGCTCGTGCAGGGGTCTCAACCCCGGACTCTTGACCTTGTAGACGCCTTTGATTTGGAGTTCCAACAACTCCGAGTCCGTCCGCACGTGAACCCGCAGGTAGTGTTTGCGGAGGACGTGATCGAGGGCCGCAATCAGTCCCTGATATTCAGCGACATTATTGGTGGCTTTCCCGAGATACCCTGAAAATGCGGCCAGCCTGGGGCCATCGGCAGAATCGATGACCACACCATAAGCTGCCGGGCCGGGGTTACCGCGCGAGCCGCCGTCGATGTGAACTATAACCTTTGGGGATTGGGACATGCCGAGAGATCGAAAACCGAACTACACCGTTGCTTCGGCCTCTGAACCATTGACTTCGCCCGTCGGCGCCGGCGCAGGCTCAACGTAGAAAATGATCCGCCCGCAGTTTTCGCAGGTCAGAAGCAGCTCGTTGGTTCGCACTTCGTTATAGATTTGGGGGCGCACGAGAACATTGCAAGCGGTGCAGAGCCCTTCGCGAACCTCCGCCACGGCCATGCCGCGTCTCGCCGGGCGAATCCGTTCGTAGAGGCTTCGCGTGGGCTCGCTCAAGCTATCCTGGATTTCAGCGCGGCGGGCTTGCAATGCGCGGCGCTCGTCGTCGTCGGCCTTTTGCTCTGATTCGAGTTTCGCCACTTCAGCCGACACGCGCGCCTTCTCAATCTCCAAACGCGCCGCGGCCTCCTGTACGTGCTTCTGAATCTCTTCCGCTTCCAGCATCTTCTCCAGAATTTCGTCCTCGATGGCGCGCACCTTGGCTTCTTCGCCTTCGATCTCCTTCGTCATGGCGCGGAATTGGTCGTTGGTTTTCACCTGGTAGAGCTGGTCCTTGTGCCTGGCGATTTTCTCCTGAATGACTTTGACATCGCCGTCCAGCTCCTTGCGGTCATGCTGATTGGCGGCCAGACGCTTCTTGCGCTCCTCCTGGGCGTGAATAAATTCATCCAGGCGGGAGTGGAGGGATTGAATTTGCGCAGGCAAGGAGTCGATCTGCCTGGTCAATTCAGCAATCTTCAGATCGACCTGCTGAAGCTCGATGACATTCTTGAGGTCCGGATGCACTTCCTCTCCTCGTCTGAAGCGTCGTTTTCATTCTGGCACATTCCGGAGGATGGGGCAAGAAATCAGTCGTGAGGAATCGGGTTACTTCCTCGTGATCCGTTGAATGGACAAGGCATGTCCGGTTTGGGGGTCGGCTTCAATCAGCACGGCATGAAGTCGAACATCGCCCTTGGCGACTTCAAAGCGAGTGGGCATTTGGTTGAGGAACTTCTGAATCACCGTTTGCTTGTCAATCCCGATAACCGAATCGAAAGGGCCCGTCATCCCGAGGTCGGTAATGTAAGCGGCACCGCGGGGAAGGATCGTCTCATCCGCCGTGGGGATATGAGTGTGCGTGCCCAGCACGGCCGTCACGCGGCCATCCAGGTACCAGCCCATGGACACCTTCTCGGAGGTCGCCTCGGCATGCACGTCCACGATGCGCAGCTTGACCTCCGCCGGAATCTTGGCCAATTGTTCATCCGCCGCCCGAAACGGGCAATCGATGGGATTCATAAAGATCCGTCCTTGAAGATTCAAGACGGCGTAGTCAAATCCGGATCGAGTCTTGCCCAGGTACAAGCCGTGGCCGGGAACGCCCGGGGGGTAATTGGCAGGCCGCAGCAGGCGGCCGTCGGAATGCTCATTCAGATAGGCGTAGATTTCCTTCTTGTCCCAGATGTGATTCCCCGACGTCAACACGGCAATCCCCGTATCGAGCAGTTCTTCCACCAGGGGAGGCGTGATGCCGAAGCCGGCAGCGGCATTTTCGCCGTTGGCGAGCACCAGATCAGGGCCGTACTGCCCCACCAGCGTGGGCAGCAACTCTTTCACAATGCGCCGGCCGGGGTGGCCGAAAATATCGCCGATGAAGAGTATTCTCATGACTTGGCTCAAACTGGTTCCTTCAGGTAGCGGTCGAGCAGCCGGGAGCACTCTTCCACCTTCTCGTCCACGCGTTTGGTTTTTTCCTCGTATCTGGCCTTGATCTGGTGGAACTCGTCGGCAATGTTGAGCGCCGCCAGCACCGCGATGCGCAACGAATCGACTGTTCGTGTGCGCCCAGCGATGGCGCGCATTCTGCCATCCAGGAATTCCCCCAGCTTCTGGATGTAGGCCTCGTCCAGGTCGCCCCGGACGTAGTATTCCTGATCGAAGATAACCACCCTGATCCCTTCGGTGTCTTTGGCCACGTTGCGACCGGCCTCCTTCTCTGGCGTGCTTTCCCAGTTAATTGACTACCGGAACCAACCCTGCCCCTCCTTATCAAGGAGGGGAGTCAGATCTCCACCGAAGAGGGAGCTACATCACGAAGTCCTTGGGAGGGGCGGTTCGCAAACCGCGCCACGAGTGGTGAGCGCCTATCCGCCGGACTCCGTCGAGGTCAACGCATCGATCCGTTGGAGGAGCTTCTCGATGCGAATCCGCACCTCTTCCCGTTCGCGCCGCAGTGCGACGAGTTCCCGTTCGTGGGCGTCGATCACCTTGGCCCGTTCCCGCGACTCCGTCCTGAGCTTTTCAAGGTCCTGTTGCAACGCAAGCTTTTCCGCTTGGGTTTGCTTGATCAACTCGAAGGTCTTCACAACCCTCTCTTCCAGTTTTCGCAGTGGATCGTCGGTGTCGCTCACGCGGTTTCCCCTATTCTTTATGGGGACAGCTCGCCGTCCCCTTCGTTATACCTCAACCCATCGACCGGGTAGGTCAAGCCCTACCGCTGCGTCAGCCTTAGCCTCGCAAAGTAACGCCCAGCGGCTCGAGAGCCGCCACGACCCGTTGACTGGCTGCCGCGATCTCCTCGCTCGTCAGCGTGTGCGCTGGGCTCTGGAAAGTCACCCGCAAAAGAAGGCTGTAATAGCCAGGGCGTATCGAACCACCCCTGAATAGGTCCACTGGGCGAAGACTTTGGATCTCCTCCAGAGCTACGCCGCGAAGAGCGGCTTGGAGACGCGCAAACGTCACGTCTTCCGGAATCACCAATGAGAAATCGCGCTCCACCGCAGGGAACTTCGAAAATGGACGGAAGACCCGGGAGCGCAGTGAAAAACTCAGAAGGCGATCGAAGTCCGCCTCGGCGAGCCAAGCCGGCTGGCGTAGTTTGTAATCGCGTTCGACTTCGCGGCGGAGCTGTCCGAAGGTGACGATAGAGTCGCCGTGCGATTTGAATTGGCCGTTCTGGCTGGGTTCGTAATGGCGGCATTCCGCTGCTGCAAACTCGATTTCGGGAATCTCAAAAAGCCCCAACAGGGATTCGAGATCACCTTTTATGTCAAAAAAGTCGAGCGCCCTTTCACGATCGTGGACGGAAGCCGGGCGCCGGCGCCCCGTGAGGCCCAGACTCAGAACACGGCGTTCCTGGGGCGCACCACTCGAGGCCAGCGAATAAGTCTTCCCCAACTCGAACAGACGGACCTCGTTTTGGTCCCGGTCGAGATTCCAGCGCAAGGCGTGAACCATGCTCGGGACCGCTGACGTCCGTAAGGCAGAGGCTTCCTGGCTCAGGGGATTTGCCAGAACCACCGGAGGCTGGTCGGAGAAGCGGGAATTCTCCTCGGGGTCCATGAGAGAAGACTGGATCGTCTCGAAGTATCCCAGGCTGCACAGCAGATTCGAAACAGCCAGTTCTTTCTCCCGCGTCGCGTCGCGCTCCGGCCGGGGAGGGGCGGAACGTACTCGGGCCGGGAGGCGGTCGTAGCCGAAGTGGCGCGCCACTTCTTCAATCAAGTCGACTTCCCGGTTGACGTCCAAGCGGAAGGAGGGCGGGGTCACTCGCCAACCTTCCGTTCCTCGCCGCTCGGTCATGAATCCCAGCGAGCGCAAAATTCGCTCGACTTCTTCCCAGGGAATCTCCGCTCCCAAGATGCGCCGGATTTCGTTGCGCCGCAGCACCAGGTCCTCGCGCAGCCTGGGCGCCGGGTAAACGTCCACCAACCCCCGAAGAACTTCGCCCCCCGCAAGCTCAGCCATTAGCCCAGCGGCACGGTCGATGGCCACAGGAGCCATTTCAATGTCCGCACCGCGCTCGAAGCGGTGCGAAGCCTCGGTGTGCATTCCATGCGCCTTGGCGGTGCGCCGGATCGAGACAGGATCGAACCAGGCGCCCTCGAGCAGCACGGAACGCGTGGTGGGAAAAATCTGCGAGTCTTCGCCGCCCATGACGCCGGCCAGGGCCACAGCACGCCGGGCGTCGGCGATGACCAGATTCTCAGAGGTGAGTACTCGGTCCGTACCCTCGAGCGTCCGCAGCAGTTCGCCGGGAAGCGCCCGGCGCACGATAATCTTGCGCTCTTTGATGCGCGCCAAGTCAAACGCGTGCAGAGGATGTCCGAGCTCCATCAGCACGTAGTTGGTGATGTCCGCTACGTTGTTAATGGGCCGCTGGCCCACAGCCTCCAATCGCCTGACCAGCCAATCCGGCGAGGGCTTCACTTTCACGTTCTGAACTACGCGCGCGCAGTATCGCGCGCACAGATCGGGATCGGCGATCTGGATGGATATTTCCTCGGAACTTCGAACCCCTGACTCCTTGACGAAAATCTCCAGCCGCTTCAGCGTCTTTCGGTAGTAGGTCGCCGCTTCCCGCGCCATTCCGTAGTGGCTGAGGCAGTCCGGCCGGTTGGTGGTGACTTCTACGTCCAACACCCAATCGCCGCCGGCCTCCGCCAACGACTCCGCGTTCAAGCCGGCCATCGTCAGGTCAGCCTTGAACTGAGCTGGCTCGGTGGGAATCTCCACGAGTTCTTTAAGCCAATTGAAGGAAACTTTCATTAAGAGTCCACAGTCGACAGTCCAAAGTCAATAGCAGGGAATAGGATCTTCCCTGTTCCCTATTCCCTTCAGAACTGCTCCAGGAACCGCACGTCGCCGTGGAAAAAGAGCTGAATATCATTGATGTCGTACTTCACCATGGCGAAACGATCCACGCCGAGTCCAAAGGCCCATCCGGAATACTTGTCGGGATCGATGCCGCCATTGCGCAGGACCTGCGGGTGCACCATGCCGCAGCCCATGAGCTCGATCCATCCACTCTGTTTGCACACCCGGCAGCCTTGCCCGTCGCAAACAAAGCAACTCACGGCGACTTCCCCGCTCGGCTCGGTGAACGGGAAGAAACTCGGCTGGAAGCGGGTGCGGACCTTCTCACCAAAGAGCATCTTGGCGAAGAAATCAAGGGTGCCCTTCAGATCCGCGAAGGTGATGTCCTCATCAACGGCCAGCCCTTCGATCTGGTGGAACATGGGCGAGTGGGTGGAATCGGGACTATCGTGGCGGTAGCACTTGCCGGGGATGATGATGTGGAGCGGCGCGCCATACTTCTCCATGGCGCGGATTTGCACCGGCGAAGTGTGAGTCCTCAAGACGGTCTTCGCGTCGATGTAGAACGTGTCCCAATCGTCCCGCGAAGGATGGCTCTCCGGGATGTTCAGAGCGTCGAAGTTATAATAGGTGCTCTCGATCTCCGGGCCGCTCTCGATCCGGAAACCCAAGCGCAGAAAGATATCCTCAATTTCTCGCTGCATTCGGGTCACAGGATGGATGGAGCCGAGGGGGCGATGGAAGCCGGGGAGCGTGAGGTCCCTCGGCGCCGCAGGAGCGGTTTCGAAGGCGAGTGGCAATCCCATCTGCACCACCTGCGCTTGTTGAATCGGTATTGCCTCGACCAGCTTTTCCAATTCCAAGCCGGCAGTGGAACGACGCAGCTCGTTGAATTGCCTGCCCACCACCGGCTTCAATTCCTTCCCCGCCGGCTTTAACCAGTTCTCATCCACGTGCGAGAGAAACCCGCCCTTGCGCGCCAGCCACCTGTCGCGGAGCGCCTTCGAGAGCTTCTCCCGCTGAGCTTGGTCGGCCGCTCCGCGGGAGACCAGTTCCGCGCGCTCCCGCTCGGCCGCCGCGCGTAACTCCGCGAACAGCGACTCCACACCCGGCGCGTCAGAGACGCCCAGTTGTTGAAGGGTCTTTTTGGTTTTGTCGAAAATCGTCATGGAAAAGATCACGGACTGACAGTTGAGGGTTGAGCGGCCGGAACGGCCTGCTTGACTCGACTCGCCAGCTCGGCAAAACCCGCCTGGTCGTTCACAGCCAATTCGGCGAGCATCTTGCGATCCAGCTCAATACTCAGTTTCTTCAGTCCAAATATGAACTGGCTGTAGGTAAGATCGTGGGCGCGCGCGGCGGCCCCGATGCGGATGATCCAAAGCCGGCGGAAATCACGCTTCCGTTGCCGCCGCCCACGATAGGCGTAACGGCCAGCCTTATCCGCAGCTTCCTTCATGAACTTGTAGAGCTTGCTCTTGTTGAGAAAATAGCCCTTGGTGAGCTTGGCGAGTTTCTTCCGATTCGCGCGGCGCACTGTGCCGCGTTTGACGCGAGGCATGGGGTTTGCTCCTTTCGATTTGATTCGGGGCGGCTAGTCCCGCTTCGCGGGATGAAGGCACCCAGCCGTTGGCCTTCCCGCACCCGTTTAAGAACAGGGAACAGGTTACAGGGAACAGGGGAAAGGGAACAGGGAACAGGTTACAGGGAACAGCGGAAAGAGAACAGGGAACAGGTTACAGGGAAGCAGGTTAGAAAACTCACAAAGTCGCCAGTTGGCTCCTCTTCCATGCTCCCTATTCCCTTTTCTCCGTTCCTTGTTTCCCATTCCCTATTCCCCGTTCCCTATCCCCTCTTCCCTGTTCCCTGTTCCCTCTTCCCTGTTCCCTGCTCCCTATTCCCTATTCCCTGTTCCCTATTCCCTGTTCCCTCTTCCCTGTTCCCTATTCCCTGTTCCCTTCTTACAGTCCGTACGGCAACATGGCCCGAATGGCCGGAGCATTCGCAGGGGAAACGACTACGGATTTAACCAGCCTCCGCTTGCGCTTTCTCGCCTTCGAAGTAAGGATATGGCGCGCAAAGGCGTGCCGGCGCTCCACCTTGCCGGTGGCCGTCACTTTGAAGCGCTTCTGTGCGCCCTTATGGGTCTTCAGCTTCAGCTTGATCTTCTTCGGCTTTGGCAACTCTCTCCTCCAGTCTAATTCCCTGCACGTCTCGAGCTCACGCGAAATGGCGAGGTAAACTCGCCGCTACTATGGCGAAGTGACCGCCTCCAGTCCAATCCCGTGCGCGTCTCGGCTTGGCGCAAAATGGCGAGGTAAACCCGCCGCTCCCATGCTGCGCATTGGCGAGGCGAAGGCGCTGCTCCCCTGGCGAAGATCAAAGACAGGAGCTACCGCCCCGACTGTTCCTCCGACGGTCCGGAAAGAGTGGGGGCAGGCGCAGCAGCTATAGGCGCCGGAGCCGGCTTCGGCTGAGGCGGCCTGACGGTGGCTGCGGATGTCCCCGCCGCAGGCCGCGGCGCCTGGGCGGGCGCGCCTTTGCCAGGAGCTTTGCGCGCGGCAATAATGGTTGAGAGATTCGGCCCCTCGATCTTCGGCCGCGTCTCCACCATACCGACCTCGCTCACCTCTTCAGCTAACCTTTCCATCATTCTGAATCCCAGGTCGCGATGGGCCATTTCGCGGCCTCGGAACATGACCGTGACCTTCACCTTGGCCCCTTCGCGCAGGAAGTCGATGACTTTGTTGCGTTTGGTTTCAAAATCATGCGCGGAAGTCCTTGGCCGCATCTTCACTTCCTTGAGCTCGATCGACTTCTGATGCTTGCGCGCCTCATGCTGCCGCTTGCTGAGCTGGTAAAGGTATTTGCCGTAATTGATGATGCGGCAGACGGGCGGGTTCGCTGTGGGGGCAACTTCCACGAGGTCCAGACCCTGGCCTCGCGCGATCTTCAGAGCTTCGTAAGGCGGCATGATTCCGAGTTGTCCGCCCTCTTCGTTGATCACCCGAATTTCCCGGGCGCGAATCCTCTCATTTATTCGAACAAATCGGTCGGCGATAGGCATTCCCTCCTGGCCCCTTGGGGCCTCACGCTTTCGCTAAATCTCTTGACTTGGCAGGAGCGCATGGCCATGCGTCCCTGCAGCTTCCGAATTGGCGACGCCGGGGCGCATGGCCATGCGCCCCGGCATATCCAAAGGCGAGAACACAGCTTACCACTTCGCAGCTCGGGTGTCGATAAGCTGTCGAATCCAAGCCGTAAAATCGAGCAGCGCTTGAAAGCCGGTATCACCAGTGTCACGGCGCCGGACGGCAACGCCGCGGCTCTGGGCTTCGCGATCGCCGACGACCAGCATGAACGGCGCCTTCTGGAGCTGCGCGTCCCGGATGCGCGCATTCAATTTCTCATTGCGATCGTCCAGGCTGGCGCGCACATTGGCCCGGCGTAATTCCTCGTAAACCTCGCGAGCGTAAGTCGAATGCTTGTCACTCACCGGGAGCACCACAGCCTGCACCGGAGCCAGCCAGACCGGGAAAGCTCCCGCATAGTGCTCAATCAGCACACCGAAGAAACGCTCGAGCGCCCCAAGCAGAGCACGATGCACCATGATCGGCTGGTGAGCGCGTCCGTCGGCCCCCGTGTATTCCAGGCCGAAGCGTTGGGGCAAGTAGAAATCGAACTGCACAGTGGTGAGCTGCCACGGCCGGTTCATGGCATCGAGGAGTTTGACATCGATCTTCGGCCCGTAAAAGGCCGCTTCGCCGGGCACGCGCCGGAAGCGCATCTCGCGCCTGCGCAACGCCGACTCGAGCGACTTCTCAGCCAATTCCCACTGCGCGGGCTCGCCGGAGTATTTCTGGCGGTCCGCGGGATCCCAGGTTGAAAGGTCAACCTCGTATTGGCTGAAGCCGAAAGTCTTCATCAGCATCAGCGCGAAGTCCACGCAGGCGCCCGCTTCGGCTTCCACCGTCTCCGGCGTAGCGAAGATGTGCGCATCGTCCTGTGTGAAGCCCCGAACCCGGAGCAGACCATGCATCACGCCGGAGCGCTCGTAGCGATAGACCGTTCCAAACTCCGCCAGGCGCATCGGCAACTCGCGATAGCTCCGCCTCTGGTCTTTGTAAATGAGGATGTGGAACGGGCAGTTCATGGGCCTCAACTGGTATTCCGCGTCCTCGAGCGGCATGGGCGTGAACATGTTCTCACGGTAAAAACCCCAGTGTCCGCTGGTCTTCCACAAATCCACCCGCGCTACATGCGGCGTGAACACCAAGTCGTACCCCTGCCGGAGCAGCTCCGCCCGCATGAAATCTTCGATCTCCTTGCGGATAATGCCGCCCTTGGGGTGCCAGAAAACGAGCCCGGGACCGGCCTCGTCCTGGATGCTGAAAAGATCAAGCTCTTTGCCCAGCCGCCGATGGTCACGTTTCTTTGCTTCTTCGAGCTGCGCCAGGAAATCATCCAATTGCTTCTGGGTGAAGAAGGCAGTCCCGTAAATGCGCTGCATGGGATGCGAGCTCTCGTCACCCTTCCAGTGCGCCCCCGCCACGCTTAACAGCTTGATGGCTTTGATCCGTCCCGTGGAGGGAACGTGCGGCCCGCGGCAGAAATCCAGGAACTTGCCGGTGCGATAGGCGCTGAATACGGGCTCGGCCTTCTCTTCGATGAGCTCGCACTTCAAGAATTCGCCCATCTCCGCGAACAGCTTTTTCCCCTCTTCCTTCGAAAAATGAACCCGCTCGTTCGGGTAGTCCGCCTTGATGATCTCACGCATGCGTTCTTCAATCTTCTGGAGATCATCTTCTGTGAAGGGCTTCTCGCGATAGAAATCGTAATAGAAGCCGGTTTCTGTGGCAGGGCCGACTCCCGGGTGCGCGTCCGGGAAAAGTTCGGTGACCGCGGCGGCAAGAACATGGGACGCCGAATGCCGGTATATCTCCAGACCTTCCGGGGAGGAAGGAGTAATGAATTGGATCGGCCCACTCTGCTCGAGCGGAGTCGAAAGATCCACCAGGCGCCCGTCCAGCTTGGCGGCCAGTGCGTCCGCCGCCAGCCTTGGCCCAATTGACTTGGCCACCTCCAGCGCCGTTGTCCCTTGCGGGAATTCCTTCGCTGTCTTGTCAGGGAATTCGATTAGAACGTTTGCCATTCCTCACTTACTTCCGATTCTCATTAGGGTCTTGTCTTAATATAGCAATACCGCGGCGTGCGGTCAAACAACTTGCGTGGGCGGCGCGCATGGAAGATGGAAACTGGAAAATGGAAAATGGAAAATAGAAACTGGGAATGGCCAGTAACGATCTCCGGTCCCCGACACACATATCCCGCTTACTCAGTTACCAATCTCCAGTTTTTCTTGCACCGGGCCAATTGTCCGGTTTTCAGCTACCAGCTACCAGTTACCGTGGGCCAGTTTCCAGTTTCGACTTTCCAGTTTCCAGTTTCGAGCTTCCATTTTCCAGTTTCCACTTTCCAGCTTCTGCCTTTTCCAGCAGAATTTGAGTGTTTTGGAGCCTTTTGGCGGCTGAAAAATGGGTTCGTTTTGAGCGTTGAAAGATACTAAGTCATTTGTTTGCAATATATTCTTGAGTTCGTTCCCACGATTTAGTATCTTTCTTCGATTTCGCCACAAGAAGTGGCCAACGCGGACTGCCGGTCTTGGGGTCCGGTACCCTTCCACGCAGGACGCCGTAGCGCAGACCTGCTTTTCAGGGTTCGCAGTGCTTGAGTATCCATAGCGACGAGTACGGTTCCCACAATCCGACCAAGCCTTCGTCTGGCGTGGTTCAAGGCGGCAGCTCCGCAAGCTCCGCTGCCGCACTCCATCAACGTGGTGGCAACAGGTACCACAAATCTGCTTTTCAACGCCTGCGGCTCTTGGTTGGGCCGATGGCTGGAGACCCGCAGAGACGGAGGTAGCTCGGACCTCCGGTTGTGAGGTCCGCGGCTCTTCCCCACAAGGCGGCGCACCGCAGTCCCCATCGTTTGGCGTCTCAGGCTCTTCTACACCGCCACGAGGCCCGCCCGAGGGATGCGGGCCACCCACAAGCTTCGATAACAGGTCCGTCCTACGTGCTTCTTCTCTCTTCTTCCGCTTCTCCTGTATCTCCTCCAGCAATCGAATCTTGCGTTCCAATTGCCGGTGCAGCGCATTCTCCTGCCGGATGATCGCCGCCCACTGCGCCTGCGTGGGCGCCGTCGCCGCCACCCGCGCCGCCCGCGAGTTCTCCACGTGCTCGTGCAGGAACTGTTCGTATTCCGTCAGAACATCCGAGGTCTCCTCCGCCAGCCCCGCCCGGAACGCAAGCTTGTTTTGCTCGAATTCCTCGCTCCCCGGCGGCAGCCTCTCCAGCCGGCTGTACTCTTTGAGCAATCCCGACCCCCGCAAGGTCGGCTTCTCTCCGTACA
>Ga0326728_10013443_pt1 | contig 17763 bp, 15 predicted proteins | sample MB3enrmetagenome_FD_207602 | JGI IMG/M metagenome (GOLD analysis project Ga0326728, IMG submission 207602) | Lab enriched peat soil microbial communities from McLean, Ithaca, NY, United States - MB31MN | ecosystem: Environmental > Terrestrial > Soil > Wetlands > Peat | place: USA: New York... | reverse complement strand
ACCCAGTGTGACGCTCGTGATCGGGGCGTTCGCTGGCGGCAAATTGGGCGGGGCGGTGAGCGTGATGCTTAAAGTGATGTTGGTCCCATTGCCCCGGCTTACCGCGCCGCCAGGGACGGAAAATGTTCCGCCGCTGTTGCCACTCGTGGAACCGCCGGTTCCGGCGGGATCGTAAGCGGCCAGCGCCGTCTGTGCGACGCGGTAAAAACGGTGATTGTCAGTTGGGTTTTCGGTGTAACTCGCCGTGTTCAACACCGCGGCGACGGTCGTTGAATTGATGGTCCACGCTGAATAATTTGTCGTGGACTGCACCATGTAAGTGCCACCCTCCGTCGCGCTCCATGTCAAAGTCACTGCGCCAAGGTTCACCGTGGGTGTATTCAATGACGGTGTGGCCTCCGGGCCTCCGAGGAAATTGGTCGTGACCGATTCCGTGATGGATGAAACATTGCCGCCGACGGGGCTGCCGTAGTAGCCGCGTCCGATGTTATAGGGGAAGACCGGGGTGCCGTTGGCTGAAATCGCGACGAAGTAGGCGTAAGTGCCGTTCGGAAATTCCGGCGTGACGCAAAAGCGCCCGTTGTATTCGTCGAGATCGAAATCCACGCCCTGCGTGTAACCGTGGTCACCGAGGTAATCGTTGTCCTCCATGTAGCGCCCCAGTGGATAGCTCGTGCTGACGCTCGGACCGGATTCGTTGGACGACACGTTATACAACCTCACCGCCCACTGCGGAATGGTCATGCGCCCGTTGGCGGTGAGATTGCTCGTGCCGTAACTCCCATTGCGAATCACATAGCCGGAAATCATCCGGCGGATGCCACTGTTGGCATTGCTTGCGTTGGAATACCCGTAAGGCCCATAAATCGGAAAGCCATCGGACACCCAGCCGAGAATCGGCGAGTGTTTCACCGGCAAGTTCGTGGATTCGGAATAAGTTTTGGTCGCCGTGCTGTAATTCACATGGTCGCCGAGCAGGTAGCGCAAGCCGGGCGGATTGGCGTGGTAATGATAGGTGCCTGTGTTTTGCTGGTGCGCGTTCCCTGCGTCGAACGTCGCCCCTTCGTTCACATAAGCATCGCGGTTCCAATAACCCGTGCCGCCGCCGCTGGTGTCAGTCGTGCCGTTCCAGTAAAAAGCGTCCCAACTGTTGAACATCTCGACGCCATCCACAAAGATGCCAATCTGGCCGCCTTCCGTGATTGATTTCGTCGCTGGCACGCTGTTGGTGCGCGGCACCCGATACAATAACTTCTGATTCACCGGCAGGTTCGGAAACGCGCCATTAAGCCACGGCCCCATGTTGTAACTGGCCAACCCGGAACTGAGGACATAAACCGAGTCGGAGGACGAATACACTTCCTGCACCCCGCAATACGCCGGCAAGGACTGGGTTTGCGAACCATTGCTCCACGTTGTCAACACCGTGCCGCTGGCGAGCATGATGTCGTTGGTGTAAATCCGCGCATATTTGCCGGAATAAGTCGTGAACCAGCAATTCGTGCGCGGGTCGCCGGCCTGACCGGAGGCCGCCAGCGCGAATAGAATCCCGAGCGAGGTGGCCATGAAGTGTGATTTCCATTGGTCATGAATTTGAATTTTCATGGTGTCACCTTACGCGAACCAACCTTAAGACAAGATTAAGCCAACTCTTTTTTGTTCACGGCGTGGCAATTATTATCTGCATATTCCACGAGAGCGTTTTCAGGACAACTCCAGCCGCGAAAGTTCATTCGCCTATTGCCTTGGACCACAACATCGGCCACAACCACCGGACGTTCCCATCCGTCGTTGGCCACAGGATTGCGGTCCGGCTGCCCTCGCATCATTGGGGGCAACGCCGCCACAATTTCAGGACTCAATGGCGCTTCAGGCACTTTTTCACCGAACGCAGCGGACACCGCCCGTCTCGGGCATCCGCTACCACCGGTAATATCGGTAGGGATTATCTCCCATAGGGAAATCGGCGCGATAATCGGGGTAATAATACCCGAGAGACCGGGCACCCTCCGGCTTGGGATTCAGGGGCTTTGGCAAGCCAGCTCGGTAGCCTGTACTCTGACGCCCCGGCCGATCAGCCTCCAAGTTGGGGGCCGGGGTGTCGAGGGGATGGAATATCCGGCTATCCACCGGGAAACTGGCACCCAGGTTGGCCAACAACTGGGCCACGGCGCGGGTGGACCTCCAGCGCGTGTAGCGAAAATAGGTCTTCTCGTCCGCGTGGAAGCAATCCGGGTCCACTTGACATAAGATCGCCACGCCCTTGCCTACCGTTTTGCGGCCAATCAGTCCATCTGCCCCGACATCCGCGCCTGCGCTTAGGACCCAGGGGGAACTGTCCAAGAAGCTGCGCCAGCGAAGATCGGACTTGCTCAGGCCCCGAGCTTCGGGCCACTCGGGTACAGACAGCGACCCGGCAAAATGGGCTGCAGCCGGCTTCAAAGTGTTGCCGAGCCACCCCTCCGCCTGCGAACGCGGCAAAAAGAACGCCTTGCCGCCTTCCTCCAGGTAGGCGTTGAGTGCCGCCGTGTCGAAGGCCGCATCCGGACCGATGAGCAGCAACCCGGCGCCCCTGGCCAGCGCGTCCGACCGCTCGTAACTCACCCCGATCCTGTCCAGCCACGCCGCGCCCGTTGCGCCGCCGAGATACACGACCTTGCTCACCCGTGGAGAGAGGGGAGAGTGAAGCGCGTAGTCAACGATGCGCCCGGCTATGCGCCGCGCCGCAGGATCCGGGACCACATGGTCCTCCAGGTCCAGGGTGCAGACGATCAGCCGTCCTTGGCCGCAGTCTAGCTCCATCAGCGGCGTATAGGCCAAGTCGAACTCGCATTCCAACAGGGGACGCCAGCCGCTGCGGTGGGGCTTCTCGATGGGAGCGCTGGTAATTCCTCCGCGGTTGCCCCAATGCCACCCGGCGTAGGGCTGATCTCCTTCGTCTCCCAAGGGGTAAGTTCCCGCCACGTACTCCGGGTAAGCCTCAATCAAGGTGCTGCTCCCCGTCCAGTCGCGCAGATCGTCGGCATCCATCCCGCGGGTGACCGGGGAATTCATGGGGAAGACGCGCCGGCTCACCTTCGGGCACACGCGCCACCCAAGGGCCTGTTCCATCCATTCCGGGTCTTGTCCACAGATCAGAGCGCGGCCTCCCGCCTGCACATAGGACTCCAGCTTGGCAGCCACTGTCGTGTCGTCCTTCATGGCGTTGCATCCGATAACCACCAACGGCGCCGCCCCGCCATCCCAGGCCCGGGTTCTGTAGCCCAGGTTCGCCAGCATTTTACTGGTCATGCCATCCCGATCCACCACCGCAATCTCACCGCTGCCCGGCAGGTCCTGGCCAAAGACACGAAACGCAAAGGCATCCTGGTGCTGGGTCTGCCCGATAGTTGCGGCCAGCGCGATCTTGCCGTCCGCATTGCCACCGGCCTCCTCAGCGGGCGCGATTACTTGGAAGGGAATGAATCGGATCTCCGTAACCGCCAAGCTGCCGTGCTGCTCACCCTTATCCACATCCTTCCCGCCGACCGTGGCAGTCCAGGCTGCCGTAAAATCCTGGGGCTGGCGTGTGTCGTTGATCAGGACAATCTGCTTCTCGATCTTCTGTCTGGATCTGAAGTTGTGGTCCTTGGCTGTGTATGCCTCCGCTGGGCCGGCGATCCACGCCAGGGTCGGTCCGTTGTTCTCCTTGAGCGCGTCCTTCATCCACGACCAGGTCCGCAGGCCGCCTGGCAGACCTGCTGTCCGCCAACTGCGCCATGTATCGGTGCGGAAGAGCTGCTGGATTTTGTGGTCGTTGGCGTATTCATCCAAACGGTTCTCGGAACTGTCGTAGAGCATCCCGCTGCGGAACAAGTTATGAAGATACTGCCGATACTTTGGTTCCTCCGCAGAATAGGCGTCAGAGCCAAAATAGATGGCGGCGTATTCCGTCAACAGGGGCTCGCTGGTGATGTTGCCTTCAAAACCTTCATGGCCGCGCCGGAACGTGCAGTCCATGGGAGTGCCAAACTCGGTCATTGTAATCGGCATCTCGCCGCTTTTCGCCCACTCGCTCAGCCAGTCTTCGCGTTCCTGGAGCGGCAGGAGGTCCAGGTAGCAGTTCATCGAATAGACGTCGCCCGTATAGGCCCCCGCGTGGCTGTAATAGACCCGGGTGGGGTCAAGCTTCTTGAGGGCATCGAACATCTCCTTGCCGGCAACCATGAGGCGCTGCCAGCGCTGGTTGCTCTGATCCCAGCCGCGGCGGCCGACATGGCGCGGATCCGCGTCCACCGCGCTGTTGAAGAAATTCGCGCCGGCAACCCACATGACCACAGACGGATGATTGCCGTAGTGGCGCATCCACACGGCGGCGCGGTCCAGGGCACGCTGCTGATTCTGCTCCCAGACAAGACTCCCGCGCGAATCCGTCATGTATTTGTTAGCATCGAGGACAAACACCGCCGCTAGGTATCCCGTATGATCGGCCTGGTCGAGTTCCGGCCCCGCATCGCTGGCATCGCCGCGGGCATCCACCTTCCAGGATCCGAACTCCGAGAAGTTGTCCCCGACCTGCGGGCGCGGTCCGTCGTAAAAGCAACCCTGCCGCAGGTGGATCTCGGTTCCGTTGAGAAAGAACTGCCTGCCTTCGATCCAGAACTCACGGAAACCGAATTTCTGGTCGTACTCGTCATCCAGACCGGCGCCCTTCACTGACAACCGAAGGGTATAAAGGTTGGACTGGCCCACGTCCCACAGGCGCGGGTCGGCCCAGGGCCAGGAGAGGGCAAGGGTCTGAGTTTCCTTCGCATCCACCGCCGCGTCCGCCATGAAGCTCTTCTCCACCGCGCCCTTTTCGTCGAGCATATCCGCCACGAACTGAACCCGGCCTGCCTGCTTGACGCCGGTTAGCTCCACGTCCAGGGAGATGTCCCTTTTCCGTGTTGATGTGCGTACAGAGACATCGCTCAACCGCCCCGCCGACGAACGGCATTCCAGGAAGACGCCGCCGGTCAGGCCCCGCGACTTTAGCTCGGCGGACGAATAAGTGACGGTGCCGCTCAAGGCATTCTGCCAGAAGTTTCCCACCTCTTCCGCGTCGGCGATGGCCGCCACCAGCACCCGGATATCCGCCGTTTTGCCGGGCGTCACCACTGGGGTGATGTCCACGGAGCCCCAAGGCCAGGCGATGTTTCCGCACTCCGTGCCGTTGACATAGACAATCGCGTCCGTGCATATGCGGTCGAAACGCAGGCTGATCGCGCGGCCTTGCCATTCCGCCGGGATCGGCACTTGGCGCTGGTACCAGGCGCGCGCCACCAAGGCCCCATCATAGAGATCCCACTGCGGGCCGCCGCCGATGGCCGGAAAATCGGAAGACCTCTGCCAGTTGCCCGGCACCTTGATATAGGCCCAGCCCAGATTCGCGGGCTCTGCGGTTCCTTCCGCTGCCGGGATGAAGCGCCAGATGCCGGCGAGGGACACCTGCGCCCGCTTTGCATTCACCGTTGTCACGCGCGTCTTGTCCCAGTTCAGGCTGGTGCCGGCTGGCAGCACGGCGTCTGCCAACTGGGTCGTTGCCACCAAGTGGGGCGTGACCTTGAGGTCGGCGACCTCGAACACGCCGGTGCAACGGAACATCGCGGGCTGAATGTTCAGGCGGGTTGCTCCCGCAGGCACCTTCAGCTCCACCGACTTCGTTACCCAATCGGAGTCGACCGCCAGTTCAGGAACTTGTGCCGGGTAGCCAAATGAGCCTCCTTCGAACATCAGTGCGACGCGGGCGTCGTGCCAGCCCTCCGTGCCTACTTTCAAGTTCGTGGCTTTCAGGCGCACCGAGATGGTCAGGGACGCGATCTGCGGGGTGACTTTCACGAAGGCATGCACGTAGTCGAGCTGACGGCCCGCGTCGCGATTCTCGATGCGCAGCCAAGACTTGCCGTTCTCCGAGATGACTCGGAATTCCTGGTCCTGTGGAATATTGAATCCCTCGGCCCACCCCGTATTCGCGCCAGGGTTTTCAAAATCCCCCTGTGGAAACACGTTCACCTGGGCCGAAGCCCCTCCCTCTGCGACCCAAAGACAAAGAAACCCGAGAATCAGTGGTAACTTGATATTCATATTCAATGACCGATAAGAGTCCACAGCCATCCCATAGAAAATGGACACCAGCGAAGGCGAGCGTCAAGCCATTTGGGCCATCCAACCCATTCTCATTGACACAAAGCAACACACGGTCCGATGACCTCGCGACCGGGCACGGGCTTGATGGACGCCCATGAGCCAACAACGGTGACCAAATCGCGGTGGCCTTTGGCTTTGATCTTGAGCACGCCGAATCCGGCAGCCTCGTTGTGGAAAGTGGTTCTTTCGATTAAACCCGAAAGGCTCTCCGGTAATGTTGTGGATGCGTTTTGCACCGGGCAGATTATCTACCAATTCGGGTTTTCGACCGAATCGGCCGCGCGCCACAGATAGCGGGCGGCCAATGTGCGATGAGGCGCCCAGCGGACCCCGTGTTTTGCCAATTGTTCCGGCGCCGGCAAATTGCGCTTTTTGTGCGCGATCTGAAAGCCCCTGCGAACACCGAGGTCCTGAACCGGCAGGACATCCGGGCGGCCAAGATTGAAAATGAGAAACATCTCCACCGTCCAGCGTCCAATGCCCTTGATCTCCGTCAGTCTTGTGATGATCGCCTCGTCATCGAGGGAATCGCAATCGTCCACGGTGGGTATGAGGCCCGCGTTGCAACGCTTCGCCAAATCAATGAGGTAAGCCGCCTTGGGGCGGGACAGCCCCGCCGTTCTCAACCGGTCAACAGAAGTCTTTGCGACCTGGCCGGGAGCGGGAAAATCGTCGTCGGGGAACAGCCTTTTGAATCTCTCGAGAATGGTTCCGGCGGCGTTGCTGTTCAATTGCTGGTGAATGATGGCGTGCGCGAGCGATTGAAACGGCGGGAGGCGGCGCGGGTGCAACCGAATGATCCCTACTTTTTCGATCAATGCCGACATCACCGGGTCGGAACTCAAATGGCTGATAGCGCGTTTGCTCATGGGCGTCCATTTTATATGGGTTCTGCGTCGCGGCGAGCGGTTATTTGTCGAAGGATTTCGGTTTCGACGCCGGCCCAATCCTTCCTTCACCTGCCGGAGCGTCGGGGAGAGGTCACTGGGCCCGCAAATCGGCGCGATCCAGCCTCACCGCGAAGGGAACCGCTGATTCTTCGATGGCCTTGGCGCCCCCGCTCACTTCGTCCAACTTCGGCGCGTCATGCAATTCGAGGACGACGATTTCGTTCTGCCCACGCTGGAGCCATTGGCGAGGCAAGAACAATGAACGAAGCCCGCCGTGGTCCCAGAACCGGCCGAGGTTGTGGCCATTGACCCAAACCGCGCCCATGCTCCAATTGCGCATGTCGAGGAATGTGCCGCCCGGCTTACCCACTGCAAATGTGCCGCGATAGAATGTCGGGCCGGTGTGCGCCGCGCCGGACGCCTTGAAACTGTCCACGTTGTAGTAGGGCAGCGAATAAATCTGCCAGCCGCTCAAGTCCCGACCACTGAGCGACGCGCCGTCAATCAGTCCCTTGCGGGCAAGATGCTGGGATTGCGCACTGACGACCACGCTGATGCGACCTAGATTATAGACGAGCAAATCCAGCGTCGCTGGGCCGGCCGTTTCGGGCAACTCGATTTTGTTGCTGTCCAGTCCGTCGCCGACAAATGAGGCGCCGACGGTTTTGCCGTTGACCATGACGATGGTGTAGTCCCTGGCCGCATTGAGTTCGAGTTTGCCTTTCAATCCGTTGGGAAAAATCTTGCGGTAAAGAACGAATCCGTAATCCTGGTTCAGGTCTTCCATCGAAACTGTTTTGGCGGAAACCAGCGCCGGCTGGCGCGGCAGGGTTTGGAGCAACGGCTCCTTTTCCTCCAGTTTGAAGGCCGGAATTTCAATGACCGAAGGTTCCGCGGGAATGGCGGGCGGATTGATTCTCAGGCGCGCGGCCAGCAGGGCGCGCAACTCGCGGTATTTCTCCGTTGTCCGCCCCGCCTCGTCCACGGGCGCGTGGTAATCATAGCTGGTCTGCACCGGCAGGTATTCGTTGCAGCCGTTGTCGAAACCATAATTCGATCCGCCAAAAAAGCAGTAAAGGCAAAAGGAATAATTGTGATCCAGCAGATACGCCACCCAGTTTGTTATTTGGGGGATGGTGGAATTCCTCGTAGCAATTGGCTCACCCCAGCCGCTAAACCAGGCCGTGTAAACTTCGGGAACATAAACCGGAAAATCACCGATGGCCTCGGCGCTCTGCTGAAATATCCGGTCGCTGTTAAGGCCATTGCGTCCGTGCAACACGCCCGGAATGCGCAAGCTGGGATCGCGCCAGATGCGCGTGGTTGGGTCGCAGGTGAATAGCTGCCCGCTGAAACCGGCCTCCTTGAAAATCTTCGTCATCGCCAGCATATAATCATTGTTGGTGGGATTGGTGATGCCGTATTCGTTTTCAACCTGGACCATCAGCAACGGCCCTCCCTTGCTCACTTGCAAATCACCCACCTGTTTATAGACCTGCGCCAGATAGGCTCGGCACCATGCAAGCCACCTGGCATCCGTCGTGCGGACCTTCACGTCCGAGTATTTCAACGTCCACCACGGAATGCCGCCATACTCAATCTCCGCGCAGCAATAGGGGCCGGGGCGCAGAACCGCCCACATGCCATTCTCCCGGCAAAGCTTGAGCACTCGCCGCACGTCCGTCATGCCGGTGAAATCGAATTTTCCCTCCTTCCTTTCGACCTGATTCCAGAACAGATAAAAACTGATGGTGTTCAAACCCATCGCCTTGGCTTGCTTGATGCGCGTCGCCCAGTCTTCCGGCTGGACGCGCCCGAAGTGCATCTCGCCTGCGACCAGCATGGTCGGCTGGCCGTCAATGAAGAACTTATGTTCGCGCGTCTCGAACGTGTGCGCCTTGCCGTCCGGCACAATGCTCGTGACCGTCTGGGCGGTTGAACTGAGAACAGCGCTGGCTGCAAGCAACCCAATCAAAGCGAGTTGAGCAAGGCGGTGAGAATAGCGGGTGTTCATGGCGGTGCAGGTGTTGCTGTGGGCTGATCATGGAGGAAAGGTCGGTTTCTGGCAATCTTGTATTTCTGGTGGAGAGGCGAGAGGGTCAGGAGTGGATCAAGCCCGGATAGCTGAATACAATGATAACCCATGGAATCCCTCGCGGCGCCCGGTGTCCAAAAGGCAGGAGGGCAGAGGATAGTCCGATTGAGCCCCAATACCAGTTGAAGGAGACGCCCAGCGCCGGCTACACCCAACGCACGGAATGAATGCCCGGGATTCTGACGGCACAGTGGTCGTTTCCATCGGGAGACTTTGACGCGTGGTTCCAAAAAGGCCCTTGAACTTGCCCAGAAACACGGAAATGAACAGAACCTGGCCAATTGTGTGCCCCCAGGCCACCATGTTCACATTTCAGGGTCGGCGCATTAACGATGGCATTCTGGCCGAGCAGTCTGTTTAATTACATTGATGAACTTTCCAGGACATTTTAAGGGCCGGCCGATCATTCGCTGGGGAATGATCGGCTGCGGCGATGTAACGGAGATGAAAAGCGGGCCGGGGTTTCAGAACGCCGACCGGTCGGCTTTAGTGGCGGTGATGCGGCGACACGGAGAGTTGGCCGCCGATTATGCCCGCCGGCATGGGGTGTCCCGCTGGTATGACCATGCCGACGCCCTCATCGCGGACACTACGGTTGACGCTGTTTATATCGCCACCCCGCCAGACGCCCACGCAGAATACGCGTTGCAGGTGGCCGCCGCTGGCAAACCGGCCTATGTGGAGAAGCCGATGGCGCGAAACACGACCGAATGCGACCGGATGATCGAAGCCTTCCAGCGTTCACGCCTGCCTCTCTATGTGGCTTATTATCGCCGCCGACTCCCGCGTTTTTTGACGGCGCGTGATCTCATTTCCGACGGCTCACTGGGACGGGTGACGGGAGTGCGGTACCAATTCTCAGCGCCCCGGCACAAAGATGACGGCGGCTGGCGAGTACAGGCTGAAAAATCCGGGGGCGGTCATTTTATTGATATTGGCTCGCACGCCATTGACCTGCTCGATTTCTTCTTCGGTCCGCTCCACGATGTCGCGGGAGTGGCGGCCAATCACGGGGAAAGCTGTCTGGTCGAAGACACGGTGGCGATGAACTTTCTTGCCGGCGGCGGAATTCCGGGCGCGGCCTCGTGGAATTTTGCCAGTGTCGAGCGGGAGGATGCATTCACGATCACCGGAACGGAGGGACGGCTTGGCTTTTCATTGCTGGGCGACGAGCCATTACGGCTGGAAACCCCCGCCGGGGTTCAGATCTTGCCCCGGCCCAACCCGGCACATGTGCAGCAACCATTGATTGAATCGGTGGTGGAGGACCTGCTTGGGAGCGGAGCTTGCCCCAGCACCGGCGAAACAGCCCGGCGGGCATCGCGAATCATGGACACTGTACTCACGGGTTATTATGGCGACCGCATGGATGAATTTTGGCGGCGACCCGAGACGTGGCCGGGACGGCGACAATCGGCCAATCCGCCCGGTGTTCCTCCATAACCGGCATCTCTTGCACCCCAAGCCGCTTATTGCGATTGTTGGCTTGTGAGATCTTTGGAACAACCAGACACTTTTCACCTGTCCGCCGCAATTGGCTGGCTCGGACTCGGCAAATGGCAGGAGGCAAATGAGGAATTGGAGAAAATTACCCCTGGCCTGCGTGCTCACCCAGACGTGCTGGAGGTTCGCCTGGAGATTTATTCCAAGGCTGGGAAGTGGGACATAACGGCTGAAATCGCCCGCGCGCTCGTCAAGATTCGCCCAAATGATCCGCAACTCTGGATTTCCCTAGCGTATGCGACGAGGCGGATGCCCAATGGCGGAATCCCTCTAGCCAAGATGATCCTCGCCAAAGCCCAGCCGTTGTTCCCCAAAGAACCTCTGATCGCATATAATCTCGCCTGCTACGAATGCCAGATCGGGAACTGGAAGGTGGCGTGGAAATGGCTTGAATCGGCGTTCGATCTGGGCGATCTCAAGAAGGTGAAGCTGATGGAGAGGACTTGCTGCGCTGCTGGGATCCGTAGGGGGCACCCTGTCCGCCACCACCCTCGCCGAGTTCTACTGCCAACTGTGGGACCTATTTTATTCGAATAAGGTAGTTGGCTCCTCAGGCCAGGTTGAGGATCCGGTGGAACAAGCCATCTGGCAGATCCACGAATTGGGCCGGCGAGCGCGGGAGAATGACGAGGAAGCGTTGGCGAAATTGCTCCTGATCAATACGGCTGCCACCCTGCAACTGCAAGGTGTGGCCGTTCAGTTGCCTGACCACTTGCGAAAATTCACGGAGCGATGCAATGCATGGGTGGGCCCGGTTTCAGGGGTTCCCTCCATAATTGGCGCCGTGGCGGAGGGCTTGAATAAGGTGGGTCTAGGTGGGGGAGAGTCGGAGCAGAAGCGAAAAAGAACGGAATTCCGCGCAAAGCCCACGGGTTTTGCATTTCTCTTGTTGACCTATATGACGTTGATTCGTTTCGGCATTTTGAAGAATAGAAACGAGACTTGGCAATGGCGCTGTTGCGATCTGCCACCGTTGGACAGGAAGACCGTTACGCAATGGTGGGAGTTGGGCCAGGATGAGTTGGAGCGTTCCTTCCCGACGCTTCACATAATCCTGTCGCGTGGCCGAAAGCTGGAGCACACGCTTCCCAAGGACCGCGCGCTACAGCGGGTGGAGCAGGCTTTTCACAAGATGTGGAGCTGGTTTGCTTTTGTGAGTATCTATAGTTTCGCGATCAGCCTCGTCAAAAGGATGATGAAAGAGCGTTCCAAATAGTTCGGGACGTGCTGACAAATCAACTTCTTGGAATATCCTATTGCCAGTATCCGGGAATTGCGGACCATTTGTCCGCCATCTTGGGCCATCGGAAAGGAGATTCCGACGCCGGCTGGCGCACGAAATAGTTCAACAACCTGTTGCGCGCATTAAGTCGGGCAATTTTTGATCGCATTGAGGCCGTGCGTAGGAATTGGGACGAGGCCGGGGGATTTAAGTCAACCCTAGGTTTTACGAGTGATGTCAAGATGCTCTTCACTCAGGGGATAATACCATTCGCTCTTGTGGAGAGACCGAATAGAGGAGACTGAGGCACGTCAATGCGGCCTCGGCCTTTTGCAGTTCGGAGATATCCAATCGTCTCACGCGCAAACCTCTCGACTCCAGCAGGTCAGCTGTCCGCGGAGAGGACCCGGTGACGAGCACGTTGCCATTGACGGCGAGGGTGTTGGCGCCCCACGGTTCGGCATCGGGGACGCGGAGGACTTCAAAATGGGAAAAGGGCGAAAGATCAATCCAGTCGGCATTCGCCATCAACACCCCCTCTGCCGGCGAGGTCACGGCGCTCTTCAGATGAAGGCATCCCTTCAGGCGCACGCCGACTGCCTTGTAACCATGTTGGCGAATTATTTCCTGGCACTGCCGGATGCCTTCCAGGTTCGTTCGACTTGACATTCCGATGTAAAGCGTTTTCCCCATCCGCAGGACATCCCCGCCTTCCAACGTGCCGGGACTGACGATGCTGTGGACCGGGCGGATTCTTGCCAGGGCGCGCTCGATGCTTTTGACCTCGGGCACCCGGCTGGCCGCACCGGGCCGGCAGATCACCGCCACCTCATCAAGAACGATGGCTGGGTCTTCCACAAAACTTGAGTCTGGCAATTCTGGCTCCTCCGGCAGAACCGTGACATTGATTCCAGCCGCCTCCAGGGTTGCGATATAGGCGGCATGTTGCCGCCTGGCCAATGGCAGGTCGAATTCCTGGCGCGGCACATAAAGCAGCTCGCACCTTCCCAGCGAGCGACTGACTTCCCTCGCAAAACCATGGGTGAATACCGGCGTGTTCATCGGTTCGAAGTCCATTACAGCAGGCGTGACGGCGGGCAAAGTCAAAACTTTTCCCACTCCTGCAGTCAGCCTCAATCGGCCAATCATCCCACGCGAACCCGCTTGGGCTTTGGCTGTCCCAACAACGCTTCCCACCTGCAGCTTAAAATCTCCTGAATCCGGGCCATAATTGCCAACGGCACGTTGATATCGCCTGCTTCCTATTTTTGCTCCGTTCGCAACTCCACCTCAACGATCTCCGCCAGTTCGGCCTGGGTCTACCCGGCCTGGACTCGCAGCCGACGCACATTGACACCAAACGACTGTAAAATTGCTGATTCTGCTTTGGACCTGCCCATTCACATTCACCGATTCTGGCCGAAAACAGGTTGTTGACCTATTTCGTGCGCCAGCCAGGGCCGGTTGCTGTTCGGGTGCGGCCAAGATGCCCGCGCTGCGGCAGCGAAATGATGCCCTTGCCTTGATGTTTTCTCCCATAGGTAAAATACCTGTCGCCTTCTGAACGCGCAGCAGTCTTCTTTTGTTCGCACGCCGACGGGACCTTCTGAATGAGTGCAACAAAGTGCCGTTACAAATCGTCACTTGTTACATACAATTCGTCACAACTCGTCACACCGGCTACCCTATTTGGATTGCTCCCTCGTAAACCATTGAAAACACAGCTCTTACGCGGTGGAAAGATGGTCGGGGCGGTGAGATTTGAACTCACGACCTTCTGAACCCCATTCAGACGCGCTACCAAGCTACGCTACGCCCCGGCCTGTTCCGCAAAACATTATCTTAAAACGGCCCAACGCCGATTTCAATCTCTTTTCCGCTTTATTCTGCCGGCATGTTCCCTATCCTCCGGCCACGATTTTCACAATTTCCAGACGGTCCCCCTCCGCCAGCCGCCGGCGCTTGAATTCCGAAGGCGCGACCGCCTCGCCGTTCTGTTCCACCACCACGCTGCGAGGCGGAAGCCTTTGGTCAAGAAGAAAGTCTTCGATGGAACAAGGCAGCGGGGCGGCGGTTTTCCGGCCATTGGCGATGACAAAACTGTGGCTCACATTCAAAGGACGGTTATCAGGCTGACCTCCGGCGGGCAGTTGAATCTCACCCCATGCACGTTGCCAACGCCCCGGGTGATGTGAATCCAGCGATTGTTCCAGCGATACATTCCCGCCATGAATCGTTTGTCCCGCACCGGCGTCCACGGCGCCCCCAGCCACGGCAGGACGACCTGCCCGCCGTGGGTATGGCCGCTCAACAGCAAATCCCAGGGATGGAATCTGAGAAAGTCCTTGGTGTCCGGGTTGTGGGAAAGCAAAATGCGCGCCGCCGCGCCGCCAGCCTCCCCGGGCGGAAAAGCCGCGGCCAGATCCAGCTTCTCCGACCAGGCGTCCGCCAGGCCGGTCAATTTCAGATCGCGGCCGTTGAGCCGGAGCGCGGCGGAACAATTGTGCAACAATTGGATGCCGCTCTCCTGGAGCAACTGGCGGACATATTGGGTGGATTCATAGCCGCCACGAAACTTGGCCCAGCGGCCTCCGTCGTGGTTGCCGAGGCAGGCAAAGGCCGGGGCCGCGGCCGGCAATTTCGCCAGCACCCGCGCGTACGCATCAAACGCGGCATATTTGCCGGTGATGAAATCGCCCGTGATGCAAATCAGGTCCGGTTTAAGTTGCAGCCCCAGCTCGACGGCCTCCTCAATGAAGCCCAGGCTGACCGCCCAGGAAGCATGGAGGTCGGACAGATGCAACAGTTGGAACGGGCGCTCCGGCACGGGCGCGCAGGTTTTGCATTGGTGGCGTCCGACCTCCAGGCGAAACGGTTCCACCAGGCCCGCGTAGCCGGGCAGGCCCAGGACGCCCGCCCCGGCGCAGGCCAGGAATGCTCGCCTGGAAATGCGGGTCTTGGTCATGCGGTCAATGCTGCGTCCCAATCTTTCCAGACCGGTTCGTATCCGAGTTGCCGCACGCGGGAGGCGACTTCGCCCGGCGAACGGCCGTCGGCAATTTCAAATTGCACGGTGGCATTGGTTGTGCCCGGAGCGGCCGCCCGCTCGCCGGCGCCCGCCGCCGGCGCCACCATGCGTCCCCGCTCGGTGTGATGAGTTTTCTCGCGGCCCGCGCCGGTGTATCCTCCCGGCTCGGTGTGGCTTCCCGCGCTGATCATCGTTATGCCCAGGGGAATCAGGCCGTCGCGCAGCCAGGGCGGTTCGCGGGTGGAGAGCACCAGCCCGGCGTCGGGAAGGAGCCAGCGCAAGGCGCAAAGCAACTGCGCCAAATCCCGGTCCCCGATATGCGTGGGCGGCTGGAATTGGCCCGCGCACGGGCGCAGGCGCGGCAGCGAGATGGTCAGTTGCGCCTTCCAGCAATGGCGCAACAAAAACAAGGCATGAGCCGCCACACTCAACGCTTCCCGCCTCCACTCCCCCAATCCGAACAAGGCGCCGATGCCCAGCCGGCGGAATCCGGCCGCGTAAGCGCGTTCCGGAGTTTCCAGCCGCCAGTTGAAATCGCGCTTCGGCCCCGCCGTATGCATCCGGGCATAAATGCCGCGATCATAAGTTTCCTGGTAAACCACCAAACCGTCCGCGCCCGCCGCGGCCAGGGCGCGGTATTGGCCGGTGTCCATCGGCCCAAGCTCCAGGGAAATGCCGGGCATTTCCGCGTGCAAGGCCCTCACGCATTCCACCAGGTAGGAGTCGGATACAAATTTTGGATGCTCCCCCGCCACCAGCAGAATGTTGCGAAAGCCCAGGGCGCGGAGCGCGCGCGCCTCCTCCAGCGCCTCGGCCACGCTCAAGGTGACGCGCAGGATGGGATTGTCGCGCGAGAATCCGCAATACTGGCAGTTGTTGATGCATTCGTTGGAGAGGTAAAGCGGGGCGAAAAAGCGGATCACCTTGCCGAAGCGCTGGCGGGTCAGCGCGCTGGAGCGCCGGCCCAGCGTTTCCAGAAAGCCGCCCGCCGCCGGGGAAATCAGCCGCGCGAAATCCCGCAGCGACAAATGGGATTTGCCCAAACTTTCGGCCACTCCGGCCGCCGAAGCCTCTTGCGCCTCTGCCAGCAAGGCGTCCAGCGGCAGCCCGTCAAACTCGCGAACAAAACTCATGCCATAAAGACTAGCAGAAGCGGGGCGAAACACAATTTGCGAAATGGGGGATTGGCTCGCGGCTGGCTCGCGCAGACCGGGATTTTGCGCTTGTCCCCATAAACCCTTGCGTTGGCAGGGCAAAGCCGCGGCTTTGTCCATAATTTTGACGGTGGTGCTCCGCCGCCGTGCCGCGTTTCTCGCGATGGCTTGGATCATGCGAGTTTCAACTCCCTTTCCAATTCTTCCCAGGCTTCTTTGGTGACGGCCTTTCCGTGGGGGTTCTTGAGATCTTCAAGTTCCCGTTTGCGGGCGGCAACCGCCTCCTTGTGCTTTTTCAAGTCCAAATCCAGCTTTCCGCGCTCGATGCGCAGCCATTCGGCGTTGTGATCGCCCTTGCGCATCTTGGCCAGGTCCGCGCACAATCGGCGCAACCGATCCAGTTGCCCGGCGGGATCGTCCCCGGCGGAGGGCGTCTGTCGCAAGGCGATGGCGATGCGCGCGGTCAGGCAAAGGGCCAGACGATCGCCCAGCCGGCCTCCGGCCTCCTGGCTCAGTTCGGCGGCGTCCGCGTTGAAGCGGCGAACGGCTTCCAACGCCTCCTGCTGCTCTTCCCAGTCCCGGTACCCGCCCAGCTTCCAACGTGAGAGATTGGGTTCGTTGATGGGCTGGCCGTCAAACTCCGCCGTCATCAGAGCGGTCACCTCGGGCAGGGTGTTGAGCCATTCGGCGATTTGTTTGCCTTCCTCGCCGTTTTGCAGGCGGCGGTTGATCTGCTCGCGGATGGGTTGCGGCAGCCGTGCGATTTTGCCATTTCTTGTCATAAAAAAGTATTTTCTTAAGGCGTAATCCACCGTAATCCACCGTAATCCACCGTAATTTTGGGCTTTCGTGGGCCTTGATTTTTCGGGTTGGGCTGGACGGCGGCGGATGCTGAATGAAGGGGAATGGAGTGATGGAGTGGTGGAGCGCTGGTGGAAAAACCGAAACTCCGGAAGAGTCCCGACTTGTCGGGACCTTTGTCCCCCCATCCGTATGACCATTTATTCCTTACCATACGCTGGCAAGTATAGCAGATGAGCAAAGGATGTCAATGAAAAAACGCGCCTTTTCGCAAGGCCCTCATCATTAGCCACTTGCGCAGCCTGGTTGCCCCATAGCCCGAAGGGCAAGACGCACAGGGCGGCGAAACGCAGCCGAATTCGAACTTGCCCGCATCCCCCTTCGCCAAGACTTCCGCCGTCGTTGAAATTATGGCGGGCAAGACGGCGGGCGGGGATTGACGTTCACCACGCAATACATGGCAAGGATTGAGGCGGATGCCCGGAATTAAGGGCTTGACTTGGTGGGAAATCCCACCATATTACCGTCATGACAACACTGCTGAGAAAGCAGAAGACCGGCCCCATCGTCGTGGAAGAATACGATGCTGCCGCCGATGCGAAAAAGCGGATCAGTCTCCGTCATGCCAGGACAAAGTATTTTCGTGTCCGGTCCCTGTCGGATGGATCCTTTTTGCTGGAGCCGCGGGTGCTGGTCCCGCCCAGGGCCATCTCCGCCCGTGTCATGAAAATGCTGGACCAATCGGCAGAAAATTTGGAGAAGGGCGTGGCCTCGCCCCCGATTGACTTAACGCCATTTCGGAAGCGACTCCCCACGGCAAGACCAAAGGCTCCGCCGGAAGGCCATCAGACCTCCTGACGCCGGTGGCTGGGAGAGCGGGATGAAGACTGGACTCCGCAAGCGTC
>Ga0326728_10013441_pt1 | contig 17764 bp, 14 predicted proteins | sample MB3enrmetagenome_FD_207602 | JGI IMG/M metagenome (GOLD analysis project Ga0326728, IMG submission 207602) | Lab enriched peat soil microbial communities from McLean, Ithaca, NY, United States - MB31MN | ecosystem: Environmental > Terrestrial > Soil > Wetlands > Peat | place: USA: New York... | reverse complement strand
CATCCGCAGAGGGCGCTGATGCGAGAACGGTGAGAACCGAGTCGGATGCCACCGGACTGACGCTCATGTCCGTGGCACGCATCACTTCGGGCACGGAGTGAATCGTGGCCAGACTAATCGAGGAAACCAGTGCGTCGCCCGGCTTCAGCGTGATGGGCGGATACGAACGCAGGGTAGCGTCAAACCACCAGGATTCGTCCGTGCCATCATTCAACCGGGAATCGAATCCACTCTTGCCATTGGCGGTTGGCAAATCCACCACCGAACCGTTCAGGTAGGGCGAAGATGTGGTGGGTTGCGGGCTGATCGCGGTGACGGTGACCGGTCCAACGACGTAGTAATCCCCATTCACAAACTGGCCGACCGGGACGGCTTCGCTGAAGGTCCAGGTGATTCCGTCCTTGGTGATGGATGTGGCCGTGCCCGGAGCCGGCGCGGGTGCCGTAATCGTGACCGAGGCTTGCGCGGACTTGGTGGTGTCGGCGACGCTGGTGGCCGTGACAGTGTAATTCCCCGCCGTGCTTCCTGCGACATACAACCCAGTTGAAGAAATCGTGCCGCCCGTGGCGCTCCAAGTTACAGCCGTGTTGGAGGAGCCGGTCACGCTGGCGGAAAATTGCTGTGACGCCCCTTCAACGGGGGAAGCAGACGTCGGGATAACGGTCACGCTTACAGAGGAGGATGGAGGATTTTGCGAAGGTGACGCGCCAGAGGAATTGGTCGAACCACCGCATCCAGAAAGAGCCAAAAACAATAAGAGCGGGGAAAAAAATCCGAGGACTTGCCGTGAAAGCCTGACGGCGCGAGTGTCCAGGCGGGGCCCAGTGGCAGTCGAAAAGACAGAGTTGCAATGCGGCATTGTGTAGTACTCCCCATAGCAGGCTATCGGGAGGCGGGGCCGTGCAAAACTGTCCCGATGTACAGATTTGGCGCAGGGGCAGGCTGTGTCCATCCACCGCTGCAGACCACTTGTGTCGGGGTCACGAAGCGAGACGTGTTGTTGTGTGCCGCCCACCCTCGGGGTTGGAGGGTGAACCTCAGCAATTCTTGTTCATTGATGAGCGGGCCATTCGCTCTCTCGCTCGTCTGGCAGACCCGCAGCTCGCTTGACCGCCGCCCTCGAAAAGTGTAGCCTCGCGTCCGCAATTCTTGCTTTCCACTTCGCCCCCCAAGGAGGCTAGGTATGGTTCCCCTCACCGCACTTTGGCTCCCCATTGTCCTGTCATCCATCATCGTGTTCGTTGCCAGCTCCATCATGCACATGCTGCTTCCTTACCACCGCAGCGATTGCCGCCAGCTTCCCGAAGAAGACAAACTTCTTGCCGCCTTGCGCGCGGCCGGTTTGCACAGGGGCCTCTATGTTTTCCCGTACTGTACGCACAAAGAGATGAAGTCGCCCGCCATGATCGAAAAATACAAGCAGGGACCCGTGGGAATGTTGACGGTGTTTCCCAGCGGCCCGCCCGCCATGCCGAAGTACCTGGGACTGTGGTTCGCCTTCACCTTAGTCGTCGGCTTCTTCGTCGCGTATCTCACAGGGCGCACCGTCGCGCACGGCGCGAACTATCTGGTGGTGTTCCGCGTTGCAGGTACCGCAGCGTTTCTGGCCTACGGCCTGGGAAACCTGAGCAATGGCATTTGGAAAGGCCAGCCTTGGGGCATGACCTTAAAGGAAGTTGTCGATGGTCTCGTCTTCGGCCTGCTGACCGCAGGCACCTTCGGGTGGCTTTGGCCGCGCTAGTATCCTTTGCATTCCGCCGCACTTCAGCCTGGAGGTACCGATGGCCACGGCGCGTGTATACCTGCTTTCGAGTGTGGTGCTGCTAGCTGGCCTCACACCGGCATTACTCCCTGGCAACGCAGGGCCTGCGCCTTTCACGGCGAGCAGCGCACGAAGCTCCGACTTCAATCCGAAGTCTGTTCGCGTCTATGTGTCACTGTTTGACATAAACGCCGCACCGGGCAAAGAGCCGGCCGCCATCACGCAGGTACCGCCTCCTCAAAAGTTGCAACCCGGCGCGCGAGCCTCCGGCGAATCACCGCATGTACTCCAGGATACAGAAACCAGTTCCAAACAAGCAGAGCGGCTCAAGGCCTTTTTCGGCGATGCACTTGTTCAGGCGCTCCGGAAAAATGGATTCCCCGCGACCCTTCAGGGGAGCGCCCACCCGGAAAAAGGCGTGCTGCTCAAAGGGGTATTCGCGGAGGTAGATTCGCAGAGTCACAATTGCCTGGCGATCCTGGGGAGCACGAACCCCGCGCCCGGATTCGTGCTGTACGTAGGGGCCTACAATCTGGCGCGGCCCGATCAGCCGCTATACCGGGTCATGACCATGGAGAATTGCGATGCGCATTACGGACCGGTCATCAGCCTGAACAACTACATCCCTATGGATAAATACGAGGTCAGCAAAAGCCCCACCGAGGATGAAGTCCGCAAGATTTGTGCGCATGTCGTGGCAAACTTGAAGGCTCTCCTCAGCGTCAATTCGGCAGCCTTCTCTGAATAACTAGCCCGCGAATCGCGAATGAGGATACAACCGGTTTCTCTCTGGCCACATCTACCAGGAAAGCTAGCTTGCAAATCACGGCAGCATGCCTGAAAATTGGCTAAGGTCCTCTTTTCGCATGGCGGAGAGGGGGCCCGCCCCGAACACGCTCATTCGCGGGAGGCACGGAAATGTTGTTTGACGTACATCCCATCTTCCGCCGACTCGCCCGGCCAGTAGCGCTCGCGCTGGCTCTGCTCTCGCTCGCGTTCCTCCTGCAGGTTACGCCGCACTTCCATGCTAATGGTCAGGACGAAGCCGCCTGCCGCCTCTGCCAGGTTGCCCATCTCGGCGTCACGCCGGCAATGGCGCTTATCTTGTTCAGCGTTCCGATCGTTTCTTTGGGTGAAGTTGCAGTCTGTTCGGAGGTCAGCTTCGCGGAGCCGCCTTCCGGGCATTCCTCTTGCCGCGCCCCGCCTTTTTCCTTCGCGTCGTAAATCCGAATCAGGGTGGTGCCTAGTCGCGCGGCTCCATTTAGCCGCGCACCCGCTGTCTTTACAGCGGACTTTATCAACACAGACACGTCACGCTGACGTTTCCAGGAGGAATCGGAGGAAGAATGCGATATGGTTTTCGAGTAGCTGTTCTTTTTGCAGTCCAAGCGATTTTAGTTTTCGCGGCGGTATTCGCGCAGTCGGGTAACTCTGGATCCATAGAGGGGGTGGTTCTGGATCCCTCGGGGAAGACCGTGGCGGATGCCACGGTGGAAATCACCAACGTGGTCAGCGGTTATTCGCGTACCACGAACACGGCGAAAGACGGATCTTTCCGTTTCGCCAATGTGCCGTTTAATCCGTACCATCTGAGCGTGACGGCGAATGGTTTCGCGAACTATTCGCAAGACGTAGAAACACGTTCCTCCGTGTCCACTAAGGTAGAAATCTCGCTTGGGATCGGGACCACCAGCACCACGGTAGTCGTGGAATCGAGCGGTGCCGACCTGCTGGAAACCGACTCGACCTTTCACACGGATGTTGACCGTGAGTTGTTCCAGAACGTGCCTCTGGAGAGTCCGACCTCTTCGGTCAGTTCGCTCGTAACGCTGACGACCCCAGGGGTTGCGGCCGACTCGAATGGATTGTTCCACGGTCTGGGCGACCACGCGTCAAACTCCTTCAACGTGGACGGGCAGCAGATTACGGATCAACAGAGCAAGGTGTTTTCCAACCAGATTCCCTCGGAGTCGATTCAGTCGCTGGAAGTAATCTCTGGCGCACCGCCGGCGGAATTTGGAGACAAAACGAGCCTAGTCATCAAAGTGACGACGCGCTCCGGTCTGGGAGTTGATCAGCCGCACGGCAGCGTAAGCACATCGTACGGCAGCTTCGGCACACCGAGTATTTCGGCCGATCTGGCGTATGGCGGCAATAGCTGGGGGAATTTTATCGCTATCAGCGGACTGCAATCCGGCCGCTTCCTCGATCCCCCCGAACACACGGTCATGCACGATAAAGGGAACGAAGAGAACTTTTTCGACCGCGTGGACTATAAATTATCCGCTACAAACACGGTCCAATTGAACCTGGGCTACACGCGTTCGTGGTTTCAGACCCCGAATTCGTTCGACGCACAGTATGCCACGGCATGGAACGGCCTGGTGGTGGACAACGGAGGCCTGGGCCCCAACGGTGCGCTGGTTGGCCCCGCGGACCAACGTTCCAAGATCGGAACCTTCAACGTGGCTCCAACCTTCGTCCACCTGATCGGCACGGAGGCAGTGTTTACCATCGGCGCCTTCGTGCGCCAGGACCAATACCACTACTACCCGAGCGCGGATCCTTTTGCGGATTTTACCCCCAATCTCCAGAGCGAGAGCATTGGCCAGGCGCGCCGGCTGACCAACGCGGGGCTGAGATCCGATATTTCCTACGTGAAGGGCATTCACAACATCAAGGCGGGCATCACTTACGAACACACTTTTCTCACGGAAAACGATTCGCTGGGAATCGTGGACCCCGTGCTCCTGCCGTCCTTGGTGGGTGCGAATGGCAATCCGTGCCAAGTGGATGGCATCAATCTGGCCGCGCCGTGCACGACCCTGGCTCCTTACGATTTGACGGCCGGCGGGAATTATTACTTTTTCCGTGGGCACACCGACGTGAAGGAACTGGCGCTGTATGTGCAGGACACCATTACAAAGAACAACTGGTCGTTCAATCTGGGAATTCGCGGCGATCTGTACAACGGATTGGCAACCACAAAGCAGGCGGAGCCCCGCGTGGGAGTCGCTTACAACATCAAGCGGACAAACACCGTGCTGCGACTTTCCTACGCGCGGACCCTAGAGACTCCGTTCAACGAAAACCTGGTTCTCGCGAGCGAAGGTTGCAACGACCCTGTGGTCAGCGCCCTCATGGCGTCGGTGCAAGGCTATCCTTGCCTCAATGCTCCCTTGACTCCCGGTTTTCGGAATGACTTCCATGCCGGATTCCAGCAAGCCTTCGGGAAATACCTGGTCGTCGATGGGGAATACATGTGGAAGTACACGCACAATGCTTACGACTTCAGCATCCTGGGCAATACGCCGATCACTTTCCCGATTGAATGGCACAATTCCAAGATACCCGGCTACATGCTACGGGCAAGTGTGCCGAACTTCCATGGTTTCACGGCGTATTTCGTGGCCTCCAGCGTGGCGGCGCGGTTCTTCGAACCGCAAGTCACGGGCATAGGCGCAACCCCCGCGGGACAAGGCGGAACGGGAGTGTTCCGCATTGACCACGACGAACTTTTCAACCAAACAAGCCATCTGCAGTACCAGCCGTGGAAGCGCGGCCCATGGGTGGGCGTCAATTGGAGGTATGACAGCGGCTTGGTGGCGGGCCCGGTTCCCTGCTTTGGCGGAAATTGCGCGGGTGACCAAAGCGATCCGGGTTACGTTAACGTTTCGGGGCTAACGCCCGATCAGCAATTCCAAGCGGGTCTGTTCTGCGGCAGCGTGGTGGCAGCCCCGCCGAGCGCAGCTAATCCGCTGGGAGTTCCCATCAGCGCGAATGGCTTGTGCCTCGCATCCCAGTATGGATCGACACTCCTCCAGATACCGAAGCCCGGCACCGAGAACGACGACAAGAACCCCCCGCGCGTCGCTCCGCGTAACCTGTTTGACATTGCCGTTGGCGAAGACAATTTGTTCAACGGTGACCGCCACAAGTGGAGTTTGCGGTTCACCGTGATCAACCTGGCCAATAAATATGCGCTATACAACTTCCTTTCTACGTTCAGCGGCACGCACTATGTGACCCCGAGAACAGAGAGCGTCGAGCTCGGCTTCCACTTCTAACCTATCCGCCGTCCTTTGCGACGCCCCTCGAGACGCTTTCCCCGGTCTCCTGGGGCTTTTCCTTAGGGCGTTCTCTTTAGTCCTTTCGCCTGCTGTTGCAGGTGGGGCCATTCTCTAAGCGAGCCACCTTGCTATGGGCATTTGTGTGTAAAATCATGTCCATTATGTCTACTTCTTCGGGGAATTCTCCAGAGAGCAAAGTTCGTATCGGCATTGATCTTGGCGGCACAAAAATTGAGTTCGTCGCCCTAGCATACGATGGCCGCGAACTTCATCGACACCGCGTGGCCACGCCGCGGCATGATTATGACGGCACCGTGCGCGCGATCAAGGAAGGCGTCGAGCGCATCGAGCGCGAACTGCATCGGCGCGCTACGGTTGGCGTGGCCATTCCCGGCACGATTTCCAGGATCACGCACACGGTGAAGAACGCAAACTCCGTGTGGATGATTGGCAAGCCGTTTGACCGCGACTTGGGCGACGCGCTACATCGCGAGGTGCGCTGCGCGAATGACGCCAACTGCCTGGCTGTTTCGGAAGCCACGGACGGCGCGGGCGCGGGCAAGCACGTCGTGTTTGCGGTGGTTTTGGGGACAGGTTGCGGCGGGGGTATTGCCGTCGATGGCCGCGTGCTGAATGGACGCAACGGCGTGGCCGGGGAATGGGGGCATACCGCGCTTCCCTGGATGCGCCCCGAGGAATTCCCGGGGCCTGTCTGCTACTGCGGCCTTCGTGGCTGCATCGAGACGTGGATTTCCGGTACCGGCCTGGAAGACGATTACGAGCGCGCCACCAAAACCCGTTTGAAGGGTAAAGAAATCATCGCGCGCTGCGAGGCCGGCGAAGTCGCGGCGGTGGCCAGCCTGGAGCGCTACGAGGATCGCCTGACGCGCAGCCTCTCGCAAATAGTGAACATCCTCGATCCCGACGTGATTGTCCTTGGCGGGGGCGTATCGCAAGTGCCGCGGCTGTACCGGAATGTGCCGCAGCGGTTGAAGGAGTATGTATTCGGGAGAGAAGCCGATACGCCGATCCTAGTGGCCAAGCACGGCGATGCCAGCGGTGTTCGCGGCGCCGCATGGCTCTGGCCGCTCGAAACACGATAAACATTACTTTCACGGGCCCCAGCGTGCCCTTCGCTCCTGCCAAGAGAATGCGCAGAGGATTGGCTGTGTGTCCGCTTCTGATTTTGCGCCAGCGGCAGGATGGGATATTACACAGTGTCGGCCACAAAAGGAAACGCCCTCCGGGGATGCCAGAGGGCGTTTCAGGGGAAAGAGGGAATCGCGGGATAACTGTACAGCTAAGCTCGGCCGCGGCGGATCACCAGCAACATCAGGGCGAGCATGCCAGCAACGAGCAACGCCAGGCTGCTGGGTTCCGGAGTAGCAACAATGCCGATATATTCCTGCGGCAGGCCATCGTTAGACGGATTCTGCGAGCCAGCCACCGGTGTGTAAATCACCACATCCGAGTAGTTCCCGTTTTGGTAGTTATTTTGTGCTTGCCCGAACCAGTAGCCTACCAGGTTAGTCGGGTCGTAGAGTCCCGTTGAGGCACAGCCGGAACTGCCAACGCCGTTACTGCATGTAAAGATGTCCCAGAGGGCATACTGCATATAGCCGATTGTCGCGGCATTGCCGGAGTTCTCTGGGCCGAGCGCGAAAATCTGCTGTGCAAGGTAAGCTACTTCTTCGTATTCGGCCAATGTACTACCTGAGAACTGACCGGTTGAGAACGCCACGACCGAACCTAGAGCGGGCAGGGTCGAGGTAGTCGCCTTCCACGACTCGTTTTGATACACGTCATGATTAAAGTCGTCGCAATCCAACTGCAGGGACTGCCCGTTACTCGTAGTGAAGTTGTAGGGCCCAACATAGACGCCGCCCATCACGTCGTTGCCACCATTGTTCAACGTCAAGCTAACGCCGTTGGCGGATGCTATCGTCGCTGCCGCCAAGAGCAGCACGATTAAGGCTGTAGCGCGTAAAGTAAGTTTCATTGCCCCTCGCAATACACGATTCCCTGTAATGCAGATATAGGGCTGCGGTACCCTAGCCAAAAACAGTGCATGTTAAGTGCCAGAAATAGTTTTTTCAAGTTACAGAAAATAAACAGTTTATTTTGATCAAAATAGGTCGATTAGGGAGAAATGTGACTTTTCCTGCACACTATCGTCCTTGTGGTTCTTAAGACTCCATTTTACATAGGCTTACGAGTACTAAAAGTAGTACTTCTAGTACAGACTTACTCCGAGGCCCTGCGCAGCTCTTGCCGGACAGGATTTGGCTGTCCCTCCGGAACAAAAAAAGTGGCCCTGCCCCGGGAAAGGACAGAGCCACTTTCGAGGCGGGATGCTCGCAGAGTTCGCAGATCAGTCGCCGCTCGCTGCCTTGCTCATCTGCGCCATCCAGGCTTCCGAACGTCGCTGCATTTCCTCCGGCGTGACATCCTCCACATGTTGGCCGAATCCCCACTGGTGGCCGAACGGGTCGCGGACTTTGGCATAGCGGTCACCCCAAAACTGGTTTTGCAGCGGCATCTCCACTTTGCACCCAGCCTTCACCGCACGGTCGTACAAAGCATCCACGTTATCGGTGTAGATGAAGAGGTAAGCCGATTGGGGGCCTTTAGGGTCCGGCGCATTGGCCATGCCGGGAAATTCATCGCTCAACATCAGACGTGAATCCCCGATCTGTAGCTCAGCGTGTCCAATGCTGCCGCCCGGGCCCGACATGCGGCCGAGTTCCTTGGCTTGAAAGACCTCCTTGTAGAAGTTAATCGCGCGAGCGGCGCCCTTGCACACGATGGATGGCGTGATCGAATGGTACCCGTCTGGAATGGCCTTGACTGCACACATAGTTCCTCCTTAGAGAAAGTAAGATGAACGCGCAGAAGGTAGAAGCAGCGGGTCGGCATACGGCAGGGAGCGCTGCGCGTGGAAATCCTAAATACGCCCCTGCGGCGAACAAGTCAAGCAGGAACTTTGACGGAGAGAATACGTCGCAGGCCGCCCGGGGTAATCGTGGGGCCACCAACCGCAAGTTTTCAGTATTCCCTATAGAGTTGCGGAAACTGCTTCTTCAGGCCGGTAATTTTTGGCAGATCGTTGATCTGAATGTAGGGACTATCCAGGTGATGCTTCAAGTAGTCCTGCTGATACCCCTCCGCGGGATAGAAAGCCTTTAACGGAACGACCAACGTCACAATCTTCTGCGGGTAGACCTTCGCGGCATCCAACTGCGCAACGTACGCCTGGGCAATGCGTTTCTGTTCCTCGCTCGAAAAAAACACGGCGGAGCGGTACTGCGGCCCCCAATCGGGGCCTTGCTTATCCAGTTCCGTTGGATTGTGCGCCACGGAAAAGAAAATCATCAGCACCTGGCCGTAGGTGATCTGCGAAGGGTCGAACACGACCTTGACGCTCTCCGCGTGTCCCGTGTTTCCGCCGCCCACCATTTCATAGTGCGCGGTTTCCGCCTCACCGCCGGTGTAGCCCGAGGTGGCGGAGATGACTCCCCTGGTGTGTTGATAGACCGCCTGCACGCCCCAGAAGCAGCCTCCGGAAAGAACAGCCACTTCCCGACTCCTTGCAGTGGCTAATGGTTCATCCACGGCGGGTTTCGGAAAAGACGTGTTCGTGCCGGCTGCGATTGCTCCGGAAGCGCCGAACAGGCCGATCCATACTCCTGCGATAGCGATTGTGGCGATGCACAATCCGTGCCCCTTCTTCATTTCTCTGACCCCACGGGCCGTCTGTGAGCCCCACCTGCACTGCAACTCGTTGGATGCACGAAAACATTTTTGGGATTCACGTCCGCGTTTGCCTTACCATGCAGGCAACGGGCGCGCCCCCTCCCCATTTTCTTGGAGGGAGGAGACCCGCCTGAGGTTACGATGGACTGCGGCTCTTTGCGATGACACGCCTTCTGAAAATGCCGGTTCTCTTTGTCGGCCATGGCTCGCCGATGAATGCAATCGAGGACAACGCCTTCACGCGAGTCCTGGAGAAACTCCGCCAGACGTTGCCTGCCCCGAAGGCGGTCTGCGTTGTTTCGGCCCATTGGGTCACTCGCGGCAGTCAGGTTCTGACCGCCGAACGCCCACGCACGATTCACGATTTCTATGGCTTTCCCCAGCCTCTGTACGAAGTGCAGTATCCGGCCCCCGGCGCGCCGGAAGAAGCAAAGCGCCTGGCTCTGGAGCATCACCTGCTCTCCGATCACCAATGGGGCCTGGACCACGGAGCCTGGAGCGTTTTGCGGCACATCTATCCCATGGCGGACGTGCCGGTGTTTCAACTGAGCCTGGATCACCAGCGCACCTTCGCCGAACACATCGCCCTTGGCTGTGAATTGCAGGAATTGCGCGAACGCGGGGTGCTCATCCTTGGCAGCGGGAACCTGGTCCACAATCTCCATCGCATCAACTGGGAAATGCCGGACTCGGCGTTTCCTTGGGCGCAGGAGTTTGACGCCAAAGTGAAGGAAGCAATCACCAAGAGGGACCTGGAATCGCTGGGAGAGCCGGACCGCTGGGGCTCAAAGTTCCTGGCCGAAGCGCACCCGACACTAGAGCACTATGCCCCCATTTTGTATTGTCTGGGGAGCACGGACGAGCAGGACACCGTCACGTATCCCTATGAAGGGATGGAGTTTGGAACGATCTCGATGCGCATGGTGTCGTTCCAGCCGCGACTTTCTCCTCAGTGATAACCATTTTATCTACAAAGTTTGTCTGCAAAGCTCATCCCATTCCGCCAGTTTCCCACTCGGATGCGGCGGAAGCGCCGAACCGGCAGAGGTAAGTTATGGCCTTTCTATCTAGGGGGCGCCGCGCCGTTCATGTCAATCCGCTTTTTTCCTTGACACTCCCTGGGGACTCCCCATGGAACCTGCGGCTTGCCTGTGGCATCTTACCGGGTGTCCGACAAACAACAGACCTGGAGGAACGCCACGATGCGCGCGACGATCTATCTCACCATTGCTTTTTGCACCGCCATACTGGCAGCAAGCCCTATCAGCGCCCAAGTGACCTACGGAAAGAAACCGCAATTGCCTGCGCCCTTTGCGACAGCCACGGTGGGCAACGGTCCTTCCGAAAGCAAGCCGCCGGCAGGTTTCCTTCCGAGTGTCCCTGCCGGATTCCATATCAATATCTTCGCCAAAGATTTTAAGGTGCCCCGGTTCCTCGCCGTTGCCCCCAACGGCGATGTTTTTCTTGCCGATACGGGTGCGGGCAGGGTCGTCATTCTCCGTGATCCGCAGCACACCGGCGGGGCACAGCAGCGGGAGGATTTCGCGGAAGGATTGAACCGGCCTTTTGGGATTGTCTTTCACGAGGATTACGTCTACGTCGGCAACACCGGCGAAGTGGTGCGCTTTCGCTACGACAAGCTGACCTCCAAACGGCTAGGCGATGCCGAACACATCCTCGACCTGCCGACGGGCGGAGGACACTTCACGCGCACACTGGCGTTCAGCAAGGACGGCAATAAGCTTTACATCAGCGTGGGTTCCTCGTCCAACATCGATTTCGAGAAGGACCAGCGCCGCGCCGCGGTCCTGGTGTGCGATCCGGACGGAAAGAACTCGCGCATTTTCGCCAGCGGCTTGCGCAATGCCGTCGGCCTGGCGGTCGAGCCGTTAACCGGCGAGGTCTGGGTCAGCGTGAACGAACGGGATGAACTGGGCGATAATCTGCCGCCTGATTACTTCACCTCAATAAGGGACGGTGGCTTCTACGGCTGGCCCTGCAGCTACATTGGGGACAATGTCGACCCACGCGTGCAGCCGCAGAAGCCCGAACTCGTCGCCCAGGCCATCATTCCGGATGTGCTTCTGGGAGCCCACGTGGCGCCATTGCAATTTGCCTTCTATACCGATAAGCAGTTTCCGGAATCGTACCGTGGCGGTGCGTTCATAGCGGAGCATGGCTCGTGGAATCGCGCTACACGAGCGGGCTATCAGGTGGCCTTTGTGGCTTTCAAAGACGGCAAGGCTTCGGCCGATCCCGTGCCGTTTCTAACGGGGCTGGTGCCGGATCCCGCCGGCAAGAATGTGAATGGCCGTCCGGTGGGCGTGGCCGTGGCTTCCGATGGCGCGTTGCTGGTCAGCGACGATGGCGCAGGCGTGGTCTATCGCGTCAGCTACGCGCCCTGAGCGTTTCGCACCTCTTGTCCGCAGCGGCGGCTCGCATCAGCGAGCGCGTGTCATTGCACATTTAGCGTCAACAGAATCGGTGTCAACGCGAACTGCCTGCTTGAGCCGCTGCTCGTCGCCGTCGGCGTTATGGTTATGGCGGCGGCCCCAGACGGTGTTTGGAACTTGAAGGTGGCGCTGGCGACGGCACTATTCGCATAGTTGGGCGCGCTCGCCATGGCCTGTACGGTGGTCAACGAACTCAAGGGAATCGCCGCCTGATAAGTAGGAGAGGAAGCCGTGGGAGTCGAGCCGTCCGTGGTGTAGTGGATGGTTGCACCGGCCGTAGCGTCCGTGATGGTCACGGGCTGCGCCGCGGTAAACGTTCCACTCGCGGGCGTAATCACAGGCGTTGCGGCGCTCTGCGGTGGAGCCGGGCTCACAGACGGCGAAGAGCCGGCGCTGCCACAACCAATTCCCGAAAATGCCAGCGCGGTCATCAGCAGCACGGCGGTGACGGAGACCAGCCACCGTGGTGCCGGCAACTGCATTCTTGAACGCAGCGCCAGAGCGAACAGAAGCAGCGCGGCGAAAAACGCCAGCGAGAAGCCGGGTTGCGGGCGCAAACTGCCGTATGGTTGCCGGGGCAGCCCCGGAAACGCTGTCGCCTGCGAAGGAGATAGTGTTGAGATCGACACCGTGAACGGAGTCGCGGCCCCGTTGGCCACGGCCACGCTGGCGGGAACAGTGCACACCGCGCCAAAGGGAACTCCCGAACACGCAAAGGTGATTGTCCCCGTGAAATTAGGGCCAGGAATAGCCTGCAAATTGTAATTGGCAGTCTGCCCGGCGGGAACGGTTGCCGTGGTGGAACCTCCGTTTGCGGAGGCGTTCAGCAGCACCGCGGGAGGCGCGTTTCCGTAAAGATTAATTGCCTGCGGAGAATTGGGCGCGTCATCGGCGATATTCACTAAGGCGCTGAGAACGCCGTTGTCGCTGGGGGAGAAAGTGATAGAGAGCGTGCATGTGCCTTGGGCAGCGAGCGGAGCTGTGCAGGTGTTCGTCTGGGTCCAGTCTTTCGGGTAAGAGCCGGCCAAATTAATCGCTGAAATATGGAGAGTCGCGTTGCCCGTGTTCGTCAGCGTGATCACTTGCGCCGTGCTCGAGGTGCCTTGCGTTTGGCTGCCAAAGCTCAGATTGCTGGCGGACAAGGAGACCTGCGGCTGCGGCGTACTGCTCGTGCCAATCCCGGAAAGTGTGACGGTTTGCGGGCTGCCCGGAGCGGTGTCCACCACTTGCAGGGTTGCCCCAAGCACTCCCGTGGTTGTGGGTGAGAAATAGACGGTCACCTGGCAGGCGGCGCTTGGAGCAAGGACGGCCGTGCAGGTATTGGTTTGAGAAAAACTGCTGGTGGAATCGCCCGTGATCGTCACGGAGGTGAGGGACATCGTTACGTTGCCAATGTTGCTTAAACCAACCGTAACAGTTTGAGGAGAGGTCGTCCCAACTGGTGTTTGCGGAAAACTTCCCCCGCTGATTATCTCCAAATAGGGCCCTGAGGAAGCCTGAGGGTTGGTGTTGGTGATGTAGAGTCCGGACTCATAGTAGTTCGCTGAACCGTCGGTGAAGGGCGAGCCCGAAAGTTCCGTGACTGCGCCGGTGGTCGAGTTTGCCTGGAAACCGTGCACCGAACCATTGAGCAACGTATAGAGATAAGGGCCTTGCGGGTCAGCCACCGTCAGAAGGCCAAAGGGAAACGCGATTTGTGTGGAACTGTTCAGCGGCGTCAGCGCCCCGGTTGTCTGATCAATGGAGTAGGTATTGAAACTCGGCGGCTCTCCACCTACGTTGACATACAGGAAATTCCCGCTGGGATCCGCAACCATGCCATGCACCATCGTATAGTTGACAAAGATTGCCGTCGTTGCCGCGATGGAGCCATCGGACGGCGATAGCTGAAAGGACATCAGCCAGCTATCGTATTGGCCATAGGCCTGAAACAAAAAACGCCCCTGCGGATCCATCGCGCTAAGTTGAGAGGGCCCAGAGATGTCTGCCGCCCTCGGATTGTCGAGTTCGCCGGTATTCCCATCTATATCGTAGACATCAAATCCCGCGTAGAGATTGTCGCCATACGCCCCCAGCGCGACGTAGAGATGCAAGCCAGTGGGGTCCACGAAGAGGTTCGTCGGCTGGGCATTGAAATCCAATGACAACTGGGGGCCGAGATCCAGCACGGGGTCCGCGGCATTGGAAGTATCGATCACGTAGGGTGTTATGGAACTGTTGCCTTCCGGATTACCCGGGAAATCACCATTCTGAAAACCAACGTACACAAATTTTCCAGTAGCTTCGGTCGCGATTGAGAGTGGATTGGAAGGAGCCTGGTTCGGATTGATCGTGGGAATGTACGGAAAGGGAGAATGCGGCACTTCCGTCAGCGCTCCGCTCGCCGGATCGATCGCATACATGGCGATGCTTGTGGGGCCGGCAACAAATAGAAATTTTCCCTGTCCGTCGACCGCCATGGGTGCAGCGTTATGCGCGGGAAAGGGGCTGGAAGGAATAGCGGCCAGGGAACCCGAAAGAGAGTTCTTGTCGAACCCCGAAATGACCGCCGCACTTGGATTATTCGTCCCCGTGCCGGTGGCATACACGTGTTGCTGCGGTGTTTGGCAGAGGCCTTGAGTCGCCAAGCCAAGCAAAAGCAACGGTGGGGTGCACTTTCGCACTAGAAATCGCAAGAAGACGTAGGACGACGCTTTCATCGCGTGCCACTCCTGAAAAGATGAAAATGTGTGGGCCTGAGAGGGAACCGGTATGACGATAGCGTGATGTAGATAGGTCGTCAACCTGGATTATGCAAAGAGCAACGTAAAGCAAAGGGAAGACCTGTTCCAAAATGGAACACCCCCCTTTTCTACCCACCACCTAATTCTCCACAAATCACAGCAACAGCGCAGGAGCCACCAGGCCGTGTCGCTGCCTTTGTCGTTCGTGAGGGTATGGCTTCACAGCTTGCGGGGAAAGTCTTTTCTTTAGGAGGCCGGGGCTTCAGCCCCGGCGCAAATCTTTCAAAACCACTGGGCTTCAGCCCCTGAAGAAAAGCGTTTCGGTGTTTTTCCGCGGGCTGATCAGCCGCAGAGGGTTGTTTTCTCCATTTCTCGCACAGGTTTTCACTCCGGACTTCCGGACGTCACACGCGATGGAGGGATGGGAGTGGCTTAGTGCGGCGACCAGTTCGGATGGCTGGTGAACAATCCATCAACAATCCCGATTTGATAGGAAATGAACAGGCCGAAGCCTAGGCTCAGCAGACCGGAAGCGGTCACCAATCCGCGAGTCATCCAGGCAAACCGCGAACCCGCGTAAGTGAACGGCAAGGAAAGCGCCGCGGTAATAAGGATCATTCCGCCAACCGTGCCGACTCCGAAGATCAAGAGATAGAGGACGCCCCAGCGCGGGTCGTGGATTGTGGTGAGAACGAGAAGCGCGACGGCGGCGGAGCCTGCAAGGCCGTGCACAATGCCGATGAACAGGGGCCGCAAGGAATGGAAGAGTCCCAGTTTGGCGAACGGGCTGCTCAGCCAGCTAGGCGCCTCCAGCGAGTCGCCGTGGTGTTCCTTAGCCGGGGAGTGCTCATGCCAGTGATAATGCAGGTGGGAACCGTGCTCATGAATGTGCACGTGCTCGCCGGTGAGATGAGGATGCGCCGGCGAAAATTTTTCGCTGAGCCATTTGGTGACGCCCGCGAGGTTCAGCACCCCGAGGAGAACCAGCATCAGGCCGACGGCCAATTCCATGGTGAGCCCGACACGCGGCGGAATCACCAGATTGAACAGGATGATGGCGGCGCCGACCACCAGAATGGTCAGTGTATGGCCCACGCCCCACAGCGCGCCGATCAGCGCGGCTTTGGAAAGGGAGCGCTCGCGGGTCACGATAGTGGACACCGCGATGACGTGATCCGGGTCCGTAGCATGACGCATGCCCAGAAAGAACCCAATAACGAGAATGGCCAATCCGCTGATCATAGGACGCCGGTGAAAACCCGGCTGCTTACAGGATAATCGAGAACCCCGCCAAAGAGCGAATGTTTCGGCGCGGAGTCAGTTTCTCATCACGCCAATGTTCGGGCAATTGAGCACGGAAAGGTTCATAAAATATGCAACCGCGGCCATGATGCGACTTTCCGCTACTATCGACGCCCAACGATTTACTCACGGCTTCACCGTAATGTGGATTCGCTTCGAAGTGACTGTGGGACGTTCCATCGTCCAAAGTGGAAGCTTACTGATAGGCTCATTTCCCAAGTACTCCGCAATCCAGTGGGATGACAAGAAGCTATTGAACGAGACAATGACATCGTACTCTCCAGGTTGGTTCACCATATCCGATAGTTTGAAGTCTTCAGCGTGCCCGTAGAAGGTCCCTGGTGCAAGTTTGACAAACGCATAGGGGTTTCCCTGGAGGGGAGGTGGAGGGACACAATCCAACAGGAAACGACTCCGGACATCTTTTCGGTCGGCCCCGATTATCCGCATAGACAACCCTCGCGCTGGATTCCAACACATGTCCCATTCCCAGATGTAGACATCGCCTTCGCCAACATTCCTTAGCTGCGTTTCCAAATGGAGAGTGTCTGACATCCGATACACGTTGTGGTCAGGTCTAAGGGTTAGCTCAAGCGCCAGAGACCGGGAGTCGGTCCCAGCAGAAAGTTTGGCCGCAGGCGCGGACGTGCAAATGAACACCGCTGCGATGACGAGACAATTCAACCGACGTTTCAGCACGGCAATCCCTCCGATTCGCGTAGTCTAGCAAGAAAGCGTCCAGACGTGGGGCGACAGGGGCGCGACGCAAGAGCCTCAGAAACACTGGAAATGGTCCGCTGGGCCGATGATATTGTTAGCGAAGACTGATGACCCGCTGCGAATGTTTCCGTAGCGCGCCGGGCGGCGTCTATTCCCCTTTCAAAATGCGCATGAATTCCGTGGCCGCATGGGGAAGCCGCGCGCCGCGGCGCGAGAGGATGTAGAGATGCCGCGGAATGCTCATTTGGCGGATCCTCAGTTCTTTCAGCCAGCCGTGCTCGACCTCCCAGGTTACGCACATCCGCGGCACGATGGCCACACCCATACCCATCTGCACGAAGCGCTTGATGCTTTCGATGGTGGGCATTTCGATGGGCATATTCAGCGGAGTGCGATGCCGCGCAAACAGCTCAATTACTTTGCGGCGGAACGGCGATTCCACGATGTGTGCAATAAATGATTCCTTGCCCAGCTCTTCGATCTCCACTTCGCGTTTTTTGGCCAGAACGTGCTTGGGCGGCACCACCAGTGTCAACTCATCCTTCAAAATTTCCGTGGCCTGCAATTGCGTTTCGCGCGGCACAAACGAAACGGCGCCGAGGTCCAGCCGGTAATTGACCACCTCGTGCGGAATATCGCGCGAAAACATGCGATGCACCCGCACCTGCACACCCGGATGCGCTTCGCGGAATTGCGCCAACGCGGGCAGCAAGGCGTGAATGGAGCTTTCATTGACACCCAGGGAAAGCTCGCCGCGCTTGAGCCCTTCCAGCTCCATAAGGCTCTTCTTGACCTCGTCGCGCAGGTTGATCAAACGCTCGGCGTATTCGCGCAAGAGCGTGCCGGCATCGGTGAGGCGCACGGGGCGGGCGCCGCGGACAAAGAGCGGCTGGCCCAGGGAATCCTCCAGCTTGCGGATGGCCAGGCTGACCGCGGGCTGCGTGCGGTACAGCCGTTCGGCGGCGCGGGAAAAACTGCCTT
>Ga0326728_10013440_pt1 | contig 17766 bp, 11 predicted proteins | sample MB3enrmetagenome_FD_207602 | JGI IMG/M metagenome (GOLD analysis project Ga0326728, IMG submission 207602) | Lab enriched peat soil microbial communities from McLean, Ithaca, NY, United States - MB31MN | ecosystem: Environmental > Terrestrial > Soil > Wetlands > Peat | place: USA: New York... | reverse complement strand
CCGCTTCGAGGCCCTGGAAGGCAGGCGCGTGCAGCAAGGCTCCCATCTGCGCGCTCGTGGCTTTGTCAATCAACCCGACCAGCTCAGCCTGTCGAGGATCTGTTTTAGCCGCCAGATGAGGCGCCACAAGCCTTTGTAGCAGGCTGCTCCATTCGTCCGGCCGCTTGGCTGACTGATCCTGTTGTGCCTTGCTTTCAGTTTCCTCCAGCATCTCGTCCAAAAGACTTCCCGAAGCCAGCCGCTGTACGTCCGCTTCCTCCACCGAAGCCTGCCTGCCCGGCCCCTGATTCCCCTCCACGGCCGGGGAGGGGACCACGGGGTGGGGAGCCGTATCTTGCCCCAAGCCCAGTTCAGAAGCCGTCTTGGCGAAGGTCGCCGAATCGGCGAGCTTCCGGCGTGTTTCCCGCAACTTCTGGAATATCTGAACCTGCTCGAAGAGCCTGTCAGGATGAAAATCGTCCAGATCCGAAAATCGCAGTGAGATGCGGAGGTCATCCTCTCCTCCCGGCGTCAACTCCAGGCGGGGCGCGAGCTTGGCCAGAACGGAATCAAAGTTGTCGCGATCGACCATGAGCGGACGACGGCTGGCGAGAGCATCCCCGCTCTCGAGCAAACCGCGATTCGCACGGCCGCTAAAGTCCCCCAAAATCGCAACTCGAAAAGGAGTCTCTGCGTCTGGCCTTGCCTGGGCCTGCTCCCGGCCTGCGGTCACATCAAGACGTATCTCACCGGATGAATGGCGGGTTGACATGGCTACTCCAATTTGCTGATGTAGTGTTGGCTGAACTGATTATCGAGACAATTGTACGACAGTTTGGCCCAATCACCAAGACCGAACGCGCGTTGCAGAGAAACGCGCGACGCGTCCTGGATCGGAGATCATCACGAACGCCATCCGGCGTGCGAGGGTAGGAATAGCCTTCCAACGGAATGTCCGGGCGCGGGGTTGTACGCTTGATTAAGGCGGTAGGGGCGCCCCCCTGGCAGGGCCCGCCTTTGGAGGCGTGGAAAGATCATTTTCACCACAGAGGCACTGAGACGCAGAGGAACGACTTTCTCAATCCTCACTGCCTCTGCGCCTCTGTGGTGCGAAACGTCTTGGGCTTCTAGTGGGAGAGGACTTCCTCGAAGAACGCCAATGCGCGGGGGTCGTGCGACTGGCCGAGCCAGAACATGGCCTGTTTTCGCACCACGCCGTTGCTGTTCGTCTTTGCCACCTGGATGAGCAGGGGCACGCCTTCATCCTTGGGAAGCTGGCTGAGGGCAAAGACGGCGTGTTTCTTCACGTCGGTTTCGGGGTCGTTTTCAATGGCTTCCGTAATGGTGGCCTCGGCCTTCTTGCCGGCCTTTTGCGCCAGCCAGAACAACGCCTGGCCTCGCACATGGGCGCTCGGGTCGTGATGGGCGACGCCGATAATCGCATCCACAACCTCGAGTTCTTTGCTGACGTAGAGGGCAAACACGGCTTTCTCGCGGAAGTGCTCGTCCGGATCGTCCCTCACCAGGCGGTTGAGAACTTCATAACCTTGGCGCCCTCGTGCCGCTCCCAGCCAGAATGAGGCGTGCTCCCGTACGCGTTCCGGCTGGCCGTTGGCAGCAAAACCCTCCAGTGCGCGCTCCGCGGAGTTGTCCGCGTGCAAGGCGATGGCTGTCAGTGCCGAATTGCCGAGGTGATCTTCGTCGTCGCTCTCACCTTCCCCGGCAACCTTCACGAATTTGCTGAGCCAGGCCACGCTCTCTGAAGGCTGCACCCCCGTCAGCCAGACCAATGGTAGTCCGCCCGCATCAAGTTCGCATTCAGGAGAGAAGGTGCGGATCTTCTGTATTCTTCCCGCTTCGGCCCGGTAGAGCACCAGAAAATAGGGTGGGGATTCCAATTTGACGGTCTTTGCCTCGCCCGTCTTTATCGACTGGCCCGCGTCTTCTCCCTGCCGGCTCTCCAACCGGCACCTGCCGCACGCCTCATCCGAGAAGTCTCCGAAGGATCCGTTGCAGCACATCTGATGTTTCCCGGGGACTACCGGCACGGCGTAGCCGATCCAGACCGGACCCCTTTCACCCGCTTGGATAGAGTGGAAAGCGCTCGCCAGGCCCGCGGCCGCAGATGAGGCGCGCATCCTGGCGTTGACTACATGCGGCTCCTGCGCCACGGCGGACAGGCAATAGACGGCGCTCAAGAAACAGTAAACAGGGAGTGAAGACCACCCGTCACGCCTCGCAAATGAGCGATCCTTCGCATAACTCATGTTGACCTCCGGTATGGAGTGCAGCAGCTTGCTGCCGCTTTCCTTCAGGCCAGCTTGCTGGCCGCCGCATGGCCTGTCGAGGTAGCAACCTAACTCGCTGGGATAGAACGGCAGCAAGCTGCCGCACTCCAAAGCCCTGGCGGAAGTTCGTTATTTGTTCAGCAACTCCATCATGAAGTCGGTCGCTTCCTTGCTGTGCATCAGCGACAGTTTCTGCACCGCGTCACGCTTCAGCGAAGTGTCCTTTTCCTGCCGCGCGATTTGGATAAGCTGCTTCGCATTCCCTTGCAGGAAAAACGCCTGAATTACGCTGCGCTTGATTTCTGGGTCTTTATCGCTGCTGTAGATGGAAACTAGAGCGTCTGCGGTCTTGTCCTTGCCCATCAGGCCAAGATTGTGCACGGCTTGGCAGCGAAGCGCCGGGTCTTTTTCCGCGCGCGCCAGCTCCAGCGTGTGATCGACGTCGCCGCTAATGAACATTCCTTGCAGAATGCCCCGCTTAACCTCAACGGAGGTCTCATTTTGGTAGAGCTGGTAGAGCTCGGCGCGCGCGCCCATCACGCCGAGCTGCCTCACGGCCTCGGCGCGCAACTCGGGCGACTGCTCGCTCTTCGCCACGTCCAGAAGCCGCTGCCGCTCGCCACCCACCATGAAGCTCTGTAAAATGACGCGTTTCACTTCCATATCGTGAGACGACTTGTAGATCTCTTCCAGCGTGGCGTGGCTCTCTTTGCCGCCGAAGAGCCCGAGGTCGCGGAGCGCCTTCATTTGCAACTCGGGATTGCGGTTCCCGCCGGCGATTCGGGCCACGATCTCGTGCGCCTTGGGCGAGCCGCTCTGGCTGAGGACGAACAGCGCCCGCTCCTTGAGCTTGAGCGGCTGCGGACCGTTGAGGAACTTCTCAAGCATGGGCAGCGCCTGTTCGGGATCGCTGCCCATCAGGCTGTTGATGGCGATCAGCTTCAGATCTTCATTACTCTCAGCCTCAGGCGACACCTTCTGCCCGGACGACTGCCGCAGCTCGACCTCGAGGGCTTTCGCGTCGTCCAGCCAGCGGCTCTGAGGATAAGTGCGGCGGAGTGTCTGGAGCGCCTCGAGCGCGTCCGACCGCTGCCCAAGCCTGTTCTCAGCGTAGGCTTTCCAATAGAGCGCTCCTTCGGCGTGCGTGCCGTGCTCCGCGATAATTGTGTTGAGATGGTCTATCGCTGATTGCATTTTGCCTTCATCGATTTGCTCCGTGGCCCGCTCGTAAAGATCACGCTCCCGATCGATCTGCTCCTGGGCGCGGTCGCGTGCTTCCTGCTCACGGTCACGCTTTTCCTGCTCTCGATCGCGTGCTTCTTGCTCCCGGTCGCGTTGCTCCTGCTCGCGGTCCTGCGCCTCCTGGTCCGGGAACGAGGTCATCGCGCTGATTTGCGAATCTTCGTTACCTGTCTGCTCCTGGAGTGGAGAGCCCAGAACAGCCCGCGGCGCCACCGCTGAAACCGCGCTGCCCACGATGAATACCCATGTCAACATCAAGACATTTCCATAAATCCTAGTCATCTAGCCCTCCGTCTTGCCGCACTGCGAGTTCTCTCAAAGCTGGGCGAGTCGCTCAAAACCTGAGTTCCTCTCCCCCTTGGGGGAGCGGGTGGCCCGAGACGGCGCCTCCACCAGCCGTCGCGGGCCGGGTGAGGGGGTCCCGAAGGCCGCGACAACAACCTCGATTGTCGCACCGTCCGGGTTCGAGTACTTAACGACAGAAATCGCCGTCATAAAATGGCACTTTGGAAGGGCGGGGCTTCAGCCCCGCCGCCTCCGGCAGCCCCACGAGTCGGGCCTTTAGGCCCTGAAGCCACGTTGCCTCAGTGGCTAAAGCCCCGCCGTTCCCGGCACTCCGCAATATGGCGCGGACTTTCGTCAACAGGTTCTAGCTCCCCCGCCTGGACAATTCCTCGATGGCTTTCTTCTCCCGCTCATGCACCTGCGAATCAACCACTCGAACCTTGAAGAGGATTCCCTGCGCCTCCACGCGCCGGCGAAGATCCTCAAATTCCGGCGACGATAGTTTGGAGGGGCTGTGGGCGATCTCAATCAGAGTCCGCTCGAGTTCGTCGAGCAGGTTCGCAACGCCCGCCTCGCCTGCGCGCTCCGCAGTAAGCCGGTACAGGCGGTTCGCCGCCACCAAGTCCTCCGCACGCTCGCGCTGGGCGGAGATGTCCACCATCCGTTGGGTGCGAGTGTTGACCAATTCCACCAGCACCATCTGAGAACGCTCCAGATGATCCCCCACGGCCACCAACAGAATGCGATCGCGCGACTGTGCCGAAACCGGCTGAAGCGGCACCTCCTGCCCGATCCGCGGGCGGCTTGGCCAGAATCGCCCCGCGAAAAACGATCCCACCACGAGAGCGGCGACGAGCGCCACCGCACCGGCGGGCGCCAGAAACCGCGAGGTCCGGAAAACGCCCAAGAAGCGCTGCCAGAACGTTTCCGGTGCGACGGATTCAAGGCGTGGAGCCAGACGCCGCCAAACCTCTGCTTCGAAGTTCTCACCGAGCGCGGGCAGTTCGACCAGATCTGCCGCCCCCAGTATTGCCGCCAAGCGCTGGTAACGCGCGCGGCAGGATTCACAGGCGGCCAGATGTTCTGCTAAACTCGCCCGCGGTGGCCCTCCCGCCTCGGCGTAATGGTAGAGAATCAATTCTTCTTCACTCGGATGTTTCACTTTCCGCACCTTCACAAGCTTGACTACTGCCCTCTCCCCCTTGGGGGAGAGGGTGGACCGCCACGGCGTTTTCATCAGCCGCCGCGGGCCGGGTGAGGGGGTTCATCGGTCTCGCGATGGCAACAGAACCTCTCCCGCCGACCTAAACGCCAGCGCTGCGCTGCTGGCTAACCACGGAACTCTTCACCAGCGGTTCCAACTCCCTCCGCAGTTTCTGCACGGCTCGATAAATGCTGTTCTTGGTAGCGCTCTCCTTGAGGCCCAGCACGCTGCCGATCTGTTCAATGGGCATCCCCTCGTAATGGCGTAGCACGAACGCGGCGCGAACCCGGGGACTCATTTCGGCCAGCACGCTCTCCACCTTGTGCTTCAATTCACCACTCAGCAGGATGCGATCCGGCGCGGGATCTGCCGTCGGCAACTGGGCGATTCTTTCGGCGCCGGCCTCGTCACTGCCCATGGGTTGCTCCACCTGTTCGTACCGCCCCAGCTTGCGCGTCAGGTCGAGAGCTGCGTTCACGGCGATGCGAAAGACCCAGGTGCCAAAGCTGGACCGTAATTCAAACTGCTTCAGCCGGCGGTAAGCTCTGAGGAAGGTCTCCTGCACCACATCCTCGGCGTCTTGCTCGTTTCGCGTCATGCGATATGCCAGGCGAAAGACCTTGCGGCTATATCGATCGACGAGGACACGAAAAGCTTCTGTCTCCCCGGCGCATGCTCGCGCGACAGCCGCTGCGTCGCTCTCGTCCATTCGCACCTTTAGACTGGCATCCTCGCCCACAGTTAGGCCCACCGGCAGAAAAAAGTCGAGAAGTTAAGAAGTCGAGAAGTTGAGAAGGCAGGAGGTCCAGGAGTCGGGGATTCGCTGGACAGACCACTTGCTCCTCGACTGCTCGACTCCTCAACTTCTCAACTTACTTGCATCTCCCAACCCAGTCGGGTACTCTCAGGAGCTATTTCTTTCGCGTGGAGGTGCAACCATTCCCATGGAAATCCGACTACGAAAATACAGTATAGTGGCCGCAGGGTTCGCGGCAGCCACAATTCTCCTTCTCGCCTGCAATCTCTTTGGCGCCAAGAAACCGAAACCGGCTCCGCCCACCGAGCCGGCGGCTCCCGTAGTTGTGGAGCCGGAGATCCCAGACCTCGAATTCATCACGCGCTTGCGCGATGAAGAATTCAACCACGGCGAGGTGATGGATATCATGAGTTACATCACCGACGACATCGGCGCCCGCCTCACGGGCTCGCCCAACATGAAGAAGGCCAACGAGTGGTCGCGCGACCAGTTCACCAAGTGGGGCCTCGTCAACGCCCACCTGGAGCCCTGGGGCACGTTCGGCCGCGGTTGGGCTTACCAATTCTGCGAGGTCCGCATGCTCTCGCCGGATTACATGCAATTCCTGGCTCTGCCCGAAGCCTGGACGCCCGGAACGAACGGGCCGATCCGGGGCGAGGTGGTGCAGTTGGTGGCCACAACCTCCGCCGACCTCGAGAAGTACAAGGGCAAACTGGCCGGCAAGATCGTGCTGATCGGCGAGCCGCGCACACCCGAACCTATCGAAAAGCCGCTCTTCCGACGCAATGACGATGCTGAACTGGCCAAGACTGCCCTGTTTGAGATCCCCGGCGGCGGGCCCGGCGGACCCAGCCCCGCCATGCGGCAGCAATTCATGCAGCGCTTTCGTTTCCAGCGTGACTTGGAAAAGTTCCTCACCGACGAGCACGTAGCCGCCACGTTGGATCTTACCCGGCAACCCGGCCAGGACGGCACCATCTTTGTGCAGTCCGGCGGAAGCTACGACAAAGGCAAGACGGTCGGTTTCCCGCGCATCACAGTCGCAGTCGAGCACTACGGCCGCATGGTGCGTCTGCTGGCTAAGAAGGTACGGGTGGAGGTGGAAATCAACGTCCAAACCCAGTTCTATGACGATGATGACAAGGGCTACGATACCCTCGCGGAAATCCCGGGTGTCGATCCCAAGCTCAAAGAGCAACTGGTAATGCTCGGAGGGCACTTGGATTCCTGGCACGCCGGGGAAGGCGCCACCGACAACGGAGCGGGAAGTGCCGTCGTGATGGAGGCTGTGCGCCTGCTGAAAAAGCTCAGCGTGCAGCCGCGCAGGACGGTTCGCGTGGCGCTCTGGTCAGGCGAGGAAGAGGGCATTCTGGGCTCGCGCGGATATGTAAAGAACCACTTCGGAGGGCGGCCGGAGCCCCCTCCGTCCAAGGACGAGACCACGCCCTCATTCATGCGCCGGCCTGCGGGCCCTTTAGAGTTGAAGCCGGAACAAAAACTGGTCTCCGCGTACTTCAACCTGGACAACGGCACGGGCAAGGTGCGTGGCGTGTACCTCCAGGGCAACGAGCTGGTCGCACCCCTCTTTCAGAAATGGATGGAACCCTTCGGCGACCTTGGCATGACCACGCTCACCATGCGTAACACCGGCGGCACGGACCATCTGTCCTTCGATGCGGTGGGCATCCCCGGCTTCCAGTTTATCCAGGACCCGATGGACTACGACACATTGACCCATCACTCCAACCTGGACGTCTACGAGCACATCCGAGCCGAAGACATGAAGCAAGCTGCGGTGATTATGGCCTGCTTCGTTTACAACGCCGCCATGCTCGACGAGATGCTGCCTCGGAAGCCAATCCGGCCCGAAGAATTCGAGCCGCCCAAGCCCCCGGAAGGCGAACAGCCGACTGCGCCGCCAGCCAAGCCCGTGAGCTCGGCAACGCCGCCGGCGAACGCCGCCCGGCCATAGCCGGCACAGTAAAGCAATCGGGAGATCGGGTGATTGGGAGATCGCGTGAAGAAAAGTCCTGCGCCTCCTGGTCATCCGATCCACTGATCTTCTTGCTGCCCACCTCAACGCCCACCTGCGAATCTTCCGCCCTATGACTTTCTGTCTCTTGACAAACAAACAGCAGTAGGCTAGAATGTTGTCGTGGGGTTGGCCGGAGGCCCTCTCCTGCCGGAACGCTGTCATGCGACGCCGCTACTGCCTCCAAATCGCCGCCGTAAATCTAGGAATAGGGACGGCCGGAATACGAAAACCGAGGGAACAAAGCGAGAATGTCGATGAAAATAAAGGGTTGGGCAAGAAAGTCACTGGCTGGCGCAGACGTTGCTCTTGAACGTCTGCGATGCGCCGAAGGCGCAGTTCGGTCAGATTGCACCGAATGGCCAGACCTGTCCCTGCGGGACATCGCAGACCCCAAACGTCGGGGTCTGCGCCGGCCTGAGTAGTGTGGCTGAGAGTTGAAAGCTGACGGCTGAAAACTGCTGTTTGAGGGAACAAAGCGAGAATGTCTATGAAAAAAAAGGATGAGGTCAGGAGAGTCGAGAAGTTAAGGAGTCGAGAAGTTGAAGAGTTGAGCGGCAGAAGGCGAGAGTCGACACAAAGTCCCAGTCACGGTCTGAGAAACGCCGGTTGGCTTCTTAACTCCTCGACTTCTCGACTCTTCGACTTCAAAAATCAACGAACGATCCGGGAATGTCTATGAAAACAAAGGATCGTGGCATAGTGAGCGGGGACGGCCTTTGTGGCCGCCCACCGGGACACCCACAAGGGTTACCCATCCCCGTTCTGACGCGGAAGGAATCGTGTATTTCCACCCACTGGCGCGTATTCTGGCCCCCCGGTTGCTGGCAAGAAAATGTTAGCATTCATGTATGTATATGAAAATAAACTGCTTATGCTTTAGTCCCGAGGTCGACTCTTGGCCCTCGTGTTGCACCGTCTAAGCGCAGGCCAACACAGATGTCTTTCAGGCTTTGCTCTGGAAATCGAATGGTAGCGGAAGGCGCGCTTGCTGCGGGCTGTCGTTTTTTTGCCGGCTACCCTATAACCCCGGCCTCGGAAATCTACGAAGTCATGATGCGCGAACTCGCCAGCCGGGGTGGTTTGGCGCTTTCGGCTCCGGACGAAATATCCTCGCTCTGTTACTGCGTAGGAGCCAGCCTTCGAGGCCTCAAGGCGATGACGGCGACCTCAGGTCCCGGTTGGGCGCTGATGATCGAAACCGTCCAGTACGCGCTGATGAGCGAGACGCCGCTGGTGATCGCGCTGGTACAAAGGCTTGGCCCGAGCACAGGCGGGGCAACCCAGGGAGCGCAGGGAGATGTCTTGCTTGCCGAATTCTGCACTTCGGGAGGCTACACCATCCCGGTCTTTGCGCCCAGCAACGCTGCCGAGTGTTACGAGCTAACTCGCCAGGCGTTCAATTGGTCCGAACGCTTGCGCACGCCGGTCGTGTTGCTTTCCGACAAAGAAGTGGGAATGACCACCGAGCCCGTTGACGAAGCGGCCCTGGCCAAGCCGGCCAATGTGGAGCGGACCTGGGGCGACGCCGGCGCCCCCGTCGCGGCCTACGAAATTGAACGCGTCGAGGACGTGCCGTGTTTCGGCCCCGCTGGTGGCGAGGTCAAAGTGACGGTGACAGGGTCCGCCCACGATCGGCAAGGGCGTCTGAAAAAGCCCTCGCCCGAAGTTGTGGAGTTGCTTCTTCACTTACAGCGCAAGGTCGAGGTGCATGCCGCCGATATGGCTATGGTGCGTTCCGATCTGGACCCCGAGGCTTCCTGCTTGCTGGTCAGTTATGGAATCACGGCCCGCGCCGCTCGCCAAGCGGTCGGCATGCTTCGCAAAGAGGGCTTCCCGATCTCATTCCTGCAAATTCAGACCCTCTTCCCGGCGCCCACTGAGGCACTGCATTGCGCGGCGGCGGGAATACGCACCGTCTTCGTCGCCGAAGAGAATTTGACCGGGCAGTACCGCGCCGTGTTGGCCCCACTGCTGAACGGCCGGCGCCTCTTCGGGATCAACAAGATCGGCAGCATGATTTCACCGTCGGAGATTGTTCGCGCCATTTGCCGGGCGGGTGGAGCGATTCCGCGCGGCGACTGGCCCTGCGAGCACCCGTCCGAAGCGGAGGTTCGCGAACCGCCACGGGCACGGAGGGCGGGAGTGTGATGGGAAACACCACCTACCTTGCGGCCGACGCCAAGCTCCCCTACTGCCGGGGTTGCGGGCACGCGCTGGTTGTCCGGCAACTGAGCCGCGCGCTCGAAGGGCTCGCGCTTCCCCCACGCTCCGTCGTGCTCACCACGGACATCGGCTGCGTGGGCCTTGCCGACTCCCTCTTCCCTTACCTGCACACCGTCCACACTACTCACGGCCGATCAACTGCCATGGCTATCGGCATGGCCCTGGCTGAGGCCGTGCTTCCCGCCTCGGGCCTCAAGCCCATCGTCATGATTGGCGACGGCGGGGCCATGATCGGTTTATTGCATCTGGTTCACGCGGCGCAATTGAATGTAGACATCACCGTGCTCGTTCATAACAACTTTTTGTTTGGGATGACGGGAGGCCAGCACTCCGCCTTCACGCCGCTCGACTGGTCTACGTCAACGACCCCGGAAGGAAACCGCGTACCTCCGCTCGATCTTCTCGCGCTCCTGCGCGCCGCGCACGCCGGCTTCCTAGCCCGGCAGTTTGCGACGGATAGCGACTTGAACGCCGTTATTGCCGACGCAATCGCTTATCCGGGATTTTCTCTGGTCGAGATTCTGGAGATTTGCACCGGCTACGGCGGCCTCAAGAACAAGTCCAAGGGAGCCGCTCTTCACGAAGTTGCCGGCCGCCAGGGCTACTCGATCGGCCGGTTGGAAGCGGAACAGCCGCGCCCCACCTTTGCCGAACTCTATCGGCAGGAAATCGAAGTCCGGCCGCCCCGCCAACCCGCCCACTGTCATTCCGAGCGCAGCGAGGAATCTCGCCCTGCGTCGCTCCAACACACGGGCGCAGCCGATTCGAGATTTGAGATTCAAGATTCAAAACCGTTGCATATCGTGATTGCGGGCACGGCGGGTGAAAGAGTGCAATCTTCGGCAGCGCTCCTTTGCCGTGCCGCACTCAGCACGGGCCTTTACACCACGCAAAAGAACGACAACCCGGTGACGCAGGGCTCCGGATTCTCGCTCTCCGAGATTTGTTTGAGTCCGCAGCCCATCCAGTACACGGGAATGGAAAGCGCGGACGTCGTCATCGCGGTTAGCCAGGACGGATGGAACGAGCTCCAGGCTAACGGGACATTGGCCGCAGTAAGCCCCGGCACGCTTCTGATCCTCGATTCGGAACTCGAGATTGAAACTCCTACGGGCCGGCTGCTCCGTCAGCCCTTCCGGCGCGATGCGACACCCAAGCGCGCAGCGCTTGCGGCGATTGCTTTCTGGCTGGGGAATGAGACTGTAGTTTCCAACACGGCGTGGGAATCGGTACTCGACTCGCTTCCCGTCGAGCGCCGTGCGGACGTTGCAGATGCGTTACGAATTGGGGCAAACCTCGCACGCCAGGGAGGCGCGGGTGCGGCTTAGAGGCACTGCCTGGCCGGCGTGTCATTCTGAGGCCCCGCGGCTTGGGGGCCGAAGAATCTCGGCAGTTTACTTGAAAGGGCAATCGGTGAAGTTCTTGCGCGAACTACAGAGACCCTTCGTCGTCCCGATCAGATCGGGACTCCTCAGGGTGACAATGTCGCACGAGTACGCGAATTGTCAGATTTCTGGAACTGAGATTGCTTACACCTACATGTTCAGATCAAAAATGAATGGAGCAACGCAATGAATAGAAGCAAGGTAACGATTGACGGCAACGAAGCCGCGGCCTATGTAGCCTTCCGGGTCAGCGAGGTCATTGCCATCTACCCCATCACACCCTCATCCCCGATGGGTGAGTGGGCGGATCAATGGTCGGCAGAGAACAAGCCGAATCTGTGGGGTACCATACCGCGCGTGGTCGAGATGCAAAGCGAAGGTGGGGCCGCCGGCGCCCTGCATGGCGCATTGCAAGCCGGCTCCCTGGCCACGACTTTTACGGCCTCGCAGGGCCTGCTCTTGATGATCCCCAGCATGTACAAGATCGCCGGGGAACTTACCCCAACAGTTTTTCACGTGTCGGCGAGAACGCTGGCAACCCACGCCCTCTCCATTTTCGGAGACCAGGGCGATGTGATGGCGACCCGCCAGACGGGCTTCGCCCTGATCGCCTCAAACTCGGTGCAAGAGGTAATGGACATTGCACTGATCGCGTCGGCTGCCACCTTGCGGGCGCGTGTGCCCTTCCTGCATTTCTTCGACGGCTTTCGCACTTCCCACGAAGTCGGCAAAGTGGAGCAATTAACGAACGAAGACATGCTCGCCATGATTGACGAAGACTTGATCAAGGCGCATCGAAAACGCGCCTTATCGCCGGATCATCCCTTTATCCGCGGTACCGCGCAGAATCCCGACACTTTCTTCCAGGAGCGCGAGACGGTAAACCCCTTTTATCAGGCCTGCCCGGACATTGTTCAGAAGGAGATGGACAAATTCGCGCGCCTGGTCGGGCGTTCCTATCACCTCTTCGATTATGTCGGCGCGCCCGACGCCGACCGGGTGATCATCCTGATGGGATCGGGAGCGGAAGCAGCCCAGGAAACCGTGGAACACCTTACCGCCCAAGGAGAGAAGGTCGGCGTCCTGAAAGTTCGGTTGTATCGTCCTTTCTCGCTCGAGCACTTCGTGAATTCACTTCCCTCCACCGTGAAGGCGCTCGCCACGCTGGACCGCACCAAAGAACCCGGCAGCCTCGGCGAGCCTCTTTACACCGATGTCGCGACGGCAGTAAGCGAAGGCCTTGCAACGGGCCTGGCGCCCTTTAAGACCTTTCCTCGCATCATCGGCGGTCGCTACGGTCTCTCCTCGAAGGAGTTCACGCCCGCCATGGTCAAGGCCGTCTTTGACGAAATGCTCAAGGAGAAGCCGCGCAACCACTTCACGGTCGGCATCGACGACGACGTCTCTCACACCAGCCTCGAGTACGACCCCTCTTTCTCGACCGAAGATCCCAAGACGGTTCGCGCCATGTTTTACGGCCTGGGGGCGGATGGCACGGTGGGCGCTAACAAGAACTCCATCAAGATCATTGGCGAGGACACGGACAACTACGCGCAAGGTTACTTCGTCTACGACTCCAAGAAATCCGGCGCGGTCACTATCTCTCACTTGCGTTTCGGCCCCAAACCCATCCATTCCACTTACCTGATTTCTAAAGCCAATTTCGTGGCCTGCCATCAGTTCAGCTTCCTCGAGCGGCTCGATGTATTGAAGTCCGCGCAACCCGGGGCCACCTTCCTTCTGAACAGCCCCTTCGGCCCCGAAGAAGTCTGGGACAACATGCCTCGAACCACTCAGGACGAGATCATCAAGAAGCAACTCCGCTTCTTCGTGATCGACGCCGTCAAGGTGGCCCAGGCTGCGGGCATGGGTGGGCGTATCAACACGGTGATGCAGACCTGCTTTTTCGCTATCAGCGGCATTCTGCCTCGCGACGAAGCGATCGCAGCCATCAAGCACGCCATCGAGAAAACCTACGGGAAACGCGGTGAGGCCATCGTGCAGAAGAACTTCGCCGCCGTGGACCATGCCTTGAGTCACCTGTACGAGGTCAAGGTTCCCAGCCAGGTCTCCAGCACCTTTGACATGCGGCGGCCGGTGCCCGAAGCGGCGCCCGAGTTTGTCCAGAAAGTGCTCGCCAAGATGATCACCGGCGAGGGGGATGACCTGCCGGTGAGTTCCATGCCGGTCGATGGCACCTTCCCCAGCGCCACCGCACAGTGGGAGAAACGGAATATCGCACTGGAAATTCCGGTATGGGATGAAGAGATTTGTATCCAGTGCGGCAAGTGCATCCTGGTCTGTCCCCACGCCGTGATTCGCGCCAAGATTTATGACTCCCGGTTGCTGGAAGGCGCGCCTGCCACGTTCAAATCCACCGCGGCGCGTTGGAAGGAATTCAAGGAATTGAAGTACACGCTCCAGGTGGCGCCCGAAGATTGCACCGGCTGCACCCTGTGCGTGCAAGTCTGCCCGGTAAAGAGCAAGAGCGAGGCGAAGCACAAAGCCGTCAACATGGCGCCTCAACCGCCGCTCCGGGAGGCCGAGCGTGACAACTGGGATTTCTTCCTCAAGCTCCCCGAAGTCGACCGGCGCACCCTCAGCCTTGGGCAGGTGAAAGACGTGCAGTTGTTACAGCCCCTGTTTGAATTCTCCGGGGCCTGCGCGGGCTGCGGCGAGACGCCTTACCTCAAGTTGATGAGCCAACTCTTCGGCGACCGCGCGCTGATGTCCAATGCCACGGGCTGCTCGTCCATTTACGGCGGCAACCTGCCCACCACGCCTTACGCGCAAAACCGTGAGGGACGCGGGCCGGCGTGGACGAACTCCCTTTTCGAAGACAATGCCGAGTTCGGCCTCGGCCTGCGCTTGGCGGTTGACAAGCAAACTGAATACGCGCGCGAATTGCTCACTCGCCTCTCTTCCAGTCTGGGGGATGTCCTTGTTCACGACCTCCTGGCTGCCGACCAGACCACCGAGTCCGGCATCCGGGAGCAGCGAGAGCGCGTGCAGATACTGAGGTCCAAACTTGCCGGCATCGAGGGGGCGGAAGCGCGCGACCTCCTGAGCCTGGCGGACGCGTTGGTGAAAAAGAGCGTCTGGATTGTGGGCGGCGATGGTTGGGCCTACGACATAGGCTACGGAGGCCTCGATCACGTCCTGGCCTCAGGACGCAACGTGAACGTGCTGGTCCTCGACACGGAAGTCTACTCGAACACGGGCGGCCAGATGTCCAAGTCCACCCCCCGCGGCGCGGTGGCCAAATTCGCGGCAGGCGGCAAGCCCCGGCCCAAAAAGGACTTGGGACTGATGGCCATGAGTTATGGCAACGTTTACGTCGCGGCCGTCGCCATGGGCTCGAGCGACATGCAAACGCTCAAGGCCTTCCTCGAGGCGGAGGCTTATGATGGGCCGTCACTTATCATCGCTTACTCGCATTGCATCGCTCATGGTTACGACTTGGTTCATGGCTTGGACCAACAGAAGGCTGCCGTCCAGTCAGGCTACTGGCCTCTCTATCGGTACAATCCCGACCTGGCCAGGCTGGGGAAGAATCCGTTCCAGCTCGATTCTAAGCCCCCTGCCTTGCCTCTTGACAAATATGTCTATAACGAGACGCGTTATACTATGTTAAGACATAGCGATCCTCAGGCGGCCAAGCTCCTGCTGCAATTCGCCGAGGAGGACGTTAAGAACCGCTGGCGGGTCTACCAGAACATGGCCGCCATGCCCGTCAATGGCGGGGCCAAGGAGGTGAAGTAATGATTGACCTTTCCACCACTTATCACGGCATCAATTTGAAGAATCCCCTCGTCGTTTCCGCATCTCCGCTGGCCGAGGAACTCAAGAACCTCCGCCGCATGGAGGATAGCGGCGCGGCCGCCATCGTTCTGCCCTCGCTCTTCGAGGAGCAGATCAATATCGAGAGCCGCGTGCTCGATCAGTTTCTTCAGCAAGGCACCGAAAGCTTCGCTGAGTCACTCACCTATTTCCCCGATTTGACGGGGTACAACCTCGGCCCGGAAGGCTATTGTGAGCACGTCCGGCGCGCCAAGGATGCGGTCGGCATCCCCATTATCGCCAGCCTCAACGGTTCATCCATTGGCGGCTGGATTGACTACGCCAAGAAGATTCAGGATGCCGGCGCGGACGCACTCGAGTTGAATATCTACTACATTCCCACCAGCGTCGATCAGACCTGCGAAGACGTCGAGAAGCTCTATTGCGATTTGGTGGCCACGGTGAAGTCCAGCCTGAGCATTCCCGTGGCCGTCAAAATCGGCGCCTATTTCAGTTCGCTCGCTTACATGGCCAAGCGCCTGGACGACGCCGGGGCCGACGCCCTGGTGCTCTTCAACCGTTTCTACCAACCTGACTTCGACATCGATAACCTCGAGGTGGTGCCCAACCTCTTGCTTAGCACTTCGCACGAATTACTGCTGCGATTAAACTGGGTAGCGATTCTGTTCGGGCATATCAAGGCCGATCTCTGCGTCACCGGCGGCGTGCATACCGCTGCGGATGTATTGAAAGCCATGATGGCCGGCGCGCGCGTGGTGGCGATAACTTCCGCGTTGCTTCGCAACGGCATCGGCCACCTCGCCACCCTGCGCAACGACATGCTCGCCTGGATGGAAGAACACGAGTACCAGTCCATCCGCCAGATGCAAGGCAGCATGAGCCAAAAATCTGTCGCCGACCCCTCTGCCTTCCAGCGCGCCAACTACGTGCGGGTGCTGAGTTCGTATTCGATGAAGGGAGTGCCGCTGTAAAAGTAGGCAGTGGGCAGTAGGCAGGTAGGCAACCGCCGATGTGGGGCTGCCCTCTCCCAGGGGAGAGGGCAGCCCGCGACGGCGCTTTCACCAGCCGCCGCGGGCCGAGTGAGGGGTTACTTCACCAGCCTGCACAATCACCGCGACAACGAGAATCCTGGCGTGGCGCCCACATCACGACGCAGTCCGTCGTGACGTAGGTGCCACGTGTGTCTCGGAGAGATGCGACGAGACAAGAAACAAGAAGCCGGGCGCGGCGAACGCCAGCCACGCCCAGCCCTTCAAAAGCGCGCCGGCGGCCGCGAAGTGAACCACGTAAGCAGCTAACAGGCTTCCCACTGTTATCGATCCTCCCAGGCTCTCTTTCTTCCACGCCACGATCATTCCCACACATATCCCAAACGGGAAAAACAGGAACCCGAGCCACTCCTTCGGCAAAGAGGGGAGAGATCGCTCGCCAACGATGAAGGCCAAAACCAAGGCGATGGTGACAACGCTCCATATTCGCGCAGTCCAGCGTAGTGCCAAAACCGATAGTTGGTATTTGCTCGTCGGGTTTTCCATCGTCTACCTCGGGAGGCAGGGTAGCATCGCGGGCGGTGCTTCGCGCGGGCCGAAAACGCCCGCAGCTCGCAAGAGCATTCTAATCCGCCGCCGCGCTATGTCAATATATCAGGCCTGGCCAAGCCGAAGGATTGCGGCCCACGGCGAAAGCCGTCGCCCAAAGAAGGCAACGCAAGCAAGGCCCTGCGGGGCCGAAAGACTGTGGCCCACGGCGAAAGCCGTGGGTAAGATAAAACGACGGAAGCAAGCCCGGGTAGGGGCGGCAGAAAGGAAAAGCCTCACACGAGATTTTCATAGCGTGGTGGCGCGCCCGCTGATAGAGAAGGAAGGTTACCCAACGGTGTAGGGATTGAAAAGAAGAATCCGAGGCAACTGATATGGCTTATACTTACACGAATCTCTTAATCCATGCTCTTTTCAGCACGAAGGATCGCCGTCCACTTATCGAGCTCGAAATTAAATCCGACCTTTACGCCTACGTGGGAGGCATCATCGCGAGCCTGAAAGGCAAGCCCGTGCTCATCAACGGTCCCAGAGACCACGTTCATTTGCTATTTGTTCTTCCAGCTGCTATTTCCCTCTCGGATCTTATGGAGAAGCTCAAGGCCAATTCTTCAAAGTGGGTGGCGGAGCGCTGGCCAAGGCTGGGATTTTCGTGGCAGACCGGATATACGGCGTTCAGCGTGAGGCAATCCAAGCTTGGAGAAGTCAAAGCCTACATCTCGCGTCAGGAGGAGCATCATCGCAAAAGGACATATCAGGAAGAGGTGGTGGCGCTCCTCAAGAAGCATGGAATCGAGTTTGACTCACGGTTCGTGGTTTAACACCACGATTCTGTCGCCCCTGCGGGGGCTGTGTCGACAGTCCCGTGTCTCTGACCCACGGCGACAGCCGTGGGATCGCAGCACACAGAGAGCACGCTGAGCGACCTGGTGGCGACAGAAGATCTGCGATCATCAAGACAGCTCTGTCGCCCCTCCCGGGGCTTTTCAGGCGCATCGTCCCTGCTTTCTCCCCACGGCTGTCGCCGTG
>Ga0326728_10013439_pt1 | contig 17768 bp, 16 predicted proteins | sample MB3enrmetagenome_FD_207602 | JGI IMG/M metagenome (GOLD analysis project Ga0326728, IMG submission 207602) | Lab enriched peat soil microbial communities from McLean, Ithaca, NY, United States - MB31MN | ecosystem: Environmental > Terrestrial > Soil > Wetlands > Peat | place: USA: New York... | reverse complement strand
TCCACGCCACAACGACCACCTCCTTGTGGCGTTCAACTTACTCACTTCTTCATCCGCAGCACGGTTTCCGGATGAGTTCTAGTCAACTTTGATGACATTTCGACAACTTATGTCAGTTCCGGTCAGGTAGTCCAAGGCCTCATGGCAGTCATAACAAATGGCTACCAAGGGCTTGACTGGGGCAATTTTTTGGTTGCAAACGTTCCGCTTGTAATGAGCGAGTACGGCACGAACGGCTATTATTACGGAATGGTGTCTGCTCCCAATGTCGCTTTTAACGACTGGGGCGGTCCCGCTGAGATTGATTCGCCCGGCACGAATTTTAATTTCCTGAGTGCGTACCTGACCGGCGCATGGAACGACAACCTGAACATTGAAGTCCAGGGGTTCAACGGCACCAACTTGCTGTATGACCAGACAGTCGTTGCCAGTGCGACCAACCCGACTCTGTTCGCGTTCAACTATCTGGACATCGACAGTCTTACCTTTAACTCTTTTGGCGGTCAGAAGGACCCCGCCTTTCCGCCCGGGGGTGGGGCACAATTCGCAATGGACAATATGAGTTTCGAGTTTGTGCCGGAGCCTTCCACGGTTCTGCTCGCCGCTCTCGGCGCGCTCGCGCTGTACGCATTTCTCAAACGCAAGCCGGGTTGACGTGAGACGGCGAGATGGTTCGCCATGAAAGCGAAACTCTTCAGAGTCGTGGCGCTTGGCTGTTGGAGAGTGACCTATCGCAAGACTGCCTGAACTCGTACAAGCAGTTCCATTCCTACCCCATACAACTCACAGATTTGTACGCACGGTTCGCACCATGACGGGTGCCTGAATCGGTGGGAATTCTGCTGATCGGGGTGATGTTGATGGAAGCGACGAAGGGTCTGGCGCGGTCGAGATCGGCATAGCGTTTGGTCAGGGCGTGCACCGTGGCGAGGTCGTTTTCGCAGAGCCAATCGGCCAGCCGAACGAGACCCCAGCCCAGAATCTCCATGTCGGCACACTTTGTTTCTTGCCATCGTTTCATTGGCCGGTCTGGTCGCGCTGCTTTCCGGCGCCTGCCGCCGAACCATTTTCTTCGCGGCGGAATTGCTCGAAACCGAAATCGAAAAGCGCCCTGGCATCCGCCCATTTGTCCGCGCTATGCAACAGGATCAGATGCAGTTCGCGGCCGTCGCGCGTGGCCGACGCGGCAAAGGTATGTCTGGAGCGGAGCGTCCAGCCCGTCTTGGCCGGCCCCATGCCGGGATACACGCCCAATAGCTTGTTGTGATTGTTCAGCGTTTGCAGCCCGGCTGCCGTCTTGAGCGCGATGCCGGGCGTGCGACAAATCTCGCGCAGTTCCGGCACGGCCATCGCGGCCTGGAATATTTTTAACAAGTCGCAGGCGGTCGTAACCTGGCCGGGGGCGGGCAGACCGTTCGGGTTTTTGAACAGGCTGTTTGTGCAGCCCAGCTCGCGGGCGCGGGCGTTCATGATCGCCACAAACTTTTCCACCGAGCCGCCCGTGTGCCGCGCCAGCGCCAGCGCGGAATCGTTATCCGAGCCGATGAGCAGGGATTGCACCAGGGTTTTGACCGGGACGGTCTCCCCGGTTCGCAACGGAATGCGGCTCGGTTCGACAAACGTGTCTGCCTTCTCGATGACAACTTCGCCTTTGAGTTGTGTCCGCTCATAGACAAGCAGCGCGGTCAGCAACTTGACGGTGCTGGCTGGCGGCAAACGTTCGGTGGGATTCCGGCTGAACAAAACCTTGCCGCTCGCGGCATCCACCAGCAGCGCACTGCGAGCCTGCACTTTTTGATGGAGCAACCCCAGGGTATTGGTCTTGGTCGCTGCCCCGGCCAGCGCCAATTGCAGAAACAGCAGAGCGCTCACAATAATAAGCCCCGCAGAACTGGTGAATCGCCCGCACATGCAAGGGACTTTACACTGCCAAGCGCGTACTTGGAAGCGGATGAAGTATGCCAGAGCGTAGTTTTTTTTGAAAGGATGCAAAACCGCCGGAACGCAATTCGGGTCAGCGTCGGAATTCGAGTCTGTTCAGCCCGCGTCACCGGGTCCGCGTCTGATTATTCTTCATTCTGACTTGGCGCGCCAACACAACCGGCAATCCTCGTTGATGGAACTCCGCTCCTCTGGTTTCTTCGTGGTCGGCTACCAGCCGAACATCCGCCTCGTGCCATAATCGGGTGTTAAAAAGCAAGCGGGCCGCTTGCCCGGCTGTCCCGGTCTTGCTGCGCTGGCGGCAAGGCAAAGGAGAGGCCAACAAGTCGGCTGCTTGTCCGTATCCGACTGACGAACCACATGCCGCACAGAGACGGAAATGAGGCCCAGCGTAAAATCCAGACGTGGTCAGCCGCATACCAAAGTCCAATTACGCTACTTGTCATCTCTCTGTTACAGGGTGTGACCGTATCCGTCAGTCTGCTGTGGCTGAGGAATGACCGTGCCTTCTTTCATTATGAAACGCCATTTCCAGATTGAGTACAGGACGGGATACACCAGCAGTTCCAAGATAAATGACGTGAACACGCCGCCAACCATCGGCGCAGCCACGCGCTTCATCATATCCGCGCCACTGCCCAGTGACCACATGATCGGCAGCAGGCCCATGAACATGGCGGTAACGGTCATCATCTTGGGGCGGATGCGTTTGACCGCGCCGAGCATGATCGCTTCTTCAAGGTCTTTATAGGTGTGCATTTGTCCGTTACGCACGCGGTCCTCGTAAGCGAGGTCGAGAAACAAGAGCATGAACACGCCCGTCTCAGCGTCCAAACCCATCAAAGCGATCATCCCTACCCAAACAGCAATGGAGATGTTGTAGTGCAGCAGATACAACATCCAGATCGCGCCGACCAATGAGAACGGCACTGCCAACATGACGATGCCAGCCTTCACCGCCGATTTGGTATTCATATACAACAGCAGCGCAATCAGGAAAACGGTCAGCGGTAAAACGACTTTCAGCCGTTGCGTGACTCTGGCCATGTTCTCGTATTGGCCGCTCCAGATCAACGTGTAACCCTTGGGGAGCTTGAGATTCTGTTGAACGCGCTTCTTGGCTTCTTCAACGTAGCCCCCAACATCACGGCCAGCCATGTCCACGAAGACATAGCCCGCAAGCTGGCCGTTCTCGTTACGGATCATGGACGGGCCTTCCAGCATGCGGATATCGGCCAGTTCGGTCAGGGGAATGTGCGCGCCGCTGGACGTGGGCACCAGCACGCGCTTGAGCCGCTCCACGTCGTCACGGAACTCCCGCGCGTAGCGGACGTTGACGCTATAACGTTCCAGTCCTTCGATGGCCGTGGTCACCTTCTCCCCCCCGATAGCCGACATGATGATCTCCTGCGCGTCCTGAACGCCAAGTCCGTATCGGGCGAGTTCGTCGCGTTTGAGCACGAAATCGAGATAGTAGCCACCCGCCGTGCGCTCGGCCAGGATGCTGCGGGTACCGCGAATGTCACGGATAATATTCTCCAGGTCTTCACCGATTTTTTGAACGACTTTAAGGTCGGGGCCGAGCACCTTGATTCCAATCGGCGTGCGCACGCCGGTGGAGAGCATGTCGATGCGGTTTTTGATCGGCATGGTCCAAATGTTGGGGATGCCCGGAAAACGCAGCTTTTCGTTCATCTCATCTTGCAATTCCTCAAACGTAATGTGCTCGGGCACGAAGTAAGAAAACAGGGAGCGGAATGGCCGTGGCCAGTTGGAGTACCAACGTTTCGCGGTGCGCCATTGGCTTTCGGGCTTGAGGGTCACCGTGGTCTCCACCATCGAAAACGGTGCGGGGTCGGTCGAGGTATCCGCGCGCCCCGCCTTGCCGAACACAGTCTCGACCTCGGGAAATCCCTTCAAAATCCTGTCTTGAATTTGCAGCATTCTCCCGGCTTCCGTCACCGACATACCCGGCAAAGCGGTCGGCATGTACAAGTATGCCCCTTCGTTCAGCGGCGGCATGAATTCGTGACCTAGTTTGAAGTAAATCGGGATGGTCGAAATCAGCAAAGCCAGAACGACGCCCAGAGTGATCTTGCGATGCTCCAGAACCCACCGACAGGCTGGCTCGTAAACTCGGAATAGCATGCGACTGATAGGATGCTTCTCTTCGGGGTAATACTTCCCGACGGTTACCGTGTTGACCACCCAACTCAGCCATCGGGGACGGAACTGATGATAATCCATCCGTGTGAACATCATCCGCAAAGCGGGGTCAAGGGTGATCGCCAGTACCGCGGCCAGAGCCATCGCCAGATTTTTGGAGAACGCGAGCGGCTTGAACAGCCGCCCTTCCTGGTCGACCAGAGTAAACACCGGCAAGAACGCCACGGCAATCACCAGCAGCGATAAGAACACCGCCGGACCCACTTCCTTCAGTGCTTGCAGCCGGATTGCATGGTAATCCCCAACACGCCCGCCCGATTGCCACTGTTCCAGCTTATTGTAGGCGTTTTCCACTTCCACAATCGCGCCGTCCACCAGCACGCCGATGGAAATGGCGATGCCGGCCAAAGACATGATGTTCGCCGTAAACCCCATCAAATAAAAAGGGATGAACGCCAGAAACACTGAAATGGGAATGGTGACGATGGGAATAATGGCCGAAGGCACATGCCAAAGAAAAATCAGGATGACGAAGCTCACGATGATCATTTCCTCAATCAGTGAATGCTTCAGTGTGTGTATCGAGCGTTCGATCAACTCCGATCGGTCGTAGGTAGTCACCACTTCCACGCCTTCGGGCAGCGTGGGCTTCAAATCTTCAAGCCTAGCCTTGACGCGTTGGATGACATTCAGCGCGTTCTCTCCTTGCCGCATAACGATGATACCGCCCACGGTATCCCCCAGACCGTCCAGGTCGGACACGCCGCGCCGCATATCCGGGCCGAGCGCCACCCGGGCGATTTGCTTGATGAGGATCGGCGTGCCGGATTTGGCATCGACACCGACCACGATTTTCTCCAGGTCATCGACCGATTTCACGTAGCCTCGCGCTCGCACCATGAACTCCGTGCCCGCGAACTCCAGCAACCGTCCTCCCACATCGTTATTGCCTTTGCGAACGGCATCCACGACCTGCGTCAAGGGGATGTTGTAGGCCAACAGCAAGTCGGGATCGACATTGACCTGGTACTGCTTCTGAAACCCGCCGACCGCAGCGACCTCGGAGACTCCGGGAACAGCCTGCAAGTTGTAGCGCAGATACCAATCCTGCAGGCTGCGAAGTTGAGCAAGGTTCTGTTTACCCGATTTGTCCACCAACGCGTACTGGTATACCCAGCCCACGCTGGTGGCGTCGGGTCCCATTTCGGTTTGAACACCCTGGGGCAGTCGAGGGATGATTTTGCTCAAATACTCGATGACACGCGAGCGTGCCCAGTAGATGTCGGTGCCGTCCTCGAAGATCACGTACACATACGAGTATCCGAAATCTGAAAACCCGCGGATCGCCTTGATCTTGGGCGCACCCAGCAACGCGGTGACGATTGGGTAGGTTACCTGATCCTCAATAATGTCGGGGCTGCGATCCCAGCGGCTGAAGACGATCACCTGCGTGTCGCTCAAATCGGGAATTGCATCCAATCGGAGGTTCTCCACGCACCAAGTGGCCGCCGCCATCGCGGCCACAACCACGATCATGACGAGGTATTTGTTCTTGGCGCTGAACTCGATGATTCTCTCGACCACGGACAATTCCTCAAGGTGTAGCGGAAGGAGGCAGTTTTTTGCCGAATGCAGCCAGCGCCGACCTGAATCGCGATTCGGAATCGATCAGGAAGTTGGCCGAAGTCACCACTTCCTCACCTGCCTCCAATCCCGAGAGAACTTCGTAATAACCATCAGCCTGCCTACCCAGCTTGACCGAGCGGGGATCGAATGTACCCGCCCCTTTTACAGCAAAGACAATCTGGTTCTCGCCCGTGTCCAAGACCGCGTCAAATGGCACGGCCAGCTTCTTGCCCAAGGGAATCTCCAGATTGACGTGTACGAACATCCCGGGCCGCAGGCTCTCATCTGGCGTTGCCACGAGGATACGCGCGCGCGCCGTCCGCGTCGTTGCGTTTAGGATGGGATCGACGGCCGCTACTTTCGCCGTATAAATGCGGCCTGGGACGGAGGGCGCACTGACACTCACCGATTGGCCGGGCTGAACAAGATCGACCTCGTATTCATAAAGCTGGGCGTACACCCAAACCTCCTTGCCCGGCAGCAGGAGATTCTTGGGGTCGTGGCCGGGGTCGGCCAACTTCTGGATCATTTCATCCGACAAGCCCATCTGTCGCAATCGCAAGGCAGCCGCACCGGTCACGGCTTCCGCCCCTTCGTGATGCAGGGCTTCGCGGTATTCAATGATCGTCTGGTACAGATCGGGATCATAGGCGACCTGGCCAACTGTCCGGATATCGGTGTTAAGGTCCCGAAGTTCGACCTTGCCCCGGGTCACGCCGATGAGTTGCTCCCGCTCTGTGGACAGCGTAAAACCTGCGTGCCCCGGCACCTCGGTCTGTGTTGCGGCAAGCTCATCTGCATAAACCGGGATGTAATCCATGCCCATTTCATCCTTGGCCGGCGTCGGCGACGTTACATCTGCGCGCATCGGATTGCGGTAGAAGAGAATCTTGTGTTCCTTCAGAGCACCCACCGTTGGCGTCGTTGCTGCTTCCTCGACCGGCTCAAGATTCATCCCGCAAATCGGGCATTTCCCCGGTTTGTCTGAAACAATCTGTGGATGGATCGAGCACTGATATAGTGTCCGCCTCGTCTCGGCAGGCGCCATTCCTGTAGCGTCTGGACTTGGCGGTCGCGGCATGAAGTTTCGGCCAATGAAAAACGCTGCCATCACCAGCGCGATTACCACCAAGATGGCAAAGACCCGCGACAACGACCGATGGCGAGACTGAGGCGGTGGCTGGTCTTCCGCGTGTCGGGGAGCGGATGGTTGTGTCGGAGATTCCATCAATTATCCCTTCATTTGTTCGCGCCACTTGAATGCGAAACGTATTTAACACCCGTACCGATGGCGCGTTCCTGGCGGGCCAATTGTACGCCGAGATTCCCTTCCGCTATCGCTTCCATGACGCGTGCATTCAGCAAGAATCGCTCGCTTTCGAGCAATTCGAGAAAACTCACCTGGCCGGTGCGGTAAGCGGCTTCGCTCGCTTTGAATCGGGCCTCGGCTTGCGGTATCAGAGAGTTCTTGTAGAGATCGACTGTGCGCCTGGCGGTTAGTGACTTGAAATGCGCATCTTGCACATCGTAGGCGGTTTGTTTTTCCGCTGCTTCGAGGTCGGCCTGGCTGGATTCGAGCATCTTTTCCGCCTCACGTAAACCCGCGCGGTATTTGGTCTGCCAAATCGGCAGGTCAAATCCAATGGTGACCATCATCAAATTCTCGGAACCGGGGTAGTCCGCGTAGTCCGAGCCAAAGTGGGCGTATTCCACCCCGAGCCGGTAATCTGGGAAGAACTCTTTTTTCATCAAGTTCCGCTGGGTTTCATTGCGTTGAACCTCCGCCTGTGCCCTTTGGATTTCGGGACGCGCCTTCTCCGCCAAAGCGAACAGATTGTCCGAGTCGGCCTCAACATCGAGGATCGGCGGTGTCACAGCCAAACCGAGAGGCGAATCGGCGGGGCGATTCAGCAATAAGTTCAATTTTGCCCTGGCCGTGGTTTCCTGTTGCTCCAAATCCAGCAATTGCTGCTTGAGCATGGTGGTCTCCGTCTGCGCCTTGAGGACGTCCTGCTGGCTTACTGCACCCGTGGCGTACTTGCTTTCGGCAATCGTTTCCATCTCCTTGAGCACATCTTCTTCGGCATGGGTGATGGATCGCGAGCGCTGTACCGCGTAGAGATCGAAGTAGCCCTCCTTCACGGAGGCCACCACTTCCAGTTCCATCGTCTCGTGCTCGTGATGCACGATGTCGGCATCTTCCTCGGCGACTTTCCCGCGCAGATCCAATTTGCCGAACCAGGGAAGTGTTTGCTCAACCTGTACGCGTGTTTCTTGAGTTCTCGGTAGGCTGAAATTATCAAGCGAGTTCCCGCCTTTGATTGCCAGCATCGGATTCGGCAACGTGCGCTCCTGCGCTGGACGCTCCTGTGCCGCCTCCCACTTGGCCTGCATCGCCCGCACCTGGGCATTGTTCCGCAGTGCTTCCGCGATCACTTCGTCCAATGTCAGGCTGGAAGCTATTTCCTTCGGCTCGGACCACACCACGGTCGCGGCAGCCAGAAGCCCCGTGAGTGCAAAAATCCCCCTCTGCATGACGAACTTGATTTGCATGACGGTTTAGATTGGCCTGGTTTACAGGGTACCCATCGGTAAGCTGCAAACCTGGTCGTGGATGATGGTTGCGTAGCGCTGCGCTTGTTGTTCATTCAGCAACGCTCGCACCTTCAATATGTGCGCCAGCGTCACCCGTTCCGCGTCGGCCTGCACTTCATTCATCTTCTCAACGAGACTGCTACATTTGGCAGGGTCCGGTTTGGACTTCGCCAGTTCATCACCCAGGGCCATCCGCGCTGAACAATGAGCTGCGCAGAATGAATTCAACTGCGTGTGAAATCCCGCTTCGGCCTTTTCGAGTTCACCGGTCTGCGCGTCAGAGAGATTCAGTTCGCTTTTGAGCCAGGTAATATCGTGTGTGCTGGTCGGTGCAGTCCCCTGGCAGCGAAGCGCCATCCACCGCGTGACGGCGAAAGAAAACGCCGTTGTCGCCACAATCACAACAGCAATCATCAGTAAGGTTCTCTTCATTTTGCGCCTCTCGACGCCAACCGCATGTAGCCACCCGCCAAAGAGCTTTCGCCCGGAAGACCAAATTCCGACTGCACCGTCCCGGTGGGTTTGGGCACGGCCCGGAGACCGTTCCACAAGCCCACGCTCATCCCGATGACCACAGCCAACCCCACGGAGAAGGCCGGCTGCCAAACCAGCCGCCGCAGCCACTCTGCGAAAGTGACCCGCTCGGGCTGTGTCGCTTCGGCCAGTCTGATCCGCCGCCAAACATTCGCTTCAAAGTTGGCTTTCGGTTCGATCTCGGGCCACCGTTTGAGTAGCTCCCTCAGTTTATCGTCAGGCGAAGTCATAGGTTCGTTCCAATGATTACTGCGTGTGCCACACGATCGCTACCGCTACTGTGGACTTTTTCGTGCCTTATTCCTTTCGTTTGATGCTACCGCCTTCGGTGGCTTCATACAGTAATACGTCTCGCCGGGTAAAAACCCTCGCGGAATGTTTGGGGAATTTACGGTGCAGGGATCAACCCAACAGTAATCACTCGCAACTTATTGCAAGACATCGACTCCCGACGGGACAAAGTGGTCTTTCTATGGCAATGAGAGCCCCAAAAAAATCGTCACAGGGCGTCAGTCGAGGAGAAACTTGAGATGTTGCCGCAACGTTTGCTTCGCGCGGTAGAGGCGCAACTCGACGGATTTTTCCGAGCAACGCATGACTTGGGCAATCTCAGCGTGAGATTGCCCTTGATACTCGCTGAGAATGAGGGCGGTTCGTTGGTCTTGTGGCAGCTTGGCCACGGCTGCGGAGATGTGCTCGCCGATTTCGTGCGTGGCGGCTTCAGTCGTTGGTGTGGTGACTGAGGCCAGAGATGGACTGTTGTCGAGGCTCTCAGTGGGATGCCGTTTTCGCCAGCGCAGTTGATCGATACAGGCGTGGTGAGCCATCGCAAACAGCCATGTGGAGAATTTTCTGCTCGATTCAAGCGTGCCAATGTTCTGGTACACCCGGATGAAGACTTCCTGCGCGACATCTTCGGCTTCGTCAGCGTTTCCGAGCAGGCGATAGACAAAATTCAGTACGGGCCGCTTGTATCGCCGCATCAATTCATCGAATGCGTCGTCGTGGCCGGCCTTGATGGACTCCACCAGTTCTAAATCTGCGACCTTGAGTGTATGCATGACTGATCTGAGAAAACAGTTCGCCCGACTTGATTCGGGTCAACTTCCGGACACACCACGGGTGTGGTAGCCGCTCTCAGACCAGGAACGCGTGCGTGAGTACGTACAGGAGAGAATGCGGAGGCTGTGGCCGCGCAACCTGTGAGCCCGGAGACACAGATAACGCAAGGTCAGCGGCACAGCAGACAATCGTCGAGCCAGCAGGCAAGCATTTGAACGTCTCAAAGCCCGTCGCGTTGCTAATCGTTGCAGGCTGACGATGCTGCGCCTGGTTGAGAGGCGCGGACATGTCACAGTGGCACTTGAAGGGACTGCAACATTTGACAGAGCCTGGCAACTCAGGCGTACAAGAAGAGAGTTCAGCACAGCCGAGCATCGGCTTCAGAGGCAAAACCGCCGTCAATAGGAGCACGAGCGACAAGCTCAAAGCTATCAGACTATTGCGCACGTCGACTCAATCGTAGGTGTGGAGGCATTGGTTGTCAAGCAGCCAACTGCCCAGCAGGGTGTAAATCACCGTGCTGCGTTTGCCGGCCTCAGAGATGCCCCCACGAACAACCAGTTTTTTCCCAAGCCCACTGGGCCGAATCGCATTCTCGATTAAATTGTTATCTATTTCCAGCGTGCCGTCTGCAACGAACCGCGTCAGCGCTTCCCAGCGTTTCAACGTATAGTCAATGGCTTGGCCGAGCAGACCTTGCGGCAAGGTGCGCCCCCGCACCAACTCCATGGCCCGCCGCAGCCGTGCCAAGATGGGGCGTCGCAACCGTCTGGAGAGATTGCCGCACTTTGGGATCATCGCGACAAACACGGGCGTCGGATAAACGAAGGTGATGGCTTCGAGAGATCGTTTCATGGTGCCGTGAGGATAAAGCGTTTTCGCAGCGATTCCAATCATCAATCCCGCACCGCTCTTCTGTCGCGTACCCCGGCCATGACGGTAGTGTGCTGGCTGCCGCTGCGATCAATCATCATCGTCCACAATTTTCACCGCCCATGCCGGGTACGGCATTCGCGCGCCTTTCATCACGCGCCAAAGGATGTGGTTCAACAAATCGGCCGGGCATCGGTCCTCCTTTTCCAGCGGCAATCGCGCCGAGGCGTAGGCGTCTTTGCGCAGAAGCGGATCGGAGATTGTTGCTGGCGCCGGGTTCATTTGATCCAGCGGCACATGGTTCGGCTCGGCGGCAAACGGGGTGAAGTCGGGCGCGCTTGTGAAGCAATCAAACATCGGCGTGGCCGTCGCGTCCATTTGATTCATCGGCGGCAGTCCGAGAATCAATTCCATCGTGCGCAACAAGCTGGTCTGGTTGTATTGTGTGTGGATGGTCTGGCCGCGTTTTGTGTAGGCGCTGGCGACGTACGCCGTGGTGCGGTAGCCGCTCATGTGGTCCCATCCGTTTTGCGGGTCGTCTTCGATGGCGAAGATGCACGTGTCTTTCCAAAACCGGCTGTGACTGATGGCTTCGACGATCTGGCCGAGGGCGAGGTCATTGTCGGCCACTTGCGCGGCGGGCGTGGGCGCACCGGCCTTGGTGCCGCTGGTATGGTCGTTGGGCAGCCAGAGAATGACGAGATTGGGAAAACAGTTCCCTGCTTCAAACTGCTTCAGCGATTTGATCAATTGCGCGGCGCGCCACACGTCCGGCACGGTCAGGTCCCAGCCAATGGTGTTCGTCACGATGTAGGGCCGCAGCGCTTCGATCTCCTGTTCGCACGAGTAGGCAATCGCGTTTGAGCCGCTCACGAAATCGCCGTAGCAATCCAGAAAATCCGGCTCGCCCTTGCGCGCGGAATCTTTCCAGCGTTTGTGGCCGGTTGTGAACTCGCCAAAATCGCACAGCGTTTTGCCGTGCGCGAGGGCGTCGTTCCAGATGAAACCGGCTGACGAATACGCCAGCGCGTCCCCCCCGAAGCCGCCCACCGGATAGCTGCGGGGCCAGCCCGCGAACGAACGCTCCAGGTAATCGTTCGCGATGGCGCTGTCGGTCCAATGATGGCCGTCGGCGCTCAAGATGCCGGAGCAATACGTGTTGTCGAGCAACACAAAATCGCGGACGAGCCGATGTTGATTCGGCGTGACGCGCTCGCCGAAGACGCACAAATCCGGATCACCGTTGCCGGCCTTCACGTCGCCGAGGATCTGATCGTACGTGCGGTTCTCCTTGATGATGTACAGCACGTGCTTGAACACGCTCGGTTCGCCAACGCGCTCGGGCACCGGTTGTGCGGCTCGATCGGCTCGCGGAGGCAGTTTTGCCCGGGCGAGCAGCGGATACCGCAAATCGGCCAACGCCGTTTGCGTGAACCTTGCCAACCCGGGGGCCGACGGCACCGGGACCAGCGATAACGAGCCGCAGTATTGCAGGGAATTGAACTGCCTGCGGCCACCTGCCGAGCGGAGCTGGCCCGGGCTGAGGTTTTTAAGGTTGGCAACGTAAATCGCTCGACGCCCGGCATCATGCACGACCGCGCCCGGAAGCCAGCCGACGGGAATCAAGCCGAGCAATCTTGACTGGCCGGGTTTGAATTGGAAAACGGCGACAGCGTTTTGGGTGCCGTTGCACACGAAAAGCGTTTGTCCCGATGGGTCGAATGCCAGCGCGTCGGGTTGCGCGCCGAATGCATCGCCCGGATTCTGCCGTGCCCAAATCGTTTCGACGATCTGATCGGTGCGCGTGTCCAGCACGCTCAGCGTGTCGCTGCCGGCGTTGGCGACGACGAGGTAACGGTCGTTTGGCGACAACGCCAGCGCGCAGGCGTGCATGCCGGTCAGGATTTCGGGTTGCGCGGGCGAATTGGCAGGCTGATCCAAATCGATCACCGACACGGAACCTTCGCTGGCGATGGAGCGCGCGTCCACCCGCACGAGCGTGCCGCGCCCTGCCGGGCCGGTCAGGCTGTTCGCGGCGGGCCGACGTCCGCCCCAATTGCTGACGTAAAGCTTATGGCCGTCCAGAACGACCCCGTAAGGCGCGACGCCCACGTCCCAAATTCGCAGCACGCGACCATCCGCGGCGTCCAATTCAGCCAGGCGATTGGAAAAGTTCAGCGCGACATAAAGCTTTTTGCCATCCGGCGAAAACGCGAGGCCCGAGGGAATTTCCGGCGCGCGGCCCGGTGCGTGGGCCGGCGGCAGCGGGATGGAAAACAGCGGGGCGATTCTGTGGTCAGGTTGAACAGCAAACACTTTGATGTCGCCCCGGACGTTCGCCATGCAAATTCGTGAGCCGTCCGGTGAAAAAATGAGGCCTGTGAAGCTGACCTGCGCTTCCCTGTCCGGTTCGGGAACGCTTGGGGGAGCAGATTCGGGCGCGGTGTGTTGCTGATTCTCTGCGGGCAGCGGCACGCGTTGCAGAATGCGACCGGTGGCGGGATCCACAACGACCAATTCATGTGTCAGCCCGGCGGTCACAAGCAATTGACCGTCCGGACTGAGGGCGAGTGCCTGCGGCCTCATGCCGGGCAGTTCCACAAACATTCCGGCGGGCGTGACGAGTTGGTTGACCGGGGTCTCGAAACCTCCGGCGCTGCGACCGACCGGCTCGGTGGTGGCTGCGAAGTCTGCCGCGCCGGCTGTCGCCAGCGAAGAGGACACGGACCCCACGGCCCAAAGGAACAGGCAAAGGAACAACCATGGGCAGTCCGAAACTTTCGATCTCATTACCCAAGTAACTGCTGGATTTTCAGTCGGGGCGATTCTTCTCAAAAGTCATGCTGCTGCTGGCATTCGTCAGCGCCCGTCCGGAGGGTGGAATTCTTCATCCAGAAGCAGGGCCGCACTTGCCCTGCCTGGCTCGCACGCATTTTGATTGCGTTTATGGGCGCGGCTCAATTGACGAGCAACGTTCTGCATGTATTCGCTTTTTGCGCGCTCAGCCTCCGCGGTTGCTTCCGAGAGACACGCTATTCCCATCATCAATCCTTGGTTTTCCGCCGCCAAATCGGTCCCGTTGCGCTTCATCTTGTCGTTGGTCATCGCCGCCTCCAGGTTCAATTGTCAGGTTCTGAGAAGCATCGAAAGCTCACGTCAGAAATCAGAAATCGGCTCAAATTGCAAAGCCAAACTCAGCCGGCGCTACCGGGCCAGTTGCATCTAACGCTGTGTGCGCGTCTTATCTGCGTCTGGCCACGTGCCGCCCAAATGGTTGGCAACGGTATGGTTCCGCTGGAGTGAGTTCGTGGGCAGCCGCTCATTTTGTCTGCATGATGTCATAATTTGGAGACGGTGGGGTTTTGTGCGTCTCCAACCAAGCGGCCGCCTCCGGAAGCCTGGAGATCTCCTTCCGTAGGATGGCGAGGATCAGATGTTGCGTGATCACGGTGTTGAGAAACGCGCCATAGATCATCGGTGGATTCTTTCCCGGCGCTTTGAGAATAAATGGAACGCGATGATCCAGCCGGCCATCGTAGCGCCGGGCCTCGCGCCACCAGTGGTCCGCACTGATGATGACCCATGTGCGATCCCACAGGCCGGTTTGTTCCATCTCGCGGCGGAGAATTCCCATGGTTTTGTCGGTCAACTGCAAATTGTCGAAATAGCCACGCGTGAGGGAAAACTCTGTAAGGGTGAACGTCCCTTTTCTGGGATTATAAATGCCGGGATAGTGCGGCCCCATCAAGTGGAAAAACATCAGCCCGTACCGGCCGTCTTTCACAACGTTGCGCGAGTTGGCGAGGGACTTCTGGTAGAAATCGATGTGCTCCCGGCGGTTCTGCAACGCCGGTAGCAATGCCCAAGTCTCGTTGATCATGCTGCCCAGAAGCGTTCTGCCCCGGACCAGTTGGTACAGCGCATAAGGGTACCACGCGCAAAAGTTCAAAGAGGACGGAAAGAGGCGCGAGTATGGATGGTACCACCCCACCAGCGCGGTGTTAAACCCCAGTTCACGGGCACGGGAGAAAACTGTCGGTTGACTGCTCCAGCCCACCGGGGCAGTGGTGTCCGCATAGGTGATGTTCAACTCGCTTCTGGAAGCAGGCTTCGCGTCGATGACATAGCGCCCCGTGATCAAGGCCGGTAGCGACAGAATGGTGTTTCCAGCGGGAGGAAAAGCATTGGTCGCATACAGGCTCTCGGCACAGACCCGATCAAGCTCAGGAAGCGGACAATCTTTCGGCCGGTTGGAAAACGCCAGGCGCTGGTCCAATTCGTCGTAGATGATCCAGAGCACCCGCGGTTCCACGGAGGGCGTTGGTGTGCGAAAGAACGCCGCCAGTTGAGGCGGGGCTTCAGGGCGGGTTTTCAACAGGTAGTACCCAATTTTCCCGAACGTCAGGAATACCAATGGCACCAAGACAGTCAAAACCAAACCTATCGCGCGCAGGACAAATCTCGGCCAATGCCAGATCGCAAACAACACGATCAGGCTGGCTGCGATGACGAATGGATTCGTGCCCCAATCCATCAGCGTTCTGCCGCCTGGAATGAGCAAGAAATGGGTCCGAAAGAAGTCGGCCGGGATGACGAACAAGCCAAAGGCGACCACACAGGCGACCCTGTACAGGAGGCGGGATTGCGCACGCCTGACCCAACGGGTCAGGCGCCAAGCAACAAACCCAAGCAGGATAAGGTTCAGCGCGAACCCCAACAAAACCTGTCTGTTCAGGGGAAGCTCTTTAAAATACTCGAACTGCTCGTTGAAAAACAACGCGTGCCATGTGGTGATGAAACACAGGTTCGCCAGCGAAAACGCCAGCAAGGCATCTCGTACCGATCTCAGTCGTTCTCTTGTAATCTCAACCATGGAAGGATCCGCCCGTTGCCGGTGTGGACGGCGGGGCGTTCATGTTCATATTGGAGCCACAAATGCGCCCGGTTCGCTATCAGGCGGCCAGGGATTCCTTGGGGCCGGCTTTCTTCAGAAGGTATAGCCGGCGGTGCGTGCCGTCAATTTGTTTGGCGCGGACAATCTGAAAACGCTGACGGCACGCGGCCTCGAAAGCGGCTGGCGTGAGATCGGCGTGAAGATGCTCACGTCCGCGAGCGATGGTTTGAAACATCTCGTCACCCGGCTCGACAAATTCGATGATCAACACGCCGGTTGTCAGTTCGGCCACCAGGTCCAACACCTCGTCCAAAGGAATTCGTTCTGTCACCAGCAAATGGTGCAACACGGCCAGCATCAACACCGCGTCGAACGCGCCCGTGGCTCGTTCCAGGAAGCTGGTGCATTCCCGGTTGCGCCAGCCTTTGGCTGCGCTTGGACGGCACAAATCCACAGCGAGCGGGAGAATGTTCCGGTTCTGCTCCCGCGCCTGCCGCCAGAGCGCGCTGACACAACCGAGATCACTGTCAATCGCCACGACCTGCGCGCCGGCCCGGGCCGCCAACTCACTGAAATGGCCGGTATTGCACCCGATATCCAGAACGCGGCTCGGTTTGCACTCGGCCAGCGCGGCGCTCACGAATTCCTCCTTGGCACTGAAATTCGCCTCGGTGTAGTTGCAGAACTCCTTGTAGTCCGACCACACCGTGCTGCGGCCCGGTTTGGGTTCCACCCGCTGGAGCGCACGTCGGAGCCGATTGAACAGGGATTCCAAAATGAACCGTGCCTGCTCGTGATTTTGGAGAATGTGGTCTCGATAGATGGATTTATCGCCGCCTTTGCGCGACAACCAGGTCGGCAGGGAAACCTGCGCGAGAAAGGGGGGCCGCAACTTTTGCAGCGGCCCGCAGAACCGGTACACCTCGTTCGGTTCGAAGCCGTCGCGCCGCTTCGTAAACACATCGGCGGGCCGGACACCCCAGTACTTGTACGCGAGCAGCGGCAACAGAAACGTCCGGCAAAACTGCGCGTGCGGCTTCCAGACGGGATCGCTAGGACGGCGGCGCTCGAACGACAACACGTCGATGAAGACCGGCTTGCTGCCGCGAAACAGCACGTTATAAGGCGTGGCATCTTTTAACCCGTAGCCCTCGGCCAGACACGCTTGAGCCAGGTCCAGAGTCAACATCCCCGTGGAATAGAGCATCTCGGGCGGCCACTCGTAGGGATAGCTGGGAAACTCCACCCGCGCATGCTCCAACACCGCCCCCACCTCGTATCGCCGGGCCAGCTCGTCAAAGCCCTCCGCCTGGCGCAACTCGTCCAACTCGGCCGAGTCCAGCTTCCGGGTGGTAACAAGTTGCTGCCTGGCAACGAACTGGGCTGCCACGGCCGATGCCAGAAAAGGTTCGATTTCAGCCAGTGCTCTGGGATTGACAACGCGCAGAATCCGCTTGCCCCACCCAAAACAACATCCGTCAGGATCTCTGAAAGAAGAGACAGGCAACATAGGTAAAAACCCCGTAATGGCGGAATTCAGCCCAATGCCAAGTCAGCGTTTCTTGAACCACTTGTCCACCAGTTTGCGGAGGAAAACCCTGACTCGTTTGACATAAAACAAGGCTCCGACACAGGCAGCCACCAGCATCTGCAAAATGAACTGGCCAGACCCGGGATCCACATACGCCAAGGGATACGCTGATAAACCCTTGCTTTCCTCGGACGAGGTGAAAGGAAGCAGGCGCATCTCACCCCCAAAAGATTTGGTGGCCGCCGAAAACTGCTGATCGACCACAGGACCGGCCAAAATGGCCCCAGTTGTGGCTGAAGTCCTCAAGCCCACCGCAGCCATGAGCAAAATCAGGCAAGTGCATCGAGACAATTGGCGCAGGTAACGCATGCAAAAAACTTCGCGCTTAATTTAGGGATGAGCAAGCAAAGAGTCAAGCAGGCGGTGTCCCAATGTGAAGCTTCCCATTTACGAGGTGGCATTTCCTGCGAGGATGTGAGCAGCGTGGCGCGGAAGTTGAAAATGGCAGGTTAAACCGGATATTGCACAAGCAGGCCAAAGCGCAAT
>Ga0326728_10013437_pt1 | contig 17770 bp, 13 predicted proteins | sample MB3enrmetagenome_FD_207602 | JGI IMG/M metagenome (GOLD analysis project Ga0326728, IMG submission 207602) | Lab enriched peat soil microbial communities from McLean, Ithaca, NY, United States - MB31MN | ecosystem: Environmental > Terrestrial > Soil > Wetlands > Peat | place: USA: New York... | reverse complement strand
AGAGCGAGAATCGGGTGCTGTGGGCCGGAGCGCATCGCCGCAAGGCCATCGGTGGAGGCGCCACGAAGCAGGTTGAGAAGGACAGTCTCTGCCTGGTCGTCGGCCGTGTGTCCAGTGGCGGCGCCGGCCGGCAGGGCGGCGAGCCGAGCCGAACGCGCCCGCGCCTCGAGATTGGGCCCAGCGCCGACGTTCACCCGGTGAACGACGACTTCGATGCCGAGGCCGTCAGCGACCTCGTTGACAACATGGACGTCCTGGTCGGAGTCTTCGCGTAGGCCGTGGTCGACGTGATGAGCGACCGCGTCGCAGCCGGCGGCCACCGCGAGCACCAGTAGGGCGAGAGAATCTGCGCCTCCGGACACCGCGCATGCGAGCGGTGCTCCCGGGTCAGGAAACGAGCATCTCCCGATCAGCGCGGCAGCAGCTTGGTGCGCCCGCGCTTGCAGCGGTCGCTTCACGCCGGCTCGAGCGCCACACCCCGTACGCGTGACACCCAATGGTCAGGCTCCTGGATCTCCGCCGCGTTCGGCAGGTTCTCGGGGCCCTGCCAAGCGAGCGCGAGAAGTTCCGGTCCACCGACCTGTTCGACCTCCCGCACGAAACGCGCCCCATCCGCATACTGGCGCAACTTCGCCTCGAGCCCGATGAGCTGCTGGAAGAACTTCGTCAGCCCACTGGCGGACTCGCGTCGCGCACGAAGCACTTGCGAAAAATGCTCAGCATTCGGGATCAGGTCCCTTGCTGCACGGCCCATGGTGACGTCGCCATGGCCTTCGAGAAGGCTCATCATCCCCTGGATCGAGCGAAGCGTGTCCAACTGCTCCGGCGACGCGAGAGCACCGACAAGCCCGGACTCGGCAAGCGGGTTCCTCCCGGACCGGATGTCGACGGCCATGCGCCCGAGCGCTTCCATCACCTGGCGCGGATCGGGCGACGCGATGGCCACGCTGCGTTCGACCAGGTCGAGAAAGTGAGCCCTCAGCCAGGACACGCCGGTGAACTGGGCACGGTGAGTCAGCTCGTGCAGCGCGATCCAGAGCCGAAACTCCCTGGGTGCGAACCCGTGCCGACGCTCCAGCGAGACGATGTTCGGCCCCACGTAATACACGGCGTCCTGTGGCAAATCGCCGTCAGCGAACAACAGGTCGTACTGGCCGAGCACTCGCCCTGACATCCACCCGAGCACGACGCCCATCTCGGCCCCCGCAGCTAGCCTCCCCACCGGGCCAAGCAGACCTGGAAGGCTTCCGCCGTTCTTACCGGCGCGTTCGAGCACTGGGCCGAGCAACCGCCGAAATGAGGACACGTTGGCGTGGATCCACTCCTCCCGGGTGGAAACCTGCGCCCGTGCAGGGCCGACCAGCGATCGCAAGCCCGTCGACTGTTCGACGAGCGCCTCCGCTTGGGCAGTGACCTCCGCGAAGTCGGAGACGAGAGAGCGGAGTGTCGCCCAGTCGACGCTGGTGTCAGTACGCCTGGCGACTCGTCCGGCAACTCGCTCGGCAAGGTCCCACGCAACCGGCTCAGAACTTGGCGCCATCTCAACATCGTAAGGCGGTCCCGCCTCAAGGTCGGAAACGATCAGTGCTCCGCGGCTTGGGTGACATCGCCGGCACTTGCCCGCTGCGAGTGCTCATGGTCGATCACAGCCGCGATACGGGTCCTGAGCTCATCGGGCACCCGATCCCGGCACCGGTCGGCGACAAGTCGTCTGAGCTCGGTCTCGAAGCCGAACGCCTTGAGACAAGGGGCACACTTGTCGAGGTGGCGAGCGATCTGCGCCCGCCGTTCGGGTGTGAGTTCGTCGTCGAGGAAGTGGTAGACGCGATGGAGTGCTTCGCGACAGTTGATGCTCGTCTTGTTCTTCTCGGCCTTCATGCAAGCTCCGTCCGACATATCAGCGCTACTGAGTCGCGACGAGACCCCGCGCCACTCCAAAGTCGTGCAACGCCTTCTCGAGCGCCCTTCTTCCGCGATGGAGACGGCTCATGACCGTTCCGATCGGCACGGTCATGATGTCCGCGATCTCTTTGTACGAGAATCCCTCTACATCTGCCAGAAGGACGGTCATGCGAAAGCTCTCCGGCAACGACTCCAACGCGGCCTTGACCTCGTCGTCGGTGATCCAATCCAGGGCTTCATCCTCCGCGCTGCGACCCATGGCTCCGTCGCGGCCACTCATGCGACGGAACAGGTAAAGCTCTTCGACGTCGTCGAGCTCTGTCTCCTCGGGGTGACGCTTGCGCGACCGGTACGAGTTGATGAACGTGTTCGTGAGGATGCGGTAGAGCCAGGCCTTCAGATTGGTGCCTGCCTCGAAGCTGCCGTAGCCGCGGTAGGCCTTCAGGTAGGTCTCCTGAACCAGGTCCTGAGCGTCCGAAGGATTCCGAGTCATCCGGAGCGCGGCCGTGTAAAGCGAGTCCATGAAACCAGTGGTGTCCTCCGCGAAGGTCGCCTGGTCAGCCACGAGCGCACCCTAGCGCTCGGCTGTTGCAGCGGAGAACCGGCCCATTCACGTCGGCACGCTTCTCGGGTCGAGCGCAGCAGCAATTCGCTGCCAACGAGCGATCTTCCGCCGGGCATTGCGAACAACCGTCTTGGCGTCGCACATCGCTTGACGAGCTCTGAAGTCCCCGGGCGCCACAGCGGCATACGACGCAGCCGTCGCAAGTCGAGCGAGGTCCCGGAAGGCAAGATCTGCCTCGTCGGACAACACTCCCGTCGCAGTGACCCGTCTCGAGAGCTCGAGATAGGTCTCGGCCCGACGTCGGCTTATGCCAGCAAGATCGAGTGTCCTGAGCGCCTCGCCCCACGCCCCGAGAATCCCGGCACGCGACTTGCGCATCAGGCGCCGCAGCCGCAGCCGTCTGCGCAACAGAAGGCCTCCGGCCCAGGCGAGCACGCACAACGGCAGGAGGAGAAGCCACTGCACCGACAAGCTGCTGGAGCGATGGGCTTGGTCCCCGCGGCGACCGGGATTGGGCTTCGTGGTTCCGCCGCTGGGCAAAGGGTGGAGGTTGCGGGCGGGCCCCAGGGTGGTCGGGGTTACGGACGGAACCGCTGTCGTCGTGGTCGTCATGGGCAGGACCGGGGCCGTGGACCCTTCCATGCCTGTACCGGGAGTCGGCTCGAAGTCGATCCAGCCGTAGTCCTCGAACTGCACCTGGGGCCAGGCGTGGGTGTCGGTCCCGTCGACCTGCCACTCGTCATGGCCGACCGGAGTCCCAAGGAGGAACCCGACCGCTATGCGGCTGGGAAGCCCGTCGATGCGAGCGAGCACGGCGAACGCCGTGGCGAACTGCTGGCAGTAACCGGTTCGCGACTTGAAGAGAAAGCTCAACAGGCCGCCGTAACCGGGAGACGGCGTGACCACGCCTGAGCTCGTGCGCACTGGGAGCTGGTAATGGAACCTCGGAGAGGTCAGATACTTCTCGAGGTCGAGCGCCTCTTGATAGGCCGTGGTCGTACCCACGACGAGACTGTTGGCGAGAAGGACGAGTCGCGATGGCACCGGCTGAGGAAGTTTCAGATCCTGAGAGTTGGATATGTCCGGAGACTCAGCCTCGAGTTCGGTGGGCGACGGATCGGCCACGAGCGAGCTCACGGCGTACACCGACCCATCGTGGAGCGGGGAGTCCGAAAGGACTGAGCCGCCCGGCCCGCCCCTGCTCACGTGGCCCGCGCCGGCGACTGCGAGTGGAGAGCCCCATGCAGGAATGATGTGACCGCCAAGCCCTGACACCCCGAACACCTGAACCAAGTGCTCGTGGCCGGGCCCTTCCGACATGGCCGGCGGCGGGTGGCGCTCGTCGGCCTTCAGCGGCGTCGAGAACGACCCCAGCGCCGCCGAGGAGCCAGATGCGGTCGCGCTCCAACTGTCGCCGTTGAACTCGTCCAGCGCCGTAACCATCTCCCGGGTTGGTTTGCTGCTGTGTACGGTGAACAGAGCGACCGAGGGATCGTTCACTTCCTCCTGGGCGACCTGCACGAGCGTGCTGATCTGAATGCCCTCCGGCAGGTTGCCGCCTGGGACCGAGGTCGTGACGGTCTCGCTCCCAGCTGCGTTGGTGCCGTGCCAGGCGACAAGAGCCACACTGCGAGCACCGGGGAGGTTCGGGCCGACGACTCCAGCTGCAAGGGCAGCGAGAACCGCCATGCGCAACATCACCGCGCCCGCACCGTGGGACTCGGCGCGCTCCGCGAGGCCGAGACCCGTGGCCGGCGAAGCGATGAGGACTGCTTGCGCGCGCTCGCGCTCGCGGACGACGGCCACAAGGTACCAGCACGCCGACCCGGCTATGGAGGCGAGACCGAGCGCTCGCCATCTGCCCGTGCCTAGGGCAGAGGCAAACAGATACAGCCCCAGGGCCGGCGCGAGGGCGAAGATGGCCGGGACCCTCCGCCTGGACGAGATCAGCTCCGCAAGCAACCCCGCAGCACCCGCCGCCCACGCCGTCGCCAGCACGAGGCCCGGCATCTCGGGGATCGGTGCGAGTCCGGATGAGAACCTGGGCCATGCTCCGCGGAGATCCCCGAGCATCGTGTGCCAGGTTGCGTCGCCGGGCACCACCCAAGCGAAAGTGGACCCGAGCACGATCCCGATCGGTAGGAACACGGTCACAACCACGCCGAGTGCCCACCAACCGCTCCGAAGGCGCCACCGGTCGCGCTCGTCGGAACCCTGAGGGTACTCGGCGGTTCGTCCGAGCCTGCCGTTGTTCCCACCGGGTTCGACACGGGCGGTCGCGCTGATGCCGGACACCCCGCCGCGCGCCGCAAGGCCCGCAAGATGCACGCAAAGGAGACTGGCGAGCGCTGCGGTGAGCTCTCCCGGACCGGTGAAGCAGCGAGCGAAGGTAGCAACGGCAATCACGTCGGTGAGCACCAGGGCGAGCCACGCACTCATCGCGCCGCCTCTCTCAGCCCACCCTGCCAGCCGGCAACTGTGTCGACCGGGCCCGGTCCCTCGAGATCGAGGCTCCAGGCGTCGGCAAGCGACCTCCCGAGTGGAAGCGGCACCGTCAGCACGCCGAGGCGCCACATGGCTTCAAGCCCGTGCCGCGTGGGCGCATATGCGCCGCCCACCAGGACGAGCACCACCGCTGAGTACGCCCGGGCCAGGTCCTCGAGAACCTCTGGGTCCGGTGGGCATTCCCCGAAAGCGCCCACGATGACGAGCACCTCGTCATGGTCGGGCTGGCCGAGACGCGCGACGGTGGTGTTGAACCGCTCACGCGCCGGAGTGGCCACAGCGGTGACGCCGGCGAGGGCAATGAGCAGGTTCTGGACACTGTCGTGCCCCCTCTGACTGCCGGCATCCAGACCGGTCGTCGTCAGGACGCGGTAAGCGCCCGAGACTCCGGAACTCGACTCGTCGGCCGCGGCGAACAGCACGCTCGCGGCGACCTCGACAGCCCTTTCCAGCTCGTCGGCCGGCGTCGTCTCGTCGCCGGGATCGAGCAGCACCGTTGTCGCGATCCGACCCGGGTCGTCCCGGTCCCCGCCGTCGCGAACCATGAGCTCGCCGACGCGCGCGGTCGTGCGCCAGTGAACGTGCCGAAAGTCGTCGCCTTGCGCGAAACGTCGAAGCATCGGGCTGCCGGCGATGAGCCTGCCCGCGGCCGGGCGGGTGCGATCGGCCCTCGCCCGGCTGAGGCCTTCGGGCACCGCGGTTGCGAGGGGCTCGACGCGCGGGAGCACGATGCATCGCGCAGGCCGGCTGACCGACAGACGCCGCCGGGCCAGGCCGAGCGAGTCGGAGATCGCCGCTTCGTACGCTCCGGCGTCGACGAGGCCGCGCCGTTCGGTGAAAAGCCCGAAACTCGCTTGTGCCCGGCCGCCGCGCGCGAGCCGCTGCACGACGATCTTCGCCGGCTGGCGCAAGTTCGGACCCTGTGCAGTGTCGGTAACGAGAACGACCGGCATCGAGAACCATCTGGAGACACCCGACTCCTCGACGGTGAGTTCGAGCACGGCGGGCTCGCCTGCGTACACGACAGGTGGCATTGCACGTGCGCTGACGATGACGGTGCCCTTGGCCATGCGAACCCGGACGAGCGCCACCAGTGCCACGACGATGACAGCGGTGGCCAGGCCGAGGAGCTCCGGGAGGCCGAGGACTCGGCCGAGGAGGCCCGCGACCAACCCCAGTGCGATCGTCAGGCGGCCTCGGGCGGTCAGCATCCTGTTCGCTATCGGTACCCGGTGGGTGGATCGGGCACGGGCACCTGTTGGAGAACCTCGTCCAACACCGCCTTCACGGGACTGCGACCCCGGCCTGCCGCCGCTCGCAGCTCGATGCGGTGGCCGATCACCGAGGGTGCCATGGCCTTGACGTCATCAGGCGCGACGAACTCCCGGCCCTCGAACACAGCCCGTGCCCGCGCTGCCCTTTGCAGGGCCAGAGCCGCCCTCGGTGACATCCCCAGCACGACAACAGGATGGACGCGAGTCGCGTTGGCGATCTGCACGATGTAACGCTGGATCAACGGCGAGACATGGACTGCTCGCGCCCGAGCGGCGAGCGCGATCACGTCCTTGGGGGTGGCAACCGGCTCCAAAGTCTCGAGGGGCTCGCGCACGCCATGGGTCTCGAGCATCACGACCTCGGACTCAGCGTCGGGATATCCGATCTGGATCCTGAGAAGGAAACGGTCGAGTTGGCTGACAGGAAGCGGGAACGTCCCCTCGTGCTCGATCGGGTTCTGAGTGGCAATCACCATGAACGGATCGGGCAGCTTGTATGTGTTGCCATCGACGGTGACCTGTCGCTCTTCCATCGCCTCGAGCAAGGCGGACTGCGTCTTTGGAGGCGTCCGGTTGATCTCGTCGCCGAGGACGATGTTGGTGAAGATCGGCCCGGGCCGGAATTCAAAACTGGTCTTCGCGGCATCGAAGACGCTCACCCCGGTCACATCCGAGGGCAGCAGGTCGGAAGTGAACTGGATCCGGCGGTGACGGCACGACACCGAGGCCGACAGCGCCTTGCCAAGGCTCGTCTTGCCGACTCCGGGCACGTCCTCGACAAGGAGGTGACCTCCGGCGACCAGGCAAGTCACCGAGAGGCGGATGGCCTCGTCGTTGCCCTGCACCACAAGTGCGATGTTGTCGACGATCCGCTCGAAGGTTCGGGCCGCCTCGGCCGCGTCGACGAGAACCGAGCTCTCGCCAACCATTGCAGCACCGTCCGGGTCGAGCCAGGTGCGGGTATCGATATCCATGCTCCCCACCTCACCTCCGAACTCGTGAGATGCCGCCACGCAAGATCATCCCAGCAGCCGAGATGTATCTGTGCGCGAGTGGTCGGCGTGGTCGTAAAGCCTTTTCCTTGTCCAGCCTATCCAGCGCCCAGGCACACGAAGGCGACCGCTGCCAGCGCCTCTTGGGCTCCTTGATCGCTCGAGGCGAGATCTCCGAACAAGAGTCCCTCGGGAAGCGCACGAGCCTGCGCAGTCGCCAGCGCCCGTGCCAAGCCGTGCCCACGAGCGATCTCGGTGTGAAGGGCGACCATGATAGGGATCACCCCGTCGTCGGGCACCGGCGCCGCACTCGAGACGATGGCCCGCGTCCCGAGCGACAGCAGCGCTGCGCTCGTTCCCATGAGCTCGTCGCCCGGATGGACCTCTGAGCGTCCCGCGTCGCAGGCCGAGAGCACCATCCACTCGGGCGGTCGGCCTATGCGTTCGAGGTCGTAGACCGTGAGCGGCCCGTCAGCCAGCTCGAGCGACGAGAACTGAGGATTGTCGGCACGGAAAGTCCCGTGAGCAGCCACATGGGCGAGGCGGCGTCGTTCGAATGCGCGTGCGACCGCCCGAGAAGTCGCGGCAAGCCCTTGCAAGGTCCGCGCCCGGGGGTAGAAAGCTGAGCGGATCCGGCTGATCTCCTCCGCTGCGTGGGGGACTCTTGGCCCAGCTACGAGCACGACCTCACCGGCGCCCGTGGCGTCGAGCCGTGGTTCGCCGAGATCCTCGCACTGGCGGGAGTACCACAGCGACACTGAGGGCGAGACCGTCATGGCCCGGCCCCGGAGCGATGGCAACAACGCCCAGGCAAGGGCGTGAAGCTCGCCGGTGGGAACCACGATGAGGTCACGGCCATCCAGGTCGCGTGCCAACGGCTCGATGAGGAGGTCAGCCAGGCGGTTGCAAGACCGTTCCAGGAGTGCGGCGGCCGCCTCGAGACTGGGTTGAGAGCTGCGGCGAAGCGCGAGACGGCGAAGCGCGAACTGCAGCATGGAACGCTCGGCTGCTAGCTCCGCCGCGTTGCCGAGGCACCTCAGACTGAACCGTTTCCGGGTACCGGTCACAGCATGGAGCCGGCCGTCGTGCTCGACATATTCGACAAGCGCCCGTTCGCCGATTGCCTCTCGCAGCTCGACAGGATTCGGGAAACCTGGAGCTTTGGCGAAGTCCCCCGCAGCGCCGCGGCTGCGCTGACGGATCGCCGTCTCGATCCTTCGCTGTTGCGCAACAAGCGGCCCGACGTCATTGCCTTCGAGTGAGGCGCGCTCGAGGCGAGCGACGGTGTCGCGCAGCGTCGCGAGCATCCAAGCGAGCCTCTCGTCTGTCGGAGGGGTCGCTCGGGGGGCCCGCAGCGCACCCGCACGCCACCGCTCCGACCAGCGCAGCACTTTTACTGCACGTCTCGACTCGAATGCGAGGTCCAGACCGAGATCGGCTAGCTCCGAGACCGTCGTGGCAGTTCGCACGCGCAACTCGGTCGCCCCAAGAGTCGCCCGGTGATCCTCGGCGACCTTGAGACCGGACCTGAGCGCGGACAGGGCGCCGGATGGGTTGCCGGCTGCAAGCCGGCCCAACGCTTCGCCGTACCAAGCACGCAGGCGTTGCGCGGCTGGACCGGAACGCGTGCACCCGTCGATGCCGGCCACGAGTGCTCCCGCTCTATCCGCGTCCCCTGCTCGCAACGCGGCACGTGCACCCATCAAGCGGCACTCGAGGCTCGGCAACAGCCATTCTTGCTCGCGAAGAAGCTCAGCGAGCGCGCCGGCTTCCGCCGGAACGCGGGCTTGGGGGGCACCCGCGGCCCACCGCGACTGCGCTTCGACAAATCGGGCGAGTGCGGCCCACCGGGACCGTCCCTGGCGTACGAACTGACGACGCGCGGCGCGCGCCGCCCAGCCGGCCACGACCAGATCTCCCTCGGCAAGAGCTATCTGGCTCAACAGCAGTCTTGCCTCAGCCAAGTCCAGCGAGCTCCCGTCCACCTCCAAGCTCGCCACGCCGATCTCGATCTGCAGGCGAGCCTCGGGGAGCAACCTCGTGGACAGGAGCAGCTCGGCACGGTCGATTGACAGCGCCGGAGCGCCCAGTCCCCGCGCGGCAAAAGGGCGCGCGGCTTGGTCGTACCGCCGCAGAGCGGCAGGGACGTCGCCTTTCAACGCGGAGACATACCCGAGGTTGTGGAGGACCTGCGCTGCTGCGATCTCACCTCTGAGCATCCGGTAGAGGTGCAAGGCCTTGTTGAGGTCCGTCTCTGCAAGCGAAAGCTCACCGCGATAGGCGTGGAGGACTCCGCGATTTGAGAGCAGCCTCGCCTCGTTCAAACGGTCACCGGCACGGCGGAGCATTGGCAGGGCTCGGCGGCTGTCGTCGAGCGCCTCTTCGAACCGACCGACACGGATGTGGATCAAGGCCCGCTGCACAAAGACCTGTCCGCGCAGTTCCCGCGGCGCCTGTTCGGCCGCGAGATCAAGCTCCATCAGCGCCGCGTCTGGGCTCCCGCCTTGCAACAGTGCGAGCACCAGGCTCAGGCGAGCCTCGACCGCGCGCAGATCCAACTTCTCCGCCTCGGCGACGGAGATCGCGCGCCGTAGGCGGTACCGCGCGGTGCTGAGGCGGCCAGTCTCACGAGCCACGAGACCGAGTGTGCGATGGGCCACCGACGCTGCCTCCGCATCAATGCCACGGCCAGAAAGCACCGCCAGCGCTGCCGCCTCGGCCCGGTGCGGGTCATCGCCAACCGCGGCGAGGGCACGTTCGGCCGCGTCGAGCGACGCGTTCACAATTGGGAGCGCCATCAGATCAGGCCCGAGGGCTCACCCTGGGCGTGCTCAGAGCGTGATCCAGCTCGTGGCGGTCGAGTGGGAGGCAGATGTCGTAGGACAGCAGCGAAAGCTCACAGGGCCAGCCGGCATCGCCGAGACATGGAAGCAGCCGAGCGCGTCGGTTTCCACGGGTGTGGTTCCACCTCGGTGCCGTATCTCCACGACGGCGGCCTGCGGTGGCACGACTTGCCCCACCAGGTGCCTAGCGCCGGATACCTCGATCTCGAGCACAAGGTCAGGTGCCTCAAAGGTCAGCTGTCGCACAGCCCGTCCGCCGGATCGCACACTCACAAGAAGATCGTCGTCGGTCATCGAGTCGTAGACGAGTGCCGCCAGCTCATCGTCAACGGAGCGCAACTTGAGACCCGACCTCGCGCTGGAGAGAACGTCTGCCGGCCCCGGGTCCTTCTCGATCACCAGAGAATGGAGCCTCCTGAAGGTCGCCTCGCGAGCAGCCTCAGCGGCATCCGGCCAGTCAAGATGAGCGGCACCCCCGTCAATGCGGGACACCTTGGCCGGTGCGTGGTCGTCTGCCTTCATGAGACTCTTCCCTTGGTGGTGCTGGCAACTGCGCGACGCCCCTGAGAGTGAAGCGGTTGCAGCGCAACTCGGTCACCTAGCCGGTCGAGATAGCGGACACGAGCGGGGTCGAGACTGCAGAGGTCGACGCCACACATGTCCCAACTGTAACCACACCGCACCTGGAGACCGCAGAGGCCGCCTCCGCACAGTCCTGCCACGGCGAGTTGCCGTGGGTACTCCAAGAGAAGTGACGCGAGAACGCAACGCTGGGAGATAATCGTGAAATGACCAACGCGACCGGGGAGCAAGGTCGATCAAGGATCGAGACCGGCTCCGAGTTGTTCGTGACCACTCACGACGCCCGAGGCCTGCGAACGTGAGACGGCTGGCCGTCGTCGGAGCCGGCATCGTTGGCCTGGCCGTGGCCCGACAACTCCTAGGTGCGAACCCGACAGCGAGCGTCGTGGTGATCGAGCGGGAAGATGCCGTCGGATCCCATCAAAGCGGTCACAACAGCGGAGTGATCCACTCGGGTCTCTACTACCAACCCGGCTCACTGAAAGCGAAGCTCTGCGTCTCGGGCGGCCAACTCTTGAAGAGTTATTGCGCGCAGCGCTCCATTCCAGTCAAGACCTGCGGCAAGCTGGTCGTCGCAGTTGACGATTCGGAACTGCCGAGGCTCCAGAATCTGTTCGAACGCGGTACGAGCAACGGCGTGCCCGGGCTCCGCCTCGTCGAGGGCTCAGCGTTGCGCGAACTGGAACCGCACGTGGTCGGCTTGCGAGCCATCCACTCTCCCACGACCGCCGTGGTCGATTTCACAGCAGTCACCCGCGCTCTTGCGGATGAGGTCGCCGCTTCGGGCCAGCTCTGGCTCGGAACTGAAGTGCTGTCGGTTCTGCCTCGCTCCGACGGCCTCGTCCGCCTGGAACTGGCTGGAAGCCATGCCGGATATTTCGATTGCGATTTCGCGATCGTTTGTGCGGGCCTCCAATCGGACAGGTTGGCCCTCCGGTCCGGAGCTGACCCGGAGCCCCGAATCATTCCGTTCCGCGGTTCGTACTATCGCCTGCGGCCGTCGGCACGACATCTGGTGCGTGGGCTCGTTTACCCAGTGCCCGATCCCAAGTACCCGTTTCTCGGAATTCACTTGACGAGAACCGTGCACGATGAGGTACTCGTCGGCCCGAACGCCTTCCTCGGCTTTTCGCGCGACAACTATGCGAGATCGGCGTTCGCCTGGCAGGACGTTAGAGAGACGCTGACGTGGCCGGGATTTCCTCGTTTTGCCAGATCGAATTGGCGCGCGGGCGCGCGGGAAATCTCTCACGCCATGAGCCGGCGAGGCTTCGCTTCCGCCGTTCGCAGTTACGTCCCGGAGCTGACCGCCGCCGACCTGGAGCCGGCCTTGGCAGGTATCCGGGCCCAGGCGATGGGTCGGGACGGGTCGCTTGTCGACGACTTCTGGCTCGACTCCAGGGGCAGCGTCCTGGATGTTCGCAATGCCCCCTCTCCTGCCGCGACAGCTTCACTCGCGATTGCCGATCACATCTGCAAACAAGCCGGCTTGAGCTGAGCCGAGCTCAGAATCCGGCTGCCGGGGCCGGATCTCCACCGGGTGAGGACGGGCGCAGAGGTTCCTGCGAGTACTCAGAGGTAGCCTCTTAATGTGCGCAAGCTGCTCGTCGCCCTCGGTCTAGTCGCCGTCGGCATCGGGTCATCGGCTTGCAGCAGCACCCCGCCGGCCACCCCGACGACAACCACGAGCGTGCCGCACACCAAGGCGTCAACGACGACCCTCCCGACCACACCCGTCACCGGTGCCAGCACGGCAGCTGCTCAAACGATGAATGCGGCGCTCCGGCACGGGAGATCGAGGCCCTCGTTGCACTACGTCAGCACGTCGGTCGGCAACGGGCTGACCACCACGATCATCGGTGATGTCGGCCAGAGCTCGGGAACCCAGACGATCGTCGTTTCCTACCAAGGGGTCAAAGCCACGATGGTCATTGAGCTGGTTGGCCATGAGGCGTACTTTCGGGGGGACGCTGCGGCCATCGAGGTACTCATCAACTTGACTGCAGCCCAATCGGCTGCCGCCGCCGGCCCATGGGTCTCGGTCGTGCCGACCGACTCGGTCTACCAGAGCACGGCCGCCGCCTTGACTGTCGGTTCGGTGATGTCGGAGCTCGCCCTCTCGGCGCCCATCGCCGGGGAGCGAACCGCCGTCGACGGCGGCCGGACAGTCGTCGAGATCTCGGGCGCCTGGACGGGCGAGGGGATCACGGCCAAGGACCACGCGACCGGAGACCTCGAGGTCAGCAAGGGCAATGCGTCGCTTCCGATCCGGTTCAACGGCGTGATGCCTGCCACGGCAAGCGCCACCCGCTTTGCGGAGAACCTCGTTGTGAGCAAATGGGGAGAGGCCGTCCACGTCGTACCTCCGGCCTCCTCGGTACCGCTCGCCACCATCCTCAAGACCACGACGACCACGACCCAACCGGTCGTGGTCTGAACGAGAGTCTCGTCGTGCCGCCAATCGGTGACTATGTGCTCATCGGCGGGATCGCTGCAGTCTGCAGCTACCTGCTGACATTCCCGCTCCGGCGCTTCGCGGCTCGCATGTCCTTCGTCGCCGAGCCGGACGAGCGCCACCTGCACCATCATGCGGTCCCCTACGGCGGCGGTCCCGCGATGTTCCTCGCCTTCTTGGCCGCGATGATCGTCGCCGACCACGTCGGGCGCCTGAACGGGATCTTCCAAGGTTCCTCCGAACCTCTCGGAGTCGTGCTCGGCGCGGCGGTCATCCTCGGTGTGGGACTGCTCGATGATGCTCGCGAGATCTCCGCTCCGGCGAAGGTAGCAGGCCAAGTGCTGGCGGCAATGTGCCTCGTGATCCTCGGTGCCACGATGTTCTGGCTGAAGATCCCTCTCGCGGGCACCGTGGTGCTCTCCTCGGACCTCACCCCGCTGATCACCGCCCTGTGGGTGATCGGCATCACGAACGCGATCAACCTCATCGACGGCCTCGACGGGTTGGCAGCTGGCATCGTCGCGATCGCCTCGGGCGCGCTCGCCGTCTACGGCGTGCGGTTGGTCGAGCTCGGCGTGCTGCAGTCCACGAACCTCGGGCCGCTGATCGCCGTGATCACTTGTGGGGTCTGCATCGGCTTCCTCCCGCACAACTTCAACCCGGCGAGGGCGTTCATGGGTGATGCCGGTGCGTTGTTCCTCGGACTGTTGATGGCTGCCGCAACTATGGAGATCGGAGGCCGGACCGAGGGAGTGAGCGGACAGACGTACTTCTTCTACGCACCGCTGTTCCTCCCGCTGTTCATCCTCGGAGTCCCGATCGCCGACATGGCCTTCGCATACGTCCGGCGAATGGCCAAGGGCACCAGTATCGACACGCCGGACAACGACCATGTTCACCACCGACTCGTGCGCCTGGGGCACGGGCCTCGCCGGACGGTCGTGATCTTGTGGACCTGGACCGCAGCGCTGTCGGGGTTCGTGCTGTTCCCGCTGTTCACGCGGGAGTCCAACGGCATCATCCCGTTCGTTGCGATCATCTTGGGTCTGCTGCTGTTCACCTGGTTCCGCCCCGGCCTGCGCAGCGAACGCCGGAAGAGGCGCAAAGGCGCGGCGCGCGCCAAGGCCAAGACCCGAGCCGCAGTGCGGCTGCGGGCAGCGCCGGGGATCGGGACCACCACCGAGCTCGGGGTTGCGTCAGGAAACGGAGCTGTACCAAGCGGCAACACGACACCACGGGTCGGAGCCCGGCCCGACGACGCCTAACCGGGATCGAAGACCGTCCTCAATTGATTCGGCCGCGGCGGGCAGCTCCCGCGGGTCAGCTTGTGGCCCCGTTGTTCAGAAATCGAGGTCGGAAAGCTCCGGAACTGTCCGTAGCGCTCTGGCGCGAGCCTCGAGCCAGCGCAGGCGGTCGACGCGCCGGTTGGGCTCGATGACGGCCCTGGGCCGAAGTTCGGCCGCTGCCTCCTCGAGGTTCGCCCAGGTGCCGACTGCGACTCCGGCCAGGTATGCCGCACCGAGCGTTGTCGCCTCGACGACTGCTGAAATCTCTACGGGACGGCCGATGGCATTCGCGAGCGCTTGGGTGAACGTCCGGTTCGCGCTCATGCCTCCGTCGACGCGAAGGGACCCGATCGAAAGGCCCGAGTCGGTCTCTGCCGCCTCGAGAAGGTCGGCGCCACGGTGGGCTATCCCCTCCAGCACCGCGCGCGCGACTTCGGCTCTGCCTGAACCCCGGGTGAGTCCCAGCAGCGTGCCACGGGCACCGTAGTCCCAAAGCGGAGTGCCGAGACCGAGGAGCGACGGCACGAACCAGACTCCACCCGAGTCGGTGCACGAGGACGCCAAAGCGTCCGACTCGGCGACCGACGACAAGATGCCGAGGTCGTCCCGCAGCCACTCGACGCAGCTGCCGGCCGACATCATGATGGCCTCAATCCCCCAGGTGATCCTGCCGCCCTGACACCAGCCCACGATCGGGAAGGTCCCGCCCGGCCCTCGTCGCGGGAAGGTCGGCCGCTTGTCGCCGACGCACAGGTCGAGCATCGCTCCGGTGCCAAAGGTCGCCTTGGCAAGTCCGGGCCGGACACAGCCCTGACCGACAAGCGAGGCCTGCTGGTCGCCCACCAGGCCGGCGATCGGCGGCGCGCCCGGCAACGCGCCCGCTTCGCCAAGCGCGCCAAGGGAGTCCACCGGACGCGGGAGAACCCCGTGCGGGATGCGCAGTTCCTCGAGCACGGCTTCGTCCCACTCCGCGGCGTTGCCGTCAAGCAGGCCGGTGACTGCGAGATTGCTCCGGTCCGATACGTGCAGGCTGCCTCGCGACAGCGTCCAGGCAACCCAGCTGTCCACAGTCCCGGCACACAGGTCGCGCGACCGGTCCGGATCGGCGATGTCGAGAAGCACGGCCAGCTTGGTCGCGCTCTGGTTGGGTGCGAGGCGAATCCCCCGTGCCTGGAGCGCCAGGCAGTATCCCACGGTGCGGAGGTCCTGCCACCCGATGCCCGGCCCGACTGGGTCGCCTGTCGCGCGATCCCAGACAACCGTCGACGCCCGCTGGCTGCTGATTCCCACCGCGTCGACACTCCCGCATTCTCCAAGGGCCGCCATCGACACCTCGAGAACGGCCCGGGCAATCTCGGCCGCGTCGAACTCCACGAAGCCTTGTGCAGGCGAGCTCGGCAGCACCTGAAGCTGATGAACGTGCTCGACGGCGGAGTCGGACCGCACGACGGCAGCACGGACGCCACTCGTCCCTACGTCGACGGCCAGTACGCTCATCGCTTGCCTCCTCTCTGCTCCCCTCGGCCCGTCTCTTTCGATGACGGCAACGCCAGAATAAGAGGTGGCGCCGGCCAAATCCCGAATGCCGGCGACACCAGCCTCGGAAGTACCATGGCCGCGATGGGCCGTCGAAGCCGACCCGGAGGTGAGGCGACGCCCGGTGACCGGGCGGCTGGCCGATCAACTCGGCGGCTGCCTGAGGTTGGCGTCCGGAGTCGGAGGCATGTCATCGCGGCCGGCATCACCGCGTTGGTGCTGGCCGGTGCCGGGTTCGTCGCCTACGCGACCGTGATCTCCCAGGAGGTCTCGACACCGAAGTACGCGAACCTCGTCCTCTACTCGTCTCCGGCCAAAGTTCCAGGCTTCGATCTCGCCCGCCTAGGCAATGGCCCGAGAATCACATCGACGGTGCTGGCTAACGGTCCGGCCGTGGTGAACTGGTTCCAGTCCACCTGCGTCGCCTGTCAGGCCGAGCTCGGCACGTTCGCATCGGTGGCCGACAAGGAGCGGACGCGGATCCAGTTTCTCGGGGTCGACGTCAACGACCCGTCGCCTGCGGCGGCCCTGGCCATGGTGCGTCGGTCCGGGGCGGAATATCCCGTTGCACGAGCACCCGGTATCGCGAGCATCTCCTTGGCGACCCGATTCGGCGTTGGCGACCTGCCAGCCACTGTCTTCGTCAGCGCGCGCGGCGACATCTTGGGTGAAGTGCTCGGCAAGGTCTCCCGTGCCGAGCTCGTCGCCCTGCTTGCAAACCTCGCAGCCAACCGGCCGCTCAACTCCTGATCGCATAGCAGGAACGAAGTGGGCGGGACAGCTCCTACACTGCCCTTGCGCTGTTCGGCATGCACGACCCGTGTTCTTTGCTAGGCTAGTTAGCACTAAATAACGGGCCACCCCTCGCTTCCTGACTGTTCGACGGCGGTTGGCTCGCCCACGAGGAGATCACCCATGGCCCTGGCAATCGAGCTGGAACATCTGCACAAAACCTTCGGCCACACTGTGCGGGCCCTCGACGGAGTCAGCTTCGGAGTGGAGCAAGGCACGATCTTCGGGCTGCTCGGCCCGAACGGAGCCGGGAAGACCACCGCCGTGCGGATTCTCACGACGGTGCTCCAGCCCGACAGCGGTGTGGCCCGCGTGCTGGGTCACGACGTCGCGGCCGAGCCTGACGTGGTGCGCAGGCTGATCGGGCTCGCCGGTCAGTTCGCGGCGGTCGACGAGAACCTCACAGGAGCCGAGAACCTCTGGATGGTCGGAAGGCTCAACCACATGTCCAAGGCACCGCTCAGGGAGCGCTCGTCCTCGCTTCTCGACCAGTTCGGCCTGGCCGAAGCGGCGAACCGGCCAACCAAGACGTACTCCGGAGGGATGCGCAGACGCCTTGACGTCGCCGCCTCACTCGTAGCGCACCCGAGAGTGCTCTTTCTCGACGAGCCGACCACCGGGTTGGACCCGGCGAGCCGCGCGGATGTGTGGACCATGATCGAAGGTCTCGTCGCTGAGGGCACGACGGTGCTCCTGACGACTCAGTACCTGGAGGAGGCGGACCGGCTCGCCGAGCACTTGGTGGTCATCAACCACGGCAGGGTCATCGCAGCTGGAACTCCGGCCACCTTGAAGGCGAACATGGGCGTCACCGTTCTCGACCTCGGTCTTGTTGACGAGAGGACCGCGTTGCGTGCCGCCGAAGTGCTCAAGACGGTGAACGAGAAGGCCCCCGTGGTTTACGGCCGCACGGTGGAGGTCAATGTGAACGACGGCCCTCGCATCGTCACCGAAGCGCTGAGGATTCTCGAGGCGGAAGGCATCGCGCCGGCAACGCTCGCTCTGCGCGAACCGAGTCTCGATGATGTGTTCCTTTCA
>Ga0326728_10013436_pt1 | contig 17773 bp, 16 predicted proteins | sample MB3enrmetagenome_FD_207602 | JGI IMG/M metagenome (GOLD analysis project Ga0326728, IMG submission 207602) | Lab enriched peat soil microbial communities from McLean, Ithaca, NY, United States - MB31MN | ecosystem: Environmental > Terrestrial > Soil > Wetlands > Peat | place: USA: New York... | reverse complement strand
CGGAGTCATGAACTGGCTTGGGAGTCGACCTAGCTGACATTATTCCAGAACAGACGATAACGCTCGAAAGCTTGTCAAACAAGACCCTAGCAGTAGACGCCTACAACACGCTGTATCAGTTTCTGGCGATCATTCGCCAACCTGACGGAACTCCACTAAGAGACAAAAACGGAAGAATCACAAGCCACCTGAGCGGGCTACTCTATAGAACCTCTAATCTCGCGGAAAGAGGAATCAAGCTCGCATTCGTGTTCGACGGAAAACCACCAGAACTGAAAGAAATGGAGATTCGCAGGCGTCGTCGAATCAAAGAAGAGGCGGCTGTGCGCTATGATGAGGCGCTTAGAGAGGGCAAACTTGAGGAAGCACGCACTTACGCGCAAGCGACTTCATCACTTAAGGATATGATGGTAGACGACTCAAAGACGCTGCTCGATGCCTTAGGGATAGCTTGGATTCAAGCACCATCCGAGGGAGAAGCACAAGCGTCATTCATGGCTTCGAAGGGAGAAGTCTGGGCAGTTGCATCTCAAGACCACGACTCATTACTCTTCGGAACACCAAGAATGATCAAGAACTTGGCAATAACGGGCAGAAGGAAACTACCACGAAAGAATACGTACGTTGAAGTCGAACCGAAGCTTGTGGACTTGCCGAAAGTATTGGAAGAGTTGTCGTTAACTAGAGAGCAATTGATCGATCTGGGTATTTTGATAGGAACAGACTTCAACCCGGACGGAGTGAAGGGTATTGGACCAAAGACGGCTCTGAAGCTGCTTCATGAGCATGGGAAATTGGAGAGTGTAATGGCAAGCAGCCCGGAACTCACAATTCAGGGAATCCCTCAGATCAGGAAGATTTTCCTTCAACCGGAGGTAACCTCAGCCTACTCACTCAAATGGTCAGAGCCCGACGAAGAAAGGGTTGTATCGTTTCTTTGTAGGGAACGAGACTTCTCAGAGGATCGCGTTAGGAAAGCCGTTTCAAGAATGAGGGCAACCAAAACCCAGCCAAGCACAAAGAGTACTTTAGACTCCTATTTCGGTTGACGCACAAAACCCGCTGCCGAAATATTGAGTTAATTCTTCCAACCGCGCTTACCTCTCATGGGAACAAATGCCACCCCCCCAAGGTTCTCTTGAGCCAAGCTACCGTCGTCCCTTTTCCTGATTCGAATGAGCTCTTGGGAAAAATGGGCACCGCCAACCGGAATCAAGAGTATGCCCTCTGATGCAAGTTGATTTGTCATTTCAGTGGGAATATCAGGAGATGCACTCGCGACTATTATCAAATCGTACGGACTCCAACGCTCCAGTCCTTCAGATGCATCAGCTGTAACGAAAGTTACTCGATCTGCGTAACCTAATCGTTCTACGTTTCCTCTCCCAAAGTCTGCCAACTGCTGCACAATTTCAGCTGACCAAACATGGCCCCAAAGCTTGCTAGGTTCTTCCACTGGGGCTACAACCTCCGCGTATACGCAACTCATGTAACCACAACCTGCTCCCACCTCCAGGACACGCTTACCGAGACGAATCTCACCGTATTCGCAAAAGAGCGCCGTCATGTGAAGCGCGCTGGTGGTTTGTCCCCAACCAATAGGGATCGGAGAATCGATGTAAGCATACGATCTAGCCTCCTGTGGGAGAAATTCTTCACGCGGCACTTTTTCCATCGCACGAATAGTGCCTTGGTTCTTAAGCAGTCCTTCGTCCTTGAGTTTTCTGACGGCTTGTCGCCTCAAGTCAGCGAAGTCCTTCAATTTACCCAACCTCATTCCACAACCGAGATCAATAAGCATTCAAAGAGATTCATCGTTACAAGGAGACTTGATTGTCCAATTGAAACTGGTCGAAGAATTGGTCGCGTACGGCCATCAAAACGTTTTGGGAACCCACCCGATGACTTTCGAGATTACGAAAGAGCCCAATCTAACGAGGCGTGGGGATTGTGTGATCGCTGTGAACGCAACTAAGGCACCGTCGGATTTCTCCTCCGAGTTCAAGGAGCTCTGTAGACGCGAAGAAACTCAAATCATAATGGTGCTCGAAGCTGCGGGTATAACCGATCAAATTCGGGGCTCGGGAAGTTCCGGGCTTAGATTTATTGACCGCAATGAAATGGTTGGAAGAAAATCGTCATTTGTTTCCGATCGAACGATATTGATTCACGCAGACAAAGCAGCAAAAGATCTCAAAAGGAGTCTGATCAGCGCTTTGACGTCCCCAAGAACAAGACTAATAATTCGCATGTCCGCCGAGGCCTAAATCCTATGTTATGACTGCGTCAATAGCTACTTCTACGTTTCCGGGAGAGGTCTCCCTAATTACGTTGCAGAATTCGAACGACTCAACTTTCCTGTTCTGGGCCTCAACGAGGGTTTCGAAGGAATCCTTAACCGAATCGACGGTTGAGTTTCTTCCGACGAATTCGTAGAAATGAACTCGTCCTCCATCCACTCTTAGCGTTTGCATCGCGGCGCCGATATAGTTTCCAGCTTCGGAAGGCAAGTTCATTATGATCCGGTCAGCGATTTTGTGCACTTCCTTGGTTGACAGCTTTCCAGCGTCGCCTAGCAACGGAATTACGCGATCGACTACCCGGTTTGCGAAGATGTTTTGCTTCAGATATGCGACCGCAGTGGGGTTAATGTCGATCGAAAATACTTTTGATGTTGGTTCAGATTTCGCAATCAAAATTGAGTAAGGACCGACTCCAGCAAACATGTCCACCACGATTTCATCTTGCTTTACTTGTCGTGCTACGCGCATTCGCTCGTGGGAGAGTCGAGGGTTAAAGTACACTTCGGCGACGTCTAGCTTGTAGCGACATGAGAATTCGTGATAGACGGTTTCTGTTGTCCCATTTCCGGCAAGGGCTTGAAACTTGCGCGTGCGGAACGTGCCCATGACGTCACTCGACTTCTGTAGTACCAAGCGAACGTGTGGGTTAACCTCAAGGACAGCTTTGCCGATCTGGGACGAAAACGGAATCAAGTCTGCAGGGATTTCTACGATCGCTATGTCGCCAATTAGGTCAAATGATCGCGGGGCCTTTGAGATGGTGGTGGAAGGAATTTGAAGGGCATCTTGGATGCTTTTCGGGCGCGAATGAATTGGTTTGAAATCTGCTTGTGTGATCTCAAACTTGACCAGCTTCTTTCTTAGTACGTCAACTTCAGCATCGGAAGGTTCTCGGTTGAGCGGGACCGTTATGCCTCCCTGAGTCCGCTTGAATTCATATGCGCAATTGAGGAGCCCCACCTTGTGCAACGCTTCAAGTCCTCTCTGAGCATCTTGCGTGGGCAGGGTCATTGCATACAACCTCGTCCTCAACTCCACTCCTATTCAGTTACGAACCTTAGCGAATAATACAACGCTAAATACTCAGACATCGCTCTAAGAAAAAGGTGGGACGGAAGGTCGGCTTTGGTACAATGGCGGCGGCGAGAGGAGGTCATCGGAAGAGAGGTAATCGATGGCGATGCGAAGAAGTTGGGTATAACGAAAGATTTGGCCTGGTCCGAGGATGGCCGATTGGCTTTACTAATTGAACTGAGTGAAGAGGATGAGTTCTTTCTTCCATTCGACGAGATCGAGAGAATCGGAGACGTCGTCTTCGTTAAGGCTAAGTCCGCTTTGATGGCTGCGCCCTCAATCACGTGTCCTGTATGCAAACACAAGAATCTTCTTGAAGCCAAATTCTGCGCAAAATGCGGGCGCACTTTAGAGGGGAAGGAGGAGAAGAGAGAAAAGCGGCGTTTTCAAGGAGAAACGGCATGAATTCCATGCCCAAGGCATGGCTGAAAATCGCCTGAGGGATGTCCTCGTTTGTGTCAGGATTGTGTGCTTTAATGCTCTCAATCAGCTTGTTTTGCCGCAGATTTACTTGAAAACGCTTTTATTTGGACCGCCTGATGCCCCCTGAGTGCGGCACATGCTCGTGGACAAGTCTAGGGCCTGTTCGATCAGAAGTCTTGCTGCAGCTGCCATGTTGATTGGCCTTGCCATGCTATCCATCATTGCACCACTTCCCGCGGTATTCTCAACAACTGCCCCAGTTCCATCGGGCATACAAGTTGAGGCGGTCAACCCAATTTCCAAATTCACGCTCACTGAGTGGGGAATACCGACTGCGAACTCTAGCGCCTACGGGATGGCCGCGGACACTGCTGGCAGGGTCTGGCTAACAGAGAATGCAACTAACAAAATTGCTAGATTTGATCCTTCTAACAACAATTTCACGGAATGGAACATCACTACCCCGAAAAGTCAACCCCACAACGTGTTCACGAAGAACGTGACCGTGTCGAACGTTCAAGTGACTCAGGTCTTTTTCACAGAATACGCTTCAAACAAGATTGCAAGGTTCGATTCATCCACAAACAACCTTACCGAATGGGTTCTCCCAAGCGGAAGTAACCCCGCTGGGATTTACGTTGACGAGAATAATGACGTCTGGTTTACAGAGTCTGGACGAGATGTGATCGGACGGCTGAGGACAGCTACAAACAATTTGACCGAGTGGGAACTTCCCGGTGCCACATCGACACCGGGTACTCCATTGCTGAAACCTTGGGGAATATACGTCCAAGTGATCCAAACTCCTTCCTACAGCAACCGGTTTGTTTGGTTCACGGAGAACCTCGGCAACAAAATCGGGCGATTAGAGGCGAACAGCAACCGGTTAACTCTCTGGGATCTAAACTCCTTGGGGTTGGGGCAGTATCAGCCCAACGATATCACTATCGGCACCTACCAGACGCTACCGGTCGCGATCTTCACCAACGCGAACAACAAGGTCTCGGTTCTGGGAAATGACACTGGAGGCGGATCACTCTACCAAGAAGCCGTTATACCTACCAATACGGCTGGTCCAATGGGTATAGCTTACGACTCACCAAGAAATGCAGCATGGTTCGCTGAGAACAGCGTAGGTAACATAGCCAACCTCAACACTACAAACATTTTCGCCGGACAATTGCTGACTCCCAGCTATTGCACAATTTTACCCCAAACAGGAACCCCGAGTTGCCCGTCACCAGCCATCAGTACCTCTACTCTCATCAGTTCCACAACAACCAAACCACCATCACGATCAGTAATCCAAAGCCCTGCAAACCAGGTGACCGTAGTTATTCACCAGGGAACTTTGAATGGAATAACTGAGTATGGGTTACCCAACGCTACTTCCCGGCCAACTTACATCGCGGTAGACTCAGGAGGAAATGTATGGTTCCCTGAGAACAATGTGACACTCAACAAAATAGCGCGCTTAAGCGTCCCGTACGTTTTTCAAGTCTCAACCTCCCCGAACACTCGGACTATCAATCCGGGGCAAACTGCGACCTTCTCCGTGATGGTCACACTGCTAGGCGGAGCCCCGCTGCCAATCCAACTAAGTCTTGCAACCACACCCACAGGGGTAACTGCTGTCTTCAGTCCGCAAACTCAAAACCCGCCGTTTCAATCAACTCTTACAATTACGACTACGAACTCTACACCTACGGGCAACTTTCCATTGATCATTAAAGCAACTAGCGGTGTACAGGTCGTAACGTCGCCCGTTCTGCTCAATATTCAGACCCCGCAACCAATCCCATTTGATTTCACGATGAGCATCTCTGGGCCAACAACCGCTACGGTAGCTCAAGGTGGTTCAGCCTCTTTCGGCGTAGTCGTGGGGCTCGCCAGCGGAAGCCCACAGGCTGTGAACTTAACAGTGTCTGGGCTGCCCACTGGTTCAAGCTATTCATTAACGAGACTCGTAGGGACGCCTACATACAATTCAACCCTCACCATTTTCACAGACGTGAACTCTCCCGGTGGAACCTACACGATCACCATCCTTGGCAGGACTAGCGCTGGTTTAGCGCACACAGTGGCACCGGTGTTAACGATAACGGAGCTGCTTCGTGACTTCAACCTTACCGCACCCGTTACCGACGTACCCCTGGTTCAAGGTTCGAGAACCGACATTACATTAACCGTGGCGTCAGTTGGTTACTTCAGTGGAAACGTCACTCTGAGCGGGTCCTTCTCGCCACCCAACGACGGAGTGACGGTAACTTTCACTCCAATCGTATTGACTCCACAACCGCAAGGTGGAACCGCACAGACAACTATGGAAATCACGGCGCAGAAGAATACTGTAGGCACATATCAGCTCACGATAACAGGAACAAGCGCACAGCCCTCTCGCACTCACCAAGTAACAATGACAGTACGGGTATCGGAATGTTTCATTGCTACTGCCACGTACGGATCTGAGCTAGCTCCGCAAGTTCAGTTCCTTAAGACTTTCCGGGATCAACAGATTGCGCGGACGTTTGCAGGTACGAACTTTTTGATTGCTTTCAACGCTTGGTATTACTCATTCAGCCCAGGCGTCGCCATCTATGAAAATTCGAACCCAGGAGTTCGAGGGGTTGCAAAAGTGGTGCTTTATCCCTTGATCGACATTTTGCGATTGTCGTCGGCCGCTTTCTCCCTTCTAGGATTTGAACCGGAACTAGCAGCACTGGCGTCTGGACTGCTCGCGGGGTCGATAATTGGGCTTGTCTACCTTGCGCTCCCCGCGTTCGCTACGTTATGGTTGGCGAGACGTAAAATCAACAGTCGGACAAGGAGTAGAGTGATTCAACTATTCGTATTCTCTTTCACCCTGTTGCTATCAGGATTTACTATTGCGGAATTGTTGGCTCTGCCGATTGTCATGATGCTCGTGAGTTCTGGCCTTGTCCTGGCAGCGATTGTCGCCAGCAGCCTAATGCCAGGTTTGATAGTAGTCGAGCGACTCAAGCGAAGATTCTAGGCAGATCTGCTACTTCAAACGATTTGCTTCCTGTAATATCAATGACGATATTTCGCGAGTAGGACGTGAAAGACTTCGGGCGATCGATTGAACATCTTCGAATTCGGGTTTAATGTTTACAACTCTACCTGACTTATCCTTTGCAACCTTAACCCTCACATTGAACCTCTTGTTGTCAAAGGTCACTTCTACGGTCACTGTTTCTCGTTGTAGAACAAACCTGTTCCATTCCTGATATCTGACTCCTAGGGTCCCAGTTTCGGCCATGATAGTTTCAGCGATCTTCCGTGCGTCGTTCGAAGTACAAATCACATGCAGGACGTGGCCTGGACGATTCTTCTTGAACTGAGCTGAAGTCACCCATGCATCCTTCGCTCCTGACTCCAATACGCGTTGCAGAGCGTGGCCCAATATTTCGCCGGAAACATCATCAATGTTAGTTTCCAAAACTTGCACCGTTTCAGAAACCAGACTCTCTTCCTCTGTTCGACCTAGGATGCAACGAATTAAGTTAGGAACTTCTGCGAACTCCTTTCTGCCCGCGCCATACCCAACTCTGTCGGGCACCATTGATGGGTATCCATCCAGGAACTTGGGCGTGAGGTTTGCTAACATTGCGACGCCAGTTGGGGTCGCGAGTTCCTCACTCACAGGGCCACCTTTGATTGGAATGCCGTATTGGCGAACGATTTCGAGCACGGCTGGTGCCGGAACTGAAACCGTCCCATGCGAAAAACGAATTGACCCTCCACCAACAGCTACCGGGGTGGAGTATATGTCACTCTCAAAAATGTGCAACAAGTCGCAAGCTGCCGCCACTCCGAATATGTCCGCAAGAGTATCTGCCGATCCAGCTTCATGCAGATGCACATGTGAAACCTCGGCTCCGTGAAGCTTGCTTTCAACCTCCGTCAACGTTCTAATCGAACCGGCTGCAAACGACTTTGCCTCCTTACTTAGACTCGATGAATCCGAGATCCCATGTGCTGCATCTACAAGCTCACTCGCGTCACTCTCATCTGACTTCTCTGAGATGCGGAATTCGACTCCGCAAGATCTGAACCCGTGGCGGATAACTTCCTTTGTGTCGAGGCTAATCGAGTCACATCGCGGGAAATGGCGTGGTATCAGGTCAACAACCTGCTCGATCGCTTTGAGCTCAGCTCCCAGATCAACTAGCGCACCTAGCAACATGTCGCCCGATATACCCGCGGTCTGAGGGTCGATGAGTGTAATGCGTGACATCATGCAATGGTCCTAAACTGGTCTTTTGCTGCGTTACCCTTCTTGAGAGCTTATGGAGTCAAATTACGGAAAGCTCTCCCAGTGTTTCGACAAGTCAGATTATTCGCGATGAGCAATCACGTCTATCTCAATTAGCATGTTCGGCAGTGGTAGTTTTGCTTCGACGGTAGTTCTTGCTGGGGGATCATCAGCGAAGAAGGTTTTGTAGATCTCATTCATCTTCTTGAAATCGCTCATGTTACTCAAGAAGATCGACACTTTTACTATGTCTCTCATCGAGAGACCCGCCGCTTCTACTATGTTCTTGATGTTCGTCAGAACTTGTCTCGTCTGAGCCTCAATTTCGCCAGTGACTAGTTGCCCGGTTTTCGGGTCAATTGCACCTTGGCCTGATACAAAGAGAAAACCACTCGCTAAGGTCCCTTGAGAGTATGGTCCGATTGGTTGCGGTGCGTCGGAGGTTCTAACTATTGTCTTGTTCATGAGTTTTCACAACGCGGATCAGGAACTTGATTTTAGGTTGAATGGTTTCCCTTCGTGCAGAGTCTTTTCAGGTATCCGGTCCTTCCATTTTTGCAGGAAGGGGACGTCTTCGTTTTGTTCCCTCAGTTCGTCCGGTAGCATGTGTGGTATCTCATCTATGATAGGATACCAGCGGTTGCATTTGGAGCATGTGATTATGCCCGAACTAATCTCTTCTTTCTCTTCAAAAGCCAACAATTCGAGCGGATAGAATTTGTCAATGGGACACGCTAGTATATCCATTAGTTTTCGCTTCATTCTGAACCAACCTACCCATAAAACGAACGGCCAACTGAAATATACCATTTTGGTCTCTCATTCTAATTAAATATCTCAACTGGGTCTTGCGACCGATTTTTCGTTCTTTATTGACGATCAAAATTCAGTTGCCAGCACTCGTGACCAGGAGAAATCGGGTAAGAATGCGTTTTTGGTTTCACGTAGGTCGTGCTTGGCGCGTAAGTTCCTGGTGGGTTGTTACGCATTTTTGGTGTACGTGCGCATCTCTGATACTACACCCTCAGAAGAAGCGTGTTGTCAACGTTGGTTTTGTAATGTAAATCCAAGCGATTTTGGAATAGCGGGGGACCATCTAAGGTAGAGCTGCCACGTGTTTCGAGGACACGCCTAACTCAGTTATCTTGGACATCGCACATTCGCCATTCGTTTAGCGGTACACACGTTGGATACGAGTAAGAAGGAGGCTGGTTTGAGTCACTGAACTTGACCCAGATAACGTATGTCGTATCCCCTAAAGCATTGGAGAAGTTGGTCACGGTGCCGAAGCGTAACGAGATCACTAAAAGAATTGGGGAGATTTGCTTTCCGTACGTTGCGTATCCTCCCAAAGCCCATAGACCATTGTCGAAATTTGCGCTCAAGATGCTTGAGGAGTGGGCGGATTTCAAGTAACATGAGAGGAGGGCTGAGAGGTTTGTGGTTTTGCCGTTTGAAGAGAGAGTGGCGACCCATGCGTTGCTAGGGCGTATGTCCGCCCTAGGTAACCCACCAGCCAAGAGCCACTCGTCGTTTTCCTTGTCCCAACTGATCCCATTCACTGAGTAAAATAATCCAACAGCTTTCAAGAGTTCGCCAGTCATGTCTATGAATCTGTGTCCATTATAGATGGCGAGGAACTGGTTGCCCCCAATTAACCAACTGCTTCCATTCCATGCTAAACTTGTTACCGGCCCGAAAGTTGGCACGGATTTAGGGATTTGCGTGGACAAATCGCGTATCTTGTTGCCGTTGAAGGTGAACAACACGCCATTGAATCGAAACCCGCCCCCAACCAACCACAAAGAGCCGTTCCATTCGTTCGTGTATAGGATGCCCACTTGGTTGTTCGGAACCATTGAAGATAGGTCCGTGAAATTTGAACCGTTCAACGTTGCGAGAGTCATGTGGTTTCCGTATATCCCAGTGAGTTCTCCTGAGCCCATGCCTGAGAGTAGCCATTCATGCCTACCATAGCTTGACGCAAATATGTCACCGCCGTACCAAGAAGAATTAGAGTTCGGGGCGCTGGAGCTATAGACGATAGAGAATGAGGAATCGTAGATTATGATTGGTGGATTTGCCCCGTAAGGATCGTTGCCCCAACCGGAAATCAACCATTCCGTTCCATTGGTTGAGCCGGACCATATTGTTCCTTGACTCTCAAAAGTTGCCAACCTAGCCGCCGCCGGATTGGTTAAGACGATTTTGAAAAGTCGAGGATACTGTGCGGTATGAAACCAAGTTCCGTTCTGGCCTCCCGCAACTAAGACCTCGCTGCTTTGCATAGGTGTGGACGAGGTAGAGCAAGAGCCAAGCATATCGGGCATCGCCTGAAGACTGCCCAGTAGCAATATCAGAGCCAACGCGACGCCGTTGAGGAAAAAGCGACTGTACTGTTGCATTTCGCCACATTTCCGCTGCAGTTATCCCCGAATAGTGTCTAGGCTTGCCGAGGTACAGGAGCTCTCCATATTCGCGTTTCCAGTAGTCAAACGCAACACTTCTCGAAACTCAGAAGTTGGTTTGCATTGTGCATTAGATAGTTATGATTTTCTGTGATTATTCTCTCTCGAATAAACGCCAAGCGTCAATGAGTTGGTCGGCAGTTGCCGCAGCATCCAACCCTTGTTATCCGCAATTGTCTTCTGTGTGCGTGGTCTTTCTATTGCGTCCAGGTTCTAGGGCCCTTGGGCGCGTTAAAGACGACAGAGGTTATGGTGCTCCTTACACCTTTAATCTTCAGCAGTTTATCTTTCAAGAAGTCTCGGAATTCCTCTATGCTCGCTGCTGAGACGAGGGCGACCAGATCGTATTCCCCGGTTACGTGGTAAAGTTCTTCTACGTTAGAAAATTGGCTGAGAGCTAGTACGACGTCATCCAGAGCTTGGGAATCGACGAATATGTTTACGAAGACTAGAAGTCGTGGCAATGCTTAATCATCGACCCTCTAAGCTCCGACTAATTTGAAGTGGCACCGCGCATTATGCATATTAAACATTGTCTGAGAAACGAATTATACCACTTTCGAGGTTAAGCCGAACGCGACCCATGACCGCTCAAATGCCCGAGAGTTCCTTGCAGGAGTTTCATGCTATGGTTGTTCAACAGATTATAGACGGCCGTGTTGAACTTGCTTTAGGTCTCTTGTCAGAGCATTATGGCATCAGTGAACCCACGGTACGTGTAGGTACTGTAAAGAGGCACCGGCGAGTTTTGGCTTGTTATGTGGAAAAGGAAAGGCGGATCTATTTTTCAAACAGCGATTTCCTGAAAAATCCGTTTGTCGTACTCCATGAGTTCTACCACCATCTTCGATCGCTAGAATGCCAGCGGAACAAACAGGTGGAAAAGCGTGCGGACTTGTTTGCGGCAAACTTCATCCGTGATTTCAGGATTTCGTCATCGAAATTCAGGTAGCGGAAGGCAGCGTCATCGGAATTGTCTGACCAGTCGTCCCTGATTGCAGGACGACTTCGCAAATTTCAACCGCCTTTAGGCCGTCTTCCCCATCGACTTTGAACGGCTTATCTTCGATGATGGCCTCTGTGAAGTGTGTGAGTTCAATTCGCAAGGGTTCCTTTTTCTCCAGGTTCGGCCGGACTAGTTGATTTGAGTCTTCTATGCTGATTTCTTGTGAGATGTAGTCCAATTCCACGGTCGCCTCGCTCCCGGTCACTATCAACGTGCGCGTTTTTCGGGGCGTTAACCAATTTGCGTCGATGAATGCAGTGCCTCCGTTTCTGAACTGGAGCATTATCTCTGCGTAATCTTCTCTCGTGTGCTTCACGCTTCCGATGCGCGCATGGACTGAGTTGGCTTCGTCTTTGAATATGTACCGTGCCAAGTCAATGTCATGTATTGCTGTATCCCTAACAACGCCAACGTCACCGATTCTCTCCGGCCATCTACCTACGCGTCGTGCATGAAATAGTGTGACCGTTCCTAGCCTCTTATCGTTGAGCAATGATTTGAGATAATCAACGGCAGGGTTGAAACGCTCAATGTGACCAGGCATGAGCCTGAGTCGTTGTTGCCTCGCAATATTGAGTAACTCACGTGACTCAACCGCGGTGTTCGTCATCGGTTTCTCAACCAGAGTATGTTTTCCCGCGTGTAGAGCACGTGTGGCTATCTGGTAGTGAGTCACAGTGGGTGTGCAGATAGTTACAGCGTCAACATCTGAGCGAGAAAGTACCTCTTCCAATCTCGTATGATAAGAGACATGAAATTCAGCTGCCACCGTCTCAGCATTTCTCTTGTCCACGTCACATACGCACTTCAATTCAGCATTTTGAAGTTGGGATAACACCCTTGCATGGTTTTTCCCCCAAAAGCCCGTTCCGATCACGGCGACCCGAAGCTTCTTCAACGTGTCCAAAGTCCCCGGCCAACACCCCGATAAACGAGGCCGCTTTTCTCAACGCTCACAGGGTCCAATAACCCCGTACAATCTACAATCAATCCTTTCTTCGACATGTGCGCCGCGAGTTCGATTGTATCCATCTTTTTGAATTCGTCGTGAGCGATCGTCAAGATTACACAGTCCGCTTTCTCCACAGCCTTTCGCAATGTGGGTTCAGAAATAAGTCCCAGGGATTCCAATTCGGACGCATTAAACAGGGGATCGAAAGCAACCACGCGAGCGCCGCGCTTCTTCAATATACCAATTAAATCAAGAGATGGGGAGAACCGTAATTCTTTCACGTTAGGTCGGTAGCTTATCCCTAGAACCACAACCTTAGCTCTCTTTATGGATCTGCCACATACGCGCATGCCATCTGAAGCAAGTTTAGCAACGTGTCGAGGCATCAAGTCGTTTATTTTGCGCCCGTCTAGGACTAGTTTGAGTTTCGCGTCCAGTGCGTACGCTTCGCTTGCGAGAAGGTACGGGTAAACGGGCAGGCAATGCCCTCCGACGCCGCCACCTGTAGAATGTAGATGCGAGTATGGCTGACTGTTCGCCGCCTTCATGGTCTCAATGTAATCAACTCCGAGCTCTTCGCAGAGCAATGCGAACTCATTCGCTAGGGCAATATTCACGTCCCGGTAAATGGTTTCGAAGAGCTTTGAGAGTTCAGCCGTTCTGATGTCTCGAACGCGTATCAGTTCCCCCTTCACGATCACTGACAAGGTTGCGCAGGCTGCCTCAAGGCTTCTCACATCGATCGCGCCCACAACCTTGCTGTATGTTTGCATGTCCTGAACCGCTCTCCCACCCATCGCGCGAATCGGACTGTAGGCAAGTCCGAACCCTTGCCCCGCGGTCAGGCCAGAATACTTCTCAATTGTTGCCTTGACGACACGTTCGGTCACCCCAGGACCGCAAGTGCTCTCAAAAATAACAAGACTACCGCTCTTCAGATTCTTGCCGATGCTAGAACAGGCGTCTTCTACAGCTGAGTAGTCAGCACGTTTCTGTCTATCAATCATCGTAGGGACGACGATGAATAGTATGTCGGCATTTGTCGCAGCCTCTTCAGTGCTCGTGGTCGCGGTGAGCTTACCTGACCTGATCCCTTTCTTGAGCAACGCTGAGAGACCCGGTTCTTCTAGAGGTGGGTCTCCTTTTGCAACTCTTTCAACCACTTTAGGATTCATGTCAACCCCGATCACTCGTGCACCCGCGTCGGCGAATAGACAAGCTGTTGGCAAACCCATCCATCCTAGGCCGACCACTCCCACTGTAAGGGAGCCATTTCTAATTCTGACAGCTATCTCTCCCGGTTCAAGAGACAGTGGAGGCTGTGGTGTCGATGTTGACATGGAATATTATCTCGATTAGAGCGACGCTAGAAATATTTAACTATTTTTAACTCTAATTGAGTTAAGTATGTCGTCCACACGCACGATCGAGTATCTTCGAAGAACAGGCTTCACTGCATATGAATCTGAAGCATATCTCGCGCTTCTGTCGAAAAGGGAGTTGACCGCAGAGGAGATCTCGCACGCCACATCCATCCCCATTACTCGTGTATACGGAACTCTTGAGCAATTGATGCAAAAGGGGTTCGCGAGGATCGCTCAAGGCAGGCCTAAGAAATTTCATGCTATCCCACCGGAACAAGCAAAGCGAGAATACTTGAGGAATCTACGGCAGAATTTTGAGACAAATTTAGTCACAGTCGACGAAACTCTAAGGCATCTCCAGACCCTCGTCGAGCCACTCTATGTAGAGAGTCATTTGCAGGTTAAGGCGGAGGAATTGCTCGAACCGCTCGAGGATCTGCGAATAATGGAAAAGAGGACCAGCTATTATCTTCAGGAAGCTTCAGAGGAAGTCCTAATTTCTACGGCCTTGTTCTCTTGGCTTCCGAAAGTTAAGGATCAGCTAAGGAACGCGGCGAGGAGAGGCGCGAAGGTCAGGATTCTAATGCAGGTTTCAGACAGCCAACTGAGAAAACAGTTGGAAGACTTGCTTGCGCTGGGTGTACAAATTAGAGATACGCCGGATCCGTGGCATCCAGTGCGTGGAACTTTAGTGGACAACAAGGCGTTGATATTCGTAATATGGGCCGCAGAAGAGATTAAGCGCCATTGGAACCCGATCGTCTATACTCCTAACCATACGAAAAACCCTGGGTTGATCCGGCTCTTTCGCGAATCATTCTTCTATAGGTGGGTCAAGTCCGGTTCATCTCTTCAGAGAAGTTGAGCGCCAGTGAAAGTGTGGATAGACATTCTCACGCCTAAGCAAGCAAATTTCCTGGGCGAACTTCACCATCGCCTTGAAGCAAAGGGATACAAAACCTTCCTGACAACTCGCGAGTACCGAGAAGTGAATCAACTCCTAGAATTGAAAGGGTTGAAGGCTACCCCAGTAGGTCGACACGGTGGCGGCGAACTCAGAAACAAACTCGTAGAGAGTGCTAAGCGCATCTCTAAACTGTCCGAAATTGTAGCAGAGGAGCGCCCCGACGTGGCGATCTCCTTCTCGTCTCCCGAGGCTGCGCGGGTTTCCTTCGGACTTAAGATACCACACTATTGCATTAGTGATTCTCCACACGCCGAAGCTGTTAGCAAACTCACGATTCCTATTTCACAGAAACTGTTCACGCCCTGGGTAATCCCGATCCAAGCTTGGACACGCTATGGAATAACCGCCAGGGACGTTGTCAGATACCGCGCCCTTGACCCGATTGTGTGGCTTCAGCATTCCAAGGGTAGCGGAAAGGCTTTGGATGCGTTGAATTTGGACTCGTCCAAGCCAATAATTACTATTCGGCCACCAGAAGAGTTTGCGGCATATCTATCAGAGCGCAATCTATCCATCACCGATAAGGCCACCGATGTCGCTTCCAAGATCTTAGACCTAAGCGCCCAGAGTTTACAAGTAGTTGTTTTACCAAGGTACGATGTCCAATCAGAAAGGTTCAGAAAACGTTTTGGAAATAAGTTAATTGTCCCAGAACATGTCATCGATTCTGTTTCTCTGATACGTGCCTCCTCCGTGTTCTTGGGCGGTGGCGGAACTATGACTGCAGAAGCAGCTCTACTAGGAGTGCCAGCGATCTCGTATTATCCAGGCGACCCAACGTTCGTCGAAAAATTCTTGATAAAATATGGTTTAATCGAGCGTATTCTTGATCCAGGGCGGATTGCACAACGCGCAAACGCAATCTCAAAAGGGTCAGATTTTCGTGAATTCTATCAAAAGAAATCCGCTCGACTGGTTCGAAGCATGGAAGACCCATTACGCGTCGTAATTCAAAGAATCTTCAAGCAGTAGCTCTTTTTCGCGAGAGCTCTCTTCGAAGATAAACATCCGCAATCTTCTTCCAAGCCACCAACCAAACCAGAACTAACACCCCTGAAACAAGAACCTTGCTCGTTTCGGTGGTGATTAGTTGAATCATTGTTCTGGTCCCGAAATTAATTGAAAACGCTCCCTTGGATATTGCGAGAATTGTGATTAGTAGAACAAGCCAGACTGATAATTCAATCGCGGCAAGTGAGATGAGACGCTTCAATGCCTAATGGACCACCGTTAACAGGTATGTGATCACGGCGAGCAAAGAGGAGATCACAGTTAGGAACATTAACACTCTCACGATCTCTTTTTCCGATAACGGTCCAGCGGCAAGAAGGATGCGCGTTAGTGTGACGGGGGCTCCAACCTCGGTACTCGCCTGCAATAGTCCGTTGTCCAGCAATTTTGTCGGCCTCTGATGAATTTCGCGTCTCTCGCGTAGGCCCCGAACGGATGAGAGGCCGTAGAATGCGTTCATGATGTGCGGCAACAGTGCTACTATCATAACCGCTTCTATTTTCCCAATAATGGCTATGGCGCCCAGAGCTGCACCAACCGTGAGGCTTCCAGTGTCTCCGCTGAAAACTCTGGCTGGAAAACGATTGAAGTAGTAGAGGGCAAGCATTGCGGCCAGCAGGCCAGCTGCCAGTGTCGCAGCCTGAAACTTTCCCGATGCGAAGAGTATGGCCGTCGTAGTGACGGAAATTATGGCGATTGTTCCAGGCATTGCGCCGTTCATGACATCCATCATGTTGACCGCGTTGGACGTAACTGCGATTGCGATCGGTATTATGAATGGATAGACGCTCGTCATCGAGACCACTCCTACGAACGGAATAGCAAGCGTTGGTGAATATGCTCCGAACAAGAGTATGGGCAGGCATGCTATTGATGTGAGGATCGGTTTCGTCCTTGCGCCAAGAGGGTGTAAATCGTCAACTACGCCGATCGCTCCAGCGATCAGGACAGTTCCAACAAATGCTCCAGCAACGCGTAGGGCCGCCGGGAAGATGACCATATAGGTGATTTGGCCGACGACTAATCCAATTATCACCGCAAAGCCGCACATTTCCGGGATCTCGGGTTTGGAGAGCTTGTGAACGTCTTCTCCTGTGATTCCAAGTCGTCTCATGATTCGTGCTACAACTGGTATGGCGGCGAAAGTCACGACAAAACTCACAGCGAATGAGATTCCGAGATTTGCAAGGGCTACGCTGTCAGGCATGGTTCTTGCATCTCTTGATTATTCGGGAAAGTTTTCTCTTGTAGTCGTCAACTATGCGAAGGGCCAAGCCTTTCGTCGGCGCTTCGGCTAGTATTCTAAAGACGGGTTCCGTACCACTCGGTCGAATAAGAATCCAGGAACGCGGGTGAACCCAGACCTTGATGCCGTCAATGTCGAGAGCTTTACCTTTGCGTGGCAGGTTGCGAATTTCTTCTGTCACTTCTTCCTTCAATGAGCTGGGGCAAGGCGTTTTGTCTTTGACTATGTATGACTTAGGCAGTTCACTCACTAGCTTGGAGAGTGGCTTTCTTGTTTCTGAGAGAATTCGGTATACCATCGCGGTTGTGATACCACCGTCACGCGCTGCAACATGAGGTAGGTAGAAGACTCCACCGTTTTCCTCCCCGCCCAGTTTCGCATTGATCTTCAACATTAGGTTCGAAACGTACACGCTCCCCACAGGGGTGTATACTACTTCTCCGCCGTGCTCTTCTGCTATCTCTTCGATTATTTGAGAAGAACTAATGGGTGTCACGATTTTTTCACCGGGATAATTCTCCAAGAAGTCTTTCACTACTACAGCGAAGGTATAGTCGCCCCAGCAGACAGAGCCATGTTCATCCAAAAATAGTGCCCTATCGCCATCTCCGTCGAGCGCGACGCCGAAATCCGCGTGCAGTGCGGGAAGGAGCCTAGAGGCCTCTTTCAGGTTTTCTGGGGTT
>Ga0326728_10013435_pt1 | contig 17773 bp, 14 predicted proteins | sample MB3enrmetagenome_FD_207602 | JGI IMG/M metagenome (GOLD analysis project Ga0326728, IMG submission 207602) | Lab enriched peat soil microbial communities from McLean, Ithaca, NY, United States - MB31MN | ecosystem: Environmental > Terrestrial > Soil > Wetlands > Peat | place: USA: New York... | reverse complement strand
TCAAAGCCCGCGAGGCGCGGGCCGCGGAGCGTGAGGCGAAAAAACTCGAAGAGAAAGCGCGGCTTGCTGAAGAGAAGGCCAGGAAAGCAGCCGAGGCCGAGCTTGAAGCCGCCAAAGAGGCCGAGCGCAAGGTAACTCTGGCAGGAGAGCAGAAAGCGGCCCGCGATGCGCGCTACGCCGCGCGCAAGGCCAAGAAGTGACGCCGGGACAGCGCTCCTCAACGCGATGATCGTGGCTCTGCGGCCTAGCGTACCCTGTGCGCGGGCCTTCGCCCAGGGTTGACGCGCGCGCCCGCCCTCCACATAGTCGCCGCATTCGCAACCTCTCACAAGAAACACCCCGCACAATGACCGCCGCCGTGCAAACGCCCGCAGAGCTCGCCGCAACCTCCAAGGCCTGGCCCTTCGAAGAGGCGAAGAAGCTCCTGAAACGGCTCGATAAGCACGACCCGGCGCGCGAGTTGCTGTTCGAGACGGGCTACGGCCCCTCCGGGCTCCCGCATATCGGCACGTTCGGCGAGGTCGCGCGCACCTCCATGGTGCGGCACGCGCTCGAGGTGCTGCGCCCCGGTGCCAAGACGCGGCTCGTCTGCTTCTCCGACGATATGGACGGGCTGCGCAAGGTCCCTACCAATGTGCCGAACCAGGAGCTCTTACAAGCCGCGCTGGAGAAGCCGCTGACCTCGGTGCCCGATCCGTTCGGCACGCATCCGAGCTTCGGCGCGCACAACAACGCGCGGCTGCGCGCCTTCCTCGACAGCTTCGGCTTCCAATACGAGTTTCTGTCTTCCACCGAGTGCTACCGCTCGGGGCAGTTCGACGAAACCCTGCTCCGCATGCTCGAAGCCTATGACAAGGTGATGGAGATCATCTTGCCGACGCTCGGGCCGGACCGGCGCGCCACCTATTCGCCCTTCCTGCCCATCTCGCCCGCGAGCGGCAAGGTGCTGCAAGTGCCCATCGAGAAGCGCAACCTCAAGGCCGGCACGGTCACGTTCCACGATCCAGATACCAAGAAGAAGGTCGAGCTGCCGGTCACGGGCGGCCACGTGAAATGCCAGTGGAAGGCCGATTGGGCCATGCGCTGGGTCGCGCTCGGCGTCGATTACGAGATGGCGGGCAAGGACCTCATCGACAGCGTGATGCTGTCGTCGAAAATTTGCCGCGCGCTTGGGGGCACGCCGCCCGAGGGCTTCAATTACGAGCTGTTCCTCGACGATTCCGGGCAGAAGATCTCGAAGTCGAAGGGCAATGGCATCGCGGTGGAGGAATGGCTGGCCTACGCCACGCCCGAAAGCCTCAGCCTTTATATGTTCCAGAAGCCGAAGACGGCGAAGAAGCTTTACTTCGACGTGATCCCCAAGGCAGTGGACGATTATTTCGGCTATCTCGAAGCCTATCACAAGGAGACCGCGGAGAAGCGGCTCGAAAATCCCGTTTGGCACATCCATGGCGGCAAGCCGCCGCAGCACCATGTCCCGGTCAGCTTTAGCCTGCTTTTGAACCTCGTCAGCGCTTCGAACGCGCACACGAAGGACATTCTCTGGCAGTTCGTGAAGAACTACGCGCCGGGGACGAACGCGCAGGATTTTCCCGAGCTCGACCGGCTGATCGGCTTTGCGATTCGCTATTTCGAGGAACGCGAGAAGCCGTTCAAGGTCTACCGGGCGCCCACAGTACTGGAGCGGGAGGCGATGCTCGATCTCCACGCCCGGCTGGCGCAGGCGGACGCGGGCCTCAGCGCGGAAGAGCTGCAAGCCATCGTCTACGAGGTGGGCAAGGCGCATCCGTTCGAGAATTTGCGCGACTGGTTCAAGGCGCTGTACGAAGTGCTGTTCGGCGAAAGCCAGGGCCCGCGCTTCGGCTCGTTCATCAAAGCTTACGGGCTCGAAAATACGAGGGCGCTGATCGCCGGGCGCTTGGCCCAAGCGGCCGAAGCGGTCTGAGCGGGCTATGTCAGCGCAGGTCATCTATAAACTCTTGCCGCGCGCCGAGTGGGAAGCCGCGCAAACGGAGGGCGTTTATCGCGGCTCGGCGCACGACAAGCGCGACGGGTTTATTCATTTCTCCACCGCCGCGCAGCTTGGCGAAACGGCGCGGAAGCACTTTTCTGGCGTTAGCGATCTCGTGCTCCTCGCGGTCGAGGTTGCGGCTTTGGCAAGTCCCCCCTCACCCCAGCCCTCTCCCCGAGGGGAGAGGGAGTCTGCTGCGGCCCCCTCTCCGCGGTGGTGCAAGCGTCCTCTCTCCCCTTGGGGAGAGAGACAGAGTGAGGGGGTCTGCCTCCTCCGCTGGGAGCCCTCGCGCGGCGGCGATCTTTTCCCGCATCTCTACGCAGATCTGCCCATCGCGGCGGTGAAAAGCGCGACACCGGTCCCGCTTGGCCAGAACGGCACCCCCATCGTACCCAGCGATCTCGCATCATGAGCGGCTTCTGGTCCGTCGCCCAAGCCGGCCTCTTCTTCCTCGATCCCGAGACGGCACACGAGGCATCGCTCCGCGCGCTCGAAGCGGGCATCCACCCCCGCCCCGGCAAGCCGGACGATCCGCGTCTCGCTGCCACGCTGTTCGGCCTAAACTTTCCCAATCCCATCGGTGTGGCCGCGGGTTACGACAAGGACGCCCGTGTCTATAATGCGCTTTTTGCCATGGGCTTCGGGTTCGCGGAGGCCGGAACGATTACGCCAAGGCCGCAAGCTGGCAATCCGCGCCCGCGGGTGTTCAGGCTCATTGGCGAGCGGGCCGTCGTCAACAGGCTCGGCTTCAATAATGGGGGCCATGCGGCAGCGCAGTTGCGGCTTGCGAGCCGGCCGCCAAAGGGTATTCTCGGCATCAATATCGGCGCGAACCGGGAAAGCGCGGACCAAATCGCCGATTATGCCGCCGGGGTCCACGCCTTCGGCGCGCTGGCGTCCTACCTCGCCATCAACATTTCGTCGCCGAACACGCCGGGCTTGCGCGATCTGCAGGCACCGGAACGGCTGGATGCGCTGCTAAAAGCCGTGATGGAAGCACGCGCTAGCCTGCCGCGCGCAGTGCCGGTCCTCGTAAAGCTCGCCCCCGACTTGCACGATGACGAGATCGCGCCGCTGATGGCGTGCCTCGTTGCACATAAGGTGGATGGCGCCATCCTCACCAACACGACACTGGCGCGGGACAGCGTACCGCCAAGCTCGCACCGGGGCGAAGCCGGCGGGCTCTCCGGCCGCCCGCTTTTCGCACGCTCTACGCGGATGCTGGCGCAGTGCTATCTCGCTACGGGGGGCAAGCTTCCGCTGATCGGCGTTGGCGGGATCGACTCGCCGGCAACGGCTATCGCCAAGATCCGCGCCGGTGCTTCGCTGCTCCAGCTCTATACCGGCCTCCTCTATGAGGGGCCTGGCCTTTTGCCTGCTATCAAGTCGGCGTTGCTGGCGGAGCTTGCCCGGGCGTCCGCACCGCTGACAAGCCTCGTTGGCACGGAGGCCAGGCGCTGGGCTGAAAGCTAGACCGGCGTGTGCAGAATCGAAATAGCGTCATCGCGAGCGAAGCTCCAGGAGCAAAAGCCGCCCCCCTGCCTGCATCGCCAAGGCGGCCAAGGCCGCCTCGCGATGACGCACGCGTCCGGTTAATCGCACGATGCTTTAAAGCGCGTTCAGCCTCGCCCCTTATGCCCCGCCACCCGCCGCGGCCGCTAATGGCTCGGCCTCGTCGCTGTCGTCCTCTCGCGGCTCCTGCTTGCCTAAGCGCGCGCATTCGACAAAAACCCTAAGTCCGCAGGTCCGGCAAATATTATAATCGAGATTGCGGTAGACGGTGCGCAGCGCGGTCGTTTTCGAGCCGAATATGTTCTCCCGGCCGATGTCGTCCATGTAATGGCCGCGCTCCAACAGCTCCAGAACGCGTTCCTTGGGCCGGATCAGGTACAGGCCGCCGCCTCTGGCGCGAAAGCGCCTAGCCATCGCCACGATGGCTTCGGCGCCCGCGATGTCGATGAAGTTCACGCCCTGCATAACGATGAGCAAATGCCTGCATTGGGGCACCGTTTCCTCGTAGCTGCGAAGCGTTTCCTGAAAGGAGTTCACCGCTCCGAAGAACAGCGAGCCGTCGATGCGGATGAGGCGGACCTGTCTGCATTCTGGCAAGTCGGGCCGGGAAGCTGTGAACTTACGGCTCGGGCTGAAAGGATCGGGAACGCGGACGAGAATCTGCGGGCTCGAAGTTTGGCGCAAATACAGGAGGAGCGAGAGCATCACGCCGGCGAAGATAGCGACGTCGAGCTCAAGCAGCAGTGCCGAAAAAAACGTGACCGCGAGCACCGCCGTATCCGAATGGCTCGTGCGGATGATCTGCTTGATGTGATGGCTGTCCCAAAGCCCATAGGCGACGATGAACAAAATTCCGGCCATGGTGGCGTTCGGCAAGTACACCGCGAACGGCGCGACGAGCACGACGATGAACATGAGAAAGACGCCGGCCAAGATCGCCGCGACCGGCGTCTGGGCGCCGACGGAGTAATTGAGGGCGCTCCGGTTGAAAGACCCGGTCGCCACGTAACCCGAGAAGAAGGCGCCCGCAATGTTCGACAGGCCTTGTCCGATGAACTCCTGGTTCGCGTCGATATGCTGGCCGGTGCGAAGGGCCATGGCACGCGAAATGGATATGGCTTCGGTGAGTGCGAACAGCGTCATGGCGAGGGTGACCGAGGTCAGCGAGCGCCACATATCGACGCTGAAGCTCGGCGCCGACAGGGGCGGCAAGCTCGACGGCAGAGCGCCGACCGTTCTGACCGAACCAGGGCTGAGCGTATTCATGACGAACGCCGCCAAGCTCGCCACGATAATCGCCGCGATCATGTAGGGTGCTCGCGGAATGTAGCGCTTTACCCCAATGGCAGTCAGGACGGTGATCGCTCCAACTGCGGCCGTCATCCAGGAAATGTCCTTCACATGCGTCGCCACATAGCCGATGACTTCGTAGAAACGCGCCCCGCGCGGGATTGGCAGATTGAAAAAGTTCTTGAGCTGATTGGCGGCAATCAGCACACCGGCGCCGGCGGTGAAGCCGACGATGACCGAATGGGAGATAAAGTTGACGAGCGCGCCAAGTTTCATAACCCCCATGGTCAGCTCGAGCACGCCGACGAGGAAGGCGAGCGTTAGCCCCAGCACCACATATTGCGCCGAGGCGGGCTCGGCCATAGCGCTCAGCGCGGAGAACATCACAAGCGAGCCCGCAACCGTCGGCCCCGACACCAATTGCCAGGAAGAGCCGAACAGCGCGGCCACGATCGCTGGGATCATGCCGGCATAGAGGCCGTATTCGGGTGGCATCCCGGCTATGGTGGCGTAGGCAATGCCTTGCGGCAGCACGACAAGGGCGCCGGTCACTGCGGCCCAAAAATCCGCCTGCAGGGTGCGCCCGTTGACGAGCGGTGTCCATTCGAGAAATGGCAGCAGCCGCTTCGAAGGAATGGCCTCTAGGAATTTGGCTCGCGGCATGGTGCGCCCCCTACGATCCAGAGGCCAGAGATCTCGCCTGGGCAATCGCGCCTTGCAGCACATCATGCCTCATCGCAATCGTGGGTTCATTGAAAAGGACGTTCTTCATCCAGTCCAAGCCGAAAAGCAGGAGCGCCTCGTCGCTGGTCTTAACGAGTTCGACCGCCTCTTGCGGAATCTCGTAGACGCTGAGAAACCGGCTCTCGAAAACGAATTTGCGGAAACGGTCGACGTCGGTGGAGACCATGAAGAACATTTGCCGGGCTTGCGGCGACGGGGTCTTGCCCATAGGGCCGCCCATAGGGCGCCACGAGGCAAGCTTCATCAGGATGTCGATCCAGCCCCGGTTTATCTGTTCGTAGGGCTCGACGCCTTGATCCTTGCAAAACTCCGCCACGGTCTGGGTTTGCGACTCGTCATGTCCGCGGCAGTGCTCCTCCCGCACAAGAAAGTGAAAATCTTCCTTGGCTTCGCTGTCTTTGAGCTTCACCGAAATCAAACCGAGGGGATAATAGCGGCACGCGGCGGGACGGTCGGCGTAGACCGTGCACCCCTCCTCCGCCAGGAAATGGCAGGCCCCCTTGCCATCGTCACCGGCCATCTTGAGCTTAACGACCGGCATTGCGGCGCCCTCGTGCTCGGCAGGGACGGTGTACTTTTCCAGGAACTCCGCCGGGCACATGCCGAAGCGGCGGGAGAGGCGCAGGATATCGTAGGGCGGCAAGGTAATATCGGCGCCGTAGCAGCACTTATTCCAGCAGGAAACGCCGCGATGGCAGCGGAAGCGGAACGTGTCGTGAGCGGCGAGCTTAACCGGTTCGACGGGGCTCTGCGTTTGGGCGCGCACGCTATCGAAGACGTTGAGCTTTTGGTCGCGATCTAAGCTGCTGCGGTACTCTGCTTCTTGGGAGGCTTGCTGTTCTTCGCCGTCGAAGTCGTCATCTGCGGTCATTACGATCTCTGTGTCCGGCCTAAGCACTGCAGCCGGCTGGGCTAAGCCTCTTAAGAGGCGCCGGCGCCGCGCGCCAAAGGCCAAGGACCGCGGCTTTTTACGGGGAGTGTCCGGGCCCTGGACAGCCGGAGCCCGGTAAACACCTATCAAGAGTTGCGCCGGGCTTCAAGCGCGACTCGATAGAATGCGGGGGCCTATCGCGCCCCCGCAAACGCCTGAGTTAGTGCTTCTGACCGCCGTAATGCTTCTCGACCAGGTCGACGTGAGGACGTTTGATCATGGTCCACTCGTGGCTCGCCGGATCCATCTTCGAATTCACGAAGCACTGCCAGTTTTGCGGGTCGAGCTTCGGGAAGTCCGTGCGGTAGTAGAAGCCCGGATAGCGCGTCTCCTCGCGGAAGAGGATGTGGCGCAGATGGGCCTCGGCGGTGACGATGCGGTGATAGTTCTCCCAAGCGCGCATCAGCTCGTGAAGATCCTTCGCGCGCATCTTCTTAGAGTCTTCCTTAAGCGTGGTCAGATACTTAAGGCCGAGCTCAAGCAGCTTGCCGTTGGTCTGGTAGTAGGTCGAGGTGCCGGCAACATATTCGTCCATGATCTTCTGCAGGCGCATCTGCAGCATCTTTGGCGTGATATAATGTGGGTTTACATCTTCGGCCGTGGTCGCGTCCTTGTGCTCGAAATAGTTGCGCACCGGCAAATAGATTTCCTCGGCGATGGCTTTGATGTCGTCTTTGAAGGCGGGCTGATAGCTCGCGTGGTCACGCAGCCACTTCACCATCGCTTTGGCGGCGATACGGCCCTCGGTGTGCGAGCCCGACGAGAACTTGTGGCCCGAAGCGCCGACGCCGTCGCCCGCGGTGAACAGGCCGTTGACGGTGGTCATGCGGTTGTAGCCCCAGCGCCACTCTGGCGGCGACTTGAGGTCTTCGGGACCCGACACCCAGATGCCGCAGCAGCCGGAATGGCTTCCGAGCAGGTAGGGTTCGGTCGGCATCAGCTCGGAGGGGCTCTCCTCGGGGCGGATGTTGAGGCCCGCCCAGACGCCGGCCTGGCCGATGCACATGTCGAGGAAGTCTTCCCAAGCCTCGGCTTCGAGGTGCTTGAACTCCTTCGGCGTCATGTTCTTGCCGAGCTCTTTCATCGCCGTCGCGGTGTCCATCAAGATCGGCCCGCGGCCTTCTTTCATCTCGTGGAGCATGGCGTGGTTGCGCAAGCAGGTCGGCACCACGGCCGCCTTGTCGTAGGGCGCGAACTCGGCAAGCATATGCGCGTTCTTTTTGACGTAGTCCTCGCCGTAGCCGTTGGTGGCCTTCGACTTGAACAGCAGGAACCACGCGCCCACCGGTCCGTAACCGTCCTTGAAGCGGGCAGGAACGAAGCGGTTTTCCATCATGGTCAGCTCGGCGCCCGACTCGGCAGCCATGGCGTAGGTCGAGCCTGCATTCCAAACCGGATACCAGGTGCGGCCCATGCCCTCGCCCATGGACCTGGGGCGGAACACGTTCACCGCGCCGCCGGCCACGAGCAGGACTGCATTGGCCTTGAACACGTAGATCTTGTTCTCGCGGACCGAGAAGCCGACGGCGCCGGCGATACGGTTCGGCTCCTTGGCGTCGAGCAGCAGCTTCACGATAAAGACGCGCTGATGAATGTTTTCGATACCGAGCGCTTTGCGGGCGGCTTCCGCCACGATCGGCTTATAGCTCTCGCCGTTGATCATGATTTGCCAGCGGCCAGAGCGCACCGGCTTGCCGCCGTCCTTCAGCGGAACGCCTTCGGTCTCTTTCGTTTTCCAAATGGGCAGGCCCCATTCCTCGAAGAGATGCACGGTGCCGTCCACGTGGCGGCCGACGTCATAGACGAGGTCGTCGCGGGTGAGGCCCATCAGGTCGGCGGAGACCATCCGGCAATAGTCGTCCGGAGAGTTATCGCCAAGATAGGTGTTGATGGCGGAAAGCCCCATCGCCACCGCGCCGGAGCGGTCGATGCCTGCCTTGTCGACGAGGGTGACCTTCACGTCGTCGCCAACCCACCGCTTGACCTCGAATGCGGCGCCGCAGGCGGCCATGCCGCCGCCTATGATGAGAATGTCTGTCTTGAATTCAACGATTTCTGGATTGCCGAAAGTGCCTTCGCTCATGTGTGCGTCCTTTGGAATAACTTGCTCGCGGAGACCCTCGAAGTCTCCCGGTGTGGCGTCCTTGAATTGGTTAGCCGTCATCCCCGGTTTGCAGGGATGACGAAGCCGGCTTTAGATGGTTGGAAGGACCGCATTCGCCTCGGTGAACAGCAGCTGGTCTTCGAGATTGCCCGCCGGCGGCTTACCGTTATAGGGATCGATCGAGCCGACCGGGGTCGTGCGAATCGGGAATTTGAAGCGCTTGACCTCGCCGTCGCGGAACTTGATGGTCCACATGATCGCGTCGTCGGTGCGCATCGGAATGACCGCGCCGCCCATAGGCACCCAATCTTGGAAGGAACGCACCTCGATGGCCTGTTGCGGGCAGGCCTTTACGCAGCATTGGCACTCCCAGCACTGCTCGGGCTCCTGATTGAAAGCCTTCATGCGGGTGGTATCGAGCTTCATCAGGTCGTTGGGGCACACATACATGCAAACGGTATATTCACCGCCCTTGCAGCCATCGCACTTTGCAGTGTGAACGAATGTCGGCATCCTAGAGAGTCCTCCTTGTTGCGACCGAGTTAGAGTGGATTGTCGGGTTATTGCTTGAGCCCGCTATAGTACTCCTGGAGTACTGCCACCACTTCACGGCGGCTGAACTCTGCAGGTATAGTTTCGCCATTGGCGAACATTCCGCGCAACTTCGTGCCGGAAATCTCAAGCCTGTGCTCCGCGCCGTGCGGACAGGTGCGCGCTGTGGCCATCCCGCCGCATTTATAGCAGTAGAAGGTCACATCGATTTTGAGCGGCTGGGTGACGAGGCTGCCGGCGGGCAGCGTGTCGAAGATGTGCTGGGCATCGAAAGGCCCGTAATAGCTGCCGACGCCCGCGTGGTCGCGCCCGATCACAAGGTGAGAGCAGCCGAAATTTTGGCGGAACACGGCGTGGAGCAGCGCCTCGCGAGGCCCCGCGTACCGCATCTCGATGGGATAGCCCGCCTGGATATAGGTGCCTGGAACGAAGTACTTCTCGGTTAGCGTGTCGATGGCCTTGACGCGGACCTCGGCCGGAATGTCGCCCGCTTTGAGCGCGCCGAGAACCTGATGGATAAGCACGCCGTCGCAAACCTCGATCGCGATTTTAGCCAGATGCTCGTGGCTGCGGTGCATCGGGTTGCGGGTTTGGAAGGCGGCGACCCGGCTCCAGCCCTTGTCGGCGAAAATGGCGCGCGTCTCGGACGGCCGGTAGTAGAAGCCTTTATATTGCTTGGGGTAGACGCCCTCGCTCAGCGCGATGACGCGGCCTGCGAGATTGACCTCGGCTTGCGCCATGACTTTTTCCACGCCGGGGTGTTTCGGGTCGGTGGTGCGGAAAATGTGCTGGCACTCGAACTCTTTGTCTTGCTTGCTCAGCGGGTATTTTTCGGCGACTTCGAGCATGCCCATGATCTCGCCCGTGCCGTGATCCACAAGCGCTACCGTCTCCTCGATGGCGATGCTATCGGCCAGCTCGCGCGAGCAAGACAGGGTGATGGGGATCGGCCAGAACACGCCATTGGCAAGTTTCATGTTGGCGCAAGCGCCATGCCAGTCCGCCTTGCCCATGAAGCCTTGCAGGGGGGTGTACGCCCCCATGGCGAGCATGATGAAATCCGATGTTTCCCGGCTGCTCATCGGCACCTTACGCAGGTGGCCAGCGCGTTTAAGCTCCTCGGCAAGTTCCGCCTCGGGTGCCAAAAGCGGAATCAAGGTATCGCTACCGTGAGGTGGAACCAGCTTCGACATATACCCTCCCGTTTTAGGCGCCTCTGCCGTGCACCTTTTTTTCTGACGTATCTTATTGCTTTAGTATGCGCGCACTGCCTTGGCTCAAGAACCAGGGATGTTTATCCAGCCTTGGCTCGTTCTTTAGAACGCGCGTCGAAGCCTAGCGTTATTGCTCCGCACTTGCAACAATGAATATATGGCAATAATGCTATATGTTGACTCCGAATTTGATTCAGATCAAGCTCTGCGGACAAAAAATAAAGGATCACTGCAACCGAAGCCAACGGCTTGACGCTGGGATAATGCGCGCCGTTGCATTGTCACATTGAGATATGACAATGCGTGAAGCGAAGAAATTGGCAAAAAATGCCAGCAGCGCCGCCAACCCGGGCGGCACGGCGCAAGGCAGGTGCAGGTGGGCAAGGGAGGAACTATGACGGCACAAGGGCAGGAAAGCCAAACGATTTTGGTCGCCGGTGGCGGCATAGCGGGCATTTCGGCCGCGGTGGAAGCGGCAGAAACCGGTTACGACGTGATCCTCCTGGAAAAGAGCGCGAGCCTTGGCGGGCGTGTCGCGCAACTCAACCGTTATTTCCCTAAGCTATGTCATCCTGCTTGCGGCTTGGAGATCAATTACCAGCGCTTGCGCAGCAATCCGCGCATACGCGTCATAACTATGGCGTCGATTGCCCAAGTGACCGGCAAAGCCGGGGCTTTCAAGGTTACAGTGCAGACCGCTCCGCGTTACGTGAACGCGCGCTGCACGGCCTGCGGCGATTGCGCCAAGGCCAGCCAAACCCGCGTGAAAAACGCGTTCAACTACGGCATGGACACGGTGACGGCCGCCTACCTGCCGCATCCGATGGCTTATCCGATGCGCTATATCGTCGCGCCGGAGGTGATCGGAACCCCCGAAGCCGATGCGATTGCGGCTGCCTGCAAGTACGGCGCGGTCGACCTCAACGAAACCGCGCAGACCTTCGAGTTGCCGGTTGCCGCGATCGTCTGGGCGACCGGCTGGAAGCCTTACGATGCCGGAAAGCTCGAATCCTATGGCTACGGCCGCGTTCCAAACGTCATAACGAACGTGGAGATGGAGCGGCTAGCCGCCGATGGCGGCCCGACAGGCGGGCGCATCCTGCGCCCTTCCGACGGCAAGGAGGCCAAGCGCGTGGCGCTGATCCAATGCGCCGGCTCGCGCGACCTCAACCATTTGCCCTATTGCTCGCGGATCTGCTGCCTCGCCTCGCTGAAGCACGCCGCCTATGTGCGCGCTCAGTATGCCGATAGCGAGGTGGACATCTATTACATAGACATCCGCGCTCACGACAAACTGGAAAGCTTCTATCTAAAAGTTAAGGCCGATCCGCAGGTGCGCTTCGTCAAATCGAAGCCGGCCTCGATTGCCGCGGGCGAGGGCGGGAACCCGGTTCTGCACGGCGAGGATACGCTGTCGCGCGAGCTTTACGACCGCCCCTACGACCTCGTGGTTCTGGCTACGGGGATGGAGCCGGAGTCGGCGTCCTTGCCCGCTCCGGTCAAGGCGGCTGCGGACGATTACGGCTTCCTAGCGCCGCCTGATGGAGGCGGCGGCATGTTCGCCGCTGGCGTCGCATCCGGTCCGCTCGACGTCTCCATGTCGGTGCAGTCCGCCACGGCGGCGGCGCTGAAAGCCATTCAGACGGCGCAAGGGGGGCAAGCCTAATGACCGCACAAGAAAAGAAGCTCGGCGTCTATTTGTGCGGCGGCTGCGGTATCGCTGAGGCCGCTCCGCTCGCAGGGCTGGAAAAGGTTGCCGTCAAGGAATTCAAGGCCCCGTTCTGCAAGAAGCACGACTATTTGTGCGGCGAGGATGGCCTCAAGCTGATCCGCGACGACGCGGCCGCGGGCACGATGAACCAGGCCGTGATCGCGGCCTGCTCGCCGCGCGTCAACCAGGACAAGTTCCGTTTCGACGGCGTGCAGGTGATCCGCGCCAACTTGCGCGAGCAAGTGGCTTGGACGCAGCCGGCCGGCGTCGACGACACGGAGATGCTCGCCGCGGATTATGTGCGCATGGCCATCACCGAAGCGCGCAAAATAAAGGTCCCTGTGCCTTATACGGAGGGGCCGTTCGGCGAGCGCATCCTCATCGTAGGCGGCGGGCTCGCCGGACTTACGGCTGCGCGGGAGGCCGCTCGCGCCGGCCACAGCGTGCTGCTCGTTGAAGAAGGCGGCAAGCTCGGCGGCAACGCGCTGGCTTACACTAAGGTGGTGCCCGAGCGGCCGCCTTACCGGCAGCCCCAGCCCAACCCCATCCACGAGCTGATCGCGGCGGTACAAAAGGAGCCGCGCATCGAGGTCCGGCTCAACGCGCGCGTCGTCAAGACCTCAGGCATGCCCGGCAAATTCGCCGTCGAGGTGAAGCAGAGCGGAGCGGTTGCCGAAGAGCAAGTTGGCGCCATCGTGCTCGCCACCGGCTGGCACCCTTACGACGCCAAGAAGCTCGGCCATCTCGGCTATGGCGCCTCGCCCGACGTCGTCACCTCCTTGGAGCTGGAGGAGATGCTTGCCAAAGGCCAGGTTCGCCGCAAGTCCAATGGCGGCGCAGCCAATGTGGTTGCCTTCGTGCAATGCGCGGGCTCGCGCGATCCGAACCATCTGCCTTATTGCTCGTCGACCTGCTGCACCGGCTCGATCCGCCAGGCCCTGCAGATCGTCGAAGCCGACCCGCAGGCGATGGTCTACATCATCTTCGACGAGCTGCGCACACCAGGCGTCGCGGAGGAGTTCTATCGCGCGGCTCAGACGGCGGGCGTCATCTTCATGAAGGGGAAGGTCAAGGGCGTCGGCTCGGACCTGACTGTTACGGTCGACGACGCGCTTCTGCAGCAGGAGGTGCCGCTTTCTGGCCTCGACCTCGTGGTGCTAGCAACCGGCATGGTTCCCAATTCGGTCGCGTTGCCTGCCGATGGCGAGGACGTGCCGCTGCCCGACCGCGATATCGACCCCCTGTCGCAGATCCCGGTTGCGGGCTACCGCAATGGCGCCCCTGCGAAGAGCAACGGGCAGCCAACCGTCACCTACAAAGGCGCGCCGATCCTCAATCTGCAATACCGGCAAGGGCCGCATCTGCCGATTCTGGCCGACGGCTTCGCCGACAGCCACTTCATCTGCTTCCCCTACGAGACGCGGCGGACCGGCATTTATACGTGCGGCCCGGTGCGCCGGCCCATGGATCTGGCCGAGGAAGCCGAGGATGCGACCGGCGCCGTGCTCAAGGCGATCCAGGCGATCCGCAATGTCGCCCGCGGCCAGGCGCTGCATCCGCGCTCCGGCGACCTCTCCTTCCCGCGCATCGGGCTTAGCGCTTGCACCAAGTGCCGCCGCTGCACGGTCGAATGCCCATTCGGCGCCATCGACGAGACCAATGAGGGCTATCCCATCGTGAACCCCACGCGCTGCCGCCGCTGCGGCACCTGCATGGGCGCCTGCCCAGTGCGGACCATCAGCTTCGACAACTATTCCGTCGAGATGCTGACCTCGATGATCAAGGCGGTGGAGGTCCCCGACGAATCGGAGGAGAAGCCGCGCGTGCTGGTGCTCGCCTGCCAGAACGACGCTTACCCCGCCCTCGACATGGCAGGCATCGCGCGTTCGCCGATGAGCCCTTACATCCGCGTGCTGCCCGTGCGGTGCCTCGGCTCGGTCAGCCTGTTGTGCGTCAACGATGCGCTTTCGAGCGGTTATGACGGCGTCATGATGATGGGCTGCAAATCGGGCGACGACTACCAGTGCCACTTCGTCCGGGGCAGCGCCATGGCGCAGGAACGCATGATGAAGGTCGGCGAGACCCTCAAAAGCATGATGCTCGAGAAGGAGCGCGTGACCACCCTCGAAGTTTCCATCGCAGACGCGAGCCGCATGCCGGGCTTGATCGGCTCGTTCATGGAGACGGTCGAGTCCGTCGGTCCCAACCCGTTCAAGGGGATGTAAGTCATGACGCAATCCTTGATCCCCACTCCGGCGCGCAAGTACGACCTTAACTTCGCGCGCTGGGTTTATCGGAACGTGGAAGGCGGCGACCGCCTCTCGCTCTGCATGCAATGCGGCATGTGCTCGGGCTCCTGCCCTATCGGCGCCGAAATGGACAATGGGCCGCGCAAGCTGTTCATGATGATCCGCGCCGGCATGAAGGAGGAGGTGCTCTCCTCCTCGACCATCTGGAACTGCACGCAGTGCTACAACTGCGTGGTGCGCTGCCCGCGCAAAGTTCCGGTGACCTACATCCTGCAAGGCCTCGCCACCGTGGCCGCGCGCGAGGGTTATGCACCGGCAAAGGCGACGGCGAAATTCTCAAAGGCGTTCTGGCGCTCGGTCCGGTATTTCGGCCGCACCGACGAGCGCATGGTGACCGTGCTCTATTATTTCTCGTACGGCATCAAGGAAGGCATCAAACGGGCGCTGGCGAACCTGCCGATTGCGCAGCGCATGGTAAAGGCTGGGCGGATGGGCATCGGCCTGCCGCATCGCGCCAAGGGGGCCGGCGATTTGCGGGCCATTCTAGCCAAGGCTGACGAGATCGAAGCGCGCGAAAGGGCCGGTCAATGAGCAAGATCAAGTTCACATACTACCCCGGCTGCAGCTCGCAAGGTGCCGGCATCCATCTCGACCGGTCGCTACATGCGATTTCGGGCAAGCTCGACTTCGAGTTCGAGACCATCAAGGACTGGAACTGCTGCGGCGCATCAGTCGGCCATGTGAAAGGCGGCCAGCTTCCATCGATGGCCCTGTCCGGGCGCAACCTCGCTCTTGCCCGCCAGCAGGGAACCGCCGATGTGGTGACGCCCTGCGCGGCGTGCTACCTCAACACGCATTTCGTCAACGAGCGGATCAAGAACGACGAAAAGGCGCGCGGCCGGGTGAACGAGGCCTTGGATGCGGGCGGGCTCAGCTATCAGGGCGATCTTAAGGTGCGCCACGTTTGCGAGGTGCTCGTGAACGATGTGGGCATCGACGCCATCAAGGATCAGGTGACGAACCCGCTTTCGGGCCTGAAAGTTGCGGGCTATGTGGGCTGCCAGACGGTGCGGCCTTTCGCGCAAACGGCGCCCGGCGGCGAATTCACCACCTACGATCAGCCGAAGTTTCTGGATCAGTTCGCCGAAGCCTGCGGCGCCGAGCCGGTCCCCTACGATAAGGCCCGCACCGCGTGCTGCGGCGGCTCGGTTTCGATCTATAGCCCGGAGAAGACGCTGCACCTGATGCGCCTCATCCTTCAGGAGGCGAAGGACGCCAAGGCCGACGTGATCTCGACGCCTTGCCCTTTGTGCCAGCAGAACGTCGAAATGTATCAGGACGCGATCAACAAGGAGTTCGGCGACAGCTTCAACATCCCGGTGGTGTTCTACAGCCAGCTGATGGCGGTTGCGTTCGGAATGGACGGAAAGAAGGACGCGGCCCTCGATTGCAATATGATTAAGCCGGACAAGCTGATCGAAAAGGTGAAGTAGGGAAACTTTTCACCAGCTTATCAACCGGATTCGCGGGATGCAACCTACCGCTTGACGAACGCTAGTCCGCAGCCGTAGGTTGTAGTCCCCACCAAGAGGCAGCCCCTAGCGTCCCCCCGCTAGGGGCATTTTTTTGGGCGGAGGCGGATCGGGCCGGAGAGAAAAGACCGCCCACACTCACGCTCACGTTCCGCTACCATGATTCGGAAACGTGCCTGGACAACTTCCGGCGCCTGTGGAAAGCCATATATTCCGGTTTTGGTTGAATGGTTCCAAGACCCCATCATCCTATCGTTCTCCCAGTAAGCACGCCAAGGCGTGCTTACTGGGAGAAGGCTGGGGTGAGGGGGGGCTACTTGGTGCCGCTGAAGCGAAGGATTCAGCCGGACCTTATATCACTCCTTTCGGGCGAGTACCGTCAGCATGATGCCTTTTCCCAGCGCCCTGCGCTTCGTTTTCCTGGCCGGCGCCGTGTTCGCCCCGCTAGCGGCCGGTTCTCCCGTCCGCGCCGGAGACAGCCCGCTTGCCGCCGATCATGCGGCCGTCGAGGCCTGTCTCGCGCTGGTGCAAAAGAACGTGCAAGCGCGCGGGCTTCATGAGCCCGATGAGCTAACGGAGAAAACCGGTCCCGAAGGCCGGCTCGATGCAGCGCGCGAGGCGGCACCAAGGGAAGCCGAAAGCTGCATCGGCGTGGCCGCCACCGCTTGCATTCAGGCCGAGGGCAACGAGTCGACGGCGGTCATGGTGGACTGCTACGGGCGCGAGGCAAATGCTTGGGATGCGCGGCTGAACGCGGCCTACAAAAAGGCGCTCGCCAGCGGCGATGGCGCGGACGTGGCCGAGGGTTTGCGCAAAACCCAGCGCGCCTGGATCGCGTTCCGCGATGCCGCCTGCGCGCAGCCGGGGATTGTCTTCAAGGGCACGATGGCCGCCCCAATGGGCGCTTATTGCCGGATGGATACGACCGCGCGCCAGGCGCTTTGGCTGGAGCGCTAGGCGCAGTAGAAACCATCGCTGCAAGGCGGTTTCCCCAGCCGTTATCGCCGGGGTTGTGCGCACCCCGACGGGTTACATCGGCTCCGGCCCGCGGGCGATGGCGGCGGCGCCCGTGCGGGCGACCTCGACGAGGCCCAGCGGCTTCATCAGGCTGATGAAGTTCTCGATTTTCTGGATCCGGCCGGTGATTTCGAAAATGAAATGATCCGTGGTTGCATCGACCACCTGGGCGCGGAACGCTTCTGCGAGCCGGAGGCTCTCGACGCGCTTCTCGCCCTTTCCCGCAACCTTGACCAAGGCAAGCTCGCGCTCGATGGGATCGCCCTTGATCGTCAGATCGGTCACGGCATGCACGGGCACGAGGCGGCCGAGCTGGCTCTTGATCTGCTCGATGATGGCGGGCGAGCCGTGCGTTACGATGGTGATGCGCGACTCGTTCGCCTCGTGGCTGACCTCGGTGACGGTCAGGCTATCGATGTTGTAGCCGCGGCCGGAGAATAGCCCGATCACCCGCGCCAGCACGCCCGGCTCGTTGTCCACGAGCACCGCGATGGCGTGCCGCTCGTCCTTCTCCTTCTGCGGTTCTTCAGACGGCATACCGGGCCCCCATTCCATCTTGCTCATCGGTTCGTACCTTACACCATAACCTTGCCGGCATCGGAAACCTCGAAGCTGATGTCGTCGCCCGCCATTTCATCGCCCATGATCATATTGTTATGGGCCTCGCCTGAGGGGATCATTGGGAAGCAATTTGCCAGCTTGGAGACGCGGCAGTCGAAAATCACGGGCTTCGGCGTGTCGATCATCTGGATAATGAGATCGTCGAGCTCGTCCGGCTTCTCCGCGCGCAAGCCAACGCCGTGATAGGCTTCGGCGAGCTTCACGAAATCGGGCAGCGCCTCGGCGTAAGAGTGCGAATAGCGGCCGCCGTGCAAGAGCTCCTGCCACTGCCGCACCATGCCCATA